>LNFM01017458.1_pt1 | contig 14422 bp, 12 predicted proteins | sample 596031 | NCBI WGS metagenome assembly LNFM01 (sample SAMN04254537, study PRJNA301005) | activated carbon metagenome | isolation source: dual media filters at the Ann Arbor, Michigan drinking water treatment plant | place: USA: Ann Arbor
TTCAGCGTGGGCTGGTGTGCCCAGATGGAGATAGCCATACCTTCGTGCGGCGTGCCGGCGATGGCCGCGCTCAGCCAGTCTTCGGTGGAGTCCGTAGAAAAGTCAGCAAGCGACCAGTAAGCGAACGCGGTCGGGTCACCGGACTGATTCGGAGGGCGGGCGCGCGCTGCTGCGAGGGAAACGATCTGGGTCATGTCGGCTTGTATTTCCTGTCTTCAACAATCACGGGTATGCGGCCCTTGATGAGTTCGCCGCGATTGAAGAATCCGATGTAGTGGAGGTCCTGAAGACTGGGCAAAAGTGACTTCGGGAAGATTTCTTTGTCTTTTTCCGAAATCGATGTACTTGAGTTTGCCGAGAATTCCAGGCCGACGTCCTCGGTCTTTGACCCTATTCCGGTTGATTGGCCGCGAACCGTGATCGTGGTTTCCCCCAGTTTCTCGGTAATGAGAGCCATCGTGTCGGGGTCCTGGGTGGCACCGACGATCATGTTGTTCATGTTGCCGATGAACCGTTTGGCACGAGCTGTGTTTCCGCCGAACTTGTCCACCAGGTCGGAGAACGTTTGGCCGAGTGCCCAGATAAAGAAACCTGCGCCCCGGCCCTTGTTTGCCTGCTGGATAACGGGCGCGCAAACAGCATCGCCCCACTCATCGATTACGACGTGGACTCGACGAGGTTCCTCGCCAGTGTCGGCCGCCGTGCCGTGGTTGTAGATCTCAGCTGCCACTGCTGATAGTTCTGCCAGCGCCATCGTTGAGATGGCTCGGCCGACGGATTCATCGGCCAGAGTGTCGGTGCCGATGTAGAGGATGTGGTTTCCTTCAACAATGCGCTTGCCATCCATGATGGGCCGCGTGTCATTGATATCGTCGTAGTCAGGTGAAAGTAGCCCCTTCAGGTCGTCAGTGGTCAGCTTGGTCAGCATCGGGGTGATGGAGATGATCATCTTCCCGAACCACTCACGATTCGCCTCAAGAATTGCGATCAAGCCCCGCAGTTCCTCCGGCTTTATCGGTAGTCCGGTCAGCTTGGCCTGCTCTTCGTCCTCTGGAACCAATTCCTGAAAGACCTTGATCATGGCGGCCAGCTCGGGCGACGACGTTTCAATGCCCCCCTTCTGCGGCTTGCCGCCGGCGGAGGCCTGCGCATTCAACTGCTTTTCAAGCGCCTCCTTCAGTTCCGGGCAGTCTTCCTCGAAGAATTTGCGCAAAGCCGTGCTGGTCAGCGACTCGACTGCCGTGCGAGATTCCATGGCCGTCTTCAGGCTGTAGATCGAGACTCGGCGCCCGACGTACTTCATGGCGTTTGTGATCCGGTGCACGGCCATCCAACAGAATTCCTTGAAGTTGTCGGATTCCTGACTGTCCAGCACCATCGTGATGCGGGAGGCTACCTGCGACACGCGGTCCCAGTTCTTGATCAGATCCAGACGCACGGACTCGCTAGCGAATGCGGGGTGGAGCATCAGGAAGCGTTCGGGCTTGCCCGACAGGATCGCTGCCTGGCGGCAGATTTCTCTGAGGTCCTTGTCGCCCTTGGGGTCGATGACGATCACGCAGTCGCCTCGCATGGCCAGTTGAAAGATGACCAGAGCGGCGAGTCGAGTCTTGATCGCGCCGGTGGTCGCGATGATGGCGCAGTGCCCCTTGAGCGAGTCGAAGGGCAGGATGACGTCTTTTTCGCCCATGTCCAGGCCGTGGATCCAAGGCAGCCCTTTAACCTTGAGCGGATCCTGCCCGTTGCCGAAATACTTCATCCACCACTTGGGTGGATAGACCTCATCCAGGTCGCGCTTCATGATTTCGTAGGCGCGCTGCGTGTGCCTTGGCTCCCACCTGTAGCCCCAGCCTAGCCACAAGTTGTTGCCCAGCTTGTGCATTGATTTCTGCAGGTGCGTAGCAGGCATCACCACGGTGGGCTTGCCCACCAACGACACCTTGTACTTTATGAGCCGGTGAGCTCCGAATGCTCTGTAGAGCGCCATCGTCAGCGCGAGCAGCGAACATGCGGCCAATGCTGCTTTGGGTGCGTTCAGAACGAGCGCTACCCCTGCCATCCAGATGCAAGCAACTCCCCAGGCAAGGGTTGAGCGGGCCTCGAAAACAGGTCGCAGCAGCTGCTCAAATTGTCGTTTCTTTGCCATTTCAGAGTCCCAGCTTCTTCACGGCGAACCGCGACAGAATCACACACTCCTTGGGCTTTGCACCCTCAGGGATGGATACCTTGTTGATCTTCAAACCAGGGGTAGCAGCTGGGCTGTACACGAGCCCTGCAGCGGCCATCTCCCCTACCCAGCCCGGCACATCCCGGACGATCGTATTGAGGAACTCCAGTGCGATGGCGGCGCCGTGATCGGTCATGCGCATGTGCTTGCTCGCCTCACCCCGATCACGCCATGCTTTCATGACCTTGCCCAACAGCTCTATGTGCAAGCGCTTCTTGATGTCTTTCTGGACTTCCGAGGGCACCAGATCGCTGTACTTGACCTCAGCCGCTTCTTTGATCGCTGGCGCAGCTTGCCCATCGGCCTCTACCGCCGGCGCCGGAGAGATGGCCAGAGGCACCAAGGACTCTGCGGCGCGCAGGCCTTCTGGCTCTTCCGACTGCGCCGTTGATTGGGGAGGCTGCTGCGCTCCTACTTCTGTTTCAGAATCACTTTCCCGTTGCAGGAGGTCAGGCTGACTGGGTGCCGTCAGCGAAGCAAGGGGATCTTCAAATTCTTGGCCCACTGGTACAGGCTTTGCCTTCGGTTCGGGCTTCTTCCGCTGCACGCGCTCTGCCTTCGCCTCAGCTGCCGCGAGGGGATCTGCTGCAATGACCGCGGCGACCGTTTTTGGAGCCTTGATGTCCAAAGCGTCGGGGTCGAAATCTTCCATGACAGAAAGAGGGTTCTTTATCTGGAGGGCGCGAACGATCTCGCCTTCGTCTGCGACGACCTCCACCATGCCCATTTCCTCGCCGTTGTTCGTCACGATTCCAGACGCCTTGAGCAATTCGGCGATGGTGGCGGGGTTCGTCGGCCAGCCTTGAATTTGCTCACGCTGTCCGAAGTTGGCGATGTCCTCAATCGCTTCTGGCCAGACGAGATACACACCCGATGCATCCGCGCGTACTCGGTCGCCGTTGAGCTTCCAGGTTGGAGTGGCGAGAAGTGTGCGTATGGCGCCCACGAGATACGGTCCCAAGTGGGTGCCGACCTTCTGACGACCAAAGGCTTGTGGACGCCGGGCTTCTTCTCTACGAGAAATTCGCATCCAGACGGTGGCGATCACGTCCTGGCAATTGCGCGCAGACGATGGCTGACCCGAGCTGATTTCGTACAGCGCCTTGACCAATTCGGGCGAACCGTCATCGAGCCACTGGAGATTGTCCGCCCCGACCACCTGGGCAATCATCGACGCGATATGCGTGGAGGGTCCCACTTGCTGCTCGGTCTCGTCCTGGTCTGGCCACGACGCGAAGATGCGTGAAGTCCCGCCTTGCTGAGCCCATTGCGTGAGACTGCCGAAATGACGTCTCCACGCCTTGCCGTCTGCACCCGTCACCACAACAGTGTCCAGGCACCTACCAAGGGGGTAAAACATACCGCCGAGGAAACTGACGTAGCGCCAACGTGTTTCCAGGGCATGCCGGCGTTCCACAGTCTCATTGCCGGTGAATATCCGTCCATCTGATGCCTGGAAGGAAAAGAAGGCCATTTCGAGTGCAGCGCGGAACAACCCCCCATGACCAGAAAATAGACCGCTTGAGGTAGCCGGCAGAGTGTTGACCTGCTCGGCAAGGTTGCGAAGCGGAGCGATGAACCGCGCATCGAACACCGGGGCATCCATCGCGGCATGCAGGCGCAGGCGTTGGATCAGATCCGCATTGGAGTCGAGGAGGGCCTGAGGATCGTTTACCGGCAACCCCTGGTCAATGGGCGGGTAGACAGGCGCCTGCGCGGTTGCGGGTACAACCTTTTGTGCGGTTGTGGAGGAGACTGATGGGGTCTGGCTGACCAGAGCCTCAGTCTTGGCGAAAAGGGATTTGAGCCACGTTTGGAGCATGTGGGTATTTTTCAACCCAGCAGTGCCAAAGCACTGAGCTCCAAACAGCGTATATCGCGTCGTTGACGCGATGTGGGTCAGCCAAATTTGTAAGTTTGTTCCGTTGCCGCGCGTTTTGCCGCCAGTCGTTCCTCGATCAGCAGGTTCGCGTTGTCCATGCGCAAGTCCTGAATGGAACAGACGGGGCACGTGGACAGGCCTTGGTGGGAGGCAGACACGGGGTAGCGAGAGTTGCAGTCACGGCACTGGTGCACTTCGATGGCCCGTTCCTTGATGCCCTGCACCATGAGGTAGTAGCTCTCGAAGGAGATGCGAGGCTCCACACCCCACGAGTAGTAGTCGGAACGGTACTTGTTGTAGACAGCCAGTCGTTTGTCACAAGCCTTGGCCAGATTCGTTTCCGCTTCTGCATACTCGCCAGCGCCACGCGAGCCAAAATGCAGTGCAATCAGATACGCGGCGTCGTACTTGTCCGTCTTGCTGGAAATGAAAGTCTTGGACGTGTAGTCGCGACCCACACCACGCGGACGATTCACTTCTTCGCCCATCTCGCCATAACGACGGTCAATTTCTTCCTTGATCCGTTGACTGCGGAGGTCGGTGCCTGTGATCTCCTGAATCAGTGCGGTGCGCTGAGTCAACAGGATGAGCTGGTCGAAGCGGTCTTCCCACGCGGGGTCGGTGAAGATCAGTTTTCTAGTTCTTTTTGCTGCAACAGCGCGTCCGCTCATGGTGTTCACTGATTTACCCCTGAAGAATTGGTGACTGTCATACCTGCAAACGAATGACGCTCCATAGGCCCAAATATCGGCAACAGGAGCGGTGTCCTGAGTTCTCTTTTTGGGCAAATGTCACACATGATCGCGTTTGGTCGGTTGTCTGGGTTGAAGCGGAATCGAAAAGCTACTTTTCGAGTAACGAAATGGGAAACGAGCGCAATGAACTGCCCGGATCACCTGAAATTGGCCCGCCCCTTTTTGGACATGAAAGCCAGCCGTGTACGCTCCCCGACCGTCATGTTTCCAGCTAGCACGGCAGAAAAGTACTGGTCACTGGCAGACAGGTTGAGCGACATTCCAGGACTGGCAGCAAGATCCTTCAACTGATGCGGCGTTGAGGAACTGAGAGTGCCCGCTTCGGACGCCGTGAGGTCATGGAGGATGCAACCCTTTTCCATGTCAGTCCGGATGGCATCTAGGCGCACACACAACGCCATGAAGACTTCTTCCCGGTTGGCGAGCTCATAGGGGTCCACCGTTGCAAACGGCTTCGAGCCCGGTGCTGGATGCCCTTCAAGCAACGCGATGGTGAAAAGGGGGCACAGGCAGTCTGCCGCCGCTTTGACCTCGTCCTCTGTGTAGACTGAAAGTCTCTCCAGAAGATCACGTTGACCTGGAAACCACCGCGACACGATGCGTGGATCGGTGTCATCTAGAACTCGGGCGATCTCCCACCTCCTGAGCAGCGCTGCCTGATTTTCGGCGCGGACGGCGCGTGTCTCGGTTGGCAGCTGCCACTGGTTGTCCGTTCCGCCTGGCTGATTGGTAAACAAATGGGTTCCTTTAAAGCGTTGCGTGCGGGAGGCCACATTAAATATAGAGAGACCGCCTTAAAATGGGGCGCTTGGGTAGGCACCCATGCACTATGAAAACATAAAACGGGCCTATGTCAACCCAAAACAACCGACGAACTGGCACCCTAAATCAGCGATTCACGCAGAGGCTTCGGGTCCTGCTTGACCAGCAGGGCTATCCCGCTTCGATTCGAGACCGCAGCAAGGCTCTGAGCATCCGGCTGGGTGTTTTTGAGTCCGTGGCCAGCGCACTTCTCACCGGCAGTGAGATGCCTGACTTCGATGTGCTGATGAGTCTCTGTGAACTTACTGGCAAGAGCCCTGGGTGGTTTTTGGACGCTGGCAAAGAATCTTTGCCCGCTCGCACAAAGCTGGTGCGGTGCGTGGGTCCGGGAGAGGAGCTGGCCATTTGCCTTCCGACGACGCTTTATGAAGGTCGAGTGGACGAGCAGCAAGCCTTGAACTATTACCGCGCCGTTCGCGCGATGGGTTTTGGAGTCAAGGCTGGCGACTTCATCTTCACCGTAGACGCTGAGCTTCAACCGCACGCCCTGGCCAAGGGCGACCTGTACCTGGTGGGCAGCGAAAAGGGGTATGACATCCGGCGTTGTGTGCACACAGGGGGCGACAGAGCTGCTCTCACGACCTTCGACGGTAAGCAGGTTCAGACGATCCGCAAGCATGGTTTGCGAGAGGTGCAGGCAGACTTTCAGGAAAGCGGGCTGGGCAACGACCTTCATCACTTCGGCAAAATCATCGCGGTGCTCAAGGGTGTGGCCAACCTTCCGACCACAGCGGAAGCGTGGGACCTGCTGGTCTGACGACACCAGGCTCGGTACAGACGGAAAAAAAGGCCGCACTTGGGTGCGAGCCGTTCAATTAAGGTGTTGACGCACCTAGAAGTCTGATAGAACCCTCGGTATTCACCGGGGGTTCTTTTTTTACGAGAAGCTACAAACGCAGAAACGCAGGGGGTCAAGGGCGCGTCCCCCTTGAATACGAAGGCCTTCAGCTGAATTTCTGTCGCAATCTCGAGTGCGAGAACTTCGGCGTGCCACCGCTTGCCGAAGCGGGGTCAGGAAGAGCGTCGGTCGATGGTTACCGGGCCATCGGTGTGTCGACAGAATCGACCATTTACTGTATGCGGTGCAACCAAAGTTTTACGTTGAAGAGCAACCAAGCTACGCTTGAGGAGTTCGAGAGACAACGAGCACCCTTCACGCAACGCGATGGCGCAGCATGCCGGAACTCCTCCTGCGTCAACCATGGACTGGTCAACCTCGACTGCTATCAGTCGTTCGGCAAGAGCCGAGGTGGCTCGGCGCGGTACCGATGCAAGGCGTGCAAGCAAACATTCACGGTTCCCCAACGTGCGACTCTGCGTCAGCGCCATCCGGAAGTAAACGAGTTGGTTCTGAATTTGCTGGTCAACAAAATGCCCATGCGCAGGATCTGCGAGGTGGCAGATGTCCAGCCTGCGGTTCTGTACTCGCGCATACATTTTTTTCACAAACAGGCCATCCGCTTCGTGGTTGACCGCGAACGCGCACTGCAAGAGCGGCTCAGCTTTCAAAAGCTGCGGATAGCGGTCGACCGCCAGGATCACACGTTCAACTGGGCCTCCAGCGCTGATCGCCGCAACACGAAGCTGTCAGCGACGGGCAGTGCAGACTGCGACAGTGGCTATGTCTTCGGGATTGAGCTCGACTTCGATTCAGCCAGGAATCCGTTCGAGGTTGACTTGCATGCTCGCGAAATTGGCGACTACGAATTGACAGGGCCGTTTCGCCGGTACGCGCAGTTCTTTCTGCCCGGGGACGAAGAGCTTGGGAAGGCTGTCCCAGCTGGCGTTGCCCTTGCAGAGGAAGGAACCAAGCTACCCGCTTCAGGCCTGCGCATCCATGCCGAATATGTCCTCATGGGTCACTTTCAATTTTTGCGGTGGCTCATGCCGAATGTGGGCGCATTTGACTTCTATCTTGACCAGGAGCCCAACATCCGCGGCGCTTTTCTGGCGGCGTGTCTGGATCTAGTTGCGCAGAAGCGAGCGGATGCCTATTTCGTGCGGATCGGCAAGGAGCTCACGATCGATGAGAGGAAGCTGGCCGTCGCACACAGCGAGACCTACTTGTCAGGTTTGAAGAAGCAGTATCCGACACTCACTCGACGCCAGATCGCCCACGAGGTCATGAAGCAGCGTTACCTGCAGGTGCGCAAATCAGAGACCAACGCGGCCAATCGGTGGGTCACCAGCATACTGCCGCACATGGGCGAGCCGCTCAAAGAGGTCAGTTGCCTGACCGACTGGGGCGATGACGATGTGGACCGGATCGCAGGAGGCATGCTGTCTGCGAGTTTGCACCCCATCGATCGATTCTTCATGTTGCTCCGCAGGCGTGTGAGCTTGTTGGAGCGACCCATCGCCTCGGCCAGTTCAGGCCATCGAACTTGGTACGGCTACAGCGCCTACAACCCGGAAATCGCGCAAAAAATCATGGGCCTGTTTCGCGTCATCTACAACTACAGCATGACCGGCAAAGACGGCAGGACGCCCGCGATGCGCCTTGGCTTGGCCGAGAAGCCTATACCGCACAAAGAAATCCTCGGCTCGGGATCCTTCAATGCCAGGTAGGGGTGCTGCCCGGGGGCGGGCTTTTCCGAGGCGCCGCCACGTTCCAATCGATGACGGTACAAGAAGTAGCTCACCAGGCATTTGCGGATGGCCGATGACCACAGGAACTCGCCGTTGTCAGTGGACTTCATTCCAAATTCGCGTGCGACAACAGACTTCTGGCTGGTCGACAGGCGAACAGCTGGAATCACGTCCACAGTTTCTGTTTCGTGCCACATCTTGTCGTCCGCGGCGGCAACGGGTGCCGTGGCTGCATCCAGCGACGCATGGCTGCACCTGGCCAACACAAAGTCCCGGAACTGCTGGTGGCGACCGTCAAAGGCGCGGACATGCCAGCGGTCTCCGTTGTGCACCAGCGTGTGTGGCCACAGAGTCCGAGGCACTGGGTCAGCTTCATTGAGCGACTGGTAGGTCACTGCCAGACCACAGCCTTCGCGCAGGGCCTGCATCATGAGGCGCAGCACGTCAGGGTCGATGCTGCCAGTGGGATGCGTGATGGATTCTGCCGACGTGACATGCCCCAGTGCTGGGACAACAGCGGTTGATTTGCTGGTGCTGTACACCTGAAGCAGCGACAAGTACTCTTCCGCAGAGCCAGATGCCAGCAGAGGCTTGAAGTCGCGGCCCCGGGTGTAAGCCTTCCTCTCCACGTCGTATTCCAGCGAGTGGGCATGGTGCTGGCGGTACCGCCTGAAATCCCTGGAGAGATGGTTGGGCGTGACGTCGAAGACCTCGCACACCTGTCCCCGGCGTACGAAACCGTCCCAGATCAGCCGCGCCTCAATAAACTGAAGGCGCTGCTTCTGGGCAAAACTCAGAGTATCAAGCCAGGCGACATCCATACCTATCACGACGAGTAGCTAATTGCAGACGAGTGTAGCACCGCCAAGAAAACAGGTTTTGAAAGGCGTCCGCGTGGAAGGTGTGCTGAACCAGTGGTTGGACGCTTGGGGGTACTCAGCTGCCCCGGGCTCGCTGCACCTGCACGGCGATTCCGTGGATGGTCAGCACCCGTACCGCACCGAGATCCGGGGACTGCTTGATCCCAAAGGAGCGATTCGTGCCAAGGCCGTGTTTGATGTCGAGGGGGTGCCGACGATCTGCTTCCTGGAGAGCAATGGTGAGGCGCTCGACAATCAAAGCTTGATGCGCGGCGTGCGTGAGCGCGCATGGAACCAGAACCTGGTATCCATCGTGCTGGTGGTCGACGACACGCGTGCACTCGCAGCACCGACCTCGTTGCCCGAGGCCACGTTCGAAGAGATCGAATTCAAGCAAGCCAAACCCTTTGGAGCCTTCTCCCGGGCGGACATTCAGTCGGGCGAAGTGTTCTCCCGCCATGCTCAGTGGTTTGCGCCAGAGAATCGTGTTGACAGAAAGCTGCTGTCGAACCTTGGAATCATCGTGGACGCCTTGACCCACGAGGGCCTGGACAAGGGTGCAGCGCAATTGCTGATGGCGCAGGTGATGTTTGTGGCCTACCTGGAGCACCGCGGCATTGTTGGTGACGAGTACCGCAAGCAGCGAGAGGTGGGCAGCCTCTTTGACTTGGCCAAACAAGCCGATCGCAAAGGCATGATCGCCTTGATGAGGCGGGTCAAGAAGGATTTCAACGGGGACTTGCTGGAGCCCGATGGAGGTCAGTCGGTCTGGAGCAATCTCAGTGATGTGGCATTCCAGCACCTCAATGAGTTCCTGTCCCACGTTGACATGGCCGATGGGCAGAAGAGCTTCTGGCGATATGACTTCCGCTTTATCCCGGTCGAGCTCATCTCAGGCATTTACGAATCCTTCCTCGCCGAGGACAAGCGAGACGTGGGTGCGTACTACACCCCCCGTCATCTTGCCGCATTGGCAGTCGATCAGGCGTTTGCTGGCTCTGACGACATCTTGGCCGAGCGCGTGCTCGATGGTGCGTGTGGATCTGGAATTTTGCTGACGACCGCCTACCGCCGCATGTTGGCCTATGGGGAAGCCAAAACAGGTACTCAGTGGCCGTTTGCCAAGCGCGTGGAGTTGCTCCAGCAAAACATCTTCGGCTCGGACATCAACGAATCCGCATGCCGTGTCACGGCGTTCAGTCTGTACCTGTGCGTTTTGGAGAACCTTCAGCCGGCCGACCTGTTCAAGTTGACGGCGCAGGGCAAGGCGACACTGCCCACGCTGGATGGCCACAACATCGTGCGCGGCGCAAAAGGCGATTTTTTCTCTGACAAGAACCCACTGGTCAAGCGTGGCAATTTCACTCTGCTGATATCCAACCCACCGTGGCTGGAGCCCAGCGGCAAGCAATTGCTGTCCTCTGACGTGTGGGCCGCAGCACAGGGGCACAAAATCCCGCGCAGGCAGGTCTGTCTGTCCTACATGTTGCGCGCGATGGATGCGGTGGACCCTGTGCGTGGGCGATTCTGTTTCATCCTGCCCGTCAGCAGTCTGGGGGCTGAGACCAGCCAACCCTTTGTGAAGGAGTGGTTGCGCCGCTGTGAACTCGACACGGTGATCAACTTTGGCGATCTTCGCAAGCTGCTCTTTGAGAACGCCAAGCAGCCAACGCTGGTCGTTGCAGCCAGGCCGCGCCGTTCTCGAAGCGAGATCGAATTACCGGAAACTTTCGAGTACTGGACGCCGAAAGCTGACGTCAGTCTGGCCTTCGGCCGCTTGACGCTGCACGGTACCGATCGGCACAGCGTGCAAACCGCCATGTTGGCCCATGACAACTCGGTGCTCACCACGCTGTACTGGGGAACGCCACAGGATCAGGCCACGATCGCCAGCCTGGAGATGCGTGGACAAATTGGTGACTTGCTCGAGGAAGCGGGCTGGCAGATGGCCAAGGGTTTCCACCTCAAGGACAGCTCGGTCAGCACTCCCGTGTCGGTGGAGTCGATCGCAAGCGCGCCGTATCTGGATGCACGAAAGTTTGCCTTGCATGGACCTTTGCTGGATGAGGGTGTGCTCGAGCGTTTTCCGCAGAATGTGACCCACGTGGCCAAACTGTCGGACAAGATCCTGGGCGCGTTCAAGGGCCCCCGTATCGTGTTCAAAGACGGGATGACGTCTGAGCGAGAGATTTGCGCAGGCTTCAGCACCAAGCGTTTTTCCTTCAACAGCAGCACGACAGCGATCGTGGCGCCCCCCAAGGACGCCGACTTGCTGCGATTCTTGTCGGTCTACCTTCACTCGGACCTGGTGCGTTACCTCCTGCTGTTGACAGCCTATCAAATCAGCTTCGAGCGCGAGAGGGTGAGTTTGCTGAACGTCAAGCGTTTGCCTTTCGTGCATCCACGTGATCACTCGAACCCGCCGCGTGCTGCTGCGATCGTGGCGGAGGTGGCAGAGTTCGTGCGGGAGATGGAAGCCTCTCCCATGATTGGTCGCCAGGGATTGTTTGACCGGTGGAGAACACAGGCTGAGAAACTGATCAGCGAGTATTTCGGCTTGACAGCAATGGAGAAGGCACGTGTACAGGAGATGGTTACGCTGGTGGTGCCGAGCATGCAACCGCCCTCGTACGCCAGGTTGGTAACGCCACTGCAAATGCGCACGAGTGACCGCGATCTGCAGCGTTACGTGAAGGCGCTGTTGGCCGAGCTCGCTCAATGGCGCGATGCGATGGGCGGAGCGGGCGACTTTGAAGCCAGCTTGACGATCGCCTCTGCGCAGGCGTGCGGTGCACTGGCGGTCATCCGCCTTGATGTGCAGGCTCAAAAACCAGCCAAAAGCTCCCATGCTCAGGCCGAGGTGGCGGACCAGGCCGTGGCCAAGCTGGTGCAGACGTTGCAAACCAACGAACTGCTGCCGGTTCAACTTCGCGAAAACCTCTACCTTGCGGCTGACGTGGTGGTGCGCCATGGCAATTCTCTGTATCTGATCAAACCGATGGTTCGTCGAATGTGGCTGCAGGCACAAGCCTTCCGAGACGCGGAGCGGATTGTTCGCTACGTTCAAGAGCAGGCTGCGCAATGAGCAAGCCTCCCCCGCGACAAACGTCGCGAGATGAATGGATGTAGGCATTTCCGGCGAACGAAGCACGCCGGGCCGCGCAGTTCGTCTTCGACAAATGGAATGATCTCTCGGCTCAAGCCCCGAAAACATTCCATTCTGGGAATCGCGAAAACCACATCACAGAGCGCTTTGGCATGCACATGCCCAAGATATCGCTGTCCCAAGCAAGGCTGATGGGTTGGTGGAGCTACGAGGAGCCCTCTGGCGAGTCAGAGGTCATCAACGGAGAGCTCAAACCGAAGGGCCGAATCCGCAAAGACCTTGTCTACAAGTCCAATAGTGGCAAGGTTCGTATCGAACTGATCTTCGAGTTCAAGAAGCTTGAGGCCACCAAATCGAGCTGCAAGGTCTATCGGGGAACGGAGGGAATGCGCCGATTTGTCGACGGTGAGTACGCCAAGGGCCTTCCCATCGCCTTCATGGTCGGCATGCTCATTGGAGACGCTTCGAACTGCGTTCAAACCCTGCGGCGCTCGCTGTTGTCGACTGCCGCAAAAGCGGACCTGAGAATGGTCAGCGACGCGTCCGGCGAGTTGATTCGCGATCCTTCTGCAATGTTTCCGGGTCTTGCACACTTTGACACGGAACACAACAGATTGGCCGGCAGCGCGCCCGCCCACGGCACCATGCTGCTTTCGCACATGTTTGTGGCGCTCCCAGGGCCTCCTGCAGCTGTCGAATAGTGCATATTGCCGGGCAAGCGCAAGTTGCCTGACAACTAGCCGACTTTGGCGGGCGACTTGGATCAACACCTTGGCCAACGCGCTCGCGTGTCGCTCTGCCCCTGGGAAGATGTGGTGCGCCATGATCGACATCCACCACGAGCTCAAACCCTAAGTCCAGGGCGGACAGCGATCAGTGGCGCGAGCTCGGCCACTGGCTATGGTGGTCGTCGACCAAAAAGGCGTTTGCATGGCGCACGCTCTGACCTACGTCAGGCACCACGTGTGTGCTCGTAGCCGGTGGGCAAGTCCGCGTGGTCGTGCCCCATCACGTTCGGTTCTTGCGCCGGCCACACGCGAAGCCACCTGCTGTTCTCGGTGTGGATGCGCTCGGGTGCCATGGTGCACGAGACTCAGAGATAGCGCGTGATTTCCCTGAACTCGTCCAGCGAATGGCGTTGTCCCGATTTGAGAGGCCCCATCAGGTCTTCAAGGCAATGGTCCAAATGGTCCTGAATCAAGGCTTTCTTGGCTTGCTGGATCGCCTTCTCCACTGCTTGCAATTGCTGCGCAACATCGAGGCAGTCTCGCCCCTCAACCACCATCTCAATGGTGCTGCTCAGGTGCCCGCTGGCTCGGCGCAGGCGTTTGATGATGGCAGCATGGGAAGCGTGTGTATGCGGTTGTGTCATGGCCGATAGTATCCCCTCGGGGGGGTTACTATATCGCCCTTGCCAACATCGAACATCGTAGTGACCATGACCGCACGCTTCCCTCGCTCGACGCTCGCCGCCCGGGCAGCGCTGGGCATGCGTTGGCTGGTGATGGTGGTGATTCTGTTCGGCACCATCATCTCTTCCGTGGGAGGCACATACTCCCACGGCATCGCTGCCATTGCGGCAGTGAGCCACGTCTCTCCAGCGTCCTCGGACACTGAACACGACCATGCGCATGGTCATGCCCACGAAGACGGAGGCAGCGCGTGGGCTATGGAAAACCATGGCGCAAGCGCCGACCATCCCCAGCACGGGCCCGACCACTCGCACGACAAAGCCCACGCCCTGCCCATCACATGGAACGTGGCAGCTCCGCAGCTTCCCGTGTGGATCGGGCAAGCGAAGCTGTGGATTGAAATGGTCGAGGCATCGCGGCTCGAACGCCCGCCCATGGGCTGAGAACGCACCCGTTCTCGATCACGTTCGAGTTTTTGCGCTGCGCCACGCAGCGCCCCATTTCCTTCAGACCATCGGAGTCTTCATGCACAGCCATGTTCACGACAGGCTGCCGCGTTCGCCATGGGCGATCGGGCACCTCCGTCTCTTCTTGCTCTCAGCCTTCTTCCTCTGCTTGCTCCTGGGCACGGCGGAGGCCTTTGCCCACGCGGTCACCGAAGGTGACAAGGGCTATATCCAGGAAATCTCGGGCGTCAACCTGCTGCCCTTTGTGTACCTGGGTGCCAAACACATGATGACCGGCTACGACCACATCCTGTTCCTGTTCG
>LNFM01009278.1_pt1 | contig 14419 bp, 11 predicted proteins | sample 596031 | NCBI WGS metagenome assembly LNFM01 (sample SAMN04254537, study PRJNA301005) | activated carbon metagenome | isolation source: dual media filters at the Ann Arbor, Michigan drinking water treatment plant | place: USA: Ann Arbor
TCTGCCATGGTCGGGTGGGAATGAAAACTACGCGCTAGATCTTCGCTGGATCCGCCAAACTCCATGGTCACGACGATTTCGCCAAGTAATTCTGAAGCTTGCGAACAAACAATATGTCCACCCAAGATGCGGTCCGTTCGTTTATCTGCGATAATTTTAACAAAACCATCTGTGGTGCCCTTGGCTTTGGCTCTGCCATTGGCTGCAAATTGAAATTTTCCAACTTTGATTTCAAAACCCTTAGCTGTAGCTTCTGCTTCCGTGAGCCCCACGCTGGCCACTTCCGGATTTGTGTAAATGACTGAAGGAACTGTGTTGTAATTCACATGCCCAAAACCTGTTGCAATGAATTCAGCAACGGCCACGCCTTCTTCTTCGGCTTTGTGCGCGAGCATGGGCCCAGTTGTGACATCACCGATAGCAAAAATATTTGGATGCTTCGTTTGATAATGCGCATTGATGACAATACGTCCGCGATTGTCTTTTTCAATTTGAACCTCTTCAAGTCCAATTCCATCCGTAAATGGTTTTCGTCCAGTCGAAACAAGAACCACATCCGCTTGAATTGAATGCTTAGATTGGTCTTTCATGTTTTCAAAATCGATTTCAACTTTTCCACCGATTGAGCGGGAAGCGACTGCTTTCACCGAAGTTAAAAATTCCACACCTAATTTTTTCATCGAGCGGGTTAAAACCTGAATGCAGTCTTGATCCATCATCGCGCAAATTTGATCTGCGAATTCCAGAACTGTGACTTTGGTTCCGAGCCGAGCCCAAACCGAGCCCATTTCAAGCCCAATGACGCCGCCACCCACCACGATCATCGACTTTGGGACGTAGTTTAAAGCTAATGCTCCAGTGGAAGAAAGAATTGTTTTTTCATCAAATTTTAAAAACGGAAGTTCAACCGGCACAGAGCCCGTTGCGATCACAATGTTTTTGGCTTGAACTGTTTGTTTCAAACCTTCATTCGACGTGATTTCAACCGTATTTTGAGACGTGATTTTTCCGAAACCTTTAATGGACGTGATTTTGTTCTTTTTAAAAAGAAATTCAATCCCGCCAGTCAGGTCTGAAACGATTTTACTTTTTCGGGCCATCATGGTGTCTAGATTCAAACTCACATTTGAAATTTCGATGCCGTGTTTTGAAAAATCGTGAGTCGCTTCATGGTAGTACTCGGAACTTTGAAGCAAGGCCTTTGATGGGATGCAACCGACGTTTAAGCACGTGCCTCCAAGAGTTTTATCTTTTTCAACCACAGCCGTTTTTAAACCAAGCTGAGCCGCGCGAATCGCGCCAACATATCCACCGGGGCCAGAACCAATTATGACAAGATCAAACGCTTCCATTATGTCCTCTCTAAATTTCGATCAACAATCGTTCTGGGTCTTCAATGCCTTCTTTGATTTTAACTAAGAAGCTGACGGCATCTTTACCATCCACGATGCGGTGATCGTAGGAAAGAGCAACATACATCATCGGACGAATCACAACCTGACCATTAACCGCCATTGGGCGATCTTCAATTTTGTGTAATCCTAAAATCGCACTTTGCGGTGGATTTAAAATAGGAGTCGAAAGTAAAGATCCAAAGACTCCGCCGTTGGTGATTGAAAACGTTCCACCTGACATGTCATCTGGCGTGATTTTTCCATCGCGTCCCTTAAATGCTAAATCCCGAATGCCCAGTTCAATTCCCGCAACACTGAGTTTGTCTGCTCCGCGAAGGACTGGCACCATCAAACCGCGTTCAGTGGAAACGGCGATACCGATATTGTAGTAGTGGTGATATTCGATGTCGGTTCCATCGATCCACGCGTTCACCGCAGGATTTGCTTTTAGGGCTTCGACCGCAGCTTTTACAAAAAAGCCATTGAAGCCTAAATTGATTCCGTATTTTTCTTTGAACTTATCTTTGTATTTAGTTCGAATTTCCATCACCTTCGACATATCAATTTCATTGAAAGTCGTGAGAATCGCGGCTGTTTTTTGCGCCATCAACAAGCGTTCCGCGATTTTCTTTCGAATGGTGGTCATCGGAACGCGTTCGACATGACCTTTTGCGGGTGCAGTTTGCGGAGCAGTTGGTGATTTAGCGGTACTTGGAGATGATGTTTGAATCGTCGCGGGAGCCGCTTGTGCAGAGGAAGACTTTTGTAAAACATCGTCCTTCGTGAGTCGTCCGCCGAGCCCTGTTCCCGTCATTCCGGCCGTGCTGACTCCAGTTTCACCAACAACGCGCTGAACAGCAGGGGACATGTGGGCTTGAAGTTCTGGATGAGTTGCGCGTCCAGTGCTGGCTCCTGCCGGGGCAGCCGGAGACGCTGATGCAGTCGTTTTTCCAGCTGCTGTGGGTTGTCCAACTGGTGCCGTAGCACTCGTGTCGAGACTTCCAACTGTGGCTCCGATCTTAACAGTCTCACCAGCCTGAACTGCAATTGTGAGCACTCCGTCTTTTTCTGCCGCAACTTCGACTGAAGCCTTATCGGTTTCAAGAAGCATCAAGACATCATTCATTTTTACGAAATCACCAGATTTTTTTTCCCACTTTCCGATCACCGCTTCTGTAATACTTTCGCCAACCGCTGGTACTTTCACATCTAATTTCATCTTGATATCCTTTCAAAAACAAAAAACTTAAATCTTAAAAATTCTAAAGCTAAATCGAAAATGCCTTTTCAACAAGATCTGCCTGTTCACTTCGGTGACGGTAAATCGATCCGGTCGCAGGGCTTGCGCGGTCCGGTCTTCCGACATAACTCAAAGTGGATTTTGATCCCATCGATTGCAGAAGATTGACTAGTTTGAAGTACACGAAATTGAAGCTTCCCATATTTTGGGGCTCTTCTTGGCATAGGACGATCTTTTTCATATTTTTGTATTTCGCAAAAACTTCTTTTAACTTCCAATCTGGAAACGGAGCAATTTGTTCGATGCGAACAAGAGCCGTTTTTTGATCATCTTTTTTCTCTTTTTGCTCTAACAGTTCGTAATAAAGCTTTCCCGATACCAAAACGACTTTTTCAATTTTATCGGCTGACTTCACGCTTGCATCGTCCATCACTTCTTGAAACTCTCCGTTCGCTATTTCATCGATCATGCTTGTGGCACGTGGATGACGAAGTAAAGACTTCGGTGACATGTTCACCATTGGTTTTCTAAAATCCCATTTCACTTGGCGGCGAAGGGAATGAAACACTTGCGCCGGAGTCGTTAAATTACAAACGATCATGTTGGCTTGCGCTGCTAACTGTAAAAAGCGCTCTAAGCGCGCCGAAGAGTGTTCTGGACCTTGCCCTTCATAACCGTGCGGTAATAGCAGAACGAGTCCATTCATCTGTTGCCACTTCGATTCGCCGGCCGCTAAAAACTGATCAATGATGATTTGGGCGCCATTTGAAAAATCTCCGAACTGCGCTTCCCACATCGTTAAAAATTTTGGATCCGTGATCGCGTTTCCGTATTCAAATCCCATAACGGCATATTCTGATAGAATCGAATCATAAACGCAGAAATTGGTTTTTTCCGAATTCAATGCTTTCAAAGGAAAATACGCTTCTCCGGTTTTAGTATCGTAAAAACCAGCGTGGCGGTGAGTGAACGTCCCGCGAACGCAGTCTTGTCCTGTCAGTCGAACTGAATGACCTTCCGCCAGCAAACTTCCGTACGCCAAAAGTTCTCCCATGCCCCAGTCGCATGGTTCTGTGCCTTTGGCCATATTTTTTCTAGTTTCTATGAGCTTATTTAATTTCGGATGAAGATTAAAACTTGCAGGAATTTCAGCGATCTTATCGCCGATGCTTTTTAAAACTTCAGGAGCAATGGAAGTGGAAGCTTTTTTCTGAACGTCCGCCAGAGTCCCTTTTTTAAGTCCACTCCAAGCGCCTTCAAATTTGAAGGTCTTAATTTTTGGAGGCGCGGCCTTCGCGAGTTCGTACGTCTTTTGCAATTCGGCCATTCGATCTGTCATCAAGCTATCGGCGTAATTCGCATCACAAACTCCGGCTTGCACTAATTGTTTCGCGTAGATTTCGCGAAGAGTCGGGTGCTTTCGAATAATGTCATACATCAATGGCTGCGTATAAGCCGGCTCGTCACCTTCATTATGGCCATAACGACGGTAACAAAGAAGATTGATCACGATGTCGCGGCTCCATTCCTGACGGAAGCGCACCGCGATGTCCATCGCACGAACGCACGATTCGACATCGTCTCCGTTACAATGAAGAACAGGAGTCGCTAAAACTTTCGCCACATCAGACGAATAATGCGCAGACCTTCCGTTTTCGGGATTTGTTGTGAATCCAACTTGATTATCAATGATCAAATGGATGGTTCCGCCGACCGTGTAGCCACGCACATGGGCCATTTGAAATGTTTCAAGAACGACACCTTGACCCGCAAAAGCCGCATCACCATGGATCAGAAAAGGAACCACTCGCTTGCGGTCTTTTGTGTCTCCGCGTCTGCGTTGTAATGCGCGTGTCATTCCAAGAACGACCGGATTGACGGCTTCTAAGTGCGACGGATTAAATGCAAGGTGAGCTTCGACAATCTTTGTGTCGCCTGATGTCTGGCCAGGGGCTTGGACTTGTTTGTTCGTGTGATAACCTAAGTGATATTTCACATCTCCGTCGAAATCTTCGATTGGTTTTTCAAGTTCGGTAGGTCCATTGAAATCGGCAAACATTTGTGCAACATCTTTACCCATGTAGTTGGCTAGAACATTCACGCGTCCGCGATGTGCCATTCCGACCACGATTTCTTCAATTGGGTTTTGATTGAAGGCTCCAGCTTTTGTCAAATGATCCATCATCGGTAACGTGGCATCTGCACCTTCCACAGAAAAACGCTTCGTTCCTACGTAACGGGTGTGGATGAATTTTTCCAAAGCTTCGGTGTTGGTCAGGGATTTTAAAATCCCTTTTTTGTCTTCAGCAGTTAATTTAAATTCAGATTTTTTTTGTTCAAATTCTTTAATGAACCAGTTGCGTACTTCTGGTAGAGCTTCGGCACATTGAACGGTGAGTTTCCCGCAATACACTGATTTCAAATGAGCGATGATATCTTTCAGCGCCGCGCCGGGCATACCAACGATGGAGCCGATTTGGAATTTTTGATTTAAATCTGCATCGGACAAATTAAATTTCGACAAGCGAACTTCATCACTTGGGATCGGCGTGTTTGACAACGGATCCAATTGCGCTTCGAAATGGCCATAATTTCGATAAGCTGAAATCAAATGATAGACATCTAATTCTTTTTCGGAAACGCCACTAGTTCCAACGGATGTGCCAGTGCCAGGTCCATTCTGAAAATCTTTTGCAAAGTCGACACCTTCAAAGAAACGACGCCACTCAAGTTCTAAAGATTCTGGCGATTTTTTAAATTGCGTGTAAAGCGATTCCAAATATTCAAGATTCATATGATTCATTCAAAAGACTCCGTAAGTGGATGGGTAAAGAATTACGCTTGATGCTCTCATAAAAATCGACCAAGATGAAACGAAAAAAATGAAAAGCAACGTTGCTAACGGAGACTTAAAAACATGTCGAAAAATGATCAACCACAGAAAATAACCAACCGAACGTCCTACCAATTGGTCATTGTTCGTCATGGAGAGTCTGTGTGGAATAAAGAAAACAGATTCACGGGCTGGAAAGATGTCGACTTATCTGAAAAAGGAATCGTGGAGGCCAAAGCCGCTGGTCAAAAATTGGTCGAGCAAAAATTCTACTTCGATTATGCGTACACAAGTTATTTGACACGGGCGATCAAGACCTTGAACTACATCTTAGATGGCATGCAGACCAACTGGCTTCCAGTCACGAAAGCCTGGCAGCTGAACGAGCGACACTATGGTGAATTGCAAGGACTAAACAAAGCGGAAACGGCAGCAAAGCATGGCGAAGAACAAGTCAAAATTTGGCGCCGAAGTTTTTCCACCTCACCGCCACCGATGTCTAAAGATCATGCGGATTACCCAGGAAATCTTCGTCAGTATAAGAACTTAACACCAGATCAAATCCCCAGCGGCGAGTCGCTGGAAATGACGGTGAAGCGGGTGCTTCCTTATTGGAATGAAACGATCGTTCCGCGAATCAAGGCCGGTGAAAATGTTTTGATTGTGGCCCATGGGAATTCGCTGAGGTCTTTAATTTTGGAGCTTGAAGGCTTGTCCGCCGAACAAATTATGAATGTCGACCTTCCGACGGGGATTCCTCTCGTGTATGAGCTCGATCTTAATTTTAAGGTATTATCAAAACGCTATTTAGCCAGTGACGACGAAGTTCAAGCGGCTTTACACAAAGTCACCGCCCAGGGCAAAGCGAAGGGCTAGTTCCATCAGAGCCTAAATTGGAAGCACGGAATATCTTTTTGGTGAAGATCAATTTGTTCCGGACTTTAGCTTGACGTTTTTTCTGGTCAGCAGTAGCTTTGAGTTTACGTTTATTTATGTCGGGGCGTAGCGCAGTCTGGTAGCGCATCTGGTTTGGGACCAGAGGGTCGTAGGTTCGAATCCTATCGCCCCGACCAATTTTTCTTCTAAAAAAGTAATTCACGCGACCCAATTCCTACACCTGAAGTTTCGGGCATGAAAACCGCAGTGGTTCGCTGAGGGGCAAGTCACGGCATCCCTTGTTGACCGTTTTTTCCTCGGAAGTAATAATTTATCAATGAAGGTTTTGTCCATTTTTGTTTTGATTCAGTCTATTCTATCTGTTGGGATCGAACTCGTTTTTTTGAGAGCACTCGAGGCGTGATGCCCGTATTTTCTACTTACGCACTCAAAAAAAATGCAACTGATTTTGATAGAAAACCAGTCCTAGTGTTCGGTTCACCACGATCCGGCTCAACACTTCTATACCGTATTGTCAGTGGCTATCTAGAGCAGACAGAAGGCACGCGCGAGCTCGATGAATACTTCAACTTAGATTGGACAAACTTTAGGTCAAGATGGGGAAAAATAGTCCCATGCCCAAAAGATGCTAATATTCACAATGGTATTTCAGCGGCGGAATATAAAAAACAGATTGAACAGAGATTTCTTTGGCTCAAAAACGGGAACGGAAAGTACTCGCTGAAGGCTCTCGGTGGATATTTACCGAAAGATCAAATTGATTGGTTTGCAAATAACTATAATTGGATTTTTATAGAACGGAAAAATCTATTTGAGCAGTTGCTCAGCTACATGATTTCAAGAATTACAAAGCAATGGTATGTCGAGGGTGGAATTAAGGTTCCACGCGCCTCCCTTCACGGTACCCATGATTTAGTGTCTCAGTTTGAAGGACGGATTTTAGAGTACCAATCCATGAAGACTCGATTACAGCCTACCAATGTCGTCTACTATGAAGATTTAAGCCAGAACTTGAATCCAATTAAAATCCTATCCAATCTCGGTTATATCAAACCAATTGATATCAATCGCCTAAAATTACCCGAGCGGCAAAATTCTACCTCTAAACATGAACTCTTTTGTAACGTGGAAGAAATTGCTTCATTTTATCGAAAAACAGAACTTAATCAGCTTTTTTCAATTTAGTGCGGCTCCGCCAATCTTTCGTAATAAATCGACTTATAAAAGTATTAAAGCATAGGGAAAGATGATTAACTCTCAAAGCTTGAGAGATTGTTTGCAAAGACTGACAGCGCTACAATTAATCTTAGGTCGAGCCTAATTATTACTTTTTAAGAGTCTCGACCTTTAGTTTTTATCGATCATTCATTTCATAAACGTGGACATGACCTTCAGGTATTCTTTCGTATTTGACAGAAAAGACAAATGCGCAGCTCCTTTAAAAATGTGAATTTTGGACCGAGCGTTCAAACTTGCGGCGACCTTTAGGCTTTCTGGGGTGGACTCATCATTTTCACCACAAGTGAAAAGTAGGGGAACTCGGATTTTCGAAATTTCAGGAAAGCGATTATACTTTTTTAACACTCCGGTGGGGCGAAATTCAATTGGTCCCCACATATGGTTGTAGACGTCAGTACCCATCATGGCCTTCGTCGCAATCATGTTCGGTGAAGAAAAATTGATCTTTCCGAACACAAACCTCTTGTAGTAGGCCTGAATAGCCTGATCGATCTTAACATTTCGCTTTGGGTACTTATTTGTTTTGAGGAGATTGAGAAGAAGATTTCGATTCGAAAGTGATGAAAGTTTTTTTATCAGTCGTTTTGCGTCAGTGAACCAAGCATTTGCATTCAGGCAAGGGCTAGAAAATACAATCTTCTCGACTTTGTCAGGATATTTTAAATAATAATCCATGCCTAACATAGTCCCCCAGGAATGACCTAGAAGAATGAATTTTTTAATTCGCAGAGATTTGCGTAGCCTCTCAAGTTCATCGACGTAAGTTGAAATACTCATGTGTTTCTTTGATTTAAGTTGGTCAGACATTCCGCATCCAATTTGATCATAGAAAATCACGTCTCGGTCTTTGGAAAGCTTTATCAAATCTAGCATTAAGAAATGAGTGCCTCCGGGGCCTCCATGAATGCAAATGACCGGGGTCTCGTTTTTTCCAGATAAGATTCTCCTAAAATATGTTCTGCCAAAATTTCCGTGAATGTAACCAAACTCTTCTTTATAAGCTTCGTGCTTTTTCATTTTTAGTTCCTTCCCAAAAAAATAAGACGGGTCGAGTGTCCATCCATGTCCTATGTTTATCCAACTCAAGTTTACAATAGCCTTCGCCAAACACAAAACCAAACTAGTCATAATTCTTGTTATCAGAAGGGCGTAGGTTGGAATCCAGTTGCTTAGAACAATTTTTTAGTCTGCTATAATAGATGAATGTCGAATCTAGAGAATTTTAAAACCAAGGAATCCGTGAAGTCGCTTTATTTCGCATACGGATCAAACCTTAATCCACTTCAAATGCAGTATCGTTGCCCGGGTAGTAAAGCCTTGACTGTGGGTTGTTTAAATCATTACAAGCTCGATTTTACGCGATATTCTAAAACCAGGAATGGTGGAGTTGCAGACGTCGTGCCCGCGAAAGATCATAGCGTTTGGGGTCTCGTGTGGGAACTTTCTGAGCCTGACCTTTCAAGTTTGGATGACTTTGAAGGCGTTCCAGAATTCTATGTCAGGAACAAGATGGAGATTTCCATGGTGACAGGTGAAATCGTGAGAGCTTGGATTTACGAGGTGAATGGTGAGAAGGCCTTTGTTCAACCACATGACGATTATCTTAGTATCATCATCGTGCACTGAATAAACCTGAAGTTCCCCCATTCTTACGTCAACTATTTGGAGTCATTTCGCAAAACTTAATCAGCTCGAACTGATCTAGCAACTCTTCAGGTAGGTACATGTCATATTTTTTGGTCTATTTGGATCGGATATAGTTTAGATCCTATAAGTCTAACAGAATGAATTAAGAAAAAACACCAGAATGGCCGGAGCTCAATCAAGGAACACTCCTATTTTGGATTCATCAGTTTCAGCACGTTACCGTCTGGATCTTCAAAAACAAGCATGTGGCCCCATGGTTGATCCGCCTCTCCGAGAATTTTTGCACCCAAACTCTCGAGGCGCTTTCGATCTTGCGGTACATTATTGGATTTAAGTGTAAGTGTGGCGCCAGCATGAGCACCATGGCCGTCCCGCGGTACGATAGGAATAGGATTCTCTTCCGGATGCAATCCAATCCGAATTCCATGGCAATCAAGAGCAATCCAATACTCACTCTCTTCAAGGAGCTTCATTCCGAGTCCCTCGGTGTAGAACTGAATGGCTCGTTTCGGTTGCGTGACGCTGTAATAAACATCCTGAATGCCAACAATCATATAGCCTCCAAAGTCCTAGATTATATTCACTACGAGCAGCTGGGTCACATCGAAAGCGCATAACGCAATAGTTCATTGAGAAGGTGCAAGTAGACCATTTAATTAAAAATCTTTTTTCATTGAAATATAAATGCTCATGGGTTCCGTCATTGATTTGCAATTTCTGTGAAAATAGTTCGAAAGAAGTCGTGTCTCAAATTGAAACAAGACCGAAGATCAATCCATGCAGTTTGCTGTCGGCACAAATGTCTAGTTTTGAGAGGTATATTTTATGTTGGATGACTTTGAGCCGACGAGACTAGGTGCAGACAAAAATTAATTTTTTTTTCTTAATACTCGTCTTTATTCAGACGTCGTTCGCTAATATGTCTTCGGGTTTTAATGCACCAAAACACTGGGTACAAATAGCCCTAACAGCGCAGGCGAACACGGAAACCAGAACCCATCAAATCAATGAATCTGCAGTGGTATTGACGGTGATTCGCAAGCTTGATTCCGGTCAACAGAAAGCAGAAACACTGCAGGTTATGAAAAAAGATAAAGCCTATTCAAAGATTAAATCTAAAAAACTTTTCAATCACTGCCAGCAAAAAAATGAGAAAACAAAATTTACCGTCGTCTGTTTTGATAACAAAGATCGAATGCTTATCAGTACGTTGTCCTGGAAAGGGTCTGCAAAAAATATAGAAGATTACAAAAATCAGCTGAAGGATGCCATTTGGTAACAAGCGGAAAACTTCTTTTGTTGAATGTGGTCATGCTGTTTTTCGCGCAGACATTGGTTGCGCAGAAAGATTCTTCAAAAGCAGATACGCTAAAGCAACTGACTTTCGACACTGGTGTGTTTGAAAATGGGAACGTCGATAGGCAAAAACTTTTAAATGGAAATTGCAACAGGCCTGGAAAAATTGAAAGTATAAATAAAAGATTTTTGAGCCATTCTACAATTGAAGCTACAGATCCGAAAGATAGGCGTTGGAATATAGATCGCATATACCGAGACGTTTTCAAAGACGGAACTTCGATCGAAAATTCAAACTTTTCGCTACAATGTTTATACGGACTTTTGCAATTGTCGATTCAAGAAACAGTTCAGACTGCTCACAATAGAAATCAGAAAAACGTCTGCTTTGAAACACTGGAAAAGCTTTCAAAAACCAAACGGGACGAAAAGCCCAAGCTCTGTCCTGAAGAAAGTTGGCAGGAAGCGCTTAAAGCCGCAGATATTCTGCGACGTTTAGAGACCTCCATAGAAGAGCAAAATCAAAGTATTTCAGTGACATTAGATAAAGTTAGGACTGAAACAGAGGCGGCAAGCCCTGCATGTTTGAACTGTGTTGCCGGTAGCTTGGCTTCAATGGCGAAGACAGCAAGTGACTTAGAAGGTGTAGCAGATCTAAAACGGGGAGTCTGTTGTCAGATCTTAGTTGAAAAGAAAAGAATCGCTGACCAATCTCAGTGCGCAAATGCAATAGACCCGCAGGAATCAAAAGTTGCTGATAGTGTATTTTCGGGTGACTGTGCCAAAAGCTTGTATGATGGAATCGCAAACGGAATTTCTGCATTGAATCCAATTGAACTCTTGGCAGCCGTTCCTGAAATGGCAACCATTTTTAAAGAGCTTTTGATTGGTGATAAAAGAGGCGACACCTTAAGTTTGATTTACTCTGGTATCTTAAAGGGAGTAACTGGTTATGAATCAGATGTGTGGGGTTGTTTGAATTCTAACGCGAGGATTAAGTATGGATGTGAAATATTTGCCCATAGCTCGACATTGGTTTTAGGTGCTGCAGGAATTTTCAAAATTATTCGAATTTTAAAAGAATCAAGTTTGGCTATTTCAACTGCAAGTAAAGTTACGCAATCAGTTGTCGCATCTCGGCCCTACGCCTTGGCGACAGATGCGATTCATTTTGTGGCAGGTCACAAACTGTATGCGCAATTTAACGTTGCAGAAATGGTTTCAAAAATTAAGGGGATGGTCAGCATACAAATTGGTGCTGGCTTTGAGACGCTGTCCAAAACGTTTCCGGTAGCTTATACTAGAATTAAATCTTATTTCGACGCAATCGAAACAACAACTCAAGCTGCAAAAGAAATTTTAAAAATTGATGCCCAGTTAGTTCACGCCCGTAAGTCCGTTAATTCACAGGTGGAAATTGACGGACTTATGCAGCAGAGAGCAATCGCAGTACAGACCTTCGAAGAAAGCCAAAAAGACCTAGCTGTAAAATTAACTAATTATGTCAAAACGACTTTGATCTTCACCATTCAAAAAACATCTCCCTCTGCAGCGGCTCCGCTAGCCGAACATATCGAAGCGCAGCCATTGAGTTCAGAAGAAAATCAATAGTTGAGTTGCTTTTAAATACAGTTTTTCAGCGTTTCATCAGTTTTGCGTTTTAGGTCCCAACATTCATTTCATCTGAGTTCGACATCAAAGGAAAGATAAGTTGAATTCCAATGACCGAGAGTAGTTTTTTTGAGAGCGAGAGGAAATATCTTAACCACCGAAGTTTAGGATTATTGATATCTTCGATCTTGACTCCAGTCGCAAGAAACCGCGCCTTGTGTTTTTTACATTTCGCGATGGCAACAGCACCCATGGCGATGTCACGAATCACCAGTTTGAATGGATTCCATGTTTCTTCATCGAAAAAAGAGATGGAGACTATTTCAAGCAAAAAGTTATATTTTGCAGCCACGACTTGTGCGCCAATTTGCTCTTTCTTTTGGATACCCGAGATGCAAAGTCCAATGATTTCTAAGTTTTTAGCCTTCAACAGTCGAGCGCATTCAGCTGAGTCTTTTCCCCCGGAAAGTAAGAGGACGATTTTTGTTTCGATATTTTGTTCGAGCTTAGGGTTTGTCTTCATAGAAAGTTATCCTTATATTTGGGTTTCGTTATGAGGATTAGTCTGCAAAGCAGTTTCATACTGTGCGACCATGTTGTACCACTCTTGAGATGGCGCCATGATTTTCCATCCACAGCCTTTTTGCTGGTCGATCCACATCAAAGTGCCCTCGACTGGAATCGCCTGAGCAGCCTGCAAGAATATTCTAAACTTAAACGTCTTCCCGAGTTCAGCACCTTCAATAAATTTCGTTTGGAATCCCCAGGCTGAAATATTTTTAACCTGTACAGTCTTCATCATGAGATCCTCGTTGTAAAGAGCAGGGGCATCCACTTTGATTCGATCTGGAAATCGATCTGATTTTGAAGGGGCATCTTCAAATATGCGATCCAGTAGAAAATGTTGAAGGTTTAGTTTCTGTACGAAGAGTTCGTTGTAGCTCGTGTGATCCAAAAGTGGATTTTGAATATCAAAAAGCCTTCTTGGCTTGATTTGTATAGATGGTGTTTCCCATTCTTTAAAGAAATGATACAGATTTTGTTCTTTTTTCTTCTGGCCATAGACCTTAAAAAACTCATTCGCGGCAACATCAAGATCCAAGTACATGACGACCGCTGGCGCTCCGAGGTAATTTTGTGAAGTTGTTTGCGGAGCCCTTTTGAATAGAAGCAAAGCTTGGTAAAAGTCTTCATCTTTCGGAGAAATCGCAATGACAAGTCGGTTCACACCAAAATAGTCACTGCAATAATGGTACATCAGTTTCATCAAAGGAAATAGGATCTGTCCGCCTTGGGATCTTCGGTGTTCTGGGTCAATGACGAGCGATGTAATTTCCGCGAGACGGTGCCCCCCATGGCGCAGAGCTTTAAGGTCAAACGTGTTTTCCATTGGAAGCGTAAAAGTCGAATTATCACGAACGATTGTGAGGGTTCCTGTTGTTTGCGTCTTTGTTTTGGCGATCAACGTGATTGTGCTCGGAAGCGCATGATAGTAGGTTCCGCGCATTTCAGTTTCATTAGCTTCGCAGTACCCCAACTTAATGTAGTCTTTGTAGACCAGACCAAAAGCGGACTCCAGTTCGGCGATTGAGTCGGCAACTTTAAAAACAACATTGGAATTAATTTCTGAAGGTAATCGAACCATCCGTCGGATGAGTGAGAAGCGCAGCCAATTTGGTAAAAACGAAAAGAGGAGTCGAATGAATTTCTTAAAGTGCTTGGCTCTTTTCAGATGTTGAATCATGTTGGCCTCCAGTTCCGATTGCTTCTACGTCTATGGTGAATGGAAAATGAGTTCTATAAATTGACAAAGTTGACGTGAAAACATCTCAGATTGAGAGGAATCTAATTTTGAGATAAAGATTTGTTCTTTCCCTCAACCACATTCGATTTGGGGTTATCAAAAATGGAAATTGAGCCGATAAATTAAGAATGAATGGAGCTGATTTAGATTTTCAATCGATTTGCACGAACATCGATCAGCTCGTCAAAAGCTCGAAATTTTCCGAAGTTCGAAATGCCCTCGCCAAATTAAAAAAAATTCCAAGGCGCTTTCTCGGAAGGCTTGCAGAGTTTGCCATTCGCAGCGGTGATGCGCTTTGGGCTTTAAGGAAGCTTCATGGGCTTGTCCATATTGACGGGCACGTTGACCATGAGGCTCCGCGCACAGAACTTATCATGTATGCCTATGCTCTCTATGTTTTAGGCTCAACGACACAAGCGCGACAAATTTTATCTCATGCTCGTTTCAAAGGTGATGCG
>LNFM01009279.1_pt1 | contig 14418 bp, 13 predicted proteins | sample 596031 | NCBI WGS metagenome assembly LNFM01 (sample SAMN04254537, study PRJNA301005) | activated carbon metagenome | isolation source: dual media filters at the Ann Arbor, Michigan drinking water treatment plant | place: USA: Ann Arbor
GAGCGCGACAACGGCCGCAATGGCGACCGGCGCGATCTTGAACAGGTGGTTCATTGACTATCTCCTCGACGGGGGCAGGGTTCGACGACTTGGTCCAGGCGTGCAACTGTCGCTTTGTAATTCGGTCCGGAAACTGGGACACGACAGCACATTGCCGAGCCGGTCCGAAGGCGCGCGATTGTACTGGCGAAGGGGAGGGCGGCAACGATGTCAAGCGCACACTGTCCCCGGCCGGCGACAGTGTGGCGCGCATCGCACGCGCGCGCGATACCGCGTTACTTGATGGACAGCACCCAGCGCGCCAGCTTGATCGCCTCGGCCTCGCTGACCTGCGGATTTTGCGGCATCGGGATGTTCCCCCATACGCCGACGCCGCCGTCGCGAATCTTTTTGGCCAGTCGCGCCGCCGCGTCCTTGTCCTTCGCGTACTTGGCAGCGATGTCGGCGTAGGTCGGCCCGGGCTTGCGTAGGGGTTCGTTGGCAGTGATCTTGTGGCAGGCGAGGCAGTTCCGGTCCTTGGCCAGACCCGCGTCGGCGACCGCGGCGCCACTCAGTAGTGACATGCCGAGAGCGGCAACGAGCGCGGAGGTCTTCATCAAGTAGCTCCAGGACGAATGGGTTGCGGGCCGGGAAGAGGCGAAAGATTCTAACGGGCCGCAATGCCCGTCGTTGACCCCCCGGGCGGGCCGTTCGCTTGCCCGGCAGGCGCATTCATGGGCATACCGGGGACAAGGCTATATTGATGGACGGATTGCGCCGTGTTTCGTAAGGGTGACCGACATGTGGATGCTGTGGATCGCCGTCGTAGCGCTGCTGCTGTGGTATTTCGACGTCGGCTTCGTGGGGCAGATCAGCGGCTGGTGGATCGCGCTGCTATTTGGCGTGGCATTCATCTGGTTCGAGGTCTTCGAACGGCGGCTCGGCTGGGACAAGAAGCGCGCATTCGACGAGCTGGACAAGGCGAAGAAGGAGCGCATCAAGAAGAACATGGAGGAGGTCAAGAACTTCCGCGGACGGCGTTGAAACGCAGCGCCATCGCAGTGCCCGGAAGGCGGGATACCTCCCCCGCCTTCCTCGGCCGCAGCGTGGCCCCGGCGGTGCGCGATGCGGGTTGCCGGTCAGCTTTGACCAAACAGCTTGTCATCGGTGATGGCGCCCCTGCTGGCGGTGGAGACAAGCTTGGCGAACTTGGCCAGCACGCCGCGCGTATAGCGCGGCGCCGGCTGTTTCCAATGCGCCCGGCGGCGCGCCAACTCGTCGTCGTCGACGTTGAGCTGCAGCAGCAACTGCCGCGCATCGATCGTGATTGGATCGCCTTCGTGCACCAGTGCCAGGTTGCCGCCGACGAATGCCTCCGGCGCCACGTGGCCGACCACCATGCCCCAGGTGCCGCCTGAAAAGCGGCCGTCGGTGATCAGGCCGACACTCTCTCCCAGACCCTTGCCAATAATCGCCGACGTCGGCGACAGCATCTCGCGCATGCCCGGTCCACCCTGGGGACCTTCGTAGCGAATCACCACCACGTCGCCCGGCTTGATGCGATCGGCCAGGATCGCCTCCATCGCCGCGTCTTCGGAGTCGAAAACGCGCGCGGGTCCGGTGATCACCGGGTTCTTCAGACCGGTGATCTTGGCCACGCAGCCCTCGGGCGCCAGATTGCCCTTCAATATCGCCAGGTGACCCTGCGCGTACAGCGGGCGGTTGATGGGGCGGATCACATCCTGATCAGCGCGCGGTTCGGCCGGCACCTCGGCCAGCATCTGCGCCATCGTCTTGCCGGTGATCGTCATGCAGTCGCCGTGCAGGAGGCCGTTGGCAAGCAGGATCTTCAAGACCTGCGGCACGCCGCCGGCGCGGTGCAGATCGGTAGCGACGTACTTGCCCGAGGGCTTCAGATCGCACAGCACGGGCACCTTGCGGCGCACGCGCTCGAAGTCATCGATGGTCCAGGCGATGCCGGCCGAATGCGCGATGGCGAGGTAGTGCAGCACCGCATTGGTCGAGCCGCCCACCGCCATGATCAGGCTGACGGCGTTCTCGATCGACTCGCGCGTGATGATGTCGCTCGGCCGCAGGTTGTTGCGGATCGCCTGCACCAGAACGCGGGCGGACTCGGCGGTCGAATCGACCTTTTCCTGATCGGGGTTCGCCTGCGTCGATGAGTACATGAGGCTCATGCCCAGCGCCTCGAACGACGAGCTCATCGTGTTGGCCGTGTACATGCCGCCGCAGGAGCCCGAGCCCGGAATGCAGCGCCGCTCGATCTCCTTGAAGTCGGTCTCGTTCAGGCGGCCGGCGGTGAACTCGCCCACCGCCTCGAAGGCGGAGACGATGGTCAGATCCTTGCCCTTGTAGCTGCCGGGCTTGACGGTGCCGCCGTAGACGTAGATCGCCGGCACGTTGCAGCGCGCGATCGCCATCATGCCGCCGGGCATATTCTTGTCGCAGCCGCCGATGACGATCACGCCATCCATCCACTGGCCGTTAACGCAGGTCTCGATGCTGTCGGCGATCACCTCGCGGCTGACCAACGAGTACTTCATGCCCTCGGTGCCCATGCCGATGCCGTCGGAGATCGTCGGCACGCCGAACACCTGCGAATTGGCGTTGCCCTCGACGATCGCGGCAACCGCGGCATCGGCCAGCTTCTGTAGGCCCGAGTTGCACGGCGTGATCGTCGAATGGCCGTTGGCCACGCCGATCATCGGCTTGTCGAAGTCCTCGTCCCGGTAGCCCATCGCGTAGTACATCGCGCGGTTGGCGGAGCGGGCCACGCCCTGGGTCACGTTCTTGGAGCGGTCGTTGTTCGGCATCGTCGAGGATCTGGCGTAGGTGGAAGGGGGCGGGTGCGCGCGCAAAAGGTTCGTCGGGGTCGTCGCGCGTCTCTCTACAATCGGCCGATTCTAGTCGCGAGCCTCTTGTGACCCCTGACGTCCTGATCCACCCGCAGTTTGATCCGATCGCCTTCGCGATCGGGCCCGTGGCCGTGCGCTGGTACGGCCTGACTTATCTGCTTGCGTTCGCGCTGTTTCTCATGCTTGGCCGCCTGCGCGCCAACGACACGTGGCGCGGGATGACCAAGCAGGACGTCGACGACCTGCTTTTCTGGGGCGTGCTGGGCGTCATCATCGGCGGCCGGCTCGGCTACGTGCTGTTCTACAAGCCCGGCTACTACCTCGATCACCCGCTCGAGGCGTTGATGCTGTGGAAGGGCGGCATGGCCTCGCACGGCGGCATCCTGGGTGTGCTGACGGTGATGTGGCTGTGGGCGCGTGCACGCGGCAAGTCGTTCCTGAAGGTGGCTGACTTCGTCGTACCGCTGGTGCCGCTGGGCCTGGCCTCCGGCCGGCTCGGCAACTTCATCAACGGCGAACTGTGGGGACGCGCGGCCGATCCTGCCGTCTGGCCCTGGGCGATGGTGTTCCCGCAAGCCAACGACGGCGTGCCGCGGCATCCCTCGCAGCTGTACCAGCTGGCCCTCGAGGGCGTGCTGCTGTTCGTGATCCTGTGGCTGTATTCGCGGCGCCAGCGCGCGCCCGGCATGGTCGGTGCAATGTTCCTGGTCGGTTATGGCGTGCTGCGTTTCATTGCCGAATTCGCACGCGAGCCCGACAACTTCCTCGGCTTGCTGGCGATGCGCCTGTCGATGGGGCAGTGGCTGTCGCTGCCGATGATGGCCCTGGGCGTGTTGCTGCTGATCCTGTTCGCCAGGGCGCCGAGCCGCCGTTAGTGGCGCGACCGACCCGCACGGCCAACGCCGTGCTCGGCCGATGATTCGGCCAGCCCCGATGTGGCAACCACGCAGGTCGACCGCGCCGCAGCTTTCGCAACGGACGCGATTGCCTCTACGATCCGGCACCACCGTGATGCGGGCTGCACATACGATCTGATCGTCCGGTGTCCGACCGGACCATGCCCTGCCCGCGCTGCCTCATATCGCAGCTCCCGGTACCTTACCCATAAGAAGAAACCAAACCATCCAAGGAGACATGCATGAACCGTCGTTCCATCATTGCCGCCGCAGCGCTCGCCGCCGCCGTCGTGCCATTGCAAGTGCAGGCGCAGGCCTGGCCGAGCAAGCCGGTCACGTTGATCGTTCCGTTCCCGCCGGGTGGGGGCACCGATGCCTTCGCGCGTCCGCTGTCGGTCCAACTGGCCAAGCAACTCGGACGCCAGGTGATCATCGACAACCGCGGCGGCGCCGGCGGCACGGTCGGCGCTTCGCTCGCAGCGAAAGCCGCGCCGGACGGCTATACCTTCTTCATCGGCGCCGTCCACCATGCGATCGCGCCCAGCTTCTACCCGAAGCTCGACTACAACATCGAGACCGATCTTGTCCCGATGACCACCATCGCGCGGCCGCCGCAGGTCATCGTGGTCAATCCCAACCGGGTGCAGGCAACCGACCTGAAGGGCCTGCTGGAGACGATGCGCAAGAACCCGGGCAAGCTCAACTACGGCTCGGCCGGCAATGGCACCTCGCACCACCTCGCCGGGGAACTGTTCAAGCAGATGTCGAAGACGTTCGTCGTGCACATCCCGTACCGCGGCGCGGGTCCGGCGCTGCAGGACCTGATCGCTGGCAACGTCGACATGATGTTCGATGGTCTCGGCTCATCGGCGCAGCACATCCGCAACGGTCGCATCCGTGCCATCGCGGTGGCGGCGCCGCAGCGCGTGCCGGCCTTTCCCAATGTGCCGACGGCGGCCGAAGCTGGCTTGCCGGGCTACACGGTGGCGACCTGGTACGGCATCTGGGCGGTCAAGGGCACACCCAAGGAGATCGTCGATCGTATGCACGACGAGGTCTCCAAGGCCATCAATACGCCCGAACTGCGGGAAGTCTGGGCGAACAACGGCTCCGACATCAGCCTGCTGTCGCAGGCCGACTTCGCGAAGTTCCTGAACGCCGAGATCAAGCGCTGGGCGCAGGTCAGCAAGACCAGCGGTGCCAAGCTCGACTGACATGCGCGACGGCTGGTCCAGGAGCCGCTGATGCCGGTTCATCTCGTCGTCGACGGCGCGCTGGCGCGCGTCACCCTCGACACGCCCGGCAAGCTCAACGCGCTGGACGTGGCGATGTGGCGCGAACTGCGCGCGGTCTTCAGTCGCCTCGCGGATGAGTCCGCGGTGCAGTGCGTGGTGCTGCGGGGTGCCGGCGGACACTTCGCCGCCGGTGCCGACATTGCCGAGTTCCCGCGCGAACGCTTCGATGTTGCCTCCGGCCGGCACTACCACCTGGGCCTGATCGCCCCGGCGCTGGAGGCGATCGCCGCCGCCCCGCAAGTCGTGATCGCGGCAATCGAGGGCAACTGCGTCGGCGGCGGGCTGGAGATCGCCACCGTGTGCGACCTGCGAATCGCCACGTCGGGCTGCCGGATCGGCGCGCCGGTGGGCCGATTGGGCTTTCCGCTGGCGTTGCCCGAACTGGCACCGCTGCTGCGCCTGGTGGGTCCCGCGCTCGCGGCCGATCTGCTGCTGACCGGACGCCTGCTCAGCGGCGAGGAGGCGCTGGCACGGGGATTGGTCCAGCGCGCCGTGCCGCAGGCAAGCTTTGAGACAGCACTGGCCGAGGTCGTCACTGCCGTCCAGGCGGGTTCGCCATTGGCGGCGCGGCTGAACAAGCGCAACCTGCGCATGCTTTGCGCGCAGGCAGGGCAGTTTAGCGAGGCTCAACTCGACGCCAGCTTTGCGTTTTTCGGGTCAAACGACTACACCGAGGGCATGACCGCCTTCCTCCAGCGCCGCGCCCCACGTTTCACCGGCGACTGATCTCCGCGGCGCGGACGCTGAATTCCATTCCGTCAATGGCGTCCCGACGGCTTCCCAAAGGCGCGCCTGCAAAACCGGCGCGAAGTTGCAAGAATCCGTGCTTGGCACGGCCCTGGCCGCCCCCGAGTCTCTGGTTGCCGACCGTCGGCGGCCCCCCATCATGAAGAACAAGAACTTCTACGCCCTCGTCGAATCGCGCTTGCCGCGGGACCTGAACGGCGCCTGCATCGAGACGCAGGACGGACTGGTCTACAGCTGGCGCGACCTGCACTTTGCCAGCGCGCGCATCGCCGGCTGGCTGGCAAGCCTGAACCTGGCACCGGGCGAAGACGGTGCTCCGCCGCGCGTCGCCGTGCAGGTGGAGAAGTCGCCGGAAGCCTTGATGCTGTATCTGGCCACGCTGCGCGCGGGCCTGGCCTATGTGCCGCTCAACACCGCCTACCAGCGCGCCGAGATCGACTACTTCCTGCGCGATGCGCAGCCGGCAGTGTTCGTTTGTACGCCGCAGCGCGCGGCCGATCTGCGGCCGCTGGCCGAGGCGGCCGGGGTGGCCCACGTGATGACGCTCGGCGAGGGGCGCGATGGCACGCTGCTGGACGCTGCCGCGCCGTTTGCCGATGGCTTTGCCACCGCCCAGCGTCGGGCCGATGACCTGGCGGCCATCCTTTACACCTCCGGCACTACGGGCCGCAGCAAGGGCGCCATGCTCAGCCACGGCAACCTCGCGTCCAACGCTCTCGTGCTGGATGACTTCTGGGGCTTCAAGGAGGAGCGCGAGGCCGGTGACCAGGATGTGCTGCTGCATGCGCTGCCGCTGTTCCACGTGCATGGCCTGTTCGTCGCGTCGCACGCGGCGCTGCTGGCCGGCGCCCGGATGCTGTTCCTGCCGCGCTTCGATCCGAAAGCGGTGATCGAGCGGCTGCCCCGCTGCACGGTCTTCATGGGGGTGCCGACTTATTACGTGCGTCTGCTTGCCGAGGAGAAGTTCGACCGCCACGTGTGCCGCAACATGCGGCTGTTCATCTCAGGGTCGGCGCCGTTGCTGACCGAGACCTTCACCGACTTCCAGCGGCGCTCGGGTCAGACCATTCTCGAGCGCTACGGCATGTCCGAGACGCTGATGCTGACGTCGAACCCATACTTCGGCATCGCTGCGCGCGAACGGATCGCCGGCACGGTCGGCATCCCACTGCCCGGCGTTGCGGTGCGGGTGGTCAACGAAGAGGGGTCGATGTGCCCGCCCGGCGAGATCGGCGGCGTGCAGGTCAAGGGGCCCAATGTCTTCGCCGGCTACTGGCGGATGCCCGAGAAAACCGCCGAGGAGTTCACGTCCGACGGCTTCTTCCGGACCGGTGATGTCGGCCACTTCGGCTCGGCGGTACCGACCGCGGGCAAGCCGGCCAACTACCTGACGCTGGTCGGGCGCAGCAAGGACCTGATCATTTCCGGCGGCTACAACGTGTATCCGAAGGAGATCGAGAGCTACATCGATCGCATGCCGGGGGTGGAGGAAAGCGCGGTGATCGGCCTGCCGCACGCCGACTTCGGCGAGGCGGTGGCGGCGGTGGTGGTGGCGCGCGATCCTGCGCTGGTCAGCGAGGACGCGGTGATCGCGTTCCTCAAGGGCCAGATCGCCAACTTCAAGGTGCCCAAGCGGGTGTGGGTGGCCAATGAGCTGCCCCGCAACGCGATGGGCAAGGTGCAGAAGAACATGCTGCGCGAGCGCTACGCAGCCGTCTTCAAGGCGCCCTGACCGCGAGCGACTGGTCCGCGCGGCCGGCGGGCGCCGCCGCGGCATCGTGCCGCTGCACCGCCCGCCGCCGCCGGTTCGGTGCGCGCTAGGCCGTGTCCGCGGCAAAAGCCGGACGGCCCAGCATCGAAGCGATGAAGTCCGCCTTGCCGCTGGCATACATCAGCGGGCGGCCGCGCGTCTGCTGTGCCAGTTCGCGCTTGAGCGACTCATAGGTCAGCGCCAGATCGCGGTCGAGCCGCAGCATGTCGCGGAACATCAGCAGCCGATGCCAGGCCGGACCGAAGGCGCTGACGACATGCACGTGATGGGTCCGCACGCCACGCACCTGGCGCATCAGGACACGACGGTCGACCGCGCGGTGCGCTTCGCCCGTCATCAGCTGGTAGCCGAAGTTGGTCAGACGGCCCGCGTAGCGGTCGACCGCCGTGGGATCGCCGACGCCGACGGCGATGTCGATCACCGGCACCGCCGCCAAGCCTGGCACTGCGGTGCTGCCGACGTGCTCGATCACCGGCGCCAGGGGCGCCAGCGCAACGCGCAGGACCTCGGCCTCGACGCGGAACCGGGCCGGCCAGGCTGGATGCGACGGCGCCAGGACGGCGTCGTCCACAGTGGTCGACGCCGCAGGTTCGGCCGGTCGCCCGGCGCGCGGGTGACGGCGACGCTCTTTCGTGCTGATCGGTTCGATCGCGACCACGGCAAAACTCCAGCAACGCCTGCAATGGCCTCAGTGTGGCCGTGCGCCAGTGCGCGCGCTGCGGACAATTCAACCGACCGCTGTCGGAGATTCGCGCAGCGCGTCAGGATCAACCCGGTGGTGCCAAAAAGAAAAAGGCGCGCCGCGGCGCGCCTTGTCGCTGCTGGCTCGGGCTACCAGCGCGCCGGTGGCTTGCGGTTGATCGTGATGATGCGGTCGATCACGGTGACATACCCGCCGATCGTGAGGTCCTTGAAGATACGGCTGATCATGTCGCGCGACGCGCCCACGCGATCGGCGATGTCCTGCTGGGTCATTCGCTCCGGCACCACGAGCTTGCCGTCGGGCTGCTCCTTGGCGATCGACAGCAGCAGGCGCGCCACCCGGCCGTAGACGTCCATCAGTGCCAGGTTCTTCACGTTGTCGGTGGCGATGCGCGCGCGCTCGATCAGCGTGCCGATCAGTGCCATCGCGACATCAGGATTCGCCACGATCGCCGCGCGCAGCGCGTCGCGGGTGACCACCGCGCAGGAGGTGGGCTCCAGGGTCATCACCGAGGCCGAACGCGGCTGACCATCCAGGGCCATTTCGCCCACGTAATCACCAGCGCTGTAATGGTCGAGGATCATCTCGCGGCCGTCGTCATCGGACACGTACACCTTGACCTTGCCGCTCAGAATCACGAACAGCGAGTCACCGCGGTCACCCTCGTTGATGATGACGGTGTTCTTGGGGAAGCTGCGCACTGCACCGCGGCTGGCAAGTTCGCGCACCATCGGGTCTCCGATGGCGGCAATGAGGTCGCTGGACATCGTGCGTTGACTCCGCGTGTTGTTAAGGATTGGCGTCGATTATCGGCTGCCGGGGCAAGCACAGACAATGACCGCGAAAGGCGCGCGCGTCGAACCGGCACCGGCAGCGGTCGGCAGTCTGCGCCCGGCCACGCACGACGCTGGGCGCGCTCGCCGTGAATCTGCCGCACGCGACAGCGCGAATGATCGCGTGGCTGTCTTGGAGCGGCATTGTGCGATGCCGCCCTGGCCACCGTGGTCCTCACGGGACCGCGGTAGCCAGGCTCGAACGCTACTGGGCCGTCTTCTCGAATGCGCGCAGCAGGGCGTTGCCGCGTCGCTGCGCTGCATGCAGCGCCTCGGTGGCCGTTTGCTTGCCCTGCAGCGCTTTTTCCACTTCCTCGTGATAGACGTCGCGGATTTCGGTCCAGCGGCCGAAGCGGTAGCCGTTGGTGTGCTCGCCCTGGCGCGCCTGGGTGAGCGACAGGATCGGCACGTCGCGTCCCGGATTCTTGGCGAAGAAGCCTTCGTCCTGCATTGCCTTGAACGCGGCGCCGGTGGCGGGCACGAAGCCCGTCTGCTTGGCCCAGTCGGTCATCACCGGGGTCGAGCGCAGGTAGTTGAGGAACTGCGCCACGCCGCGGAATTCGGCATCGCTGCGCTTGGGCGCGTTGAACACCCACAGCGAGGCGCCGCCGATGGTGGTCGCATACGGCGCACCGGCCACCTCCGGCCAATGCGGCAGCTGCGCCGTGCCGAAGGCGAACTTGGCATCGCGTGCGATGGCACCGAGGCCGCCCGAGCTCTGCGTGAGCATCGCGCATTCGCCGCTGATGAACTTCGCCGCGGCGTCGTTGCTGCGGCCGCCGTAGTCGAAGCTCTTGTCCTTCTGCATGTCCACCAGCGTCTGCACCATCTTCTGGTGCAGCGGGGTGTTGAAGTTCAGCTCCGCCGTGATGCCGGCGCGCCCGTTGGCCTGCGTGCCGATCGGCAGGTTGTGACGCGAGCTGAACTGCTCGAGCATGATCCACGCAAGCCAGGTGGTGGTGTAGCCGCAGGCGGCCGCATTGGTCTTGCGGATCTGCTGCGCCGCCTTGATCAGATCGGGCCAGGTCTGCGGGGGCTTGTTCTCGTCGAGCCCGGCCTTCTTAAAGGCGTCCTTGTTGTAGAACAGCACCGTGGTGGAAACGTTGAATGGCATCGACAGCAGGTCGCCGTTGGGCAGGCCGTAGTAGCCACGGGCGGGTCCGATGAAGTCGGCCGGGTTGAACTGCAGGCCGGCGCGCTTGAAGACCTCGCTCACCGGCACGATGGCCGACTTGGCGCTCATCATGTCGCCGCTGCCGGCGTCGAACATCTGCATGATGTGCGGCGGGTTGCCGGCACGGAACGCGGCCACTGCCGCAGCGCGTTGTTCCGGATACTGGCCCTTGAAAGAGACTACGACGCGATAGTCGTTCTGCGTCTTGTTGAAATCTTCGCCGTACTTCTGCAGCAACTCGCCGCCGAGGCCGGTCAGCCCCATCCAGAACTGGATCTCGATCGGCTGGCCCTTGGTCTGGGCGGTCGCCGGCAGACCGGCTGCCAGGCCGAAGCCGAGGGCCGCTGCCATCAGTGCTCTGCGCATCGTCATGTGTTTCCCCTAATCGTTATCGGGACGGGCACGACCTACGGTCCGCGCCGGCGTCTGGCTATGTGAAGCGCGGCGATGCTAGCGCGCGGCGACCGCGTGGTCGACCTACGGCCTGCACCAAGGCCATCCCAGGCGTCACGGTAGCCGGGACATCGTGACCTGCCGGTGACCGCAAGCACCGTGCGCCGCTTGCCGGTGGATGTCCACGCTACGATTCGATCCGGCGCAGCCGCCTGCGAACCCGTCGTCCCGGTCCGCACTCATCTGCCACGTGCGCAGTGATGACCGACGTGTTATTCGAACGACTTGCCCTCTACGCCCGCCTGACCCGCCTCGACAAGCCCGTCGGCACACTGCTTTTGCTGTGGCCGACGCTGGCGGCGCTGTGGGTGGCGGCGGCGGGCGAGCCCACGCCGCTGCATCTGGCGATCTTCCTGACCGGCACCTTGCTGATGCGCTCGGCAGGCTGCGCGGTCAACGACGTGGCCGACCGCGATTTCGACGGTCACGTCAAGCGCACGGCGGAGCGCGTCGTCGCCAGCGGCAAGGTCTCCCCGGCAGAGGCGCTGGCGGTGGCCACCGTGCTCACGCTGCTGGCCGCCCTGCTGCTGTTGCCGCTGAACCTGCTGAGCTTCACGCTGGCGATCATCGGTGTGCTGGTGGCCTCAACCTATCCGCTGTTCAAGCGGTTCTTCCCGCTGCCGCAGGCCTACCTGGCGATCGCCTTCTCCTTCGGCATCCCGATGGCATTCGCGGCGGTTCAGGGGCGGGTGCCGGAGGTGGGCTGGTGGTTGTTTGCCGCCAACCTGTTCTGGGTGGTGGCCTACGACACCGAGTACGCGATGGTGGACCGGGAAGATGACCTGAGAATTGGCGTGCGCTCGTCGGCAATCCTGTTCGGCCGCGCCGACGTCGCCGCGGTGATGGCCTGCTATGGCCTGTACTTCTCGTTGCTGCTGGTGGTGGGGGTGATGATCCGCGCCAGCTGGCCGTACTACGCGGGCTGGACGGTGGCGGTCGCCTTCTCGCTGTATCACTTCACGTTGATCCGCACCCGCGAGCGCGAGCGCTGTTTTCGCGCGTTTCGCCACAATCAGTGGGTTGGCTTGGCGGTGTTCGCCGGCATCGCATTCGACTTCGCGCTGCGCTGAGCGTCAGCGGATCAACTGCGGCCGAGTTCGACGCCGAGTTCGCGGGCGCGGGCATCGGCGGCGCGCACCGCGCCGACGATCTTGGTCTTCAAGTCGTCGGCCTGCATCGACGCGAGCGCTGCCGCCGTCGTTCCGCCCTTGGAGGTGACGCGCTCGCGCAGGGTGGCCACCGCGTCGTCAGAGGCGGCCGCCAGTTCAGCGGCGCCGGCAAAGGTGGCGATGGCGAGCTTGCGGGCCTGCGCATCGGTGAAGCCGAGTTCGAGCCCGGCCTGCTGCAGCGCTTCGATGAAATAGAAGACGTAGGCGGGGCCGCTGCCCGATACGGCGGTGACCGGATCAAGCTGCGCCTCGTCGTCGAACCACACGACCTCGCCGGCGGCCGCCAGGATCTGTCCGGCCAGCGCGCGCTCGCCGGCGCTGACCTCGGGCAACGCGGCCACGCCGCTGATGCCGCGGCCGATCAGCGCGGGCGTGTTGGGCATCGCCCGCACCACGCGTGCGCTGCCAGTCCAGCGCGCGATGTCGCTGGCGCGGATGCCGGCGGCGATCGACAGCACCAGCGCGTCGCCCAGGTACGGGCGCAAGGCGAGGCACACGTCGCGCATCTGCTGCGGCTTGACCGCCAGCACGACGGCCGCGCAGCCCGCGACTGACTCATCCGGGTGGTCGCTGCTGGTGACGACACACTCGCGCTCCAGCCAGGCGCGGCGGGCTGGATCGATCTCGACTACGTGCACGGCGCCGACCGCATGGCGATTGCGCAACCCGCCGATCAGGGCGGCCGCCATGTTGCCGCCCCCGATGAACGCCAGTCGCGGCAACGCTTCCCGACCCGGGAACTCGCCGGCGTCCTGTGCCAGCAGATTGCGCATGTCGTCGTCGAGGGTGGTCGCCAGCGCGCCGACCTCGGTCCGAATCGCCTGTGCCCGCGCGGCGTCGCCGGCCCGCTCCACCCCGGCGGCGAGCAACTGCAGCAGGAAGCACTTCTCGATCGGGTCGTCGCCGTTGGCGGAGACGAGCGCCAGCCCGCGTTCCGCGTGACCGACCGCCGACACCGGCTCGCCGGTGCGCAGCGCGATCTTCGCGCGCAAGTAGTGGGCGCGCTCGTGCTCTAGCCAGCTGCCGGCGCGCAGCCAGAACAGCAGCGCCGCTTCAGCGCCACGGCGCAGCGCGCCTCGCAACGGCGCGGTCAGCGGTGCTTCGCGGGTGGCGTAGTACAGCGCCGTGGTGACGTTGTTGAATGACGCGGCGAAACTGGCATCGAGCGAGCTGGGTGCGATGGCACAGGCTTGCGCGGCGGCAGCGCCCAGCGCCGGCGCATCGGCGGCGGTCACAGGCATGAAGCCGAGCGCTGCCAGCGTCACCAGGGCGCGGGCGAGCTTGGCATCAACGCCGGCTTGCGTGGCGAGCCGGGTGATCGCCGCGTCGGCTGCGGCCGTATTCCCAGCGAACTGGGCGGCGACGCCGCATTGCCGCAGCACCGGCAACCGGGCGTCGTCCCGCCGTGCGAGCGGGGCCAGTCGGTCCAGCGCCTCGGACCAGCGGCCGAGCTTTTCACCGAGCACGTGATTCAGCAGGAAGGCATAGGTCCGCAACGCGCCTTCGTCGAGTCCCGCTGGGTCGAGCGTCCGCAGGCCGGCGGCGGCGCGCTCCGGCTCGTCGTCGTGGATCCGATTCAGTTCGTCCAGCATCTCCTGGGGGGTCATCTCGTCTCCTGCGGCTTGGGTGCACGGGCACCGAAGATGGCGGTGCCGACCCGCACCAAGGTCGAGCCTTCGGCGATGGCGGCTTCGAGATCGGCCGACATGCCCATCGACAGGGTATCGAGGTCGGCGGCGTTGCCCCCGAGTTCGCTGCGCAGGCGCTCGAACAGCACCCGCATGCGTGCCAGCGGGGCGCGTTGACGCACAGGGTCCGTCTCCGGCTCGGGGATCGCCATCAGCCCGCGCAGACGCACGCGCGGCAGCGCGACTACGCTGCGCGCCAGCGCCGGCACCGTCTCCGGGGCCACGCCGCCTTTGGTTGCCTCGCCGCTGATGTTCACCTGCAGCAGCAGATTGAGCGCGGGCAGGCCGGGCGGACGCTGCTCGCTCAGGCGGCCCGCCAGCTTCAGGCGGTCCACCGAGTGCACCCAGTCGAAATGCTCGGCGATCTGCCGCGTCTTGTTGCTCTGGATCGGCCCGATGAAGTGCCAGGTCAGGCCGGCGGCGGCAGTCTCGCCGGCATCAGCCAGGGCGAGCAAGGCCTGGATCTTGTCGACCGCCTCCTGCACATAGTTCTCGCCGAAGTGCCGTTGGCCCGCACGCGCCGCTGCCAGAACCGCGTCTGCCCCGAAGGTCTTGCTCACCGCCAGCAGCGTGATCGCTGCTTGATCGCGTGAAACAGCCTGCGCAGCAGTGCTAATCCTTTCGTTCACTTGTCGCAGGCCGGCTTGCACCTGCTGTTCCAAACTGGACATAATCGTTTCGCTCGACAGCCGCTATCGTGCGGCTGGCATCGGGCGACCCGGGTCGATGACTGCGGTCGGGGTCGCAAGCTTCAAAAGCGGGGTTTCACCACAGCGGTCGGTCCGTCGCCCGCGTTCCCCACGGAACCAGTCCAAGCGACACAATGCCACTGAA
>LNFM01009280.1_pt1 | contig 14417 bp, 13 predicted proteins | sample 596031 | NCBI WGS metagenome assembly LNFM01 (sample SAMN04254537, study PRJNA301005) | activated carbon metagenome | isolation source: dual media filters at the Ann Arbor, Michigan drinking water treatment plant | place: USA: Ann Arbor
CGAGCGAGAAGCTGACGTCGTAGGCTTTCATGATTTCGCAGATGTCCTCGAAGTGCGTATAGAGGAAACTCTCCTTGTGATGCGCGAGGCACCACTTGGCCATGATCGAACCGCCGCGCGAAACGATGCCGGTCATGCGCTTTGCCGTCATCGGGATGTACGGCAGCCGCACGCCGGCGTGGATGGTGAAATAGTCGACGCCCTGCTCGCACTGCTCGATCAGCGTGTCGCGGTACATCTCCCAGGTGAGTTCCTCGGCCTTGCCGTCGACTTTTTCCAGTGCCTGGTAGATCGGCACCGTGCCGATGGGGACCGGCGAGTTGCGGATGATCCATTCACGGGTTTCGTGGATGTGCTGGCCGGTGGAAAGGTCCATCACCGTGTCGCCGCCCCAGCGGATCGACCAGGTCATCTTCTCGACTTCCTCGCCGATGCCGGAGGACACCGCGGAGTTGCCGATGTTGGCGTTGATCTTCACCAGGAAGTTGCGGCCGATGATCATCGGCTCGGACTCCGGATGGTTGATGTTGGCCGGAATGATCGCGCGTCCACGCGCCACTTCGTCCCGCACAAACTCGGGGGTGATGCGTTCAGGAATGGCGGCGCCGAAAGACTCGCCGCGGTGCTGCCTGACCAGCAGTTCCAGCATCCGCGCGCCGGTCTTGCCGCCGGCCTTCAGGCTTTCGATGTAGCGCTCACGCTCCAGGTTCTCGCGGATCGCGATGAATTCCATTTCCGGCGTGATGATGCCGCGGCGTGCGTAGTGCATCTGCGTGACATTGCCGCTGAGGTTCACACCGGTCTTCGCGCGGCGCGGCTTGCGCTTCAGGTTGAAACGCAGTTCGGCAAGCTTGGGGTCGTTCAGGCGCTGCACGCCATAGCTTGAGCTCGGACCGTCGAGCATCACGGTATCGTTGCGCTCCTCGATCCATGGCTGCCGCAGCGGCGCGAGCCCGGAACGGATGTCGATCTTGACCGAGGGATCGGTGTACGGGCCGGAGCAGTCGTATACGAAAATCGGCGGATTCTTTTCCGCGCCGAAGGATGCCGGTGTGTCCGACTGCGAAATCTCGCGCATCGGCACACGGATGTCGGGGCGCGAGCCTTCGACATAGATCTTGCGCGAATTGGGCAACGGTTTGACAGCACCTTCGTCAACACGGGCGGTGGCGCTAAGGAACTTCGGGTTGGCATTCATGGTCTCGCTCCAGAGGTAACGTCGGCAGAAGCCGTCGGCGGAGGCGAGCGAGTGTGCAGGTTTGCACCACGCTTCCCTACGACGGCATTACCCGTATCAGGTCATGAGGGTCTTTCTCACCCTGACGCGCGGTAACCGGTTTTCACCGCTGTTCACGCGCAACAAGGACCCCTACGTGTGATGTTTAAGCTAATTGAATTATGGGATAATTGCAAGCTCGCAGCGCCTGTAAAGGCGGTCTTTTTTTCCTTTTCCGACAAGCACTTACATACCGGCACATCTCCGTGATGAACGTCAGCCCTTCGCCTTCGGTAACTGCGCATGCCCAGGACATCGAGCACGCGCGTTTTTTCATGGTCGAGCAGCAGATCCGCACCTGGGAGGTGCTCGACCCGGTGGTGCTTGATCTGCTGATGCGCGTGCACCGCGAGGATTTTGTGCCGCCGTCGCACCGCGCACTGGCTTTTGCCGATCTCGAAATCCCGCTGGGTCACGGCGAAGTGATGCTCGCGCCAAAAATCGAGGCGCGCATGCTGCAGGCACTCGCCCTGCGTAATGGCGACACCGTGCTTGAGATCGGCACCGGCAGCGGCCACATGACAGCGCTGCTCGCCAGCCTCTCGCGCCATGTCTACAGCGTCGACATCCAGCCTGAATTCACGCGTAACGCGGGCGCGGCGCTGGCCGGCGCGGGCATCGTCAATATCACGCTGGAAACCGGCGATGCCGCACGCGGCTGGGACAAACACGGCCCCTACGATGTCATCGTGCTCACCGGTTCGGTGCCGGTGCTGCCCGAGGCTTTTGCCCGGCAACTCAAACCCGGTGGCCGCCTGATCGCGGTCTGCGGCGAAGCCCCGGTGATGCAGGCGCAACTGGTGACACGGGTCGACGGTGGCGCCTGCCGCACCGTCACCCTGTTCGAAACCTGTATCCCGCAGTTGAAGAACGCGCCGCAACCCAAACGCTTCGTATTCTGAAACGACACCAGCCGATGACACGAACCTCACTGGCCGCCACGGCCATCGCGCTGATGATTGCGGGTCCGCTGGCACACGCCGCCGACCTGCTCGAAATCTACCGTCTCGCGCTGGCTTCCGATCCGGTCTACAGCGCGGCGCGCGCCAGCCGTGATGCCGCCCAGGAAAAACTGCCACAGGGCCTCGCCGGCCTGCTGCCGCAGGCGACATTTTCTGCGTCAAGCCAGCACAATGACCGCGACTTGCGTTTCCGCAATCCGGCGATCGCGCCGAGTAACGCGCAGTTCAATTCCAACTCGGCCTCGGTCTCGGTCACGCAGCCGATCTACCGCCGGCAAAACCTGGTGGCCTACGATCAGGGCAAGACCCAGGTCGCGCTGGCCGATGCGCAGTTTGCCGCCGCCGCACAGGATTTGATCCTGCGTGTGTCGCAGGCCTACTTCGACGTGCTGCTGTCCGGCAGCAGCCTGTCCTTCACCGAAGCGCAGAAAACCGCCATCGCCCAGCAGCTTGAACAGGCCAGGCGCAACTTTGAAGTCGGCAATGCGACCATCACCGACACCCATGAGGCGCAGGCGCGCTTTGACCTGGTGACGTCACAGGAAATCGCCGCACGCGCCGACCTCGAGGTGAAAAACCGCGCGTTGGAACAACTGATCGGCCGCAGCGCGCCGCGGCTCGCCGGCCCCGGCAAAACCTTTGTGCCCGCACCACCCACGCCGAACGTAATGGACACCTGGGTCGAGCGTGCGCGTGAAAACAACTACTCAGTGCGCGTCGCCCAGCAGAACCTGGCCTTCGCCACCCAGGAAGTGGCGCGCAACCGCGGCGCCCACATGCCCACGCTTGATGCCTTTGCCACCTACACTGACGCCGGCTCGGGCTCGGGGGTGCAGGGCGGCTCCGGTACCGACACCCAGTCGCGCGTTGTTGGCCTGCAACTGGCAATTCCGCTGTACCAGGGCGGCGTGGTCAATTCGCGGGTACGCGAAGCCCTCGCCAATGAGGAAAAGGCGCGGCAGGATCTCGATAATGCGCGGCGCAGCGCGGAACTCGCGGCGCGCCAGGGTTATCTCGGCGTGACCAGCAGCGTGGCCCAGGTACGTGCTCTGGAAGCGGCACTGGTTTCAAGCCAGAGCTCGCTCGATTCAACCTTGCTCGGCCAGCAGGTGGGTGTGCGCACCCAGGTCGATGTGTTGAATGCGCAGCAGCAGTTGTTCAGCGCACGCCGCGATCTGGCGCAGGCGCGCTACAACTACATCCTGTCACTGCTGCGGCTGTTTTCCGCGGCCGGTGAACTCGATGAAGCGGATGTGCAGCAGATCAACCGTTCACTCGAAAAATAGCACATTAAATAATCGTTTAAAATCAATTACTTATATCATCCCTGGTGATCAACTCCAGCATCCGGTGCACGGCACCGCGATGGGCGGCAGTAAACGCCCTCCCCGCATCACCGATCACCCGCAGGCGCTGTGGTTCACGCAGCAGTTGCAACGCCTGATCAAGACCTTGCGCGATATCCGGCGCGGACACTGCCGCACCGGCCGCAACGGCCGCAGCGGCCGCTTCACTGAAGTTGAAAACCGAAGGGCCGATCACCACCGTCTTGCCCAGGGCACAGGGCTCGATCAGATTCTGCGCACCGAAAGGCAGAAAGCTGCCGCCCAGCAACGCGACATCGCAGGCGGCGTAGTAAAAATACATTTCACCGAGGCTGTCGCCGAGCAACACTTCGGTCGCGGCTTCTACTTGCAAGCCGCGGCTGCGCCGTTGCAGCCGCAGACCGCGTGCCGCAATCAGTGCCGCAACTTCGTCAAAACGCTGCGGATGCCGCGGCACGATCACCAGCAGCACATCGCCATGATCGACGCCGGACCAGGCATCGAGCAGCAGCGCCTCTTCACCTTCACGCGTGCTTGCCGCGAGTAGCACCGGACGCCCACCGGTCGATTCACGCCATGCCGCACCCCTCGCCAGCTCATCCTGCGGCGGATCCACATCGAACTTGAGATTGCCGGTGACCACCACCCGTTCGGCGCCGAGCGCCCGCAGGCGTTGCGCGTCGGCAGCACTCTGCGCGGCGATCGCACGCAGGCCGCGCAGCGCGTCGCGCGCCAATGCGCCGGAACGGCGATAACCACGCGCCGAGCGTTCAGACAACCGTGCATTGAGCAGGTACAGCGGCACAGCGCATTCACCGGCAGCAGCGACCAGATTGGGCCACAGCTCGGTTTCCATCAGCAGGCCGGCGCGAGGCCGGAAATGCCTGAGGAAACGCGATACCGCGCCGGGATAGTCATAGGGCAGGTAACACTGATCGACGGCGTCGCCAAACAGGGCGGCGCCGGTTTCGCGCCCGGTCGGTGTCATGTGTGTCAGCAGAATGCGCTGCTGCGGATAACGTGCCATCAGCGCGCGCAACAAGGGCTCTGCGGCACGGGTTTCACCGACCGACACCGCATGAATCCACAGACAGGAAGCCCCCGCAGGCTGGCGGTAAAAACCAAAACGCTCCGCCACATGATCGAGATAGGCCCGCTGGCGCCGCGCCCGCCACAGCAGGCGCAGCAGCAGCCAGGGCAAGGCCAGCACCAGCAGCAGCGTGTAAAAAAAACGCGGCAGACTCATCGCAAGCCTTCGATCGCGGCTAGTACTTCCGCGGTCGCGGGTGGCATGCCAATGCCGCCGAGATTGACCGCGCGTGCGCAGCCGTAAAGTCCCGTGGCTGCCGGATCCGTCGCACAATACAGACCCACCGTGGGCACGCCGAGTGCGCCAGCGAGATGGGTGAGCCCGGTGTCGGTGCCGATCACCACACGGGCACCGGCGATCACCGCCGCCAGCGGATCGAGTTCGAGACGCGGCGGCACCATTGCGCCATGGATGCCTTCGGCAAGACGTTCACTGCGCTGAAGCTCGTCCTCCGAACCCCAGGGCAAAACCACTGTGATGCCGCGTGCGGCAAGACTGCCGCCCAGTTCGGCCCAGCGGGATTCGGGCCACAGCTTGCGCCCGGCACTGGTGGCATGCATCAGCAATGCGTAATCGGCGCCCGCCGGCTGCCAACTGCCTGGCGACAAGGGCTTGCGCAGCCCATAGTCGACAGCAGGTGCCGGCTGATAGCCCAGCGCCTGGGCGGCGAGATCGCGATTGCGCATGACGGCATGCCGGCCCCAGGGCACGCTGTAAGTACGGTCGTAGAGCCAGCCCAGCGGTTCGCGGGAGCTGGCCCAGTCAAGGCCGTGGCGGGTTCCGAGGGCCTGGCGAGCCAGCCAGGCGCTTTTCAGCAAACCCTGGGTATCGATCACCGCATCGTAGGTTTCACTACGCAGGGTTTCCACGAAACTGTGCCATTCGCTGCGCACTGCGCGGCTCAATGGCGCACGTCTCCAGCGCCGCATCGCAACCGGCAATACGCGCCGCAGCTGCGGATGCCAGCGCGGGATGGCGGCAAAGGACTCCTCAACCACCCAGTCGATGGCCACGCCGGGATAAGCCGCGGCAATATCCGAGGCCACGGGCAGGTTGTGCACGACATCGCCCAGCGATGAGGTCTTGACCAGCAGCACACGCCGCATCTGCGATGTATCTCTATGTTATTATTGAGGAATTCATCAAACACCCGGTGCAGCACAAAGCCCGGGCGGATCTGCCGAATGATACCTTGCGACCCCGCGTATGGGCCGCCACTTGTGGTCTCCTTGAGGCAGATCCCGCAGATCCAGGCCCACACAGGCGGAGCACAAGAACTTGATTCTGGTCACCGGCGGCGCCGGCTTCATCGGCGCGAACTTCGTCCTCGACTGGATTGCCACCGAAGGCAGGCCGGTGGTCAATCTCGACAAGCTGACCTATGCCGGCAATGCCGGCAATCTCGAATCCCTGCAGGGCGACAGCCGGCACCATTTCATACACGGCGACATCAACGACCGCGAACGGGTCGGCCAGTTGCTGCGCCAGCATCGGCCGCAGGCGGTCGTACATTTCGCGGCGGAAAGCCATGTCGACCGCTCGATCCACGGTCCTGGTGAATTTGTGCAGACGAATGTCGTCGGCACCTTCAGCCTGCTCGAGGAAACACGCGCCTACTGGTCGGCGCTGGAAGGCGCGGAACGCGAACGTTTCCGCTTCCTGCATGTGTCGACCGACGAAGTCTACGGCTCGCTGGGCATGGATGACCCTGCCTTCAGCGAAACCACTGCTTATGCGCCGAACAGCCCCTATGCCGCGTCGAAGGCGGGTTCAGACCATCTGGTGCGCGCCTACCACCACACCTACGGCCTGCCGACGGTCACCACCAACTGCTCGAACAATTACGGCCCGCTGCAGTTTCCGGAAAAATTGATCCCGCTGATGATCCTCAACGCGCTCGCCGGCAAGGCGCTGCCGGTCTATGGCGACGGCAAGAACGTGCGCGACTGGCTCTACGTCGGTGACCACTGCGCCGGCATCCGCGCCGCGCTCGCGCACGGCCGGCCGGGCGAGACCTACAACATCGGCGGCAACAGCGAAAAAACCAACCTCGATGTGGTTCACACACTATGCGCCATCCTTGATGAATTGCATCCGGCGGGCGCACCACATGCAAAGCTGATCACCTTCGTCAAGGACCGGCCCGGTCATGACCGGCGTTATGCCATCAACGCCGGCAAGATCAAGCAGGAACTGGGCTGGGAACCGCGGGAGCGTTTTGATTCGGGAATGCGCAGGACCGTGCAGTGGTATCTCGAGCACAAGACCTGGACTGACAACGTGACCAGTGGCGCCTACCGCAACTGGATAGCCGCCAACTACCATCAGCGCGACAAAGATCAGCGGGGAACGGCATGAAAGGCATCATTCTCGCCGGCGGCTCGGGCACCCGGCTTTATCCGGCAACCCAGGTGGTTTCCAAGCAGTTGCTGCCGGTGTACGACAAGCCGATGGTCTATTACCCGCTGACCACACTGATGCTTGCCGGCATCCGCGACATCCTGCTCATCTCGACGCCGCAGGACACGCCGCGTTTCGAACAACTGCTCGGCGACGGTTCGCGCTGGGGCATCAGCCTGCGCTACGCAGTGCAGCCGGAACCGAAGGGCATCCCGCAGGCCTTCATCATCGGCGCTGATTTCATCGGCGCAGACCACTGCGCGCTGATTCTCGGCGACAACATTTTCTACGGGCATGAGCTGTCGACCGACCTGCAGGCCGCGACAACACGCAAGGCGGCGGGCGCGACGATTTTTGCCTACCCGGTGCATGATCCCGAGCGTTACGGCGTGATCGAATTCGACAAGAACCGCAAGGTGCTGTCGATCGAGGAAAAGCCGAAACAGCCAAAATCGCGTTATGCGCAGACCGGCTTTGCGGTCTATGACAACGAGGTGGTTGCGATCTCGCGCGCGCTGAAACCCTCGGCCCGCGGCGAGCTGGAACTGACCGACATCAACCTTGATTATCTGCACCGCGGCAAGCTCGACGTGGTGACCATGGGCCGTGGCGTGGCCTGGCTCGATACCGGCACCCACGAAGCGCTGCTCGCGGCCTCGATGTTCATCGAAACCATCGAAAAGCGTCAGGGCCTGAAAGTCGCCTGCCCGGAAGAAATCGCCTATCGCATGGGCTGGATCAGCACCGAGGCACTGGAAAAACTGGCGGCAGCCATCGGCAACAATCCCTACGCGCAGTACCTGCGCGAGGTGCTGCGCGAACAGCCTTGAAAACCATCCTGCTGACCGGCCGTACCGGTCAAGTCGGCCATGAGCTGATCACCGCCCTGGCACCGGTCGGCCGCGTTGTTGCCGTCGGACGAGAGCAACTGGATCTGGCCCAACCGGATTCGATCGCCGCATGTGTTCGGGAAGTGCGGCCGGACATCATCGTTAATGCCGGGGCCTACACCGCGGTGGACGATGCCGAAGCGGAACCTCAACTCGCGATGCGCGTGAATGCCGACGCTCCGGCGATACTCGCCGAAGAAGCAAAACGCAGCGGCGCGCTGCTGCTGCACTACTCGACAGACTACGTATTCGACGGCCGCAAAGAAGGCCTGTATACGGAAGACGACACGCCCAATCCGCTGAATGCTTATGGCCTCTCAAAACTGGCTGGCGAACAGCGCATTGTTGCCAGCGGTTGCCGGCATCTGATTTTCAGGACGAGCTGGCTCTACGCCAATCGCGGCACCAATTTCCTGCTGACCATGCTGGAACTGGCGAGAACGCGAGAACAAATGAAAGTGGTCGACGACCAGATCGGATCACCGACTTGGGCACGCACGCTGGCCGAGGCATCCGTCCGCGCCCTGCTCCACCCGGGGCTGGATTCCAGGTTGGGCATTTATCATCTGTCAGCACCAGGCCATGTGACCCGGTATGACTTTGCCGCTGAAATCATCCGTCTCGCCGAAACCATGCGCGGCGGATCATGGGCGCGGATTACGCCCTGCTCGACTCTGGAGTTCCCGCGCCCCGCAGCACGGCCACTCAATGCAGCCACCAGCAAGGAACGGTTTCGAAGCGCGTTCGGGGACATCATTCCGCACTGGACCGACCAGTTGCATGACTGCATGCGCACATTGTGACGAGATCAGTTGCGACAATCAGCGGAAATTCGTCAGCGCCCTGTATAATTTTGTTTACTCAAATTCTGGCTTGCCATGAACAGGTCCTTGATTATTCTTTTGCATAAAAACAAGGCCTTGGCTGGCACCCTCCATCCCGGTCAGTTATCGATGCAACACATAGTGATCGACAAATGAAAGCCGTTATTCTGGCGGGGGGACTCGGCACGCGGATCAGCGAAGAGTCCCACCTCAAGCCCAAGCCAATGATCGAGATCGGTGGCAAACCGATCCTCTGGCATATCATGAAAATCTACGCACACCACGGAATCCGTGATTTCGTGGTCTGTCTTGGCTACAAAGGTTATGTCATCAAGGAGTATTTCGCGAACTACTTCCTGCATATGTCGGATGTCACTTTCGACATTGCCAACAATCGAATGGAAGTGCATCAAGGAAGTGCCGAGCCTTGGCGGGTGACACTGATTGACACTGGCGAAGACACACTGACTGGTGGCCGCCTGAAGCAGGTCCGCAGTCATGTTGCAGATGAAACCTTCTGCTTCACGTATGGGGATGGCGTATCCGACGTGGACATCAACGCGCTGATCACCTTTCACCGCCAGCACGGCAAACACGCAACCGTGACCGCCATCCAGCCGCCCGGACGTTATGGCTCCCTGAATCTGGAGGGCGCCGCTGTTCGAAGTTTTCAGGAAAAGCCCGCTGGCGACGGTTCCTGGATCAACGGCGGCTTTTTCGTGCTTGAGCCTTCGGTGTTTGATTGCATCGAGGGCGACAGGACCAGCTGGGAGGCCGGGCCGTTGCAACAATTGGCCCAGGATAACCAACTGGTGGCCTACCGGCACACCGGATTCTGGCTGGCGATGGATACCTTGCGCGACAAAGTCCATCTCGAAGAACTGTGGCGCGTAAATCCTCCGTGGAAAATCTGGACGTGACACCTTCGTTCTGGAAAGGCCGGCGCGTTTTCGTCACCGGCCACACCGGCTTCAAGGGCGCTTGGCTTCTTCTTTGGCTGGAATGCTTGGGCGCACGGGTCACCGGCTACGCACTGCCACCATCGACTCAGCCGAACTTGTTCGAGCTCGCACAGGCGGGAGCGGCGGCTCGATGCATCGAGGCAGACGTGCGTGACGCGGCAAGGCTGGCGGCCGCACTGCGTGCCTCAGAGCCCGAAATCGTTTTCCATCTAGCCGCGCAGTCACTGGTGCGGCAGTCCTATGCCGATCCCTCCGGCACTTTCTCGACAAACGTTAATGGCACACTACACCTGCTCGAGGGCTGCAGAGAACTACCAACGGTTCGAGCCATCGTCGTTGTGACAAGCGACAAGTGTTATGAGGAGCGTCAGGATAGTCAGCCCTACCGAGAATACGATCCGCTCGGCGGACACGATCCCTATTCTGCAAGCAAAGCTTGTGCCGAAATTGTAACGCTCGCTTGTCGTCGCTCCTTTTTCGACAACCCTGGAGCCGCGGCAATCGCTTCGGCCCGTGCTGGCAACGTCATCGGCGGCGGTGACTGGGCTACTGATCGTCTGATGACTGATCTTATGTCAGCCTTCGGTGCGGGACGCCGTGCTCGGCTGCGTAATCCACGAGCGACACGGCCCTGGCAACATGTGCTTGATCCTCTCAGCGGTTACCTGCTACTTGCGGAAAAGCTTTACCACGACGGTCCACGATATGCGGAAGCTTGGAATTTCGGGCCAGCCGCTAACTGCACTGCCGATGTGGGCCATGTAGCCGATCGCGTCAAGACATTGTGGGGCGAGGGTGCTGGCTGGGACGTTGATGCTTCACCGCAGCCGCGCGAGGCACCACTGTTGGCCTTAGACGCTAGTAAGGCGGTGCAACGCCTTGGCTGGCAACCACGACTCAGCCTCGAAGAAACACTGAACTGGACCGTGACCTGGTACCGTCGCTGGCAAAAGGGAGAGGATCCGCGAGCGCTGGTGCTGGGGCAGATCGCGTGTTACGACGAACGGCTCTCGCGGGCAGGATGATCACCATCCCGCTGCAAACGCCATCCGGAGGAACACAATGAAGTTTCTACCCACCGCCCTTTCTGACGCGTGGATCATTGAACCCAAACGGATCGAGGACGATCGTGGCTTTTTCGCGCGAACTTTCTGTGAGCGCGAGTTCGCGGCACAGGGGCTGGAAACCAGGTTTCCACAGCACAGCTTGTCATTCAACAAAAGCAAGGGCACGTTGCGCGGCCTTCACTACAATGCGGAGCCTGACACCGAAACCAAGCTGATTCACTGCACTTCTGGTGTGATTTTCGACGTCATCGTCGACCTGCGCCGAGGATCAGCAAGTTATGGCCGCTGGACCGCAGTCGAACTTTCTGCCGATAACCACCGTATGCTTTATGTGCCGCGCGGATTTGCTCACGGTTTTCAAACACTGACTGAAGCCTGCAAAGTGTCTTACCAGATTAGCGTAGAGTACAATCCTGCCTGCGCCCGGGGGCTGCGCCATGACGATCCAGCACTAGCGATCACTTGGCCGCTTCCGGTGAGCGTCATGTCCCAACGTGATCGCTCACTGCCCGGACTGGACGATATGCAAACGGATCGCTGATGCCACTGCTCACGGATAATCAGAAACAGGACTTCGCGCGGGATGGCTTCGTGTTCTTGCCTGGATTCTATAATCTCGTGAGCGAGATCCAGCCAATCCAGCGAGCAATCCACGAAATCATCGGCCTCGTCATCTCCCGGCACAGACTCGATATCGCGCAGGAGCCCTTCAGCCCGGAATGCTTCGATTCGGGTTTCCAGAAGCTTATTGCGGCCAAGCGCGCTGCTGGCGGTGAGGTCTACGACGCGGTCAAGCAGATCCCTGCATTTGTCCGCTTAGTGGCCGACGCGCGCCACGAAATCCTCTTCGAGGACCTGCGACCTGATAGTCTGCCCGCAGTGGCTGGCGGCGGATACGGCATACGTATCGACAACCCACGCGAAGATCGTTACAGCGCGCCTTGGCACCAAGAGTACCCGGCCCAGCTGCGCAGCATGGACGGGCTGGTGCTGTGGAGTCCGCTGCTACCAATGACGCCAGAGCTCGGGCCAGTAAAGATCTGCCGCGGCTCGCACCTTCTTGGGCCGATTCCTGTGTATAGCCGCGACCCACGCAATCCTGAAAAGACCGGCGCCTATAGCCTGACCCTGCACAACGAAGAAAAACTTGTCGGTGACTTTGAACAGGTGGAGCCGCTACCCAGCCCTGGTGACCTGCTATTGATGGATTTCATGACCATACACGCTTCCGGTATCAATCTCGGGCAACGTTCGCGCTGGTCGATGCAGTTCAGGTTCTTCAACTTCCGCGAACCCGTCGGAATGAAGATGGGCTGGAAGGGCTCCTTTGCTGCAGGCGTAGATTTCCGGTCGTTGCATCCCGAACTCTGTCTGGACTGAAAACATGGAACCAATGCAATGCAACGTGTGTGCAACCACTCTCGGCGATCCGATCTACTCCTCTGAGACCGACTATTCGTTGAGTTCTCTATGCCAAGTGCTTGAAACAAAAGCTTCCGTATATCAATGCAGATGTTGTGGACACATACAAAGCACTGAACTAAAAAATGTAACTACTTTTTACGACATAAACTATCCGATATTAGTCAGCAGCGAAGAAGAAGACCAGATATACGAGACTATCGACGGGCAGCCTGTTTTCAGGACCCAGCACCAAGTACGGACACTCGTCCGGAAAGTCAAGCTGGACAATCAGACGCTACTGCTTGATTTCGGATGCGCAAAAAGTTCCACGATAAAGGCACTGGTCACCTCCGGGATAAACATTGTTCCGCACGCCTTTGATGTAAGCGACAGGTATGTTGAATTCTGGCGATCATTTATTCGTCCCGAGAACTGGGCGGTTTACGAGCCAAGACCGGAATGGAAGCACCGCTTTGACTTGGTGACCTCCTTTTTCTCCCTAGAGCACATTGTCGAACCCAGCCAGGCGGTACAGACCATTTCATCACTGCTAAAGGATGGCGGCGCGCTATATGGGATTGTACCCAACGTATTCAGTAATATTGCAGACCTCATCGTAGTCGATCATGTAAATCATTTCACGGCATCATCTCTTTCTCACCTTCTGCTTTCAAACGGATTCGGCGTAGAATGGATAGATTCTGAATCGCATCGTGGCGCCCTTGTCTTTATGGCGCGATGCAGGGGTTCCACCTTTCCACAAAAGACGGAGACCATTCCCAGCACTGAGACTGTAGTACAGGAAAATACAGCAGCGCTTAAAATCGCCGAATTCTGGAAGTCGGCTGGAAATCGCGCCAGGGAGTTTGAGGAGGCGTGCGCTGGCGAACCGTTTGCCATATATGGTGCCGGATTTTATGGTGCCTTTCTAGCGAGCAACCTGCGCCACCCGGAGCGTGCAACCTGCTTTGTGGATCAAAATCCGTTTTTGCAAAACAAACAGTTAATGAGTCGCCCGATCTTTTCCCCTGATGCTCTTCCCGGCCACGTCCACAACCTAATCGTTGGCCTTAACCCAGCCCATTCGAAATCCATCATTTCGAATATCGCAGCGTTTAGGGCACGGAATCTACGTTATTTTTTCCTTTGAATCACCCGGCGTCGCTTCCATGCCCTATGAGGTTTCGTTCCCTGCCTGCTGAGAACCCATGGCGCTAAGAGTTGCTTTTATTTGCTCCGCTGGGGCCAGTCCTATGGAAGAACTGGCTCTTGCCCGCCCGGACATCGAGTACTTCGTATTAACTGACAGGGCATGCGGCGCGGAAGACCGGTGCAAAACACTCGGAATCCCTTACCGAAGAATCGATGCACAGGACAATGGCGACTTGTCCCGGCAAGTGGACAGGGAGCTGGTGCGTTTTCAGCCTAGCATTGTCTTGCTACTCTTCTCCCGGCTGCTTGTCGGCGATGTAATCGCCAATCATACCTTTCTCAATATCCATCCTGCGCTGCTCCCCGCGTTTCGGGGAATGCGCGCTTTGGAACAGGCCAGGGCGTCTGGAGTGCGTTACTTCGGCGCGACCTTGCATGGCATAACTGAAGGGATTGATGACGGCCCGATCCTAGCTCAAGCCTGTCAGGCCCTGCCACCTGACGCGTCCCTACCTTGGATGGAGAAACAGTCATTCCTGCACAAGACGGCACTTGCCCTCCTTTCCGTAGATATGATTGAGTCGAGCACGCTTCGTTTGCACGGGAATGGGTTGCGATTCGAATTCAATCCCGGTTCCAGCTACGGCAATCTCAACCCCGGTTTTGCTAATCACCGGCATCTAGAGATTCTGATAAAAATTCAAGCGCGGGAAGGCGTGTCTTTTCTGTGAACATTGTCATCTCCCAACCGATGCTCTTTCCTTGGGTCGGGTTGTTTGAACAAATCAGGCTCGCCGACATTTACGTGCATTACGTGGATGTACAGTTTTCGAAGGGCAGCTTCACTAATCGGGTTCAAGTCAAGGTCGCTACTGGCAGCGAATGGTTAACGATTCCGGTACGCCACGAGGGGCTAGGGATGGAGATTCGGAACACTCGCATCAACCTAGCGCAACCCTGGCAACGCAAGCACTTGCAGACACTGCGCCAAGCTTACGCCAAAGCACCGCACGCGACAGACATGCTGGCGCTGGTAGAGTCCGTCTATGCCCACAACGACGATAA
>LNFM01009281.1_pt1 | contig 14414 bp, 12 predicted proteins | sample 596031 | NCBI WGS metagenome assembly LNFM01 (sample SAMN04254537, study PRJNA301005) | activated carbon metagenome | isolation source: dual media filters at the Ann Arbor, Michigan drinking water treatment plant | place: USA: Ann Arbor
AATCCCGAGGCCGAACAGGGCGTTCCGAGGCTCTAGCGGGTAGCTAAAGAACTTTCGTTTGTAGAAGATGCGCGACAGCCGGGGCCGGGAAATGAAATCCCCGCCGAGCACCTCGAGCCACATCTTCTCCACCAGGCAGACCTTGGTAAAAAATCGGTGGCCGCCAATGTCGAAAAGATACCCCTTATACTCCGCCGTGCGGGAGATGCCCCCGACGACGCTGTCCTTTTCGAGGATGACCGATTGGATATCCGCTTTCCTGAGTTCGTACCCGGCAGTGAGTCCGGCCGGACCCGCCCCGAGGATCACTACTTGCCGATTTGTACCGACTTGTGGCTCAGTCACTGCTCCCACAACGTTGTGCAACTTCGACAACCCCTCGTTAAAAGAACTATTTTCAATCATATCGGATCGCTCGTTCGCGGGCATAGTCAACCTACCCTCTTTTTTCGCCGGGATTTAGCCGGAAGGAAGCAAACTCGGGGATCAGGGCGAAGTCGTTTCGCACCACGATCGGGTTTTCGCCTCGTTGGTGGATTTGCTGGGAATCCACCGCACCCAGGTCCATGGCCTGCTGCAGATACCCAACTTTAGCCGGATCAATACCCATGATCCGGCAACACGTAGAATCGACGGCGACCAGGTCCTGACCAAAGACGAGGAGCCCCACGTCCTTCGCCGTACCTTGGATCGGGCCGTTTCCCTCCATGCCAACAATGCCATCCACGATGGCGAAGGTGCGCCGAAACTGCCGGTTGAGCGCGACGATGGAGTTCTCGATTCCCAAATAGTGAAGGGTGTTCTTGGGCCAGCCATACACGGCTCCAGGAACGAGTCCGAAAAAGTTCTTCATGGCCAGGGTGGCGCCCGCCCAGTGATGGGTCTTCATCTTGGGCATCGACACGATGAGATCGGCGCCCAACGCCGTGTTCGGCAGGAAGAACTGGCTTTCGGTGAGGAAGTTTTTCACCGGGCTCACGTCATCCCGGTTCAGGTCCACGAAGTGCCCTTCAAAATCTCGAATGCCCTTCCAATACCCGGCCTCGTCGGCAAGCCCTAAGGTATCGCGCCGGTGACCGGGACCTTCGGCGATTACGACAGAAGCAGCGCCAAGGGAGCGAAAAGCCTCCAAGGCGGCGGCGACCAGACCGACATCGGTATTGATCGCGGTCGAGGCGTCGAATTCCACCAGATTCGGCTTCAATAGAACGCGCTTGTCCTTGACCACCAGGCCACAGAGCCGGATCCCCTCGAGGATGGTGGCCGTAAGGTCCTGCTGGTAGTTCTTCGCGCGCAACACGGCGACGGGCGAAGTGCCGGCGAACGACGCAGGCTGGTTTCGCTGACACGAAGCCAATCCGCCGGCCATGGCCGACACGAGGGCGCGACGCAACAGGCTGGGTTTCACGACAGGATCCCCTCCGGCCGGAAGTGGCGGAATCCACCGTCTGGCGCCGCCAGGACTTCGAGGGCGTTCAGGATCAAGTCCCTGGCGACCGGCTGTTCCGGCGACTCGGTGGGCAGGTCTGTACCGAAGGCGCGCAAACTGATCGCGAGCCAAGCCCTCGCCCATCGCGACCGGCTATCCTGCCAAAGGTGGACGGCGTGCTGCAAGGCCGAGGTTAGGTCAGCTTCCCGGTTGCCCTGCAAACCAAGCAGCGCCAGCGCAGTTGTTTCCGGGTAGGAGGGAAGGTCGATGCCCAGGGCGGCTTTCGATCCATAGTTCCACCCGCCATCGCTACAGCGGCGCCGGAGGATCATGCCTTCCCCGAGCACGATCCGGCGCGTTAACTCTGAATCCTTGACCAGCGGCGCGGCCCGTTTCAAGGCAACCAGGGTGTGCGCCGTGGGCTCTATCCAGGCAGTCGCCTCCGGGCGCCAGGGCCAACCGCGAAACGAAGGGTCGTGACCGGTCGTCTTTACCCCCACCATCGAGAGCAGGCGGACGAATAAGCGGGATTCGGCTCCGGACGAAGCGAGCAACCAGGAGACGCCCTTGCGGAAGGCGTCGTCGTGGACCCGGTGGACGCAGTGCAGCGTGATCGCTAACGCCGTCGACCAATGAGCTTCCGGAATGTGCCCGTTCGGTTGCCAAGCCCCATCTTCGCGCTGCCAGGACCGGAGCAAGCGCCAACCGTTCTGCCAAGCGGGCGAATCCGCCTCGGAGTGCAGTGCCAAAAGCGCGTAAGCGGTAGGCTCCAACCAGGACCGTTTCCCTGGGAAATATGCCCAACCACCGTCGGGGTTTTGATTTTTCCGGAGCGCCTCGAGTCGGGGCCCCAAATAGTCCTCTGGCATGGACTGTTTATCGGGCGGATCCCAAAATAACTTTAGAAGCGCGCAGAACTTCGATCAGCCAACGACACCCATCGGCTGGACCCGGAGGATGCCCATCGACTTGGCCGTGCGCTCAAGGATTTCGAGCGCACGGTCCAGTTGTTCCCGCGTATGGGTTGCCGTCACTATAGTCCGAATTCGCGCCTTGCCTTCGGCCACGGTGGGGAAGCCGATGCCTGTGGCCAGCAGGCCGTTTTCAAACAGCGCCGCGGAGAAGGCATGCGCCGTTTTGGCTTGGCCCACTAGAATCGGGGTGATCGGCGTCTCGCTGCGACCGGTGTCAAATCCCAGCCGGGCCAGCTCCGCCTTGAAGTAGCGGGTGTTCGCCCAGAGCGCTTCAATCCGCTCGGGTTCGTTTTCGAGAATGTCGAAAGCGGCGAGGCAGGCGGCCGTGACGGCAGGCGGGTGCGAGGTGGAGAACAAGAATGGCCGAGCCCGGTGATAGAGGTACTCAATGAAGTCCTTGCTGCCGCAAACGTAACCGCCCAGCACGCCGATCGATTTCGACAAGGTACCCACCTGAATGTCCACGCGGCCGTGGAGGCCGAAGTGGTCGACGGTGCCGCGGCCATTCCGTCCAAGAACGCCCGACGAGTGGGCGTCGTCGATCATCATGATGGCGCCATATTTCTCGGCTGCTTCCACCAGCGCGGGGAGCGGGCCGATGTCGCCGTCCATCGAAAAAACGCCGTCAGTGATGAGCAGCTTCCGGCCAGGGACGCCTTCGAGCGCAGCTAACTTCGCCTCAGCGTCAGCGGCGTCGGCGTGGCGAAAGACATGGATCTTCGCCCTCGACAGCCGGCAGCCATCAATAATACTGGCGTGGTTTAACTCGTCGGAGATGATGTGATCTTCTTTCGACAGGATCGCCGACACCGTGCCCGCGTTGGCGGTAAAGCCGGATTGGAAAACGACGCAGGCCTCGACGTGTTTGAACGCCGCAATCCGGCGTTCGAGCTCCATGTGCATCGCCATGGTGCCGGAGATGGTCCGCACGGCGCCGGAGCCCACGCCGAACTCCCGGGTGGCGGCGATGGCGGCCTCCTTGAGTTTCGGGTGGTTCGCCAAGCCCAGATAGTTGTTGGAGGCGAGATTGATCACCTCTCGGCCGTCGTACCGGCTGATGGGCTCGCACGGACTTTCGAGCTCCCGCAGCCGCTGATAGGTACCGCCGGCGCGGAAGCTCTCGACCTGTTCACTCAGGTAGGCCAAAGGGGATGGCTTGGACATCGGCTAGATCTCCCGGATCCGAATCTGCTTGTACTCAATCCAGCTGGCGCTCTGATGCGCCTGCAGCAGCATGTGACCGGCTTCGAGACGATCGAGTTTGTTGTAATCGACCACGTTTTCCCCGTTGATCCGGATGACGCAGTGCGGCCCCTTCACGAACAATTGGAACAGGAACCACTCTTCCGGCACCAGCCGCGGATACTTCGCCCGTTGAATGCCGTACAGAGAGCCGGTGGGATAAACGGCGCCCTCGACGTCGTGGATCTGAATTTCGTAATGGGGCTTCGAGCCGGAACCCTCCGAGCGGAAGAAGATGCCTCCGTTCGAGTGCTTCCGGGCGCGGATGTAGGTTTCAAAAACGAAGTCCTTGTACTTGGTCTTCGAAGCTAAATGACCATTGAAGTCGGTACGGAAAATGGGCCCGAGGGTCAGCCACTTGGCCTTCCCTTCCTCGACAAACCAGTTCTTTTCGAAGTCGGCTGGGGCGCTGTAGAGCGATTGCCACTGGGTGGCGCCGGGCAACTCCTTGATCCGGAGGTTGCGGAAGCGGATGGGGTAGCTGAGGGATTGCAGCCCGATGCGGCCGGAGGTGAGCCGGTACTTCAAATCGGGGTGCTCGTTGAGATTGACATCCTGCACCATGGCGCCGTTGGTCCAAACCTGCAGGCGAGAGCCATTGAGCAGGATGCGCATGGAGTTCCATTCGCCCTTGCTCTTGACATTGGTCAGCTTGGGCGCGACGTGCGGAAAGATAGAGCCCATCGATTCGGGCTTGGGCGGATTTTCCTCTTTGTGGAAGATTTTGATGCAGAGTCCGCAGTCGATGGCGGGTCCGTGCTCGGGAGCGCGCAGGTAGATGCCGGAGTCGATCCAGCCGCGGACGAAGAAATCGACGCGGAGGTCAAAGTTTTCGTAGGTCTTGGTGGTGGCGAGCCAAGTGGGGGAGTTGGCGGCTTCGGTGACGAGGATGGAGCCGTCATCGACGGCGAAGCCGGACTCGGGACCTTCCTTCACCTCCCAGCCGTTCAGGGAACGTCCGTCGAATAAGGAGGTAAAACCGGATTCGTCCTGCGCCAGCAGAGGGGTGGCGGCGAGAGCAAAAAGATGGCGGCGAGTGAGCATGTCACTTCGCATTATCCGCCAACCCGGAGGGTGTCCGGGTTGGCGAATCGGGCGAAGTTAGCGGCCGCCACTGGCGAAGCGTCCAGCGCCCATGCGACCTGCCGGGCCCATCCGGCCGCGCATGCCCCGGGCACCCGGTCCGCCGATGCCTTCCGCGGGTCCGGAGATCAGGTTGAGCCGTTGGGCCGCGCCGATCTCTTCGCGAAGCTGCATGGCCTCTTCGAGCGTCTTCAGCTTGGTCTTCTGCTCAGCCGACAGGAAGGTGAGCGCCGTTTCCCGCGACTTGGTCCGGCTGTCGGCGATCTGCTTGCCGTAGGCTTGGCCTTCGAGGACCAGCCGGCCCACCGCGGCGGCGTCCGGATTCGTCTGGGTGGTTAAGGCTCGCAGGTTTTGGCGATTGGTCCGGATCTTCTCGGCCAGATCGCGATTGGCCTGCATGGCCGAGCGGTTGGCTTCCTGAATGGAAGTGACTTGCGCGTCGGTCAGGTTCAGGAACGTCTTCAGTTCGTTCACCGGCGGCTGCGCGAAGGCGACGGCCGCGGTGAATGCTGGAATCAACAGAGATAGCATTTTCATGGGAGATCCTCTCAAGTGAGTTGGGCGGTAAGTGCCTCTGCAGGGATAAACGCAGATTCCAGACAGAAGTTGTTTAAGGATTGTTAAGCGGAATGAAATAATCGCGGTAGCAACCCATCAGAGAAAATAAAGCTCTTTTTAGCAATGAGTTAGCGCTGAAGAGAAACTCGCTTCGACAGTTCGCCGCTCCAAACTCTGGGCATGAGGATGACTCTTGCCTTCGTTCTGATTTCAACTCTGGGAGCGCAAACCGTGGACCGGTCGCGACTCGTCGAGGCCAATACCCAAGCGTTACAGGCGCAGGGGGCCGGCGAGTACGCCGTGGCGGAGAGCCGGTTGCGGTATGCCCTGCGCGTGTGGGCGCAGTTGCGGCCAGAGGAACGGAATCCGGCGGACGAGGCCGTGTTGCATGGCAACCTGGCGGCGCTATACGTGGAACAGCAGGAGTACGCTCATGCGTGGGTGGAATGCGAGCGGGCACTCGCATTCCACCGGACGGGGGACCTGTTGAACGGCGCGGGCATCATCCTGCAAGGGCTGCAGCGGTATGCCGAGGCGGAGGCCGCCTACGTCGAATCGATGAGCAAGCACCGGCCGGGTTCGTATGAGTACGCTCGAACCCAGTTCAACCGCGCGACCGTATGGGCTCAGCAGGGCCGCAAGGGGGAGGCGCTTTCCGATATGGAAGCAACGCTGCCACTGCTCGCGGCCGATCCGCTGTCGCACGCAACGGGCTTATGGCAAGCCTCGATGCTGGTGCCTCCGGTTCGCGCCCGGCTGTGGCTCGAACAGGCGCAGGAACTCCTAGACCGCCATCAGGTAGGTAGCCTCTATTTGCGCAGGATGATTTTGGAGGCGAGAGCGGAGAAGGCGGGAGAGAAAAAGAGGGCGAAGCAGTTGCGGGCCGAAGCCGCCCGCCTACGGACACCGCCAAAGGCTGGGGTGTCCGTAGAGCAGTTACGGCGCGAACGTTACTGAGGCAGGATGTCGTAGGTGGTGGTGCCAGCGACGCGAACCTTCTCGTAAGCGGCCATCCAAACCTTGTGATACGGGTTCGCCGTGTAGGCCTTCAGGGCTTCCGGACCGCCTTCCATCGCGAAGCAGGCGCCGTAAGCGCGAACGACTCGATTGGCCTTGGCAGCGACGTCCTTCTCACCGCCCGTGAGCTTCTTGCGGGATTCGGCGTCCACGCTGAACTGGGCAAGGGGAGCGCGGAGCTTACCCGCCCACACCATCTTGATGGCGGGGATGTTTTTCGGCAATGCGTCGGTGGCCGCATAGAACGCCTTCCACTCGGCCTCGGTGGCCGTTTCGATGGGCGTAAACGCGAAACAGTGCATCATGGTCTTTTCCGCGGCGGCGGCGAGGCCGGCGGTCATCGTGAGTGCGGCAAACACGGTAAACAGTTTCATGGGCGAATTCTCCTCGGGATATCGTAGCAAGTTCCTAAGGCGTTCTAGCGGCCGGTCGGGACATCTTCCACGTTGGTAGTGGGAAGCCATTGAGCCATTTTTTGTTTCACGGCGGCGTGTTTCGAATCTCCCGCCAGATTTTTCCATTCGAGCGGATCCTGTTTGCGATCGTAGAGCTCTTCCGTCCCGTCGGCATAACGGATGTAGCGCCACTCCTCCGAGCGAACGGAGTGGTTGTTCCGGAAATAGGTGGTGACGGCCGGACGATCCCATTTGGCTTGGGCGTTGGCCAGGAGCGGACGCAGCGAGACACCTTCGAGGCCGGGGCGCGACGGGAGGCCGCAGAGATCGACGAGCGTCGGATAAACATCCATTAGGCTGACCGTGCGATCACAACGGCTACCCGGTTTCGTGACACCCGGGGCGACTACCATCAGCACGTTGTGGGTCGCCTCCTCCCACAGAGAGAACTTACGCCAATGCAGCTTTTCGCCCAGGTGCCAGCCGTGATCGCTCCACAACACGATGAGGGAGTTTTGTTTGAAGGGGCTCTTTTCGTAAGCGTCCAGCAGGCGGCCCAATTGCGCATCGGCGAAGGCGATGCAGGCGAGATAGGCCTGCACGGCGTGTTTCCATTGGCCGGAGTCGATCACGAGTTTGTGGTCCGTTTGGGGCTTGGCGAATTTCCGGCCCATGGGCGGGACGTCGTCCAGATCGTCGCCGTTGATCTTCGGAAGGACGATGGAGTCGAGCGGGAAGAGATCAAAGTACTTCTGCGGAACGTGCCACGGAAGATGCGGCTTATAGATGCCGCAGGCCAGGAAGAGCGGCTGTTCCTGCTTGGCGTTCATTTGTTGGATGACCCAATCGACCACCTGATGGTCGCCCATTTTTTCGTCTGCGACCGAGAGCGGCGCCCAGTCGAAGTTGGCCGCGTTGAGCCCGTTCATCGAGGGTTTGGGCGGCGGGGGATCGGCCGGCTTCTGGCTGTTCTTGGCTGGATAGTACTCCTGCCAGCTGGCGGGGTCCGCGAAGGAGTCGTGGTAAATCTTGCCGGAGCCGATGGAGCGGTAGCCGTTGGCCGTGAAGTGTTGCGGCAGGGTGACGGCGTTGGCCAGGGCCTTTGAGGCGCGCCACGGCTGATTATTGGTGTACACCCCGGACGACGAGGGACGGATTCCCGTCATGAGCGCGGCGCGCGACGGGTTGCACAAGGGCGCGGCGCAGTGGGCGTTGGTGAACAAAGTGCCCATGGCGGCCAGACGGTCGAGGTTCGGGGTTTTGGCCTGCGGGTGGCCGCCGAGACAGCCGATCCAATCGTTCAGATCGTCGATGGCGATAAACAGGACGTTTGGTTTGACCGGGGCGGCGGCAACCGCGGTGGCGCCCAGCGCAGCAAGGAAGGCTCGTCTTTGCATAAGAGTGTTGATAGGATATCGCAGCGCCATGAAATATCTCGCTCTGTTCGCACTTCCGCTTTTGGCCATTGATCCGTTCCTCTTACTCCGGGAGGGGGACTCCGCTACCATTGATGCCCGGGCGGTGAAGCCGGACGGCACGACGGCCCTGATGTTTGCGGTTCTTACCGCCGACGCCGGGGCAGTGCGCAACCTGCTCGAGCGGAACGCCGACGTGAACGCGGCGAATCGCGATGGATATACCGCGCTGCACTTCGCCGTCTTTGATGAAGTCAAGACGGCCTTGCTGTTGGCCAAGGGCGCCAATGCCAAAGCCGCGACCACGTCGGGGGTCACCCCGTTGCTGGTCGCCGCCGGCCGGCCCGGCGCGGCCGCCATCATCGCGCAACTCCTGGCCGCCGGCGCCGACCCCAATGCCGCCAACCGCGGCGGACTGACGCCGCTTGACCGGGCCGCACAGGCCGGCGACCTCGCCTCGCTGCAAGCGCTGTTTGACGCGGGCGCTAAAGTGGCTCCCAACAGTGCGGCACTCTATCGCACCGTGAAAGTGAGTTGCCTGCCATGCGCCGAGCTCCTCCTGGAGAAGGGCGCGCCCATCGACCAACGCGGAGACCGCGGCGAAACGGCTCTGCACAATGCCGCGATTCGCCATCATTTGCCGCTGCTGCGGCTGCTGCTGAGCAAGGGAGCGGCCGTCGACCTCCGAGATAACCGGGGCTATACCGCCCTGGCCCGGGCGGCCATTTCGTTCGACCGTGCGCCCGACGCCGTCACCCTGCTACTGCAGGCCGGAGCGAAGGTGAACCAGGTGGAAGAAGATGGCCATACGCCGTTGACCCTGGCGCTGCGGTTTGACGACGGCGCGATCGCTAAAGCCCTGCGCCAAGCAGGCGGCAAGGGCGTGGCCGAGAAGCTGCCGGAGGCCTCCACGGCTCCGGCCAAGTCCGCGGAAGAGGCGCTGGCGCGCGCCATCCCCTTACTGCAGAAGACCGGCCCCGCCGTGTGGAAGACGCGCGGCTGCACAAGCTGTCACAGTAACCATCAACCGGCCGGCGCGATTGCCACCGCTAAGGCGCATGGAATTGGATCTGACGCGGCGGCCACGCAACGGGAGTTACGCGTGCTGATGGCGATGGAGACCATTCGAACACCCGCGCTTCGCACCGGCTTCGTGACGCCGGAGATTACCGGTTACGTGCTGGACAGCCTCGCCAAGCAGCAGTATCCGGCGGACAAATTGACGGACGCCGAGGTGCAAAACCTGGCGTTTCTGCAGTCGCCCGAAGGCTTTCTGAAGACTGGGAACTATCGGCTGCCCCAGCAGTACAGCAGCATCGCACTGACGGCCTATGCGATCCGCGCGTTCACGGCCTACCCGATACCGGGCCGGGCGGAGGAGTTTACCAATCGGGTGGGCCGGGCGCGGCGCTGGCTGGAAGCGCAGAAGCCCATCGGCGTGGAGGAGCAGGCGCTGCGGCTGCTCGGCCTGCGTTGGGGCCAGGCCTCCCCGGCCGCGATTCGCAAAGCGGCGGACGAACTGCGCCAAGCGCAACGCCCGGACGGCGGCTGGGCGCAGATGCCGTATCTGGCAAGCGATGCCTACGCGACCGGATTGGCGCTGCACGCCCTTGACGAAACAAACCCAAAGGCGGTTGCCTTCCTGCTGCGGACGCAGTATCCGGATGGCTCCTGGTTCGTTCAGACGCGGGCGCATCCGTTGCAGCCGAAGATGGACAGCGGCTATCCGTTCGGCTACAACCAGTGGATTTCGGCGGCGGGAGCCAGTTGGGCGGTGGAAGCGTTGGCGAAGGCGGTGCCGACGGCTACCGCCACGGCTCGCAACTGACGGTATTCGAAAGCGTCATTCGCTGCCCGGTGAGCTTGGAGCCGGACTGGCCGTCAAGGTGGCCGCCGCGGAACGAGATCTTGGCGGCAGCAACGTCCCGCACCCATCGCCCGCTGGGCTTCTTGTCTCCATCGAAGTAGGTTCCATCCGCCTGCAGAAAGAATCCGAGTCCGGCCATCAGGCGGCTACCGGTGCCGTAACAGGCCCACTCGCCGAAATGGAGTTCTACCGGTCCTGAGGCCCGCTCAGCGCCGGGAACGAGCTGGGCTGGGGCAGCGGCGCCCTTCAGCGAGGCTAGCGGAATGGAGGACACACCCGCTGCGGGGTTCTTTTCGCACCGGCTATCGGTGACCGTCATGCGGCCATCCACCTGCCAATCGCCCGTGGCGTTTCGGCTGAGTTGAAAGACCCAGCCAGGAATCCGGCCAACGCAGGTTTGGCCAAAGAAATTGTTGGCCGGGTAGCCCGGACCGTAATCCCGAATGGAACCGGTGACCGTGAACGGGTAGGCATTGCCCGCCTTTGCGCCGGCGCGGACCTCCTCGAAAACCACTTGCCGTTCGGTCATGCCGCCAGGCCGGAGCGCGAGCAGCCGTTTTTCAAGAACCTGCTGGAGGACAGCCGGAGAGGGAGCCTGCGCCGAGGCGAGAGCAATCGTCCCCAGAAATCCTACGACGAACCTTGTTCGTTTTTCCATGTCAGAGTTGCTTGGCGGCGAAGATGATTTGCCCCGTGTGTTGTTGGAAGTGGCCGACGATCTGGTATACGAGTTCGAGCACCGTCGTGACGCCGGGGGGAACAACCAGATCCGGCGGCAAGGATTCGGTGAGCCGGGCGTGGGGAAGCGCCGCCAGGACCGGGGTCGCCTCCGCGATCGTGGTGCGGAGCAGGCCAGCCAGGTCGTCGTGCCCCGCAGAGGAAAACTCGGCGTCGCGGTTGCGGATGTTCGGCTGGCCACCGAGGCCGTGCCCGATGTAGTAACGGACGTTGCCGCACAGATGCAGAATCAGGTTGCCGACCGAGTTCTCTTCGTTCTTGCCCTTGTGCCAAACCTGCTCCGCGGTGAACAGCGGGAGACGATCCTGAATCATCTGCTCCATCTGTTGGAGCTTGCGGACGGAGTGACCGAGAAAGAGCGATTCGACGGTGGGGGTCATGCCAGAATTCCTTTCACCACGTCGCCACTGATGCCGGTGAGGCGGACATCGAGTCCCTGATACTTCACCGTCAAACGCAGGTGGTTGATGCCAAGCAGGTGCAGCATGGTCGCATGGAAATCGTGGACGCTCACCGGGTTTTCGACGGCCGCGTAGCCGAGTTCGTCCGTGGCGCCATAGACGGTTCCGGGCTTGATGCCGCCGCCGGCCATCAGGTACGAGAAGCCCTTGATGTGATGGTCGCGTCCGTCGCCGCCCTGCGACATCGGCGTCCGCCCGAACTCCCCGCCCCAGACGACGAGCGTTTCATCGAGCATGCCGCGCTGCTTCAGATCTTTGATCAGCGCCGCGGTGGGCCGGTCGACTTCACCGGTCTTGTAGCCGACGCCTTCCTTCAACTTGTTGTGATGGTCCCAGTCGCGGTGATAGAGCTGGATGAACCGGACACCGCGTTCCGCCAAGCGCCGGGCGAGCAGGCAGTTTGATGCGAAGGAGCCATCGCCGGGCTTGGCGCCGTAGGCTTCGAGCACGCTGGCCGGTTCCGAGGCGAAGTCCATGAGCCCAGGGACGCTCGACTGCATCTGGAATGCCATTTCGTATTGCGCGATGCGGGTCTGCACTTCGGGGTCGCCGAGGGTCTGCTGCTCCAGACGTTGCAGTGCCGTGATGGCGTCGATCGAATCGCGCTGGGGCTTCGCGTTCATACCCCGCGGGTTCTCAATATAGAGCACCGGGTCGCCAACGGACTGGAACTTCACGCCCTGGAACTTCGAAGGCAACATGCCCGCCGACCACTGCCGCGCGGCGATGGGCTGGGCTTGGCCACCCTTGCCGTTCGACACCAGCACGACGTAGCCCGGCAGGTCCTTCGACTCCGTGCCGAGGCCATACACAGCCCAGGAACCCATCGACGGGCGGCCGGCGAGAATGGAGCCGGTATTCATCAGGGTGTGCGCGGGGTCGTGGTTGATCTGCTCGGTCCACATCGATCGAACGAGGCAGACATCGTCCATGACGCCGCCGATGTGGGGGAGCTGGGTGGAGATTTCGACGCCCGATTTGCCATAGCGCTGGAAGCCGTACTGCGGGCCGAAGCAGAGGAGCGGCTTGCCTTGAAGCTGGGCGATTTGCTGGCCCTTGGTGAAGCTCTCGGGCATGCCTTGGCCGTGCATGGCGGCGAGCTTCGGCTTGTGGTCGAAGAGTTCGAGGTGGGACGGGCCGCCGGCCTGATAGAGGAAGATGACGCGTTTGGCCTTGGCGGGATGATGCAGGCCGGTGCCCGCGCCGAGCATCGACTGCAGAGCGGTGAGCCCGAAGCCAGCGGCGGTGCGGCCGAGAAAGGCGCGACGGTGCAAAGGGGTCATGGGTTAGTTCCTCGTTACTACGCCGTGCAGGTTGAGGACGGCGCGGGCGACCGTCATGAGCGCAGCCACTTCGACGTCATGCTGGGGGGCGAGGCGTGGCGCCTCGCCAACGCTGAGCAGTTCGGCGGCGCGGGCCGAGGTGAGCTGCCCTAGGGCCTTGGCGTGGAGACCGCGGAGGACTTCAATCTCGGCGGCGGTGGCCGGGCGGTTCAGCGCGGTTTGATAGGCGAGCTGCACCCGGGCGTCGAAGGTCTTCGCTTGAGTGAACAGGCGTTGGGCGAAGGCACGGGAGGCTTCGACAAAGACGGGATCGTTGAGCAGGACCAGCGCCTGGAGCGGCGTATTGGAACTGGTGCGGCTGACCGTGCACTCCTCGCGGGAGGGCGCGTCGAAGGTCATGAGCGAGGGGTGCAGGAACGTGCGCTGCCAGTGGACATAGAGGCCGCGGCGGTACTGATCCGGGCCCTTGGTGGCCGAGTAATCGCGGATGGGATAGTTGAGCGCAGCGAGGTAGCCATCGGGCTGCGGGGGGCGGATGCTGGGGCCGCCGAGGCGTTCGGTCAGCAAGCCCGAAGCGGCGAGGGCGATATCGCGAACGGCTTCGGCTTCGACGCGGAATCGGGATTGGCGGGCATAGAGCCGGTTGTCGGGATCGCGTTCGAGCATCTCCGGGGTGGGCGTCGAGGAGCGCCGGTAGGCCTGGCTGAGGACGATCGTGCGGATGAGGCGTTTGACGTCCCAATCGCGTTGGAACTCGGCGGCTAGGTGGTCGAGCAGTTCGGGATGCGTGGGCCATTCGCCTTGCGAGCCGAGGTCGTCGAGGACCTTCGACAGGCCTGCACCGAAGAACTGGCGCCAGGTGCGGTTGACAAAGACGCGGGCGGTGAGCGGATTGTCTTTCGAGACGATCCAGTTGGCGAGGTCGAGGCGGGTGGCGCGGCTGTTGGTAGCTAGCTTGCCCAGGAACTGCGGCACGGCGGGTTCGAGGACAGCACCCGATTCATCCATCCAGTTGCCGCGGGGCAGGATGCGGGTGATCTCCGGCTTGCCGCTTTCGGTAACGACGACCTTCGGCATGTTCGCGCGGAGAAGGTCGTACTCCAATTGGTACTTGGCACGGGTCCGGTCGCCGAGGTAGAACGCAGCTTCGCGGGTGGTGACCTCGGCGGGAATCACCGGCTTTTTCGCATCGAAGCCCGCCGCCCAGGCGATGGCTTCCTTCGAGAGCCCAAGCCGGAAGCGGCCCGCGGTGGCGCGGCGGTAGGGAGAGTCGTGGCGAAGGCGAACGGTGAGTTTGCCGCCGGGGAAGGGCTTGGCAAAGCGGAGAGAGAGGACGGTGGCGCGGGGGTCGCCATAGGTGTTGATGCCCCAGCCCGTGTTCGGGTCACCATCGATGGCGGCCATTGCCGGCAGTTCGATGGCGGAGAAGTTAACGTTGGAGGCGGCGAGGAAGAGGGGCACGCTTGCTTCGACCTCCGTGATGACCAGGCGGTCCGCGCCACGGGCCACACTGGAGCCGGGGAGAGAGTCATCGGCTTGAATCTCGAGACCGAGGTGCGTCCAGGGGCCGGGGGCGGCGTTGAGCGTGACGGTGTAGGTGGAGTTGTCCGGATTGGGTCCAGAAGCTACCAGCAGGTTGTCCTTTTCGAGTTTCAGAACGGTGCCGTTGGTGGCTTCGAACTGGGTGGGCGCTTGGACGACCCAGCCGAAGGTTTCGGCGCGGGGGACGGATACGGGATTCAGGAGGCTTTCGAGTTCGGCGAGGCGCTTCTCCTGCGCCGGGGTGGGCAGCAGCAGTTGCTTACCCCAGGAGTCCTTTCCGTGGTCCGGCACGAGGCCGGTCTCCTGGATATCGGCGAAGAACGCCTTCATGGCGTAGAAGTCCTTGGCGAGGTAGGGATCGAATTTATGGTCGTGGCACTCGGCGCAGCCGAGGGTAGCGCCGAGCCAGA
>LNFM01009282.1_pt1 | contig 14412 bp, 14 predicted proteins | sample 596031 | NCBI WGS metagenome assembly LNFM01 (sample SAMN04254537, study PRJNA301005) | activated carbon metagenome | isolation source: dual media filters at the Ann Arbor, Michigan drinking water treatment plant | place: USA: Ann Arbor
AAGATCTCAAATCAGCTGGTTAGCGTGGCCGAAAAAACCGACTCGAGTTCAGCCGTCAGACGATTTTATTCGTGGATGAAATCCATCGCTTTTCAAAATCTCAACAGGATGTGTTGCTGCCATTTATCGAAAAAGGGGATTTGTACTTGATCGGGGCGACGACCGAATTTCCAAGTTACGAGTTGAACAAGGCTCTACTGAGTCGTTGCCAAATCGTTGAGTTCAAGCGGTTAGAGCCTGAAGCTCTAAATAAAATCATTATTTCTGCAGTTAAAAAACAATCCATTCAAATTTCACAGCTTCTTACAGCAGAGGCGCAGGAAAAAATCGTCGAAGTGGCTGACGGCGATGCTCGACGCGCTTTGAATTTCACGGAAACGATCCTGAAATACTTCACTTTGGGCGATGCCGAGATCAACGAAAAATTTCCGCTGAATCCTGAAGAGCTCGAAAAACTTTTCGGCCGTAAATTCATTTCTTACGATAAAAAATCAGATCAGCATTACGATTGTATTTCAGCCTTTATTAAATCGATGCGGGGATCTGATCCCGATGCGGCTTTGTATTATGCAGCTCGGATGTTAGAGGGCGGGGAAGATCCGGTCTTCATCGCAAGGCGAATGATCATTTTTGCCAGTGAAGATGTTGGAAACGCTGAACCAAGGGCCCTGCCGCTGGCGATCAGCGTCCTTCAAGCCGTGGAAGCGATCGGCATGCCGGAAGCTCGGATTAATCTTTCTCAAGGCATTACGTTTTTGGCTTGTTGTCCGAAATCAAACGCCAGTTATAATGCGATCAATGCGGCCATTGAGTTTGTGAAGAGCACCGGGACTCAAGACGTGGCGCGAATTTTAAAATCCTCGCAAAAAAATCAAGGTTATAAATATCCCCACGACTATCCAAAGCACTTCGTTGAACAAAATTACTGGCCTGATTCAGTGAAGCCACAAAAGTTTTATGAACTCGAAACAGCAGAAAAAAAGCCGGTCGGGTTTGAAAAAACACTAGCCGAGTATCTTAAGTGGATGCGCGGAAGTAACTAAGTCTTTTTAAGACCAAATAAGCCTTCAAGCTTTTCCCACTCTTCAGTCAGGGGTGAATCGAAATGGTGCGGTTCCTTGGAAATAGGATTCAAGAAACTTAAAGTCTGCGCTTTCAAACACAACCCATCGATTGAAAACTGGTCTCGAAAAAATCGATTGTGGTGAGAATCACCATGTTCTCGGTCGCCGATAACCGGATGGGCTTCGCGATTCATATGCCGTCTGATCTGATGCCAGCGTCCGGTGATCAAATCTAATTCTAAAAATGAATAACGTGATGTTGGAAATTGAGAATTCACTGAATGCGGAAGTTCAATTTTTGATCGGGTTTTGTAGTGAGTCAGACAGGGCACTAGTTCGCCAGTGGAATCCAGCTCGAGAGGACGATCGATGGATCCATTTTCTGCGCGAAACCATCCCCGCACCACCGCATGATAGGTCTTTTGAACCGAGCGTTCGCGAACCATGATGTTCAACGCTTTCGTCATTTCTAATTCAAGACCAAATATCACAAGACCTTCGGTCGCAAAATCAAGGCGGTGAATCGGGGCCGCGCGAAGACCCAAGTTCTTTTTAATCCAGTCTAAGCAGGTCATGCCGACTAGTCTTTGCTTTGCGAATTTACTTTCAGGAGGATGAACATACATGCGGGCGGGTTTAAATAGAACCAGCATTCGATCATCTTGATAGAGGACCTGCGGGTTAGATTTGGGCTGAAGTCGTAAGAGTTCTTCTTCAGTGAGTATCACAAAATGTGAACCATTTTTTAGTCAAAGAATTCTTGAAGTTTAAAGCTTCAAAAAGTTATTAAGAGCTGAATTTTCGGGGCTGTTTTTTCCAGTCTTAAGAGTTTTGAAGTCGATGACCGAACCGTCGTCGAACAGGCAAAGTTGAATTTCGGCTCCTTCAAGAGAATAAACTGTCTTCGGCGAAGCGCACTCATATGAACTGAACGATGTGTAGTGCTGAAGAGAATGCGGCATTCCGCCATTCCAAAGATAAATCATCGAGTCAATAGAGCCGACAAACGAGCTGCCAACTTGGCAAAGGCCAAGCTGATCATACCCAGGTTCAAACATGACGCCAATTTCAACAACGACGAATTCGGCGTTGTTTTCGTTACAGACTCGGTACTGGGGATTTGGATGAGCTAGTAAGGTTCGAGACATGAAAATGGTGACCACTAAAAACATGTAGGCCACGATAGCCTGCGCCGATAGAAACTTCATAATGCCCCCGAAAACTAAAATAAAAAAAACCAAGGAATCGAGCGGTTCAAAAAACCGTCTCGGTCTTCAGGGGTTTATAGCCAAGTTTCATCTCAATGTTAACTTAAATTCAGGGCCTGAAAAATTTAGTAGTAGTCTGGGCCCATTTTTGGCTTTAGCATAATTTGATGAATCCATTCACTTTTCTGCTGAAAAAAATCGGTTTAACCAAAAAGGAAATGTCCTGGGCCCTGTATGACTGGGCGAATAGCGCGTACTTCACCACGATCGTGGCGGGTTTTTTTCCAGTTTTCTTGAATACGTACTGGAGTGATTCGGCCGGTAGCGGGGAAAGCACGAAGCGCTTGGGACTGGCGCTGATGATCATGAATTTTATTCTGGCCAGTATGTCCCCGATTTTTGGAACTATCTCAGATTTCCGTGCCGCCAAAAAGAAATTTATCGCGACTTTGGTGCTTGTCGGAGTCACGGCCACCGGGGGGCTTTATTTTGTGGGTCAGGGGAATTGGCCCATTGCCATCTTGCTGTATTGTCTATCGTCTTTTTGCGCTTCTGGTACTTCGGTCTTTTACGATTCCATGCTTGTTTCCGTTACGGATCCAAAGCGCTATAATAAAATCTCAAGTTTCGGGTACGCCATGGGATACCTGGGTGGCGGAATTTTATTTGCTTTCAATTTGGTCATGGTCCTGAAGCCAGAATTATTTGGATTGGCGTCAAAGGCCGAAGCCGTTCAAACATCGTTTTTAATGGTTTCTGTTTGGTGGTTTCTATTCACGATTCCTCTCATGCTTTTTGTGAATGAACCAAAACCAGTCGACTCAACAGATTCCATTCCTCAGCTGATTAAAAAATCCTTTCGAGAGCTGCATCATATTTTTCATGAAATCCGGGTTCAAAAAAATATTTTTTGGTTCCTTATTGCCTATTGGTTTTACATCGATGGGCTGGGTACGGTGGTCACGATGGCCGTCAACTACGGAATGGAATTGAAATTTGATCAATCCGTTCTGATGACTTCATTACTTGTCGTACAATTTGTGGGTGTACCCGCGGCGATCATGATGGGGCGCCTTGCCGACCGTTTCGGGAACAAAATTGCGATTCAGTTTTGCTTAGGCATCTATGTCATTGTCATCATAGGCGCGACTCGAATGACGCAATCGAATCATTTCTATATTCTGGCCTCGTGCATAGGGCTTGCGCAAGGTGGAGCTCAGGCGCTTTCTAGATCGCTTTTTGCTTTGTTGATTCCTCAGGAAAAATCAGGCGAGTACTTTGGATTTTTTAATCTTTTAGGAAAGTTTGCATCATTCTTGGGTCCTGGCTTGATGGCGGTCGCGGCATACTTTGTTGATGCTCGGTACACGATTCTGAGTCTTTTGATTTTATTTGGTTTGGGAATCTTTTTCTTGTCGAAAGTGAAAGTTCCGCATTTGGGGAAAGCATAGGATCAGTCGACTTTAGATTTCGTAAAAAAGTACGGATACGAAAAAAGTAGACTGCAGGTGAGAAGTCCTAAGCCGATATAAACCGGTAAAAGATGAATAAAGCTTTCATAACCGATATGAGAGTGAATTCCAAGAGTCACCACGTAGGCCGGGTAGCCACCAATCAAGTAGGTCCACCAGAGCCACCGCTGTCGAGGTTCAAATCCCCACAATGCATTTGCGCAACAGGTTCATCGAGCAAATTGAGAACAGGTTTGATAAGAGGATGATAATTCCAATCCGGCACTTCGATAGACTGAAATTATCTTAGAGCGAAAAATTCATTTTATCTTCGAGCACTTGGCGATTTTTTCTGACCTCTAAAGTTTCAAATCTGACTTTTGCTTGGTATGTTTTTCCAGATTGAAAGGCCGTCTTGGGAGCCGTGAGTTTCCCCCGGAGAGATTCGATTTCAATTGGGTTTGCTGGATTTTGTGGATTCACTTCATACCATGACACAAATAAATTTTCCAGCGCCTGAAGTTTTAAATTCACGACGGTGCTTTCAATTTCGATCGCATCGATCAGGCGCACTTGATCGAAAAACTGAAACCACATGTTTTCTTGATCCACGGAACAGAAAAATGGGTACAGCATGTCTCGCATTAAACATTGATCGTGCGTCGGTCGGTACGAGACGCGCATATTGGTGTCGTAAGTTTTGAAAGCCGCAACTGTGTTTTTAAACGCGTAGTTGGGTTCATAAGCATAAAGATTTGCAAACGCTAGCACGTTGTCGCCATCCGGGTTCACTTCTTTGACTTCAAGAGTGTGACGCCCGCCAGGTAGCGTGTTCACAAGTTCCGTTGAAAAAAAACTTCGATCTGAAGTTCCAACACCTTTGATGATCAGAGGCTCGCCGTTCAGGAGCACTTCGACGTCGTTCAGCGATTGCCAGCCCACAGAACTGATGGCGACATCAAACCAGAAGGCCCCATTTTGGTTTGCAGCCGGAAAATCAAAATCAATTTTGACAGAGCCTTCTTTTAGATTTTTCCAAACGTAGGCTCCGCCGAGCATGCGCATATCGTTCACGGGCTTTGTTTCAGGCTTGGTATTCCAGTCAGACCAGCCGGTGTTAGGCGTTCGTGAAGAATTGGCGCCAGAATAAACGGAACCACCGTCGTATTCTTCACCCACATTTCCAAAGTTATGTCCGAGTTCATGGCGTAAGACGACGCGTCCGGATTGGCGGGAACGAGTCGTGATGGCATAACGGCCGCCTAGGCCTCCGTAAAAATCATCGTTCGCAACAACAACGGGGTAATCTGTTTTTGGCGCAAGTAACAACGCGTTTTCAAGGGCTCGGGTATTCCCGGGCATGATGGCCCTTTTTGATCCAGCTGGAGAGCGGTAAAGGCCAAAGGCAGTATTTTTTCTGGCAACATCGGTGATGCCGCTGTCTCTGGATGCAACGAAGACCGCGTATATATTAAAGATCGGTCGGTAGCTTGTAAACGTGGACCCTTCAAAAAGATCTCGGACCAAATAATTCACATCATCGAAAAATTTTTCGCGTTCAGCTTCCGTGTACCCATCGCCCAGAAACGTCAGGCAAATTCGATTTTCTTTCGGGCCTTGTTCTAAGATCACTCGCATTTCAGAGTTTTGTAAAAAAGGTCGAACGCTGGTTTTTGCAAACGCCTGATAGGCTTGCGGCAATGTTTCGCTGGGCCAGTATGTTTTTTCAAACGTCTTAAGGGTGGGTCTGCCGTTTTCTTCTAAGTAAAAAGGAAGGTTGAATAAATTCAGTGGCAGCGCACTTGTGGCTAAGCGCGAATTTGGGCCGAAATTTGGTTTTGAAATTCCGATGGGGCTTCGACCATTTTTATCGGTCTCGCTGTGTAAAATCCACTGCGACGAGGCGGTCGTGACAAGTAATTGAACCAAGACGAGAGTGAAAAAAAAGCGTTTCATGAGCCATCCTTTGCGTCAAAGAACCAGCGTGGTTTGTTTCTGACTGTTCAAATCAGAGCTGGATTTGGATGGAATGTCAAAATTAGGATCGAAATGGAATGCAGGGTTATGTCTTTTTATTGGCGATTGTCGCCACTGTGTCATTTGCATGGCCAGGCTTCTCAGTGATTTCACTAGGCGAATCGCCGCGTTGGTGTTTTTCAATCTCCAGCGCCTTTTGGCCCGTGATTCCGATCCACTCTGGAAGAAAATACGCGATCGCGATGAACGCGAGCGTCATAAATGCAAAAAATCCAACCAGGACCCAAATCATTTCCATAATGTTTTCAAAGATATAACAAATCTGTGACCAAAGCAACGTTATTTGCTAGATGCAAAGCACGGATATGAATTACAACCCAAAAGATCATTATTTTAGAAAAGCGAAAGAACAAAACTTTGCGGCTCGTTCTATTTTTAAACTAGAAGAAATCGATCAAAAATTCAAACTGCTTAAACCAGGTCAGTTGGTCTTAGACTTAGGCGCAAGCCCTGGAAGTTGGTCGCAGTACGCGAGCAAGCTGATTGGGCCCACGGGCCGGCTTGTCGGAGTGGACCTGAACGATGTGAAGCCCGAAGTTCGTGGGAATTTGAAGAATGCCCATTTCATTATCGCGGATCTTCGGGATTTGAAGCTTGAAGAGACTTTCATTGATCTTGGAATTCAATCAAAATTTGATGTGGTCTTAAGTGATATGGCGCCTAAAACCACCGGAATTCGTGGAACCGATCAGGCCCGTTCATTTGAACTGTGTGAATTGGCGCTGCAAACGGCCGATAAGTTTTTACGACCCAAAGGACATTTTGTTTGTAAGTTTTTTCATTCCGATGATTTCACGAAGCTTCGCGACATGATGAAATCCAAATACTCAAAAGTTGAAGCGATCAAGCCCGATTCAACTCGAAAAATATCCAAAGAAATATTTCTGGTTGGAATGAATCGGAAATGATTCAAATTATTTTTGAAAATGAAAATTTCATTGTGTGCGATAAGCCCGCGATGGTTTTAAGCGTACCGGATCGTCTGGGGCCCGAATCCCAAAGATCGTGCCTTGGAATTCAGTTACAAAAGCAAATGAAAAATCCAATTTTTCCTGTGCACCGCTTGGACTTTGAAGTCAGCGGTTTGATTATGTTCGCAAAGAACGGAAAAGCTCATCAGATTTCGCAAGACTGGTTTCAAAAACGAACTTTGAAAAAATATTATCACGCACAAACGCTTCAGCAAAATTTCGACTTTCTATCGACGTGGCCTGACTCCGCAAAAAAAAAGATCGATCAAGTGATCATTTCTGATCAGCCTGGACAATCATTCAAGTGGACCTCAAAAATTGTAAGAGGTAAGCGTCGTTCTTTTGAAGCCGATCACGGCGAAATCGCCACGACCCTGGCGACCCTGAAGTCTCGGGAAGAGAGCCCGGACCCGGTTATTTTGAACTGGATTCTTGAGCCCGTAACCGGGAAGCCGCATCAACTTCGCTATGAGCTTTGTAAGCGCGGATTCCCGATTCTCGGCGACGTGCTGTATGGCAGTACCCAAAGACCGATCGGGGAGGCCGGTATTGCACTTAGGGCCGTGAAGCTTGATTTAACCGCTATCAAAGACCGGTTGGACTTGCCAGAAATCATTGAAGTGTCCGATTCGATACTCGTTAAGTAAAAATTTGCAAATGCGACAATTTTTGATGACCGAGCAACGGCCTGTTGGATAAAAGAAAAGAGTGAAAATTCTTTTTGTTGTCATTCTGTTTTTCTCGATTTTGTCCTCTGCCGCTCCAGCTGAGCCCGATAAAATTATTGGGGAAAATTCACTTCGCTTTATTAAAGAAGATAAGACAAACGTTCCATTCAAATACCGAAATCTTTTAGATGCCATCGGCTACATGGATATGGGATGCACGATCACACATATCGGCCGTGGGTACGCCGTGACGGCTGGGCATTGTTTCTGGACGGGTCTGTTTGGGCCGATCCCTAATTTTGAATTAAAAAATCAACCCTGCGAAGATGATTTTGCGCAAACGTACGGGATATGGTGGTCGTGGCGTTCCGCAACCGGTGATGAAACGGCCCAGCCAAAATATAAAAGCCTTTGTGAAGAAATCATTTATGCGAAAGTCGATGAGCACACCGATGTGGCCATCATCAAGGTTTCAAACCCTCCCACACAAGCTGTCGCGATCGATCTTAGCGTGGATCCGATTCAACTGAGCGGAAAAGCGATCAATATATTTTCTCATGCAGATAACTCTCCACTGCAAACAGCCGGAACCTGCAAAGTCAAAAAAATGCTTTTTCCGACGGTCAGCACGAAATCTGTGCTTTATGTTTGCGACACCCTTCCGGGTAGCAGCGGAGCCGCCATTATTGATGCGGCGTCTTTGAAGATCATTGGTCTTCATGCGGGCGGAGTGTACTACGACGAAATTAAAGATGAACTTCCAGCGGACTACTTTGATTCCAATGATTTGAAGCTTGGCATCAATTACGGGACTTACATGACAGAGCCCGATTTTCGAATGATCTTAAAGGGACTTGGATTTTAAAACCAAGACCGGAGATCAAATTATGAAATCATTATTACTTGTTTCGCTTGCGTGCTTTTTATTTGGCTGTGTTTCAAATTCAAAATCGCTTCCTCAAAATTCCACTTCAACAACGAGTGCCTACGATGATTCCTGGTGGATGGTGGTCCCGGAAGCGGATGTGAAACCATGGGAAATTCCGCCGCATGCCGCGGATCGTTCGCAGAATGAAGTGATCCTTTCAAAACGCACCGAGCTTGGAATCTTTTCAAACTTAGCCGCAACACCTTTTACTTTGGACGGTGTCGAGTACGCGAGTGTCGAGGGTTTGTGGCAAGGTATGAAATATCCTGAAAATGCAAACGATGAGCGTTTTAAGAATCCAGAAATAAAATGGCCGCTCACGCGTGAGCAAGTTTACAAAATGTCAGGCTTTGAATCGAAAGAAGCAGGCGATCTGGCAAATGAAATCATGAAAAAATTAGGGATCAAATGGGTCACGTACCAAGGGCAAAAGATGGAGTACAAAGGCTCCGGTCAAGATGCTCACTATGAAATTATTTTGGCCGCGACAGTTCGAAAAATTCAATCGAATCCAAAAGCAAAAGAACTTTTGCTTCGAACGCGCGGACTCACATTGAAACTTGACCATCGTCAAGATGCCAATGTTCCGCCGGCATATCGAACTGATTTGATTCTAATGAAAATTCGCGATCAGCTCGGCAATTAGTTCCTAGTCGGAACACTAGATTATCGTTACATATTAGTTCAAGACTCCCCAAGCATTTAAGAAGTCGGCTGAATAAAAAGTAGGCAATTTACTTCAACAAATCTCAGAGGGGGAGTTTGTGATCAAAACCATCAGCAGTCTTTCGGTCGCTTTAACATTAACAGTCGGTCTTTGTGCCTTCGGGTCCACAAAGTCAACGTCAGCAAGCCCAATCAAGGGAATGATTGTCGGTGGCGAAAACGCAGCGCAAGGCGAATTTCCTTACATCGTGTCTCTTCGAACTCGCGGCCGTCATTTTTGCGGTGGTTCTTTAATTCATGCGAAATGGGTTTTGACTGCTGCTCACTGCATCCGCGGTGCGACGGTGGATCAAGTTTGGATTGGCTTACTGAATCAAAATGATTCAGCAAGTGCCGAAAAAATGCGACCTGTACGCTCGATCGTTCATGAGCAGTATTCTTCTGTGAGTGGATCTGGCTGGGATTTCGCGTTGATCGAACTTCCGCAAAATTCAAGTTTTGCTCCGGTCTCTTTAGTTGAAAATGAAATTGTCATTTCTGATGTTGAAGGGGAACAAACTCCGTCGATCACGGCCGGCTGGGGAACGACGTCTGAAGGAAGTTCAAGCTTACCGAATGCTCTTCAAAAAGTTGCGGTCCCGCTTGTGAGTCAAACGGCGTGTAATGCGGCAGTTGCTTACAATGGATCGATAAATGATTCTATGATTTGTGCAGGACTAAAAGCGGGCGGTAAAGATTCCTGCCAAGGCGATAGCGGAGGACCTCTTTTAGTTAAAGACGAAACTGGAAAAGACTATTTAGCTGGCGTGGTGAGTTGGGGACAAGGTTGTGCGCGTCCAAACAAGTACGGCGTCTATTCAAAAGTCAGTGCTGCATTTGCGTGGATCAATCAGAAGATTCAGTAGACTTAATTTTCGAATTCCATTCTTTCCATTGATCTTTTGTTAATGGATTTAATCCGTGTTTTTTACGAGCCTCGTCACAGCGAGGCTCTTTCGTTCCATCTTCATACGATGCCTGAAAGGCCCGACAAGGACTTGGGCGATTCTGATAAATCGAACAGCTGACAAAATCTCCGATCCGTCCGACTAAGGCCTCGCACTTTGGTTGATGCTTTTTATTGGTCCCCTTCATACAGCGAAATCTTGAGTTCAGGTCTTCCGTCCATTCAACAGGAACTGGATTGTCGACACTGGGGTCGGCTTCAAGCCAGTAAAATGAAACCCGGAAGTGAGCACAGCACGCACCGCAAGTTTGGCAGGGGTGAAGTGTGATTGGTGGCAGTGGTTTCATATGTCAGGATTATAAAATTTTTGGTCCAGAAATGTACAGATCAATCTACTTTGACCTACTTTTTTATTAGCATAGGGAATGAGATTTTTAATCATTGATGACGAACCCGACATCCTCGAAGTGCTTGAACTTTTGATCACCTCTGAATATCAAGTTGAAATTATCAAAGCTTCGAACGGGCAGGAAGCCATTGAAGCCTTAAAAAAAGATGCGAAATTTGATCTCGTTATTAGTGATTTGAAAATGCCGATCAAATCAGGCATCGATGTCTATTTAACACTTCGAGAAACATCAAGCACTCCATTCTTATTGCTCACCGCAGATGATTCTGATTTTAGGAAACAAGTCAAAAATCCTGTGGCCTTTACGTCGTCCGAAAAACCGTTCGATGCGGATCAGTTGTTTGAGCGCTTAGAAATGCTATTGAAACTCAAAGTAACATCACAACAAAAAATGGGTTACATTCCGGTTCAATTGACGACTCTTTTAAAATCGCAGAATCCAGGTGTGCCGCTGTTTTTGAAACTGAATGAAAGCCAATACATCAAAGTCATCAATGAAGACGGTTTTTTTAATGAAATGGAATTCCAGAGGTTTAAAAAGAAAAACCTAGACTGCCTTTTTATTGAAACGATGGATTATAAAAATTTTGTTCGAAATTTTAATAAGAACACTTTTAGTCAGCAGGCGTGGAATGCCACGAATGTTGAACACAGCCTATCCGTGCTGGAGGCCAATTGGGGACTTATCGTATCTGGTAGTCAGCAATTTGGATGGTCTGAATCCAGCATTGAAAGTGTTAAAATGAACGTCGCCAGAACGCTTTCGATCATCGAAGCCGAACCAAAATTTCACAAGCATCTAAAAAAGCTTTTTAGCATCGATCAGAAAAGCTATCTGATTTCACATTCTTATTGGACTTTGATGATGTGTATGGACATCGTGCGGGAATTGAAATGGGATTCAAAACTAACTGTGCAGAAGTTAACTTTTGCAAGCTTGCTTCATGATATTGAATTATCCGATGCCATGTTTTCTGGAAAAATTTCGCTGATAAGGGATGGAAAGCTTGAAAGCAGTGTGTTTGAGCAAGCTCATTATCATTTGCTCAATCATCCTCTTCGTGCTTCGGAATTAATTCAAGGGTGGAGTGCGTGTCCTGCTGACGTAGAGCGGATCATCGGGCAGCACCACGAAAAGTTTGATGGATCTGGTTATCCTAATAAACTGAATTTTCAAACTTTGTTTCCATTGGCCGCTGTTTTCATCATAGCGGAAGACCTCATTTATGCTAAAATAACGAAACGCGCAGATTCTCTTGCGTCTTATCTTGAGACAAAGCGATCCTCTTATCATCGAGGGGATTTAAAACCGATCTTCGAAGCGGCTCTTGCAGCTGCAAAAGCGGTGGATCAGGCGAGTGCTCAGCCCCCAGATCATTTGGCCTAAGTCGAAAGTCCAGGAAAACTGTCGATTTTTTTCTATGTCTTTCAAAGACTAGACTAATGCTTTGATTGTATTTTGTCGATACAGATTCTGAATATGGAGTCATGTGATGGGACTTAATTACAAGAAAAAGCATGCCGGAAATGACAGCGACAGTTTTTGGACGTCGTACTCAGATTTATTTCTTGGGTTGTCGTCTATATTTCTGATGTTGTACGTCGTCGCGAGTTTACGAACGGGAACAGACACAGTTCGTGTCATGACGGACAATCAAAATTTAAAGATCCAAGTGCAAGAACTTGAAAACACATTGAAAACTTACGAAAACATCAAACAAGATTATTTGCAAAAGCAAGCGTCGAAATCTGAAGTCGATGAATACAATGAACTGATGGATAAGCTCACGCTATTGCAAGCTGAAGCTCGCGACGAGAAAGATCAACTTCGTAAAACCGCAGAAGAAAATGAAAAGAAAGAGATGGCTCTTAATAAGTACCAACAAATGGTGCGAAACATCTTAAATGCAAATAAGCTCGCAAAAGTTAAAATTGAAAATCGAAATGAAATTATCGATGAAAAAGAAGAAATCATTGATGTTAAAGATGCTGACATTCAGCAAAAGCAACAGCAGATTTCCGGTCTCAATCAGAATGTTCAAAGTCTACAACAGAATATAAAGGCCAAAGATCAAGAAATGGCAGAAGTGAATGCAGAGCTGTCGAAAAAGATGCAGCAATTGCAAACGTCATTAAAGCGGGCGAAGTTGACAAAGCAAGCTTACGCTCAACGAGTCAAAAAGCTTCGTGAAGAAGCTCAAAAGGAACTTGAGGAATTGCAGAGTGAACGTCAACAAGTGGCCGCTAACCTCGGCACAGTTCAGCGACAATTAGCATCCACAAAATCAGCTTTGGAAACAAAACAATCTGAACTTGCGCAAACACAGACCGAACTCGTTGCTAAAGATGAACAAGTTCAAGGGCTTCAAAGTAAACTCGGATCGATGCAAGCTGAAACTCAGGCCAAGATATCTGCGCTTCGCGATCAAGTCGAAAAGGAGCGAGCCGGGGACCGGGCAGCATTTGAAGCTGAACTTCGAAAACAAAAGAATCTTGGTGCAGCGGAAGTGGCAAAACGTGAAGGTGAGTTCGCAGCGCGAATGGCGGCGAAGGAACGAAAAATTGCAGGAGAAATCTCTGGCCTACAAGGTCAATTAAAAGACACCGAGCAAAAGTTGGCGTCTGCAAATGCAGAGCTCGCAGCCCGCAAAGGAATTGCTGAAGAAATTCAAAAAGGCTTCAAAAAAGCCGGCATCAGGGCAGACATTAATCCGGAAACTGGGGATGTGGTCATCGACTTCGGTCAAGCCTATTTCGATGTCAATTCGGCAAACTTAAAAGAAGAAATGCGATCTGTTTTAGAAAAAGCAATGCCGGTCTATTCCAAGTCTTTATTTGGTAATCCAAAAATCGCCAAGATGATTAGTAATGTTGAAGTCATTGGGTTTGCGTCGCCGACATACCAAGGCCGAGTTGTGGATCCCTATTCAAACAAGCCCCAGGACCGAGAAGCGATCAAGTACAACATGGATCTCAGTTACCGCCGTGCGCGTTCGATCTTCAATTATATTCTGGATGAAAAAGACATGAATTTTCCGTACCGCGAAAGTCTCGTTCCAGCATTGAAGGTTTCCGGACGAAGCTTTTTAGACTTAATGAAAATGGATCGCAGCATTGCATCCGCTGATGAATATTGCAAAAAAAGAGATTGCAAAAAAGAGCAGCGGGTTATTATTCGATTTAATGTTGATAATACAAAATAGAGGTTTATATGAATGATCAACTCTTACAAACGATAATTCGAAACTTTATCAATTATCTACCGTATGCACTCGGAGTTATTTTTCTGCTTGGAGCAGGATTTCGATTGGCGATCTATTATACGGTCAAACGACATGACTGGTTTGCCCGTGAGTTCGAAAAACGTGTGCATCGCTTTTTAGATAAAGAAGCGATGAAAGCGCCGGGAGAGTCTCCGGTGGTTAAGATGTCGGATGGATCTTTTTATGTGCTTTGCAAAAAACTATTAGAGAGAACGTATTACGAAGCTTTTGCGGTTCGCGATCGTAAAAATCGAGAGAGCTTAGATCACGTGATGACCATGAATGATCGCATTTTCTTAGTCAAACAGGGCTGCGCCTGGATGGTGAAGGATGTTTTAAAGCAGCTTCGTCATTTAAAATGGTCCAAAGAAACACCGAAATTAAATCAAATCACGCGTGCAACACTGAATCACAATCCGTGCTTCAACAAAGTATTCGGAATCTTTCCCATGGGCGCCGTCAATGATGTGGTGAGCATTTTGCCGGGACTTTTTGTCGTCGCCGGGATCCTAGGGACGTTTTTAGGTATCAAGGGCGGTCTCGTGCAACTGGGTGGCATGAATCTATCGGATCTTGAAGGTACAAAAACCTTGATGGATAGTTTCTTACATGAAATCGGATTTGCGATGTCCTCATCGATCGTGGGAATTGCTTTTTCCCTTATGCTTCATATTTTCAACACGATGTATTCACCAGACCGCGTGTACGAGACTTTGGTGGATCGTTTTGAGAGCTCGATGGATATCTTATGGTACAAATCTGAAAATAACGTCGTTCCAGAAAACGATCCTCAAGTCAATG
>LNFM01009283.1_pt1 | contig 14412 bp, 11 predicted proteins | sample 596031 | NCBI WGS metagenome assembly LNFM01 (sample SAMN04254537, study PRJNA301005) | activated carbon metagenome | isolation source: dual media filters at the Ann Arbor, Michigan drinking water treatment plant | place: USA: Ann Arbor
GCGCGGCAGCGCGGGTGGGGGCTTTAGCACTGCGCCCACTGTCGTTGCACTCGCTCGCGCGCGGCAGCGCGGGTGGGGGCTTCAGCACTGCGCCCACTGCCGCTTCACTCGCTCGCGCGCGGCAGCGCGGGTGGGGGCTTTAGCACTGCGCCCACTGCCGCTTCACTCGCTCGCGCGCGGCAGCGCGGGTGGGGGCTTCAGCACTGCGCCCACTGTCGTTGCACTCGCTCGCGCGGCAGCGCGGGTGGGGGCCGCCCGGCGGCGCTGTGCAAAATGTCGACTATCGTCCCACGGCTCTCGCGGCTGTCACACCTCTCGCGGGAGCTGCCGCGAGCATCACCACGACGCTCGCCCCCACGGTCACGGCGCCCGCCGCGCCGAGGACGACGCTCACGGCGATCGCGCTGGATCGCGCGTCGAGCGACGCCTGCAACGCACGCGCGTCCGGCGCGCAGCGCGTGGGATCCGCCGCACACTCGCCGTACGCGCGCTGCCCGTCCGCGGCCAACGCCGCTGCGGTGATCGCTCCCGCCGCGAGCAAGCCCACTCCGAGCCATCCCCACCAGGCGAGGCGCCGCTCGCTTGTCGGGATCACAGGCGTGACGTTCGCCGGGGCTTCGATCGCCGCGAGGTCGACCGAGTAGGTCACATCACCGGCGCGCCCCGGTAGCGCCGATGCCCACGGTCGATGGTTCGGCGCAGACACTTCGATCCGTCGCGACCGCGCGTCGAGCAGCCACGTCGCTCCGGCCGGGCGCGCTTCGTACTGAACGCGGCCGTCGACGGTCACCGTGGCGTTGGACGGCGCGAAGCGGAGCTGCACGCGAAGGCACTGCCGTTCGAGCGCTGGAATCTCCCGACGTACGGCCTCGAGGCGCTCGGGCGGCGCTCGTTCTTCGGGCGCTCGAAGGTACTCGCGCCACGCGTCGAGCGCTTCGCGGTAGCGACCCACCGCGCGATACGCGAGGCCGAGGTTGTAGTACGCGAGCGGACCTGCGCGCTCGCGCACCGCTTGTTCGAGCAGCGGAATCGCCGCCGCCATGTCCATGGCCTCGAGCAGCGCCGAGCCGCGCACGAGCGCTTCGCTCCGAGCCTCTTGCGCACACACGTTCACGCTCGCGAGCGCGATCGAGAGCGCGACGAGCGGCGCTGTCACCTTCGCGGGCGATGACCACACGCGCGGCAGTGTGCCAAAGTTCGCCCGAGCGCGCTGCATTCGTGATCGCCCCGCGCGAATCGCTCACGGACGCGACGGAATCTCCGTCCACGCGGCGTAGCCCGCGGTCTGCGCGCGTGTCGTCGCGCTCACCGGCCACCCCCAGCGCAGATAGAACGGCGAGAGGTCCCGACGCACCGCGCGCGAGCTTCGCGCGACCCACTGTTGCAGTCTCGCGTCCGTCGTCGTCGGCCGCTCTGCCATGGCGAGCGCCGCGATCTCGCGGACGCACTGCCTGAGCGGCGCCCATCCGAACGCCTCGCGGAGCTGGAGGTACGTCTCGAGCGCCGTGAAGCCGCTCCAGTCATTGTCGAAGTCGCGCCCGCCTGTGACAAACGCGTTGATTCGCGCGGACCGCTCAGCGCTCGCGAGCTCTGGCAGCGGCGGCGCGGTGTGCGCGATGCCGGTAACGCGCTCGAGCGCATAGAGAGACAGCACGCTCACCGTCGCGTCTTGCGAGCCCGCGACCAGCCAGTCCGACGATTGGACCGTGCGCGAGAGCACGAAATAGCCGCCCCAGTCGCCGCTCGACCTGAGGGTCGCGAGGTCGAGCGCGGCGCTCGTACGCGACAGCGGCCGCACCGCGGGATAGCCGCTGCTCGCGCTGGCGCCTCCCAACAACTGCGGGTCGAACACGACGCGTTCGCGTCGTCGCGGCGTCGACGAGGTCCCCGCGAAGTCGTCGAGCTCCCGTTGCACGGCGTCCCAGTATTCGATCAGCGCGACGGGAGACGACACCGCGCGCGCTGCCTCGGTGGGGACCGTGAGCGCCACGCGTTCGCCCACGAATTCAACCCAAGGAACGACGCTCGCCCGCGCCGCGTCGCGCCACGCCGCCTCGTTTGTGCGGTCCTCCGTCAGCACAAACGAACGCGCCCTCGCGCCCCCTTCGATCGTGACTTCCAACGGACCCGCGCTCGATCCCGGCGCCACGGTGACATACACGAGACCGCCGTACACGCTCGAGGCCGTCGTGACGGTGCTGGTAATCAACTGCTCGCGGCTGACACGCGGGGGTCGTGTCCACGTCGGTTCGTCGGTGAGGTCGCGATCGTGCGCTCCGATGCGCACGCCGAGCTGCGCGCCGATCGCGCTCGCGGGAACGCGGATCGTGATGGGGCGTCCTGGCGGCGCGTACACGCCGGTCGACGTCCACACCCGCGCGTCGCTCTGCGCGTACGCGAGCCGCGCGTCGTCCGCTGCGGCGCTCGCGTCGATCGACACGGTCACGCTCGCGATCGGGTCTGCCCCGATCGATCCCGGAAAGCGATCACCGCCCGGCACGCCCTCGATCCAGGCGGCGGGTCCGTGCGCGTTGATCCTCCCGACGACCGCGTGAATCGACGCTTCGATGGGCTGCGCGCTGGTGACGAGGGGCCGCGCCGCGCTCGCCTCGGTCAGCGCGAGGCCGGCCACCGCGCGGCGGGCGTCATCCCAAAACGGAGCATCGATGGGCGTCGCCTTCGTCGCGTCGCGAAGCACCGCCCACACCGTCGATTGTTGCGCTCTGGTAAGCGTTGTGCGCCCGCGCGCGTGCGCGCCGAGCGCTGTCGCTGCGCTTCGCGCGTGCGACAGGGGGCTCACTTCGATCGTGGCTCCCGCCGTCGTGTCTCCGGTGTTCAGCGCTTCGGCGAGCGCCGTGATCCCTGCCGCGGGTACGAGCGCGTTGCCCGGATACGCCTCGACGGGCGAGCGCGGGTTCGTGCGGGCCCAGTTCCACGCTTGTCCGGCGAGGATGATCGCGCCGCCGGCGCGCACGAAATCTCTGACAAATTGCTGCTCGTCCGCCGCGGTCGGAGCGGTCGTCGAGAACACGATCCACACGTCGATCCCGCTCGCGCGCAACCCGCGCGCGGACACCATCGTCGGCCGCAGCCCTTCTTGCGCGAAGAACGCTGGCAGCGTCCCCGTCCAGGTCTCGGGAGACACGCCGATACGCGCGTCTCCGAGCGGGCGCCTCGCGGCCCACGAAATCGAGTTTCGCAGCAACGGCGCGACGTCTCGCTGCGTCGCGAGGAACTGCAGCAGCCCGTCGTGCCCCAGCCACACGACGCGCCCGCTTCCTTCTTCAGCGACCGCCGCGAACGGACGCCCCGACGGAGTCACCATGATCGGGCACGCGCGCGGGCCGTGCACCGTCAGCGGCGAGAACCGATACGTCCGAACGTCGAGCGCGCCGACCCCCGCTGTGATCGCCGCGCGATGGGCTACGCACGGATCCGGCGCTGTCGCGTCGAGAGCGTCGTCCGCGCCGTCGAGCCCCGCGTCGGTCGACGCCTCCGTCGCGGTGTCGCCGCGCGAGTCCGACGTCGCATCGCTGGGGGCGAGATCCTCGACGAGCGGAAGGACGTTCCAGAATCGACAGCCGCTCGCGCCCATAACCACGAGCGAGAACAACACTCGAACATCGACCCTCGCGCTTCTCATCGCGTACTTGCGCGACCAGTATACCAAGCGCGGCTCTCGGACCGCTTCGGCACAGCGGGATCTAAGCCTCGCTCGTCGGCGTCGCCGGCGACGTGTGACTGGATCGAGCAGGCAAATTGCTGATGGTTTCGTCGTTGTGTCTCGGCGCGCTCGTCGTCGATGCCCCCGAGAATTAAGTGTCCGCTCAGCGAACGGTCGCCGGTCGCAGCCACGAGCTCGCGTCGCCAAAGGTCGCTGGCCGCAGCGCCGGCCGCGCTGGCGACACATCCTCGGGATCGGTCGCCTCGACCGGGGTCCGCGGCGCTGGATCAACCGCCACGGTCGTCGGCGGATCGTCTGTTCTCCGAGGCGCGCGCACGGCGCTTACCGCTGGCGCACGAGCGCTCGCCGCGTCTCGGGCGCTCGCGCGATCCTCGGTCGCAGCCGCGAGCGCGTCGTTTGCGACGACCTCTTCTGTTGGCGCGTTCGCGTCCTCGCGCGACGCCGATGGGGTCATGCTCGTCGCGTCGTCCGGCGCTGCGCCTGCGTCGACAGCCGCGTTGCTGGTCGTCGCGAGGCGCGCTCCACCCAACGCCAACAGAGAGAACAGCGCGACCCCGAGGGCGAGCGAAACGCCCCTCGCGCGCGGCTTGGGCGGCGCGCGGAGCGCGTCTACAAACGCGCGAACCGTGTCGAAGCGATCTCCAGGCGACGCCGACAGCGCTCGCATGACCGCCGCGGAGACTCCCGGAGAAACCCTGTGGGATCTTCGGTCGATCGCCCTCGCAGGCTCGGTCAGAAGCGCCGCGAGCAACATCGGAGTGCTCGCGCCGTCGTGCGGCGTCCCTCCCGTGAGGCACTCGTACGCGACGACGGCGAGCGCGTACTGATCCGAGCGGGCGTCGATTTCGCCGGTGGCCCGCGCTTGTTCGGGGGACATGTATCGCGGCGTTCCGAGCAGCGCGCCGAGCTGCGTTCGCGATTGGGCCGCGTCGCGCTCGATCTCGCGCGCGATCCCGAAGTCGATGAGCTTCGAGCGCAGTCCGCCGGTCGCGTCGTCGGTCGAAACGATGATGTTCTCGGGTTTGACGTCACGATGCACGAGCCCCGCAGCGTGCACCTCCGAGAGCGCCTCGGCGATGTCGCTCACCACCGCGAGCGCTTCGTCCTCGCGAAGCGGTGATCGCTCGTCGAGCAGCGCGCGAAGCGTCTGTCCTTCGACCAGCTCTTGCGCGAGATACAAGAGCCCGTCGTGCTCGTCTTGCCCCATGTCGAGGACCGCGACGAGCGCCGGGTGCGACAGTTCTGCGCACACCCTCGCTTCGCGCAAGAAACGCTCGACCACGCGCTCGTTCGTCGACAGTTCTGAGCGCAACACCTTCAGCGCGACGCGCCGTCGCGTCCACTGATGCTCGGCCTCGTACACGATCCCCGTGGCCCCACGGCCGAGCACGCGCAAGACACGATAGCGACCGGCGACGATGTCTCCGTTGGCGAGGGCATGGTCCTCTTGCTCGTCGATGACCGTCACGATTCGCTGTCTCCGGCGATCGCGCGCAGCGGGCGATCGCTGCGGCAAACGCTCAACGGCGCCGCGCCATCATCGTGCGGCCGAGCGCACCATTGGTGACTTGCACGTCGGATCGCGTGGGACGCGCTGGCTGCCATACGACTTCGACTCGGTTGAACTCTTCGCCGCGGGTCGCTGCGAAAATGAATCGCTGCTCCCACGGCTGCCTACGAACGCTCGTCTGCGTGAGTGTATACCCGGCGCGCTCGAGCGAACGCCTGACGTTGATCAGAGTTTCGACGCCACCCTGAGCGCTGTCGCCGCCGAAGACCTCGCGGAAACTCTCGCGTCGTCGCACTCCATCAAGGGCGGGCAGCCATTGTGGCCAGAGCGGATCGACCGCTGGCGCGGGCGCCGCCCCCATCGCGAGAGCCCCGACCCCCGCAACAGGCTGAACGGTTGTCGGCGCGTTGATGGACGCCGGTTTCGGCGTCGGCTGGCGCTTCGAACGGCAGCCCGGAGCAAGGCAGAGCAAGCTGAGCAGCGCGAGGTGGGTACGCGTTGGGTTCATCGAAGCGTTCGTAGCGCGCGCCGGGGCCGCTTCGCGTTACGTCACGCTTAGTTGTCACTTTGCCGAGGCCCTCATCGGCGTCGAACGCCGCTCAGTCGTCGACGATCCGCGTGCGAATCGACGGGTCCAATCGATAGCCGTCCTCGACGCGCTCGAGTACGGGGCGCAGCCCGAGCTGCCGCAGGCTCGTGAGCGCGACGTGCAGCCGGTTCTCTCCCGAGCCATCGACGAAGCGCTCGCCCGCCCACGCGATCGCCAGCAGCTCGTCGCCTCGAATCACCCGACCGGCGCGGGACGCGCGCGCCTCGACGAGCGCGCTGAGCACGCGACTGAGCACTTTGTGACGGTGCAGGCTCACTCGCTCGCCGGTCGCCAGCGTGAACCACTTGCCGCTGCGCGCGAACACGAACGCTTCTCCCTCGTCGGCCGGCGCCGTCGCTGGACTCGCCGCACGCGGTTGCAGGTCTCGGCTCGCGGCGTCGCGGATCCACCTGTCGATTTGCTCGTCGTTGCTTCGCGCCAGGCCCTCGGACGCGAGGCTCAGGGTCGCCTCGAACTGCGCCACGTTCACCGGCCACGGCGAGCGCAGCACGGTGAGCCACGCCTTGGCGCTCAACGGCGGAAGCTCCTTCGCGCGCGCGCGCGCCCAGTCGAACGCGATCGCGACCAGGTCTTCGGGGCGGTCTCGCAGCGGCGGAACGTTCACCGTCGCGACGGCTTCTCTCAGCTCCGGCTCGTACGATTGAGCCGCGTCGAGGATCACGACCAGCTGCGGCGCGCCCGCTTCGATCGGCGCGCGGAGGCGCTCGATCAAGAGCGACCGCGCGATCGTTCGGCGCGGCGGGAGCCCGGTGAGCACGATCGTGGCGTTTCGCTCGTCGAACGCGCGCTCGAGCGCTGGGGGCAGCCGATCGTTCCACGCGCTGACGGCCCACTCGTGCGCAGGTCCGCCGCCGCGGACCCGATTGATTTCGTGTGCCAACTTCGCGGCGCCAGAGCCGGTCTCCTCGACGAGCGCGATCGGTCGCCCTGCGCCGAGCGCGCGCCCGAACTCGCTCTGCATCCGCGCGATCGCCGGCCCTACGCCGACGAGCGGGCTCTTTGGCAGCACGAACCACGGGGGAGTCTTTTGCACGACGAGCAGCGCCGCGCCGATGCGAAGCACGTCGCCCACGTTGAGCGACACGCGCTCGACGCGCGCGCCGTTGACGAACGTCCCGTTGCTGCTGCCCAGGTCCGCGACGCGCAGCACTCCGGCGGCGTCGACCGTGAGCTGCGCGTGCTTGCGCGACGCGCGTCCGTCCGCGAATACCCCGGGCGCGAAGCTCGTGTCGTCTCGCCCGAGGTCGATCGACGCCCCGCGGGCGATCGCGCGCCGCACTCCGACCAGCGCGGCGTCCACCGGAGCCGCGACGAACAGGCACCAGTCGTCGACTGACTCCTGCTCCATGTCGGGGATCGTCGTGTTCGTCACGCTCGCGGCTCGCTGCGAAGGATAGCACAGAGCACACTCACGATTAAGGTCGGGCTAAGTCGTCGCCTCGCGCGCTGGGCGTACGACTTCGGGCATGGCGCACAGCGCTCGGTTCAACGCTCTTCCGGCGCAGCACGAAGGCCGTCGTCGTTCAGGCTGTCACGACGGACCGAGCGCAGTTCACGTTCAAGCGTGACGCCGCGAAGCTCGACGGAGCTCGCGTCGCGCAGCTCGCGAACGGGCGCTTCGCGCGCTGGCGCCACGCTCGCGCAGCGAGTGATTTTCCCACGATGGCGGCGCTCGACCCGCTCGCGCAGTGCTACGCGCAGCGCGTGCTCGAGGTCCACGACCCGCGCGGCCCGCAGCTCGTGCTCGTCCCCGTCCCTGTTCGCGCCGCGATCGCGGTGGCCGTGAGCTCGCTGGGATTGCTCCCCGCGCTCTACGCGGCCGTCGCGACGCCATAAACCGTCAGCCCTTCTTCGCGATGTTCGCTTCCGAGAGCTGCTTGTCGCTCACCTCGCCCGGGGCGCCCATCATCAGGTCCAACCCCTGCGCGGTCTTCGGATAGGCGATCACGTCGCGCAGCGACTCGGCGCCGGTGACGAGCATCACGAGCCGGTCCATGCCGATCGCGAGCCCGCCGTGCGGAGGCGCGCCGAGCTTCAGCGCGTCCAGCAAGAACCCGAACTTCTGCCGCGCCTCGGCCTCGTCGATGCCCAACACCTTGAAGACCTTTTGCTGCACCTCGGGGTCGTGAAGGCGGATCGATCCGCCGCCGATCTCGAAGCCGTTCAGCACGCAGTCGTAGCGATAGCAGAGCACCTTGCCGGGCTCTGTTTCGAGGTGTTGCAGCGAGTCGTCCTGCGGACGCGTAAACGCGTGGTGCGCTGGGGCCCACGTCTTCGAGTCCTCGTCCCACTCGAACAAGGGCGGGTCGATCACCCACAAGAAGTTGTAGTTGTCGTTCGCCGTGCCGTGCTCGGGAATGAACCCGAGCTTCTTTCCCAAGGCGAGGCGCAGGTTGGCCATCACCGTTTGCACGAGCGCTGCTTTGCCGAGCTGAAACACGATGAGGTCGCCGGGCTTCGCGCCGCACGCCTCGTTGACGGCCTTGACGAACTCGGGCGTCGCGGTCTTCCACGCGGTCTGCGCCCACGTTCCGTCTTCGGCCACCTTGGCGCGGGCGAGGCCCGGCGAGCGCATCTGCTTGGCGAAGGACTCGAGCTCGTCGATGTCCTTGCGAGACAACGGCTTCTTCGCGGGCCCGCCGTCGGCAGGGACCACCATGCACTTCACGATGTTTTGCGGAAGGTCCCGACGATCCTCGCCCTTGGCGTAGCGCTCTGCGATCTCTGCGAGGAGACCCACGCCGCCGCCCTTGTGCTCGATCACGAGGTCGGTGAGCTCGGTGTGCTCCATGCCGAAGCGCATGTCGGGCTTGTCGTTGCCGAAGCGACGCATGCTCTCGGCGAACGTCATCCTGGGAAACGTCCCGCCTGGATAGCGCGCGGACAGGTCGATTCCGAGGAGCTCCTTCCACACCTTGCCGAGCAATCGTTCGACCACGCCGAACACGTCGTCCTGCGTGACGAACGACATTTCGATGTCGATCTGCGTGAACTCCGGCTGACGGTCGAGCCTGGGGTCTTCGTCGCGCCAGCAGCGCGCGATCTGAAAGTACCGGTCGAACCCGGCCACCATGAAGAGCTGCTTGAATAGCTGTGGGCTCTCGGCGAGCGCGTAGAACTTGCCCGGGTGAATCCGCGACGGAACGAGGTAGTTGCGCGCCCCGCCCGGCGTGTACTTCACGAGTGAGGGCGTCTCCATCTCGACGAAGCCCTCGTCGTAGAAGTGACCGCGCGTGACCTGGTTGATCTTCGATCGCGCCCGCAGCGCGCGCTGCAGCTTGGGCCTGCGAAGGTCCAGGTAGCGGTACTGCAAGAGCAGCTCTTCGCGCGTCCCGTTGTCGTCCTGGATCTCGAAGGGCGGCGTCTCGCTCTTGTTGAAGACCGTGGCTTCTTTGGCCACCAGCTCGATCGCGCCCGTCGGGATCTTGGGGTTGCGCATGGTCCCGCGGTCGCGCACGACGCCGCGCACGCCGATCACCCACTCGCGGCGAAAGCCCTCGGCCAGCGCGTAGACCGCCTCGGAGTCCTCTTTGTCGAACACCACTTGCGTGATCCCGTCGCGGTCCCTGAGGTCCACGAAGACGATCCCGCCCTTGTTGTGCGCGCGCTGAACCCACCCGTACAGCACGACCTCTTTGCCGATATCACCCTCGCGCAAGGCCCCGCACGAGTGTGTCCTCTTGATTTCGCTCAGCCAATTGGTGGCCACGGAACAATCCTCCGACGTGCCCGCTCGCAGGCCAAACCGTTCGGCCCCCGAGCGAGGGCGCGTACAGTAACCCGCAATTCAGCGGTGTACAGTGCGGTTGCTCGATCCGATCGGCTCGGGCGAGCGGCCCCCCATTCCGCTCGCGCTCGCTGCTGCGACGCCCGAGGACGCCGCGTCCCTCTCACATGCGACGCGTAAACGAGAACATGCTCGTCATTCCGCCCGACGTCGACGAGATCGAGAGGGTGTTGTTGTTGTTCGACAGCGTGTACATCGCGTTCTCGAGCTGGTTGTTGCTCATGCCCATGCCCATCATCGCTGCGCAGTTGATCTCCGTGCTCATCCCAGCAACCATGCACGTGACGCTGCCCGAGCACATCGGCGTCCCCGTCACCGCGATCGTCGTCGCGGTCGAGGTCCAGCGGTAGCCCGCGTTCATGACGCCCGCGCCCGTACAGGTGATCTGCGTGCCCATCACTTCGCCGCCCGTGATCTGAACGACGCTCGACGCCGAGCCGTCGCCCGACAACGTGAGCGTGATCGTCCCGTTGAGCCCGCCCGAGTTCTGCGTCGCGACCCACGTCCCGACGAGCGGGTTGCCCGCACAGCCGCCGAGCGCGAAGAGAGAAGCCGCCGTAAACGCCGCCTTGAAGAAGCTGCTACGCATGTTCTTGAATTCCTGTGTGTGAGTTGTCTGTCCGAGGATCGAGAGAGCGCGAGCCGCCGGCTCCCTCGGCGCTCCAGTCCCATCGGGACTGATCGCTACGAGGCCCGCGGTATACACCGAAACCACGCTGTGTGGCGTCCGCGCCACGCCCCCTTCTGGCCCCTGCGTTCTCCCCACTCATTTCCTCGGTGACCGCTAGCTTACTCCGCGGCGTCCGCGGTCGGCGCGACGGCCTCGTCGAGCGCGAGGGACTTCTCGAGCATCACGGCCACGTCCATCTGCTCGACCGTGCGCCCCTCTTTCTCGAGGTCCTCTTCGAACGCCTTGATCCCGTCCGAGAGCATCGTCTGGCAAAACGGGCAGCCCGTGGCGATCTTCGTCGCCCCGGTGTCCAAGAGCTGCAGCGTCCGACGCTTGTTCACGCGGTCGTTGTTCTGCTCTTCCATCCACATTTGCGCGCCGCCCGCGCCGCAGCAAAGACCCTTCTCTTTGCTCCACGAGGCCTCGACGAGCGTCACGCCCGGGATGCGCGAGAGGATCTCGCGCGGGCTGTCGTACACGCCGTTGTAGCGGCCGAGGTAGCACGAGTCGTGGTAGGCGACCTTCGCCTTGACCGCGCGCTTGGGAGCGATCTTGCCCTCCGAGAGCAGCCCCAGGATGAAGTCCGTGTGGTGCACGACCTCGTACTTGCCTCCGAGGTCGGGGTACTCGTTGAGCAACGTGTTGAAGCAGTGCGGGCAGGTGGTGACGATCTTCTTCGGGTTGTACCCGTTGAGCGTCGCGACGTTCTGCTCGGCCAGCATCATGTACAAGAACTCGTTGCCGGCGCGGCGCGCAGGGTCGCCCGTGCAGGTCTCTTCGTCGCCGAGGATCGCGAACTTTACGCCCGCGGCCTTCATGATCTTCGCCGTCGCGCGCGAGATCTTCTTGGCGTTGTCGTCGTAGCTGCCCGCGCAGCCGACCCAGAAGAGCACGTCCGACTCGGGCGCCTCGCGCATCATCGGAATCTCCAGGCCGTCCGCCCACGTCCCGCGGTCCATCTTGGTGATGTTCCACGGGTTGCCGTTGGTCTCGAGCGCGCTGAACGTCTTCTGCAGCTCGTGCGGAAACTCGCCCTTCACCAGCACCAGGTTGCGGCGCATATCGACGATCTTGTCGACGTACGTAATGAGCACTGGGCACTGCTCTTCGCACGCGCGGCACGTCGTGCATCCCCAGAGAATATCCGGGTCGATCACGTTCGGGACCAGGTCGACGTGCTTGATGTCCGCCGCCTTCTTGGCGCCCTTGTCGCCTTCGCCTTCGCCTTCGGCGCTGGGCTTCGGAGGAAACTCAGCGATCCCCGCCCTCGGCCCGCCCTCGCGCGCGAGCACCTCGTCCTGCCTCGAATACGCGTGATTGCGAAGCTCGAGGAGAAAGTGCTTCGGCGAGAGCAGCTTGCCCGTCCGGTGCGCGGGGCAGTTGTCCGAGCAGCGTCCGCACTCGGTGCACGTGTAGAAATCCAGCACGCTCTTCCAAGAAAAGTGCTCGAGCTGCGCGACGCCGACCGGCGCGTCCGTCGGGTTCGCGAGCTCTGCCGCGGCGCCCACTTTCTCCATCAGCTCTTCGCTGTTCTTCGCCATCGGCGTGAGCCGACCGGGCGCGTCCATGCTTCGAAACAGCACGTTGAAGAGCGCCGTGATGACGTGAAAGTGCTTTCCGTACGGGAGGTAGTTGAGAAAGCCGAACACCAGCGCGACGTGCGTCCACCAGCCAAACGTGCCCACCGCCGTGAGCGCTCCGTCCGACGTGAGGCCGAGGCCCAGAAAGAGCTTCGCCATGATCCAGCCGAGCGGAGAGGCCTCGTGCGTCGCCGCCGTCACCGTGCGCGCCGCGAGGTCTCCCTCGCTCGCCGACATCGCCAGCGCGGCCTTCGCCACGAGCGCGCCGTCGTACATCATGTCGGTGATCATCATCGTGCCGATGACCGACAGCACGACGGTGGCGTGCCAGCCGTACGCGAGGCGCTTCTCCTTGTCGACGAGGCGCGCCTTGATGAAATACAGCACTCCTGCCAGCACCAACGTGACGACGGCGTCCTTCATCAGCGCGTAGCCGACGCCGAGGACCTTCCACGGCATCGGGCCGTTTGGATCGAGAATCCAGAGGTTGAAGTGCGGGTCGAACGCGCGTCCCACCAGGATGATCGTGCGGAGCAAGAGCACCGCGAAGCCCAAGAAGATCCCGTAGTGCGCGAAGCCAGCGCCCGCGTACTTGGGCATCTTCATCTGCGAGCGAAGCGCCCAGAGCAAGAGGTGCCCGCCGCCGCCCGCGGCCAGCATCACCGTCGCGGCCCGCAGCACGGGCGTGACGATCTCGTCCGTGGGGGCCACAAACGACGCGAGCGCGATGACCGCCGCCGTCGCCGGAAGCGCGAAGATCCCCGCCACGAGGATGGTCCCCGCGAGGTCTGGCTCGCGCCCGTCCGGGGGAGCGGCCATGCGGTCGAACAGGCGGTCGAAGCGGTTCTCTGGGCCGCCAGCCATGAGCAGCGTGAGCCGCTTTCGCGCCGTGAAGGCGAAGCCGGCGAGCGCCGCGAGCACCAGCAGTGTCATCGCGATAGGCATCGAATGAATCCTCGTTCAGTGCGCGGGCAGCTTCACGCAACGATCGGACTGCCCGGACTTTCAACGGCGATATAGGGGTTTTCGACGCACCCCGTCAATCAGGACAAAGCCGACGGCTCTGGACGAACGGACCGAGCGGACACAACGACCAAAGCTCTCATGCCCGACTTCGACCCCCACACCCCCGCCTCCGAGACGATCTGGACCGTGCCCGAGGTGTTCTTCGCCGACGAGTGCGCGGCGCTGATCCGCGAGTTCGAGTCCATCGGCTTCGAAGAGGCGCTCGTCACCACCCCGCGCGGAATGGTGATGAACAAGGCCATCCGCAACAACGACAGGATCATCCTCGACGATCCTCCCCGCGCCGAGGCGCTCTGGACGCGGGTTCGAGCGCACGTCCCGACGAGCATCCGAGAGTGGACGGCCTGCGGTCTCAACGAGCGGTTTCGCGTCTATCGCTACACGCCAGGACAGCGGTTCAAGGCGCATTTCGACGGCTATTTCGTTCGTGCTCCGCAGGTGGAAGAGAGCGCGTTGACCTTCATGGTCTACCTCAATGATGAATTCATGGGCGGCGAGACTGAGTTCTTCGACTACCAGCGCGTCGTGCGACCGGCGACGGGCACAGGTCTGTTCTTCTACCACCCGGTCCTTCACGAGGGCCGAGAAGTGACGAGCGGAGTGAAGTACGTGCTTCGGACGGACGTCATGTACCGTCGATAAGATGGTGCGCATGGGCGGCGCGCCCCTCACGTTCGACCTGTCCATTCGCCCGCCGATGTTCACAGGAGCGCTCACGGGAACCCTCCGCATGACCGGCGAGCTCGGGGGGTGTGATTCCCATCCTGCTCATGAGCGCAGGAGGTGCACGGATCTCCCCCACCCGCGCTGCCGCGCGCCCGCTCGAGTGAAACGACGGTTGACGCAGTGCTGAAGCCCCCACCCGCGCTGCCGCGCGCCCCGCTCGAGTGAAACGACGGTTGGCGCAGTGCTGAAGCCCCCACCCGCGCTGCCGCGCGCCCCGCCCCCGCCTGGAACGGCAGGGGCGGCGGCTTGGCGTTGTGAAAGCCTTTGAATTGTCTGATAGGTTGATTCTGTGGGCCCTTGCTCTGCAAGGGCTTCCGTTCGCTCGATGAGTGGGAGCGAGGAGACGGGATCAGCTGTCGGGATGGACTGCGGCAGCGATCGCGGCAACGACGAAGGCGAGGTGATCGAGCACGGCTTCGTTGCGAAATCGAAGCACCCGAAGTCCTTCGTGCTCGAGCGTGATCGTGCGCTGCGCGTCTTCTTGGGCCTGGAGGTCGTGAACATCACCGTCGAGCTCGATCACCAAGCGAGCGCTTGCGATGTAGAAGTCGACGATCCAGCCTCGAATGACGTGCTGAACGCGAACTCGACAGCCGAGAGACGCGCGGCAAAGCGCACCCCACAGACGATCCTCCGCCGCTGTCAGTTCTCGTCGTAGCTGCTTTGCCATCACAACCTTGCGCCGGTCTGCCCCTCGCCGTCCTCCCGCTACGCTTCGACGCGCCATCGTTTGGTCAGTACCACGTGCGGCGACTTCGAGCCAAAGGAGGCCCCTGCAGAGCAAGGGCCCACAGAATCAACCTATCAGACAATTCAAA
>LNFM01019865.1_pt1 | contig 14412 bp, 13 predicted proteins | sample 596031 | NCBI WGS metagenome assembly LNFM01 (sample SAMN04254537, study PRJNA301005) | activated carbon metagenome | isolation source: dual media filters at the Ann Arbor, Michigan drinking water treatment plant | place: USA: Ann Arbor
GGCTCACCTTCGGCGATTTCGGGCTCGATCTCTATTCCAACGGGCTGATGGTCTCGCAGAAGCTGATCAAGGAGAATCCCAAGGCCGTCGCCGGCCTCGTGCGCGCCACCAACAAGGCGATGCTCGAGATTGCGAAGGACCAGGCCGTCGGCATGAAGGCGGTGATGGCCTATGACGCCCTCGTCAACGAGGCGATCGAGAAGAAGCGCCTGCAATACTCCTTCAGCGAACTCATCGTCTCGCCGGAGATGAAGGAGATCGGCGTCGGCGACACCAAGGACGCCCGCATGGCCAGCGCCATCGGCATCATCGCCGAGGGCTACCAGCTCGCCCGCACGCCCAAGCCCGAGGAGATCTTCTCCCGCGCCTTCCTGCCGCCCAAGGCCGAGCGCGAGCTGGTCTATACGGCGAATTGATCGCACCGAAAGGACACCGGATGGCCCTGCCGATCCGGTGTCCTCTTCGAGGATGGCAGTTGATGCCATTTGATGCCATTCTTGTCCCCGGAGGACAGATAATGGCATCGATGAATATCTCTCTGCCCGACCCGATGCGGGACTGGGTCCAGCGCCGCATCGACGACGGCCACTATGCCAGCGCGAGCGATTACGTGCGCGACCTGATCCGCCATGACCAGGAGCAGGCGCGCCAGCTATCGGTCGAGGATATTCGTCGGTCCATTGCCGAAAGCCGGGAGAGCGCAGCGACCAGCTCCGCCGATGCGGTGTTCGATCGGCTCGAAGCCCGGCTGAAGGCGATGGTCGAGTAGGTGTCCCGGCCCTGCCGCTTCGCGCTGGCCGCGGAGAGGGATCTCGAAGAGATCGCGCTGTTCATCGCCTCGGACAGTCCTCGGCGCGCCTTGTCCTTCGTCGCGGAACTGCGGGCCCATTGCGCCAGGATCGCCGATCAGCCGGAAGCCTATCCGCTGCGCGAGGAATATGGCGCAGGCGTCCGGATCACCGTCCATGGCCGCTATCTGATTTTTCATGCGATCCGTGACGACGCTCTCGTCATCGAGCGTATCCTGCATGGCGCGCGACACCTGGACTGGGTGCGACTTTAAGCACGGGGAGCTTTTGGCGTCCTCACGCCCGGTCGGTGATGCTCATGACCAGTGTCATGGGGTTCGCCGGCCCGGGCGTGAAGCCGTAGCGCTCGTAGAACCGTTTCGCATCCTCCGAGATGGCATGGACGAGCAGGCCCCGGATGCCGAGGATCGTGGCCGCCTGGCGGGTCCGCAGGACGGCATCCCTGAGGATCGCGACCCCGAGGCCTTGCCCCTGGAAGGAGCGGTCGACGGCCAGCCGTCCGAGGATGGCCATCGGGATCGGGTCCGGCATGTTGCGCTTCAGCAGGCCGGGCGCTTCGGTTGCAACGAGAGCACCCGAAGCGAGCGCGTAATAGGCCGTGACCCGGCCGGTTTCGTCGGCGACGACATAGGTGCGCGAGGCACCGCTGGCCTGATTGGAACGGGATCGGCGCCTGAGCCAGTCGTCGAGGACGGGAACGCCTGAATCGAAGTCGTCGAGCCTGTGACGGTCGTCGAGCGGGGCAGGGGCGCCCAGCATCAGTCTTTCCAGGGGCGAGGTGCCGACATCAGGCGCTCATAGGCCTCGCCACCGGGAGGCCGGTCGAGGACCTCGACAAATCGATCATAGGTCTCGGGATCGACCCGGATGAAGGTCTGGTCCAGAAGCGTGTCTTCGGCCGCGCGCCGCGCGGCGTCGATCATGAACTCCGAGCGCGTCTTGCTCTGTGTGCTGGCGGCGTGATCGATCAGGTCGCGAACGTCTTCGCGGATCCGCAGATTGTCCTGAGCGGAGCACCTTAGCAGCAAAGATACACGCTGTGTATCCAATGCCGAAAGCGCAGGGCGGGACAGTCGCGTTCCCTGACTCGCCTTCCGTGGAGTCACGTTCTATAAAAGAACAAAGATAGAACAAGAGTCCTCATGCAGCCCCGCCCGGACCCCGCTTCCCTGACCGATCTGCGCCGCCATCTCGCCGAGATGGCGCTGCGCGGCGCGCCTGCGGCGGTGGGGCAGGTGAGTTTCGGCGCGCCCGCCCTTGATGCGGCGCTGGGCGGCGGCATCGCCCGCGCGGCCCTGCACGAGGTCTATGCGCCCACGACGGCTGATCTCGCGGCGGCGACGGGCTTCGCCGTCGGTCTCGCCATCCGGGCCGCGCAGGAGCGCCCGATCCTCTGGGTGCGGCAGGATGTCGTCGATGCCGAGACCGGCCGGCTGCATCCGCCGGGGCTGACCGAACTCGGGCTCGATCCCGCCCGCGTCCTGCTGGTGCGGGCGCGCGATGCCGAGGGCGTGCTGCGGGCCGGGGCGGAGGCCGCCCGCTGCCCGGCGCTGGGGGCGGTGCTGATCGAGCCCTGGGGCGCGCCGCGCCGCCTCGACCTGACCGCGAGCCGGCGCCTGGCCCTGGCGGCGGAAGGCTCGGGCGCGACCACGCTTCTGCTGCGCGCCGCCGTGGTGCCGCAGCCGAGCGCGGCCGCGACCCGCTGGCAGGTCGCGTCCCTGCCGTCGCGGGCGCTGGAGGCGAATGCACCGGGAGCGCCCGCCTTCAGCCTCCGATTGCTGCGGCATCGCGGGGGGCTGGGTGAGTGTGAGTGGCGTGTGGAGTGGAGCCGTGACCGACAATCTTTCCAGGAGAGCCCTGTCCAGAGCGACGTTCGAAACCGTCACGCCGCGGCCGGCCGCGACGAGACCACCCTGCAGCCCCGAGCCAGCCCCGATGCCACGCCGCTATCTCGCCCTGTGGTTCCCTTTCCTGCCGACCGACCGGCTGCGGCGGGAGGGCAGGATTCCGACATCCGCCGCACCGGCTGACGCCCCGCTGGTCGTCTACGCCCATCGCGGCAATGCGCTTCGCCTCGTCGCGGGGGACGATCGGGCGCTGGCGCTGGGGCTGGCGCGGGACCTCACTTTGGCCGACGCGCGGGCCCGCATTCCCGGGCTGATCGCGATCGAGGCCGAGCCTGAGGCCGACGAGGCTCTGCTGATGCGGCTCGCCGCCTTCTGCGACCGCTTCACCCCGCTGGTCGCGCTCGATCGCCCCCAGGGCCTGCTGCTCGACATCACCGGCTGCGCCCATCTCTTCGGGGGAGAGGAGGCGCTGCTGGCGACGATCGGCCGCTGGATGCGGCGCGGCGGTCTCGCGCTCCGTTCGGCCGTCGCGGGCACGCCCGAGGCGGCCCATGCGCTGACCCGCTTCGGCCGCGGCGGGATCGTGCCGCCCGGGCAGGACGAGGCCTGGCTGCGTCCGCTGCCGGTCGCGGCACTCGAGCTTCCCCCCGAAACTGCGCTCGCCTTGACCCGGGCGGGCCTGAGGACGCTGGCCGACCTCGCGGAGCGCCCCTCCAAGGCGCTGTCGGCCCGCTTCGGCGAGGATCTGGTGACGCGGCTGCGGCGAACGCTCGGCCATGAGGATGCCCGGCTCGCGCCGCTGCGCCCGCCGCCGGCCTGCCTGGTCGAGCGCCATTTCGCCGAGCCGATGCTCGATCTCGACGGGCTGCAGGCGGTCGTCGCCAGGCTGATCGCGGAGGCCGCGCGGGTGCTGGAGCAGCGCGGCGAGGGCGGGCGCGTCTTCGAGATCGGCTTTCATCGCAGCGACGGGGCGATGCGGCGGCTGGTGATCGAGACCGGGCGCCCGACGCGGGACGGCAAGGCTATCCTGCGGCTCTGGCGCGAGCGCATCGAGAGTCTCTCCGATCCGCTCGATCCCGGCTTCGGCTTCGATGCGGTGCGCCTCGCCGTGCCGGTCTGCGAGCCGCTGAGCGAAACCCAGCCGAGCCTCGACCGCCGCGCCGTCGAGGACGAGGCCGTGGCCGATCTCGTCGACCGGCTGGTCGTGCGCTTCGGCCGCGACCGGGTGCTGCGCTTCGTGGCACAGGACAGCCACCATCCCGTGCGCGCGGCGAAGGCGCGCTCGGCCGCACTGCCGCCGGCCGGCATGGCCTGGCTGGCGCCCATTCCCCACGAGCCGCCGACGCGCCCGCTCCAGCTCTTCGAGCCGCCCCAGCCGGTGGAGGCGATCGCCGAGGTGCCCGACGGCCCGCCGATCCGCTTCCGCTGGCGCCGCCTCATCCATGACGTCGCCCGTGCCGAGGGGCCCGAACGCATCGCGCCGGAATGGTGGCGCGACGGCTCCAGCGAGCCGATGCGCGACTATTACCGCGTCGAGGACTCGGCAGGCCGCCGCTTCTGGCTCTTCCGCATCGGCTTCCATGAGCCGGAGCAGGCGCCGCCGCGCTGGTTCCTGCATGGGCTGTTTGCATGAATCAGGTCCTCAGCCCCTTCGCCGAACTGGTTGCCGCGACGAATTTTTCCTTCCTGCGCGGTGCCTCGCCGGGGCCCAATCTGGTGCTCACGGCGCTGCTGCTCGGCCATGCGGGTCTGGGCCTCGCCGACCGCAACACGGTGGCGGGCGTGGTGCGGGCCTGGAGCGCGCTGCGGCAGCTGCGCGAGGACGGGCTGCCCCCGGCGGAGAAGCTGAAGGAGGGCGACAGCCCCGGCGAACACGTCTGGGTCGAAAACCCCGCCTTCGCCGATCTGCCCTTCACTGCGGCGCAGCTGCGGGCGATGGCGCAGGATTTCCGGCTCGTCCTCGGCAGCCGGCTCGTCTTCGCCGACGGCACGCCCGACATCGTCGTCTATCCCGCCAACCGCAGCGGCTGGGGCAGGCTCTGCCGCCTGCTCAGCGAGGGCAACCGGCGCGCCGGCAAGGGCGAGTGCATCCTGAACCTCGACGACCTCCTCACCGACACGCGCGATCTCCTGCTGGTCCTGATTCCGCCGCGCGATCTCGCGGACTTGCCGGCGCTGCTCGCCCGGCTGGACGAGGCCGCGCCCGGCTCGCTCTGGCTCGGCGCCAGCATGCACCGGCGCGGCGACGACCGCCGCCGCCTGGCGCGGCTGAAGGCGATCGCCGCCGCGACCCGCACCCCGCTGCTGGCGACCAACGACGTGCTCTACGATGCCCCCGAGCAGCGCGACCTGCAGGACGTGCTCACCTGCATCCGCGAGGGCGTCTCGATCGAGCGGGCGGGGCGCCTGCTCGAGGCCAATGCCGAGCGCCACCTCAAGACGCCCCAGGAGATGATCCGGCTCTTCCGCGATGCGCCGGAGGCGATCGCCGAAACGCGCCATCTCCTCGCCCGCATCGAGTTCGATCTCGGCCAGCTCGAATACGAATATCCCGACGAGCCCGTCCCGCCCGGCTGGAGCGACCAGGCCTGGCTCACGGAACTGGTGCGCCGCTGCAGCGACATCCGCTATCCCGACGGGGTGCCGGCGAAGGTCGAGGCCCTGCTGCGCAAGGAGCTCGATCTGATCGCGGGGCTGAACTACGCCCGCTACTTCCTCACCATCCACCAGATCGTCGAATTCGCCGTCAGCCGCGGCATCCTCTGCCAGGGCCGGGGTTCGGCGGCCAATTCCGCCGTCTGCTATGTGCTGGGCATCACCGCCGTCGACCCCGCCGAGAGCGACGTGCTGTTCGAGCGCTTCATCTCGACGCAGCGCCGCGAGCCGCCCGATATCGACGTCGATTTCGAGCATGAGCGGCGCGAGGAGGTGATCCAGTGGATCTATGAGCGCTATGGCCGGCACCGCGCCGGCATCGTCGCGACCGTGATCCGCTACCGCCCGCGCAGCGCCATCCGCGATGTCGGCAAGGCGCTGGGGCTGACCGAGGACGTCACCGCGCGCATCGCCGGCACGCAATGGGGCAGCTGGGGCACGGAGATCGGCGACGACCGCATCCGCCAGGCCGGGCTCGACCCCGCCAACCCCACGATCCGCCGCGCGGTCGACTTCGCCATCCGCCTGCTCGGCTTCCCGCGCCATCTCTCGCAGCATGTCGGCGGCTTCGTGCTGGCGCGCGGGCGCCTCGACGAGATGGTTCCCGTCGGCAATGCCGCGATGGCGGACCGCACCTTCATCGAATGGGACAAGGACGACATCGACGAACTGCGCCTGATGAAGGTCGACGTGCTCGCGCTGGGCATGCTGACCTGCATCCGCAAGGCCTTCGACCTGCTGCGGCAGCATGAGGGCCTCGAGATGGGGCTGGCCGACGTGCCCAAGGACGACGGGCCGACCTACGACATGCTCTGCCGGGGCCAGTCGCTCGGCGTCTTCCAGGTCGAGAGCCGGGCGCAGATGAACATGCTGCCGCGCCTGAAGCCGCGCATCCTCTACGACCTCGTCATCCAGGTCGCGATCGTCCGGCCGGGCCCAATCCAGGGCGACATGGTCCACCCCTATCTGCGCCGCCGCGCCGGGATCGAGCCGGTACATTATCCCGCGCCGGCCCCGGAGCATGGCCCGGCCGACGAGCTCTTCCAGGTGCTGAACAAGACCAAGGGCGTGCCGCTTTTCCAGGAGCAGGCGATGAAGCTCGCCATGGTCGCCGCGAAATTCTCCGCAGCGACGGCAGCATTGGCAACTATCAGGACATGATGGTGGAGCGGATGGTGGCGCGCGGCTATGAGCGCGATTTCGCCCAGCGCTGCTTCGACCAGATCAAGGGCTTCGGCAGCTACGGCTTCCCGGAAAGCCACGCCGCCTCCTTCGCCAAGCTGGTCTACATCTCCTCCTGGCTGAAATGCCATCACCCGGCGGCCTTCGCCTGCGCGCTTTTGAACGCGCAGCCCATGGGCTTCTACGCACCCGCCCAGATCGTGCGCGAGGCGCAAGAGATCGGCGGCGTCGAGCCGCGCGCGATCGACGTGAATTTCAGCTTTTGGGACAATGGGTTGGAGCCGACTGTCCATTCCCGCTTCGCCCTGCGTCTCGGCTTCCGCCAGATCGACGGCTTCCGCGAGGAATGGGGGCTGCGCATCGCGGCGCGGCGGGGCGGGGGCTATGCCGATGTCGAGGAACTGATGCGCCGGGCCGATCTGCCGGGCCGTGCGATGCGGCTGCTCGCCGATGCCGACGCCTTCCGTTCGCTTGGGCTCGACCGCCGCGAGGCGCTCTGGGCCGTGCGCCGCCTGCCAGACGACGAGGCCCTGCCGCTCTTCGCCGCCGCCCAGGCCCGCGAACTGGGCGAGGAGCCGGCCGTCCCGCTGCCGCTCATGCCGCTGACGCAGCAGATCGTCGCTGACTACCAGACGGTGCGGCTCTCGCTGAAGGGGCACCCGATGGGGATGCTGCGGCCGCTGTTCCGGCGCGACCGCGTGCTGAGCTGCGCCGAGCTCGACGGCCGCCCCGACGGCAGCTGGGCCGCGACCGCCGGCGTCGTGCTGGTGCATCACGCTGGAGGACGAGACCGGCATCGCCAACATCCTGCTCTGGGCGCGCCTGTTCGAGCGCTTCCGGCGCGAGGTGATGAGCGGGCGCCTGCTGCAGATCGAGGGCCGGGTGCAGAAGAGCCCCGAGGGCGTGGTCCATCTCATGGCCCAGCGCGTCGTCGACCGCACGGCCGATCTGTCGAGCCTGTCGGAGAGCCACAGCGCCACGATCACCCTGACGCGGGCGGACGAGTTCAAGCATCCCCAGGCCCCGCGTGGCCGTCACCCCCGCGACGTCCGGATTCTGCCGAAATCCCGGGATTTCCACTGACTGCCGCAATGGTAGTCAATTCGCCTGTTTCATGAGCAAAATAGGACGCTGCGTATGCGCGCCCCCGCCTTCTGTCCAATCCTGACGCAGGGACGAGGGGCGGGCGCCGGCCAAACCGGGGGCGGCCCTCTGGCATGCCCGTTGCTAACCTCGTGCCGCCGCTCGCAGGAGCGAGCGGCCAACCACAGGGGAGAAAAACGTGTCCGTATCCAGCTTCACCCGCTCGGCCCTTCTCGGCCTCGGCCTTTCGACGGCGCTCGTCACCGGCGCGCTCGCCCAGGAGAAGGTCCTGCGCATCGGCATGACGGCAGCGGACATTCCGCGGACCCACGGCCAGCCCGACCAGGGCTTCGAGGGCAACCGCTTCACCGGCATCCCGATGTATGACGCGCTGACCCATTGGGATCTCTCCTCCGCCGAGAAGGCGAGCGTCGTCATCCCCGGCCTCGCCACCGAATGGGCGGTCGACGCCGCCGACAAGACGAAGTGGACCTTCAAGCTGCGTCCGGGCGTCAAGTTCCAGGACGGCTCCGACTTCACCGCCGCCGCCGTCGTCTGGAACGTCGACAAGGTCCTCAACAAGGAAGCCGCGCATTTCGCGCCGGACCAGATCGGCGTCACCGTCTCGCGCATGCCGACGCTGCGCAGCGCCCGCGCGATCGACCCGCTCACCGTCGAGCTGACCACGAGCGAGCCCGACGCCTTCCTGCCGATCAACCTGACCAATCTGTTCATGGCGTCCCCGGCGCATTGGGCTGCCAAGCTCGCCGCCGTCCCGGCCTCGGTCACCGATCCGGCCGAGCGCGCCAAGCAGGCCTGGGCGGCCTTCTCGGCCGATCCGTCCGGCACCGGCCCGTTCAAGGGCGTCAGGCTGTCACCGCGCGAGCGTTTCGAGATGGTCGCCAACAAGGCCTATTGGGACCCCAAGCGCGTGCCGAAGATCGACCGCGTCGTGCTGCTGCCGCTGCCGGAGGCCAATGCCCGCACCGCGGCCCTGCTCTCGGGCCAGGTCGACTGGATCGAGTCGCCCTCGCCGGATGCCGTGCCGCAGATCAAGCAGCGCGGTTTCACCGTCTACACCAACGCCCAGCCGCATGTCTGGCCCTGGCAGCTCTCCTTCGTCGAGGGCTCGCCCTGGGTCGACAAGCGCGTGCGCCACGCCGCCAATCTCTGCGTCAACCGCGAGGAGCTGAAGACGCTGCTCGGCGGGCTGATGGAGATCCCCAAGGGCACCGTTCCCCCCGGCCATCCCTGGTGGGGCAACCCCAGCTTCGACATCAAGTACGATCTCGCGGCGGCCAAGAAGCTGATGACGGAAGCCGGCTATTCGACCGCCAAGCCGGCGAAGGTGAAGGTGCTGACCTCGGCCTCGGGCTCCGGCCAGATGCAGCCGCTGCCGATGAACGAGTTCATGCAGCAGGCGCTGAAGGAGTGCTTCTTCGACGTCGCGCTCGAGGTCGGCGAATGGAACGCCGTCTTCACCAACTGGCGCGAGGGCGCCAAGCACGCCAACGCCCGCGGCGCCAACGCCACCAACGTCACCTTCGCGGCGATGGACCCGTTCTTCGCCATGGTGCGCTTCACCTCGACCAAGACCTTCCCGCCGGTCTCCAACAACTGGGGCTATTTCGGCAATGACGAGTTCGACAAGCTCATCGCCGACGCCCGCACCAGCTTCGACGGGACGGCGCGCGATGCGGCGCTCGCCAAGCTCCATGCCCGCATCGTCGAGGAAGCGCCCTTCGTCTGGGTGGCCCATGACGTCGGCCCGCGCGCGATGAGCGCCAAGGTCAAGGGCGTGGTCCAGCCGAAGAGCTGGTTCATCGACCTCGCTCCGATGTCGATGGACTGATCGCTTCCGCCCCGCGGCAGCCTGCCTCTGTCGTCATGGTCGGGCTCGTCCCGACCATCCACGGCTTCGTCGTCGGTGACGATGGGCGAAACGTGGATGCTCGCCACCTGGGCGAGCATGACGTTGGGGAGGGTGCCGCGTGCGGCTGGCACAGCCCTTGCGAAGCCAGCCTGGAACCCATCCAGACCGGAGCCACCCATGATCCGCAGTGCCCTAGCCCTGACCCTCGCCGCTGGCGTCTCCCTCTTCGCCGCCTCGGCTCAAGCCCAGGGCACGCTGCGGATCGGCATGACCGCATCCGACATCCCGCTGACGACCGGCCAGACCGACCAGGGTGGCGAGGGCATGCGCTTCATGGGCTACACGCTCTATGACGCGCTCATCAACTGGGACCTCAGCAAGGCCGACAAGGCCTCCGACCTGACGCCGGGCCTGGCCTCGAGCTGGTCGGTCGATGCGACCGACAAGACCAAATGGACCTTCGTCCTGCGCGAAGGCGTCAAGTTCCACGACGGCTCGGAGTTCACCGCCGACGCCGTGGTCTGGAACCTCGACAAGCTCCTGAAGAATGACTCCCCGCAGTTCGATCAGCGCCAGGCGGCGCAGGGCCGCTCGCGCATTCCCGCCGTCGCCGCCTACAAGGTGATCGACAAGTACAAGGTCGAGATCACCACCAAGGCGCCCGACGCCACGCTGCCCTACCAGATCGCCTGGGTGATGATGTCCTCGCCGGCGCAGTGGGAGAAGCTCGGCAAGAGCTGGGAGGCCTTCGCCAAGACCCCGTCCGGCACCGGCCCGTGGCAGCTCACCGCCTTCCAGCCGCGCGAGCGCGCCGAACTCTCGCCCTTCCCCGGCTACTGGGACAAGGCCCGCGTGCCCAAGCTCGACAAGCTCGTGCTGCTGCCGCTGCCGGAGGCCAATGCGCGCGCCGCGGCGCTGCGGGCCGGGCAGGTGGACTGGATCGAGGCGCCGTCGCCGGACCTGATCCCCTCGCTCAAGACGGCCGGCTTCCAGATCATCACCAACGCCTACCCGCACAACTGGACCTGGCATCTCTCGCGCGCCGAGGGCTCGCCCTGGAACGACATCCGCGTCCGCAAGGCCGCCAATCTCGCCGTCGACCGGCAGGGCCTGAAGGAGCTGCTCGGCGGCCTGATGATCCCGGCCGAGGGTTTCTACCCGCCCGGCCACCAGTGGTTCGGCAACCCGAAGTTCAAGCTCAAGCTCGACCAGGCCGAGGCCAAGAAGCTCCTCGCCGAGGCCGGCTTCTCGCCGGCCAAGCCGGTCCAGACCAAGATCCTGATCGCGCCCTCGGGCTCGGGCCAGATGCAGCCGCTGCCGATGAACGAGTTCGTGCAGCAGAATCTCGCCGAGGTCGGCATCAAGATCGACTTCGAGGTCGTCGAGTGGAACACGCTGATCAACATCTGGCGCGCCGGCGCCAATCATGAATCCTCGCGCAAGGCGACGGGGATGAACTACACCTACTTCATCCAGGACCCCTTCACGGGCCTGATCCGTCACCTGCAGTGCAACCTGCAGCCGCCGGCCGGCACGAACTGGGGCATGTACTGCGATCCGGAGATGGACAAGCTCTTCGACCAGGTTCGCAACACCTTCGACGCGACGGCGCAAACCGCCGTTCTCCAGAAGATCCACGAGAAATATGTCGACGAGGCCCTGTTCCTGATGGTGACGCACGACGTCAACCCGCGCGCCATGAGCCCCAAGGTCAAGGGCTTCGTCCAGGCGCAGAACTGGTTCCAGGACTTCTCGCCGATCACCATGGCGAAGTGAGGAAGAGAGTGCGCAGGCAACCCTACGCTGTCATTCCGGGGCATCGCGCAGCGATGAACCCGGAACCGACGACCGGGCGAGCCCTGATGGGTTCGCTTGACGCGAGCGGAGTGGCCCGTCGTGGATTCCGGGTTCGCGGCTCTGCCGCGCCCCGGAATGACAGATGAGGATCGCATGCTGAAATACCTCGCCAAGCGCATCCTCTACGTGCTGCCTGTCGCCTTCGGCGTCAGCCTGTTCTGTTTCCTGCTGGTGCATATCGCGCCGGGCGATCCGCTGACCTCGGTGCTGCCGCCCGACGCCTCCCAGGCGATGCAGGACGAGCTGCGCAAGATCTACGGCTTCGACCGGCCGCTGCCGGTGCAGTTCGGCCTCTGGCTGCTGAAGGCGCTGCAGGGCGATCTCGGCACCTCGATCGCGACGGGCCGTCCCGTCGCGGCCGAGGTCTGGCGCGCGGTGGGCAACACGCTGCTGATCGCCGGTCTCGCGACCGTCATCGGCTTCGTCTTCGGCTGCTTCTTCGGCTTCGTCGCCGGCTATTTCCGCGGCTCCTTCCTCGACAAGTTCGCCTCCATGCTGGCGGTACTCGGCGTCTCCGTGCCGCATTACTGGCTGGGCATGGTGATGGTCATCGTCTTCTCGGTGCAGCTTGGCTGGCTGCCGCCGGGCGGGGCGGGGCCGGGCGGCTCGGCGGCATGGAAATGGGATTGGGAGCATGTCAGCTACATGATCCTGCCCGCCATCACGATGTCGGTCATCCCGATGGGCATCATCGCGCGCACCGTGCGTGCGCTGGTCGCCGACATCCTCAATCAGGAATTCGTGCCGGCGCTGCGGGCCAAGGGCCTGCTCGACTTCGGCGTCTTCCGCCATGTCGTGAAGAACGCGGCGCCCACCGCGCTGGCCGTGATGGGCCTGCAGCTCGGCTATCTTCTGGGCGGATCGATCCTGATCGAGACGGTCTTCTCCTGGCCGGGCACCGGCTTCCTGCTCGGCAACGCCATCTTCCAGCGCGACCTGCCGCTGCTCCAGGGCACCATCCTCGTGCTCGCCATGTTCTTCGTCGGGCTGAACGTCCTCGTCGATATCCTGCAGGGTCTGCTCGACCCGCGCGTCCGGAGGCGCTGAGATGTCCGCCATCGCGCAAGGCAAGGCCGCCGTCATCGTGCCGCCCCTGGCGAAGTCGCCCGGCTACTGGTCGGGCGTCTGGCGCCGCTTCAAGAAGGACAAGGTCGCGGTCTGCGCCGGCCTCGTCGTGCTCGCGATCATCCTGATGGCGATCTTCGCCGATTACCTCGCCCCGGCCGACCCGACCCGCTCGTCGATGCTGCGGCGCCTGCGGCCGATCGGGACGCCGGGCTATCCGCTCGGTGCAGACGAGCTCGGCCGCGACATGCTCTCGCGGCTGATCTTCGGCGCGCGGCTCTCGCTCTTCATGGGCGTGGTGCCGGTCTTCATCGCCTTCATCATCGGCTCGGTGATCGGCGTCGCCGCCGGCTTCTTCGGTGGCAAGTTCAACACCGTCGTGATGCGCACGGTCGATGTCTTCTATGCCTTCCCCTCCGTGCTGCTGGCGATCGCGCTCTCGGGGGCGCTCGGCGCCGGCATCACCAATTCGCTGTTGTCGCTGACCATCGTCTTCATCCCGCCGATCGCGCGCATCGCCGAGAGCGTGACGACCCAGGTCCGGTCGATGGACTATGTCGAGGCGGCGCGTGCCAGCGGCGCCAACGCGATCACGATCATCCGCGTCCATGTGCTCGGCAATGTGCTCGGTCCGATCTTCGTCTATGCGACGAGCCTGATCTCGGTCTCGATGATCCTGGCGTCGGGCCTCTCCTTCCTCGGTCTGGGGACCAAGCCGCCGACGCCGGAATGGGGGCTGATGCTGAACACGCTGCGCACGGCGATCTATGTGCAGCCCTGGGTGGCGGCGCTCCCGGGCGCGGCGATCTTCATCACCTCGATCTCGTTCAACCTGCTCTCCGACGGTCTGCGCTCGGCGATGGACGTGAAGGGCTGACCATGGCGCATGACAACGTCGACGCGACCCATCACCAGACCCACCCCGATCGCGGCGGCGCCGGCACCCCGCTGCTGCAGGCGAAGACGCTGACCAAGCATTTCCCGCTCGGCGGCGGCGCTGTCGTGCGCGCCGTCGACGGCGTCGATTTCGCCGTGATGAAGGGCGAGACGCTCGGCGTCGTCGGCGAATCCGGCTGCGGCAAGTCGACGACGGCGCGCGTCGTCATGCAGCTCATCCCGCAGGACAAGGGCGAGATGCTGTTCGACGGCGAGATCGTCGGCGGCCAGGCGCTGACGCTGAAGGAGTACCGCCGCCAGGCGCAGATGGTCTTCCAGGACAGTTACGCCTCGCTGAACCCGCGCCTGACCATCGAGGATTCGATCGCCTTCGGGCCGACGGTCCATGGCGTCTCCAAGGCCAACGCCATCCTCAAGGCGCGCGACCTGCTGCAGCGCGTCGGGCTCGATCCCGCGCGCTTCGCCGCGCGCTATCCGCACGAACTTTCCGGCGGCCAGCGCCAGCGCGTCAACATCGCCCGCGCGCTCGCGCTCGGTCCGCGGCTGGTCATCCTCGACGAGGCGGTGTCGGCGCTCGACAAATCGGTCGAGGCGCAGGTGCTCAACCTGCTCGCCGATCTGCGCGAGGAGTTCGGCCTGACCTACATCTTCATCAGCCATGACCTCAACGTCGTCCGCTTCATCAGCGACCGCGTCATGGTGATGTATCTCGGCGAGGTCGTGGAGATCGGCCCGGTCGAGGAGCTCTATGGCGATCCGCGCCACCCCTATACCCGCGCGCTGCTCTCGGCGATGCCCTCGATGGATCCCGACAACCGGACCATGGAAGCCCCGCTCGCGGGTGATCCGCCCAACCCGATCAACCCGCCCGAAGGCTGCCGCTTCCATCCGCGCTGCCCGCATGCGCAGACGGTCTGCGCCAAGGTGAAGCCGGTCCTGGCGACGGTCGGCGAGGGCGCCCGCCAGGTCGCCTGCCACATGCAGGTGCCTGGCTCCGGCCACAGCCACGCCCCAGCCCTGGAGGTCGCGGCATGAGCACGGGCATGAACACGGGCAAAAATACGGGAATGAGCACGCCCCTCGTCGAGATCGAGAACCTGACGGTGCGCTTCCGCGGCGTCCAGACCGTCCACGCCGTCAACGG
>LNFM01009284.1_pt1 | contig 14411 bp, 10 predicted proteins | sample 596031 | NCBI WGS metagenome assembly LNFM01 (sample SAMN04254537, study PRJNA301005) | activated carbon metagenome | isolation source: dual media filters at the Ann Arbor, Michigan drinking water treatment plant | place: USA: Ann Arbor
GCGCCCGCTTCATCGTCTCGCCAGTGTTCGACCCCGTCCTCGTCCGCGCGGCGATCGACGCGAACGTCGCCGTGCTCCCCGGCGTGCACACGCCCACCGAGATGCTCCAGGCGCACCGCGTCGGAGCCCCGCTCCTCAAGCTGTTCCCCGCGCCCGCCGGCGGACCCGCGTGGCTGCGATCGGTGCTCGCCCCCCTGCCGAACCTGCGCGTGGTCCCGACCAACGGCGTCGCCCTCGACAACGTCGACGCGTGGCTCGACGCCGGCGCGTGGGCGGTGGGCCTCGTCGCCGACCTGTTCCGCCCCGCGTGGCTCGCCGCGCGTGACTTCGACGCGATCACGGCCCACGCCCGCGCGCTGCGGTCCGCCGTGCAGGCCCACGGCCCACACCCGCACGCCGCCTGAGCTTCGGACGCCGACGTCGCGCCGACGATCATCAGCGGGCGTTGGTGGGACCGAACAGGCCGCCGCACCACCAGCCGAGCGCCACGGCGACGACGCCGCCGACCAGGTGCGCCGCGCACTGCAGCGCGAGGACCGCCCACCGCCCCGTCGTGGCCGACTCGTAGGTGAGCAACGCGAAGCTCGAGTAGGTGGTGAAGCCGCCGAGCAGTCCCGTGGCGAGGACGGTGCGCCACGGACCGCGGGGCATCGCGGCCGCGACCAGCCCGATCGCGAAGCAACCCAGGAGGTTGACCGTCAGCGTGCCGACGTGGGGCAGCCGGAACCCCCGCTCGTCGAGTGCCGTCGACAGGAGCAGGCGGGCCGCCGCCCCCGCGCCCCCGGCCACGAACACGCCCACGACCTCGCGCAGCTCCGGCACGGCGTCGACGGTATCGCCTCCGCCCGCCCGCGGCCAAGCCCGTGTGTCACGGTCGGCTTCGGGCTATGCTGAGGTCATGGTTGGCCCTCGGTTGGATCCGTCGCTGTGGAATCTGAGCGCTCCGGTCGCATTGCTCACCGCGTGCGGATCGTTGCTCGCCTGCGGTCCGATCGTCGCCGAGGGCGACACCGACTCCGGCTCGGCCTCCGCAGATTCCACCGACACCAGCGTGATGTCGGCGACGTCGCCGAGCACGACGTCACCGAGCACGACGTCGCCGAGCACGACGTCGCCCAGCACGACCACACCGACGGGCTGCGTCGTCGACGAGGACTGTCCGGCCAACTACCGCTGCGACAACGGCACCTGCTACTACAACGGGTACTGCTACGACGAGTGCTGCGACCCCGACTGTGGCTGGTACAACGAGTGCTACTACAGCTTCGATTGCCCCACCGGCTCGCAGTGCCAGTACAACCTCTGCTACACCCTCGAGCCCGAGACGATCTGCGAGTCGGTGCCGTTCGGAATCGGCTTCGAGATCCCGGTCGGCACCGGGGTGTACAGCATGGCGTTCATCGAGTCGGACGGGAACGCGGAGCGCGAGCTGCTGATCGGTGGGTCCGGGGTGACGCTGGCGCGCATCGACGGGACCACCGATCTCATCGACCCGGATCCGTTCGTCTACGACCTCGACGTCGGTGACCTCGACGGCGACGGCGATCAAGACGTCGTGATGGCCGACGGGCAGGGCAACGCGCCGCGCGTGCTGTTCGCGGGCAACGGCTGGACCGCCGAGGAGGTGCCCGCGGCAGCGGTCACCGAGCGGGTGACGCTGGTCGACCTCGACGGCGACGGCATCCAGGAGATCGTGACCTCCAGCGGATCCGACGACAGCATCGTCTACCAGTACGGCGGGCCCGGCTCATGGGCGAGCTCCTACGCGTGGGGTCCGTCCTACTTCGTCGGCTCGGGGTCGCTCGACGGCGACCCGTTCGAGGACCTCCTCTACTCGGGCCTCGGCGTCTTCGCGACGTTCGGCGGCTTCGCGTTCGAATCGATGCAGCTCTACAACGGCGCCGGCAACGCGTTCCAGCGCGGCGCGATCGGCAACTTCGACGGGGTGGGCGACCTCGACGTCATGGTCACCGAGTCGGCCAACGGCGGCACCGTCGCCTCGATGTGGCCGGGCTCGGTGAGCCAGGGCAACGGCTGGTGGTCGAGTTGGTGGCCCAACCCGGTCGACGTCACCGCGGCCGCAGACATCAACGGCGACGGCTTCGTGGACGTCGTCGGTGGCGGCGCCACCGGGCTCACGATCGCATACGGCGGCGCCGAGCCCGACGGCATCGTCTGCGTCTCCAGCGTCCCGACGCCGTACGGCGCGTATGTGCTGGCGATCGGCGACATGAGCGGCGATGGCCGCCTCGACATCGCGATCTCCGACGGCGGCACTGCGTACGTGATGTTGCGGACCGACTAGCCGCGGGCCCGGCGGGCCTGCTACCGTCACCACATGGCCTGCTGCGATGACCATGTGGTTGGATTGTCCTCGGGAGATGGTTGCGCGCCTCGGGTGGATCCCTCGCGCTGGAACCTCGGCCTGTCGGTGGTGCTGATGGGTGCCTGTGCCCCGATGATCGCCTGCGGGCCCGTGATCCCCCTGGGCGACACCGACGCGGGCACCGGCTCGGCGAGCGCCGAGACGAGCGACACGATCGACGACGCGACGGCGACATCGCCGAGCACGACGTCGCCGAGCACGACATCGCCGAGCACGACATCGCCGAGCACCACCTCGTCGACCGAGTGCGTCGTCGACGAGGACTGCCCACCGAACTACCGCTGCGACAACGGCGTCTGCTACTACGAGGGCTGCGCCGACGGCTGCTGCTACGACGACGGCTGCTGGTACAACGAGTGCTACTACTCGAGCGACTGCGCGCCCGGGTACGCCTGCCAGTACAACTTCTGCGAGCTGCTCGAGCCCGAGGCGATCTGCGAGTCGGTGCCGTTCGGGATCGGCTTCGACCTACCGATCCCGGGCGGGGCCGCGAGCCTCGCGTTCGTCGACGCGGACGGCGATGCGGCGCGCGACCTGCTGGTCGGCGGCGCCGGCCTCACCCTCGCGCGCGTCGACGCCAGCACGTCGCTCATCGACCCCGCGAGCCTCCCGTCCGCGCTCGCCGTGCGGGATCTCGACGGCGACGGCGACGACGACGTCGCGCTCCTCGACGTCCAGACCGGCGGACCCCGCGTCCTGTACAACGACGGCGCGTGGTCGGCCACGGATCTCCCGCCGGTCGGGACGTTCACCGCCCTCGCGCTCGCCGACACCTCGGGCGGTGGCCTGCCCAACGTCGTCGCCACCGGGGCGGAGGGCACGTTCGGGTGGCGCAATGCCGGCGCGGGCGAGTGGCTCGACCCGGCCTACCTCTGGGAGCCGTCGATCTCGCTGTCGTCGGGGAATCTCGACGGCGACCAGTTCGAGGACCTCGCGGTGTTCGGCTACACCGCCTACGCGCTCTACGGCAGCGAGTCGAGCAACGCGGTCGAGCTCTACAGCGGGAGCTACGGCGGCGTCCGCCGCATCGCGGTCGCGAACTTCGACGGCACGGGCGATCCCGACGTCCTGCTGGTCGAGTCGACCGGCGTGGGAAGTGTGGTCCGCGGTTGGGCGGGGCCGGTGCTCTCGGGGACGCCCGCCTCGTCCCGCTGGTGGCCCCACGCCGTCGACGTCATCGCCGTCGCCGACGTGAACCAGGACGGGTTCGCCGACGTGGTGGGTGGTGGCGCTGGCCTCAGCATCGCCTATGGCGGCGCCGAGGCCGACGGCATCGCGTGCATCGCCGAGGTCGCGACGCCCATCTCTCCGCTCGTGGTCGCCGTGGGCGACATGAGCGGGGATGGGCGTCCGGATCTCGCGATCTCGGATTTCAACACGGTGCACGTCCTGCTGCGCACCGATTGATCCGAGCCCAGCGCTAGTCGCCGCCGCCCTCGTAGAACGCGGCGATGTCGGAGGCGTACTTCTGGTTCACGACCTTGCGCTTGATCTTCATCGTCGGCGTCAGCTCGCCGCCCTCGATGCTCAGCTCGGCCGGAAGGACCTTGATGCGCTTGATCGTCTGCACGCGGGCGAGGGTCTTGTTGATCTCCTCGACCTGGGCCATGAGCCACGCCTCGACCTTGGGGTCCTTCGCGGCGTCGGCCATCGTCTTCGCCGAGCTGCCCGCCTCGCGCAGGGTGTCCTCGAGGCGGGTCTCGTCGAGCGTGACGAGGGCCGCGAGGAACTTCTGTCGATCGCCGATGACGACCGCCTGCGACAGCGCGCCGATGGCCTTGAGCCGGCCCTCCAGCACCTGCGGGGCGATGTTCTCGCCGCCGGCGGTGATGAGGAGGTCCTTCTTGCGATCGGTGATGCGCAGGAACCCGTCGGCGTCGAACTCGCCGATGTCGCCCGAGTGGAGCCAGCCCTCCTCGTCGACGGTCTCCTTGGTCGCGCCCTCGTTCTTGAAGTAGCCCTTGAACACGTGGCGGCCGCGCATGCAGATCTCGCCGTCCGGGGCGATCTTTAGCTCGGTGCCGGCCATGATCTTGCCGACCGATCCGGTCTTGTACTTGTTCGGCAGCGAGATGGTCGCAGGGCCGGTGCACTCCGACATGCCGTAGACCTCCATGATCGGCACGCCGAGGCTGAGGAAGAACTCGAGCGTCGACTTGGAGATCGGCGCAGCCGACGTGACGCAGATGCGGCACTGATCGAGGCCGAGCGCGTCACGGACCTTCGAGAAGACCAGCTTGTCGGCGAGCCCGTAGAGCAGCGGCTTGCCCTCGCCCTTTTGCTCGGCGTAGCCGCCGGCGAGGCCCTGACCGCGGGCCCACGCGCTGATCTTCTTCTTGATGCCGGTGTTCTTCGAGCCGATCGCGGCCATCTTGGCCTGGATCTTCTCCCAGACGCGCGGCACACCGAGGAACATCGTCGGGCGGATCTCTTTGAGGTTGTCGCTGAGCTTCTCCATGCTCTCGGCGAATGCGGTGCACATGCCGGCTGCCATCGGGCCGTGGAGCGACACCACCTGCTCGGCGATGTGCGAGAACGGCAGGTAGCTGACGACGCGATCGCCCTCCTGCGTGCCGAGCATCTCGAGCGCCGAGCGCGACGTCCACGTGATGTTGTCGTGGCTGATCATCACGGCCTTCGGGTCGCCCGTCGTGCCCGAGGTGTAGATGTACGTACAGACGTCGTCGGGCTTCTGCGCGTCGATGCGCTTCTGCAGCACGTCGTCGGAGACCTTCTTGCCGAGCTCGAGGAACTCGGGCCAGCTGTAGACGTCGGCGTCGCTGTCGTCGCCGTACATCATCACGATGGCCTTCAGCTCGGGGAGTTCCTTGCGGACCTCCTTGAACTTGGCCAGCTGCTCGCGGTTCTCGACGATGACGATCTGCGCGTCGCTGTGCCCGGCGATGTACTTGCACTGCTCGGCGGAGTTCGTGGTGTAGATGCCGGCGGGACAGCCACCGGCGTAGATCGCGGCGATGTCACCGATGGCCCACTGCGGGCAGTTGAACCCGATGATCGCCACGCCCTTGCCGGGCTGCAGGCCGAGCTCGATGAAGGCCTTGGCCGCGGTACGGACCTGGGACCGGTACTCGGACCACGTGGTCGTGTGCCACGTGCCGCCCTTCTTGTGGCGGAGCGCCGGCTTGTCGCCGTGCTTGGTCCCGGTCTCTTCCATCACCTGCATCACGGTGCGCTTGTCGGACATCGCTGCGATCGTCTCCTTGAGGCCGCGTCGACGCCGGCCCCGCCTTCGAGGGAAGGCCGGAGGGTAGCAGCGAGTCAGCGATGCGCGGCACCACGCGGTGCGGTTCGCGGCGGAACGGCCACAAACGGCGCTCCGCGGGACTTGTCGTGCCCCGCGGCCGCGGGCCTCGCCGGTCAGCGTCGCAGCTTGCGAACGGCGGCGCGGCCGTGGTGCTGGCGGCCCTCCGCATCGGTGCAGTCCACCACCAGGGCGTCGATGCCGACGGGGATCCCGAGCAGCCGACGCGCGCGGAGGCGGCCGGTGGTCGCCCGGCAGTGGCGGACCTCGACGCCGTCCTCGCGCACGACGTCGGTGAAGACGTGGGCCCGGCCTTCGTCGTCGAGCTCGATGTCGAAGCTGAATTCCTTGTGGTCGCCGCGGAGCTTGAGGCTCCAGTCATCCGGCGCGTTCTCGATGGTCACGACGTCGACGTACTTCTTGCTCCGGGTCGAGAGCGGGCTGCGCTGGTCCGCGGCGCTGGTCTTGACCCACCACAGCCGCACGTCGGCCAGCTCGTCGGGCGCGGCGCTCGGCGTCCAGGCGTCGACCACGAGGTCGAACTCCGGCTTGCCGAAGTCGCGGTCGATGCGCAGGGCCTCGTGGTGGGCGAGCCCCTGCGGCGCGAGGGCGTCGCACGCGGTCTCGGCGTTGGGGAGGCCAGCGGTGAGCGGGGCGGTGGCGGAGAGGGCGAAGGCGAGAAGCAGCGACATGGCGAGCAGTCCCCGGAGTTGGCAGCGGTCTTTACAACCCCCGTGCCAGTGATCGATCGCCGCCGAAGCGGCCTATCGTTACGACGATTCCCGAACCTGGCTGTTGCCGTTCGCGACGCAACGATCACGGACGAGGTGTCGATCTGTGGCGATTCCCGGACGATGTGTGTCCGGGGGTCCGTCGTGAGCGCCGTCACTGGCTCGGGGTTGGGCGGCGTGCACAGGGGGTCGAACACCGGCGGAGCCCGCGAGTGTCCCGGCGGGGAGGGACGTGCCGACGATCGCGGGTCGGGTGGCCCACGCACCGGCCGGCCGGCCCGCCCACGGGCCGTCGGTGGCCCGTCGGCGGGCCGCGTCGAGGCGTGTCACTGGGCTTTCGCGCGGCACGACCCTTGCTCGGGCGCCCGCCACCATGATGTCTCGCAGTCTCACCGCGGCGTTGCAGGGCGTCGATGGCTCGCTGGTGACGGTCGAGGCGGATGTCCGCCTCGGGCTGCCGGGGCTGACGATCGTCGGGCGGGCGGCCGGCGCGGTCGCGGAGGCCCGCGAGCGGGTGCGCAGCGCCCTGTCGCACTGCGGCCACGAGCTGCGGCCGCGCAAGCAGGTGGTCAACCTCGCGCCGGCCGACGTGCGCAAGGACAGCCCGGGGATCGATCTCGCGGTTGCGGCCGCGCTGCTCGCCAGCCACGAGATCGTGCCGTCGACGGTGCTCGATCGCGTGCTGCTCTGGGGCGAGCTCGCGCTCGACGGGCAGGTGCGGGCGGCCGGGGGCGCGCTCGTGGTCGCCGACACCGCGCGGCGGCACGGCGTGTCGACGATCGTGATCGCCCGCGACAACGCCGACGAGGCCGCGCTCATCCCGGGCCTCGAGGTGCTCGCGGTGTCGAGTCTGCCCGAGCTCGTCGCCCACCTGCGCGGCGATCGGACGATCCCCGCCCACGTCCGCAGCCCCGGCGAGGCGATCGCCCCGAGGTCGCCCGACATGGCGGACGTCCGCGGCCTCGCGACGGCGCGCCTCGGCCTCGAGGTGATGATCGCCGGCGGTCACAACCTGCTGCTGCACGGCCCGCCGGGCGTCGGCAAGACGATGCTCGCGCGGCGGGCCGCGGGCCTGCTCCCCGATCTCGACGATGCCGCGGCCCTCGAGGTCACCAAGATCCACGGCGTCTCACGGGGGCGGGTCGCGAGCGATCTCATCCGGCGGCCTCCGGTCCGCATGCCGCACCACACCGTCAGCGTCGCGGGCCTCCTCGGCGGCGGCACGCCGGTGCGTCCGGGCGAGGTGAGCCTCGCGCACCGCGGCATGCTCTTCCTCGACGAGCTGCTCGAGTTCCCCCGGGCGTGCCTCGAGGGGCTCCGCGAGCCGCTGGAGGACGGCGACGTCACGATCGTGCGGGCCAGCGGCGTGCTGCGCCTGCCGGCCCGATTCCAGCTCATGGGCGCGATGAACCCGTGCCCCTGCGGCTACCTCGGCCACCCGGAGCGGGTGTGCATCGATCCTGCGACGGCCGTCGCACGGTACCGTCGTCGCCTCTCCGGTCCGTTGATGGACCGCGTCGATCTCGTGGTGCCGATCGTGCCGCAATCCGGGGATGCACCGGAGCTGCCCGAGGGGGAATCGAGCGCGGGGATCCGCGCTCGCATCGACGCCGCGCGCGATCGACAGCGCGAGCGCCTCGTCGGCACGCCGTGGCGCACCAACGCGGAGATCCCCGCGGACGCCGGCGCGATCGAGACCCACTGCGCCCTCGAGCCGCCGGCGCGTGCGCTGCTGCGTGACCTCGTGCGCATCCGTCGGCTGAGTCCGCGGGCGCAGCACCGGCTGCGGCGGGTGGCGCGGACGCTCGCGGACCTCCACGCGGATCGCGATCCGACCGCCGCGATCACGGCCGACGAGCTGGCTCAGGCGGCGGCCCTGCGGTGCCTGCCCGACGCATGACGAGACGGGGTCCGCGACGCCGTGCTTCGCCGCTGGGCAAGCCCTCGCCGGGCAGATAGCCTCCGGGCGCCGTGCATCCCGGAGGCGTCCTCGCGATCGTCAACCCCGCGTCGTCGAGCGGACGGACCCTGCGACGCGTCCCTGCGCTGCAGCGCGCGCTCGCGTCGCGGATCCCCGAGATCCAGATCCGATCGACCGAGGGCCCAGGACACGCGACGCTGCTCGCCCGGCGAGCGCTCGAGGCCGGCGCGCGCCTCGTCGTCAGCGTCGGCGGTGACGGCACGAACTCCGAGGTCCTCGCGGGCTTCGTCGACGGGCAGGGGCGCAACCGGTTCCCCGACGCCGAGCTCGGCCTGCTGCACGCCGGCACGGGCGGCGATTTCCTGCGTCACCTCGGTCGACGATCCGCCGACCAGGCCATCGACGCCCTCGCGGCGGGGGCGGCCACCTCGGTCGACTACGGGGTCGCGACCTACGTGGACGACGACGGTCGCACCGCGGTGCGGCCGTTCCTCAACGTGGCGAGCGCTGGCGTCAGCGGCCTGGTCGACTACCACGTGCGACGATCGAACCGCTGGCTCGGTCCCACGGCGACCTACCTGCTCGGATCGGTGCGGGGCATCGTCGAGTTCCGGGCCAAGCCCGTCGCGATCGCGATCGACGGCGGTGCGCCGGTCGAGCTCTCGATGGCGCTGGGTGTCGTGGCGAACGGGCAGTACTTCGGCGGCGGCATGTGGGTCGCGCCGCGCGGCCGCTGCGACGACGGCGTATTCGAGATCCTCCACACGCCGGGCGGCTCTCGGGCAGGCCTGCTGTCCCTGCTCGCGCAGGTGTTCCGCGGGCGCCACGTGGACGCGGCGACGGTGACCTCGACGCGGGGGCGCGTCGTCGAGATGCGGCCGCTCGATCCCGACGATGTCGTGCTGCTCGATCTCGACGGCGAGCAGCCGGGCCGCTTGCCGGCGCGATTCCACATCGAGGCGGGGGCGCTGCGCCTGCGGGCGGCCGGGCTCCCGGGCCCAGCGCGGACGCTCGGCGCCCGAGGGTAACTCCATCCCCGCGCTCTCAGATCATCGGTCGCCGCGCCTGCGCCTCGACGAACTCCCGCTCCAGCGCGACGCCCACGCGGGCGAGCGTGCCCTCGTCGAACAGCCGGCCCCACGCCGTGATGCCGTGGGGGGCCGCGAAGGGCGTGGTGTCCTCGGGCGGCCGTCCGTCCGTGCTCGGCTCCGGGGTGCGCATCGCGAACCCGGTGCGCACCACGACGCACGGGTGTCCGGTCATGTTGGTGACCAGCAACATCGGGCCCGCGAAGCTCGGTCCGACGATCACTGCGACGTCGTCGAAGATGTCCTGCATCGCGCGCATGACCACCCGCCGGAGCCGCTCGGCGTTCACCAGATCGATCGCGGTGATGAACCGCGCCGCGCGGAACGTGTTGGGCCAGGCCTCGGCGCCCTGCCAGCGAAGCGCATCGTCGTCGTCACCGAGCGTCAGCGGCTCGAACGCGGCGGCGGCCTCGGCCAGCAGCGTGGTCGACAGCGCGTCGTAGGGCAGGGCAGGCAGGGCGCACTCGACCAGCGTCGCGCCGCGGCGGCGCAGGGCGTCGAGTGCGGCACGATCGAGGCGAGCCGTCGCGTCGTCGCCCTCGAAGTGCGCGGGGAACCACCCGATCCGCAGGCCGCGGACGTCGTCGCTACCGTCGTAGACCAGCGGGGCTCGGATGACGCTGGGATCGCGATCATCGACGCCCTGCATCGCCGCGAGGACCCACAGCGCATCCTCGACGCTGCGCGTGATCGGGCCGAGCTTGTCGAGCGACCAGCACAGCGGCATGCATCCCGTCCGCGGCACGCGGCCGAAGGTCGGGCGTAGGCCGGTGACGCCGCAGCGCATGGATGGCGAGACGATGGAGCCCAGGGTCTCGCTCCCGATCGCGAAGCCGACCAGACCCGCGGCCACCGCGGCCGCAGGGCCCGCGCTCGAGCCGCTCGCGCCCTCGTGCAGGTTCCAGGGATTGCGTGTGACGCCGCCGTCCCAGAGGTCGCCGTACGCGAGCGCGCCGGTGGTCAGCTTGGCGCAGAGCACGGCGCCGGCGCGGTGCATGCGTTCGACGACGGTTGCGTCGGCATCTGGCACGCGGCCGGCGAAGGGCTCGGCGCCCCACGTCGTCGCGATCCCGCGCGTGTCGATGATGTCCTTGCAGCCCCACGGAATCCCGTGGAGCGGGCCGAGGTCGGCGCCGCGGGCGAAGGCGCGATCGGCCGCGATCGCCTGCTCGCGCGCGAGGTCCTCGGTCGTTCGCGCGACGCACGACAGTCGCGCGCCCGTGGTGCGCAGTCGATCGAGGTGGAGCTCCGCGAGGCGCACCGCGGTGATCCGCCGCCGCCGCAGCCAGCCGCCCTGCTGTCGCAGCGGCGCGAAGGCGACGTCGTCGTCGGCGCGCGGCAGCGGCACGTCGTCGAAGCCCACGCGGATCTCGGTGCGCGGTGGGCCATAGGCGCGCCCGGGCAGCCGCGGATCGAAGCGCGTCGCCGGGGCGTCGTCGTCGGTCAGCGCGAGGGTGCGACGGGCGGCCGCGCGGCGGACCCCCGCGGCGACGACGAGGGCCATCGCGCCGCGCTCGGCCTCGGTGTAGCGCACGCCGGCCACGCGCTCGGCGGCGGCGATCGTCGCGGCGTCGAAGCCCGCGTCGTCGGGCGGCGTGGTCACCGGTGCGGCTCCCGGGGTCTCGGGCAGCTTGCGGCATGCGGCGAGGGCCATCGACGCCAACAGGAAGCTGCGGCGGTGCGGATCGACCACGGACATGGCCCGGCAGTGTCGCACGCCGCTCAGCGCTCGTACCAGCGCACGGCCGCCTCGAGCACGACGTTGCCGACAGTGGCGAGGCTGTCGGCGGCGACGCGATCGATGGTGTCGTCGACGCGGTGCCACGCGACGTAGTCGCGATCGATGACGAGCACGCTGGGGATCCCCGCGAGGCTGAGGAACTTGTGGTCGTCGACGATGCCGACGCCGCGGACCTCGGGGTCGAACGCGGTGATGCCGAGGGCGCTCGCCGTGCCCCAGAGGTGATCGACCAGGCGGGGGTGGAACTGGATGGAGTTGGGCTCGGCGCGGATCCGCAGGTCGGCGTCGCCGACCATGTCGAGCACGACGCCGAACTCCGCCGCCGCGAGGGTGGGGTGACTGCCCGCGGCGATGCGCTCCGCGAGGTGGCGTGACCCCATGCAGTACCCGCCCTGGCCGGGGCGGCCGAGCTCCTCGCCGTCGAAGAGGATGACCGAGAACCCGACGTCGTCGGGGAGGCGCGCGAGCAGTGGACCGACGAGCTCGAGCACCACCGCGAGCCCGCTGGTGCCGTCGTTCGCCCCGGGCACCGGGAACGAGCGGAGCGCGGGGTCGGGCTCCTCGTCCGCCCATGGCCGGGTGTCGAAGTGCGTCGCGAGGACGAAGCGACGCGGCGCGCCTTCCCGGAAGTGGGCGATGATCTCGACGAGGTCGTAGCTCCCGTCGGTCCCCGGACCGGCGGCGACGTGGGCGACGCGCTCGACGCGATCGGCCCCGCGGCGCGCGAGGTCCTGGGCGAGCGCGGCGATGCTCGCGACGCGTCGCGGGTCGCCGAGGCCCCGCGGCGCGTCGAGCCACGCACGCAGCGTCGCGAGGGCCCGCGCGCCGGAGACCGCTCCCACGACCTCGATGCGATCGTCGATCGTCGGCGCGAGGGTCGTGCGGCACGCGGCCAACCACAGCGCGACGGTGGCCAGGTGGCCCGCCAGCGGGCCACGCCGTCCAGCCAGCGGGCCACCTGGCCGGGGCGATGCGTCGTCGTGCGCGTCCACGCTTGGGTTCGAGTTTGGCACGGCAGCCGCAAAGCGGGCGGTCAACTCCACCGGAGAAACCAACCATGACTGCAGCACCACCCATCGGCGCCCTCAAGACCAAGAACGAAGACAAGAAGCCCGTCCGCGAAGCGATCGGACGCGCCGTCGAGACCATCGTCAGCCGCTTCGGCAAGGGCGCCCTCATGGCCCTGGGCGGCGATACCGGCGACGCGCCCAGGTACGAGACGATCTCGACGGGCTCGTTCAACCTCGATCGCGCGCTCGGGATCGGCGGGATCCCCAAGGGGCGCATCGTCGAGATCTACGGCCCGGAGTCGTCGGGCAAGACGACGTTGACCCTGCACCTCGTCGCGGAGGCCCAGCGCCGCGGCATGCTGTGCGCCTTCCTCGACGCCGAGCACGCGTTCGACGTGTCGTACGCGCGCAGCCTCGGCGTCGCCGTCGAGGACCTCCTGGTCGCGCAGCCGGACCATGGCGAGCAGGCGCTCGAGATCGCGGACACCCTGGCGCGCACCGGCACGGTCGGGCTCATCGTGGTCGACTCGGTCGCCGCGCTGATCCCGAAGGCGGAACTCGAGGGCGACATGGGCGATCAGCACCTCGGACTGCAGGCGCGGCTGATGAGCCAGGCGATGCGGAAGATCGCTGGCGTCGCGCACCAGACCAACACCACGGTCGTGTTCATCAACCAGCTCCGCCACAAGATCGGGGTGCAGTTCGGGTCGCCCGAGACGACGACCGGCGGCAACGCGCTCAAGTACTTCGCCAGCGTGCGGCTCGACATCCGCAGGATCGCGACAGTCCGGGACGGCGACCGAGCGATCGCCTCGCGGACGCGGGTGAAGGTCGCGAAGAACAAGTGCGCGCCGCCGTTCGCGGAGGCGGAGTTCGAGATCACGTTCGGTCGCGGCATCGACCGCGAGGCGGAGATCCTCGACGCCGCGGTCGAGCGCGGCATCGTCGCGAAGAACGGGAGCTGGTTCTCGCACGGAACCACGCGCATCGGTCAAGGGAGAAGTGCGGCGATCGAGTGGCTCCGCGCTCACCCGAAGGAGCGCGACGAGATGCTCGCCCGCGAGCTGGCCACCCCAGCGCCGGCGGTTCGGCCTGCTGCCGCCGCGTGAGTGTCGCGAGTCCTGTGGCTTCGCGTGGCCGGCCGCCACGCGGAGCCGCGGGGCCCTCGTTCCGCCGTCCCTACCGACGGCGGGCCGAGTTGGGCGTCGCCGCGGCCGCACGACCTCCCGCGATCGGTCTGGGGGCGGTCGCCGGATTCGGGACGCCCGACGGCGAGGCCACCTGCAGCCCGGCGCAAAAAGGGCCCGGCTCTGAGCGATCGCCCGAGGAACGTCGTCGTGGAGCGTCCGTGTCGCAACCGCGACGCCGTTGGTCCGTCGATCGCCCTTGCGCGCGCGAGGTCTGGTTGGGACACTCGCGCTCCCCCCTCGGAGGCACGTGTGAGCAGCTACTTCGTCCTCAAGATCCAGTACGTCAACCGGCCGCCAGAGACGCGGAACATCAGCGCGCCGTCGACCTCGATCGGCCGCGAATCCGGTGACATCGTGTTGAACGATCCGCAGACGTCGGGTCGACACGCCGAGATCTTGTTCCAAGGCGGGCAGGTCCGCGTTCGGGATGCCGGCAGCACCAACGGCACCTGGTTCAACGGGCAGCGTCTCACCGAGTTCGTGCTCGAGCCCGGCCAGTGGTTCCAGGCCGGCCAGACCACGCTGCAGCTGATGGCGGTCCACGGCGAGCAGCCCGCCGCGCCCGCGCGCACCGTGATGGCCGTCGGTGTACCGCCGCCGCCCGGTGGAGCGCCGGCACCCGCTGCCCCCGCGGGCTGGGGCCCGCCTGGGAGCGCTCCGCCGCCCCGTCCGCCCGCGCCTGCGGCGCCCGGCTATCCTCCGGCCGCAGCTGCGCCCCCGGCCGCACCGTACGGGCCGCCCCCGGGCCCGCCGCCCGCGGCGGCTGCCCCTCCCGGATGGGGTCCTCCGCCTGGCCCGCCGCCCGGTCCGCCGCCCGGTGGTTTCGGGCCTCCGCCCGGTCCGCCGCCCGGTGGTTTCGGGCCTCCGCCCGGCCCGCCGCCCGGTGGATTCGGTCCCCCGCCTGGCCCGCCGCCCGGTGGATTCGGTCCTCCGCCGGGCCCGCCCGGTGGCTTTGGTCCTCCGCCCGGCCCCCCCGGTGGTTTCGGGGCGCCGCCTGGTCCCCCGATGGGCGGACCTCCGATGGGGGGACCGCCGATGGGCGGACCTCCGATGGGACCGCCGATGGGCGGACCTCCGATGGG
>LNFM01013602.1_pt1 | contig 14406 bp, 10 predicted proteins | sample 596031 | NCBI WGS metagenome assembly LNFM01 (sample SAMN04254537, study PRJNA301005) | activated carbon metagenome | isolation source: dual media filters at the Ann Arbor, Michigan drinking water treatment plant | place: USA: Ann Arbor
TGGTGTGCTGCGTCTGGCCCATGCACCACACGATGGTGCTGGGGTTGTTCTCGTGCAGCATCTTGGCGACCTTGAACACGGTCGCCTCGTCCACACCGCAGGCCTCTTCGACCTTGTCCGGTGTCCACTTGGCCATCACGTCGGCCTTGACGGCTTCCATGCCGAAGACGCGGTCGTTGATGTACTGCTTGTCTTCCCAACCGTTCTTGAAGATGTGGTGCAGCACACCGAAGAGGAACGGGATATCGGTGCCCGAGCGAATGCGCACGAACTCGTCGGCCTTGGCCGCGGTGCGTGTGAAGCGCGGATCGACCACGATCATCTTGCAGCCGTTTTCCTTGGCGTGCAGCATGTGCAGCATGGAGACAGGGTGTGCTTCGGCAGCATTCGACCCGATGTACAACGCGCACTTGCTGTTCTGCATGTCGTTGTACGAGTTGGTCATGGCGCCATAACCCCAGGTGTTCGCAACACCGGCCACCGTGGTGGAGTGGCAGATGCGGGCCTGGTGGTCGCAGTTGTTGGTACCCCAGAAGCTCACGAACTTGCGCAGCAGGTACGCCTGTTCGTTGTTGTGCTTGGAAGAACCCACGAAGTAGACCGAGTCGGGACCACTGGCCTCGCGCAGCTCGTTCATCTTGGCGGTGATTTCGTTCAGCGCCACGTCCCAGCTGATGCGCTCGTACTTGCCGTTGACCAGCTTCATCGGGTAGCGCAGGCGGTATTCGCCGTGGCCGTGCTCGCGTAGGGCTGCACCCTTGGCACAGTGGGCGCCGAGGTTGATGGGGGAGTCGAACACCGGTTCCTGGCGCACCCACACGCCGTTCTCCACGATCGCGTCGGTGGCGCAGCCCACCGAGCAGTGCGTGCAGATGGTGCGCTTGACTTCGATCTTGCCGGTGCCGTCGATGGACTTGCCCTCAGCAGCCTTGGCTTTCTTCACCAGCACGAGCTGTGAAGCCGCAAGACCCACGCCCACGCCCATGCCCGAGCGGCGCAGAAACGCGCGGCGGTCCATGGTGGGCAGGGCCGAGGACAGGCCGCGCTGAAGGTTGTGAACAAAGGAGGAATGCACGCGCGAAGCGTGTCCACCTGGGGAGGATGATTTTTTGGTCAGCAGCATGGTTTTGCCTCCTGATGAGTCGCTTGAAGATTCGCCTGGACAGCGACTTGAGCCCCTGTACAGGGCAGCGAAAGAACGAGAACGTGGGGATTCAAGGAACAGCCGTCCGCTCAGATGCGGGTGGTCTGGTAGTACTGTTTGACGTGGTCGCTGAGGCTGTAGCCGCCACCTTTGGTGGGTGCGGGTTTGGCTTCGATTGCGGCGGTTTCTTCAACCGGTGCGCGCGGAATCAGTGCGGCTGCGGCGGCGAGTGCGCCGACCGTGGACGCACCGGCGAACAGGGTGCGCCGGTTCAGGCCAGAGGGTTCGGCACCAGAGGTCGGGCGGGAGGGCTTGGTCATGCAGATCTCCAGTTTGAAAGGGGTCCGACAACACAACGTGCGGACCTTTTGCATACGTGGAATCTAACCCCAGCCGTTATGGGTTGCAAGGTGGTTCATACGTAGCAAAAGGTGATCGGGGGCCCGCGACCGGAGCAGTCTTCATGCGGCGTTGCAGCATCGGAGCCTGCTGCGCTTTTGATAGCCAGAAGCGTGCCATAAGCCAAAGGTATCGGTGCATCCAAACGTCTCGCTTGTGCCTGTTGACTGCCACACCCTGAGCACACTCACATTCGCCACTCCGAGCTCGCCGAGAGCTTCGGGATAACCCGTATGCCGATGTCGGTAACGCGCCGTGAGTCCGGACAAGGTGTCGCCCCCATACGCGACAACTTGTCGTATGCACCAAGGCTGTTCAGTCGTTTCATCACCCCGCACCATCGTGGGGTTTGCGCCAATACCCCACTGTTTTCGTCGGGCTCGTCCGTAGAATTCCAACGCGTGGACACCTCACTTCTGCCCTCCGGGCCCGAAAAATCCCTGGAAGGCTGGCCCGACTGGTCCATCCTGATCGTTGACGACGAACAGGGCATGCTGAACTTTCTGGTCAAGACGCTGGCACCGCGCTGCCACTTCGTGATGAGCGCCACCAGCGCCGAAGACGGCGCGCAGTGGCTGCGTGGCCACCATGTGGACCTGATCATTCTGGACATCTCGCTGCCCGGCAAAAGCGGCGTGGTATGGCTCAAGGAGCTGCGCGAACAGGGCTTCACCGGCGAGGTGATCCTGATCACCGCGTTTGCCGATCTGGACACCGCCATCGAAGCCCTGCGTGCGGGCGCATCCGACTTCATCCTCAAACCGTTTCGTGTGCCGCAGATCTTGAACGCGGTGAAACACTGCTACGAACGCTCGCGCCTGCGCCGTGAGAACTTCGTGTTGCGGCGCGCCGTGGCCCAGCCACCCGGGCGGGGCACGGCGCTGGTGGGCCAGTCGCAAGATCTGCAGAACCTGCGCGCCTCCATTGCCCGTGTGGCGCCCGTCAACAGCACGGTGCTGCTGCAGGGCGAGTCGGGCACCGGCAAGGAACTGGTGGCCCGCGAACTGCACGGGCAGAGCAGCCGCGCAAGCGGCCCCTTCGTGCCGGTGAATTGCGCAGCGGTGTCGCCGGAGTTGATCGAGAGCGAGCTCTTTGGCCATGCCAAGGGCGCGTTCAGTGGTGCGACCCGCGCTCGCGACGGCTTGTTTCACTACGCGCAGGGCGGCACGTTGTTCCTGGACGAAATTGCCGAGCTGCCTTTGCCGATTCAGGCGACGCTGCTGCGCGCCATTGAAGACCTGAAGATCCGACCGGTGGGCAGCGAGCAGCTGGTTCCGCTGAACCTGCGCATCATCGCGGCGACCAACCGCCAGCTCAGCGCCGAAGTGCAAGCCGGGCGCTTTCGCAAGGACCTGTTCTTCCGGCTGCAGGTGGTCGAGCTGAACCTGACACCGCTGCGCGCGCGCAAGCAGGACATCCCCGAGCTGGTAACGCACTTCATGGCGCAGCTTGCGCCCTCGCTCGGCGTGGAGCCCCTGGCGATCACAGCGCAGGAGGTGGACTTCCTGGCCCAGTACGACTGGCCGGGCAACGTGCGAGAGCTGCGCAACCTCATCGAGCGCTCGCTCATCCTGGGTTCGCTCAACGTTTCGGCCCTGTACCCAGGTGTCAACCGGGCGCAGGACAGCGCCTCGGCACCGGCCATGCCGACCGATCTGCACGCCATGGAGAAGCTGCACATCCTCACCGTGCTCGATTCGGTGCAAGGCGACAAGACGCGCGCCGCGCATTTGCTCGGTGTGTCGCGCCGCACGCTGGAACGCCGCGTCGCCGAGTGGGCGAGCCTGTGACCCTCTGGCGCACGCCGCGCTGGCTGGCGCGCTCGGTGCGCAACAAGCTGCTGGCCATGGCCTTGCTGCCTTTGCTGTTGGCATTTCCGCTCATGGCCTTGGCGCTGGCGCTTTGGAGCAACGCAGCCTACGACCGGCTGCTGATCACCAAGGTGCGCAGCGATCTCGCGGTGGCCCGCGGCTACTTCGAGCAAGTGCTGAGCGAAGTCGGCTCAGGCACCCAGGGCGTGGCCAACTCACAGGCGCTGTATTCGGCCTTGCGTCCAGACAGGGCCTTGGCACCGGGCTTCGTCAACGACCAGATGGCACTGGCCCGCGAACGGCTCGGGCTGGACTTTCTGGTGCTCTACGACCCGCTGGGGCGGCCATTGGCGCGCGCCGCGCCAGCCGGGCTGAGCAGCCGCGATGCGGCCGAGCCGATACCGTCCATGCCGGCAGCCATCGGAGGATCATTGCAAAGCCACGATCAGCCCGCCAGGGCCCGACTGCTGCAGCTCACGCCCGAAGCGCTGAACGCGCTGGCCCCCCACTTGATGCCGCGCCTGCGCATTGCCCTGGTGGCCACACGCAACGCCGCGCCCGACACGCGTGAAGCAGAGAACCGCGCCATGGTCGTGCTGTCCACCCACCCGGTTCGCGATGCAGCGGGCAAGACCATCGCCCTGCTCAGCGGTGGCTTGCTGCTCAACCAGAACCTCGACTTCATCGACCACATCAACCGCATCGTCTACCCCGAAGGTGCCCTGCCCTTCGGCAGCCAGGGCACGGCCACGCTGTTCATGGACGACGTGCGCATCCAGGACCAGCGCGCCATCGGCACCCGCGTGTCGCAAGCGGTGCGCGATGCGGTGCTGGGCAGCGGCAACACCTGGCTGGACCGCGCCTTTGTCGTCAATGACTGGTACGTGTCGGCCTACCAGCCGCTGCAGGATGCCACGGGTACTCGCATCGGCATGCTCTACGTGGGCTTCACCGAAGCGCCGTTTCGCCTGGTTCGCTACGCGATGATGGCTGCGTTGGGCCTGATCTTCTTGCTGGTCACGGTGCTGTCGGTGGTGCTGTCGGTCCGCTGGGCGCGCAGCATCTTCCAGCCGGTGCAGCGCATGAACCGCACGATGCAGCTGGTGGAAGAAGGCCACAGCGCAGCACGTGTAGGTGCGCTCGACGCGAGTGACGAACTCGGCGCGCTGGCTGGCCACCTCGACGAGCTTCTGGACGTGATCGACGACAAGACCTCTGCGCTCCAACGCTGGGGCGAAGAGCTCGACCACAAAGTGGCCGAGCGCACGCAGGAGCTGGAGGCCAGCAATGCCTCGCTGCAACTTGCGCAGCAGCAACTGGTGAAGAGCGAGAAGCTCGCGGCCATCGGCCAGCTCACCGCCAGCATCGCGCACGAAATCAACAACCCGATTGCAGTGATGCAGGGCAACCTTGATTTGATGCGCGAGACGCTGGGCGCGCACGCGCAACCGGTGCGTGGCGAACTGCGGTTGCTCGACGAGCAGGTGGAGCGCATGCGCCTGATCGTCACGCAGCTGCTGCAATACGCGCGACCCACGGAGTACGCAGGCTACGTGGAGCAGCTGGACCTGAACCGCACGGTCAACGACTGCCTGGTGCTGGTGGGGCATCTTCTCGCGCAGACCCACATCGAGGTGCAGCGCGAGTTGCGGGGCACACGCCGCGTGGGCTGCAACCGGCAGGAGCTGCAGCAGGTCATCATCAACCTGCTGATCAACGCGATCCAGGCGATGCCGCAGGGCGGTGTGTTGCGGCTCGTGACGCAGGACTGGGTGCCCGAAGGCCCGCACGGCGTGCACGCGGGTGGCGCGCTCTTGCGCGTGGAAGACTCTGGCCACGGCCTGAGTGCACAAGCACAGGAACGTTTGTTCCGCCCGTTCTTCACCACCAAGAACGACGGCAACGGCCTGGGCCTGTGGATCAGCCAGGGGCTGGTGGAGCGCTATGGCGGCAGCCTCTCTGCGGCGAACCGGGTGGACGGCAATGGTGCTGCGTTCACCGTTCGGCTGCTGACCGAGCCACTGGCACACACGGCCACACCCACCAACGATGGTCGGCCTGGCGGGCTCTGAGCAGCAGCACAAATACTGCCGGGGGGTTATGGGCAGCGAAGGGGGCATGGGCTGCAATCAGTGGGTCTTTCAGCCCACGTGAAAACCCGATCATGACCACCTCGCTCCCTCTCGCTCGCTGCCTGAGATCCCTCCCGCTGCTGCCCCTGTTGTTCGCTGCCTTCACGCTCACAGGCTGCGGCGGTGGTGATGGAGACGGCACCGCCGCCACCAACAGCGCCCCCCTCCCCACGCTGGTCCTTACCGTGGCCATGCAGGACATCAAGACCTTGAGGCTCAGCTGGACCGGCACCGACCTGGCCACTGGCTACCGGCTGTTGGTGCAAACCGACGCATCAGCAACACGCTCTGCAGTGGCCACGCTCCCCGCCGGCACGACGCAGCACGACCTGCAGGTGTTTCTGCCCGATCAAGTCAATGCGCGCTACATCCTGCAGGCTTGCACCGCTTCGGGCTGCTTTGACGCTGGCAGCGCCGACGTGCAGGCCGTCCTGCTCAGCAGTGCCGTGGGCTATTTCAAGGCTGCCATGGCAGGCGCCCAGTCCGGAAAAAGCCTCGCGCTGTCCGCCGACGGCAGCACGCTGGCAGTGGGCGCGCCCGGTGACGACAGCCAGCTCATCGACAGTGGTGCCGTGCACATCTTCACGCGAGGCCCCACGGGTTGGATTGCGCAAGCCGTGGTGCAAGCGGCCCTTCCCGGCACGGGCGACCGGTTCGGCGAGGCACTCGCCTTGTCGTCCGACGGCCAATACCTGGCGGTGGGCGCCAGCGGCTACGCCCAGTCACGCGGCGCCGTCTATGTGTTCGAGCGCGTCAACGGCCTCTGGGCAGAGCAGTGGTTCCAGCCAGACCCACTGCCCTGGACTGCACAAGACAGCCCGCGAGAGTTTGGATGGGCCCTGGCCCTGTCGGGCGACGGCCGCACCCTGGTCGCCGGGCGCATGGACAGCGACTACACCGCACTGGTCTTCAGCCTCGACAACGGCAACTGGACCGAACAAGCAACGATCGCTGCCAGCGGGGCACGTGACGGATCGGCATTCGCCCTGTCCGGCGATGGCAATACCCTGGTCGTGGGCAGGCGCGATGCGGCCACGGTCGTGGGCACGTCGGGCGTGGTTGATGTGTACCAGCGCACGCTGGGCAACTGGCAAGGACCGACCGCCCAACTGACCGCGTCCAACCCGGGCGAGGGAGATGGGTTCGGCTGGTCGGTCGCGATCGCGCACGATGGCCAGACCATCGCGGTCGGCGCCATCTTTGAAGACAGTGGTGCCACCGGCGTCAATGGTGCCCAGGGGAGCGGCAGCCTGAACAGCGGCGCTGTCTATGTGTTCGCGCGCAGTGGAAACACCTGGGGCCAGGAGGCCTACATCAAGGCGTCCAACACTGGTGAATTCGATTGGTTTGGCTATGCAGTCTCGCTGTCCGCCGATGGCAGCACCCTGGCCGTGACCGCGAATGATGAAGACAGCTCGGCCCAGGGAGTTGGCGGCCCACAGGACAACAACGCAGTGAACGCATCGGGCGCGGCCTATGTGTTCAGGCGCCAGAGCGGGGCCTGGAGGCAGAGCGGTTTCGTCAAGGCATCCAACGCTGGCGCCTTCGACCGGTTCGGAGACAGCATCGCCTTGTCGGGCAATGGCCACACCCTGGCGGTGGGTGCAGTCGGCGAAGACAGCGCAGCCACCGGGATCGGTGGCGACCAGAACGACGACAGCGTCGGGCGCAGCGGCGCCGTCTACCTCTACTGAAACAGGGGTTTGGACCGCTGGCTCAAGCCAGCATGTCGAACCCCTGCGCCTCCACCCCCACAAACGCGCGGGTGAACGCCGAGAGCGTGGCGTAGAAGCGGGCCTTGGGGTGCGCAGCGATGTCGTCGCACATGCGCATCACCCACGGCTGCAGGTGGGTGGTGAAGAACTTCTGTTGTTGGGTGAGGTTGGCCACCTCCACATCGTCGCCGGCGATCAGGTAGCGCATCACCTCGCAAAGGTAAGCCACGTGGTCTTCGGTCTCGGACATGGTGTCGTCGCGCCCCAGGCCGAGCTCGGCCAGATCGGTGCGCAGCGCGGCCAGCGGCTTTTCATTCAGGAAACCGCTGAGGTAATGCGAGCCGAACAGGTAGACCTCGGGCTTGCCCACGCCGCCGAAGAGTGCGTTGTATTCGGCGGTCACGGCCGCGTCGTCGAGCTCGCGGGCAGCGGCCACCACATCGCGCCACGGCTCTTCCAGAAATCCCCCGGCGGCAGGCGCCTCGGTCACGGCCACGCGCAGCTGTGCCATGAGCTCGCTGGACGGTGGCGCGTAATACAGCGCGGCCAGCAGGCCATAGACCTCGGCGCGGGCGGTTTCTTCGTCCAGGGCGGACGTGATCGGGATGCTGTTGTTCATGGCTTGCTCTGGATTCACAGATCGGTGATGCGGGTCTCACCCGGGTTGGAGTAGAGGTCCACCACGCGGCAGTCGCCGCACATCTTCAGGCGCTCCAGCGCTTCGCCCTGGAACATGGAGTGTCCCGCGAGCTTGCCCAGCATGACCTCGATGCCCTTGAGCGTGCCGAAGGGTTTGGCGCAGCGGATGCAGTGGTAGGGCTGCGCTTCGTTGAGCACGCGCAACTGCTTGCGCTGCTCGCCGATCAGCAGGCGCGGCTGGAGCGTGATGGCGTCTTCCGGGCAGGTGCTGGCGCACAGTCCGCACTGCACGCAGTTCTTCTCGATGAAGCGCAGCTGCGGGCGTTCGGTGTTGTCTTGCAGGGCGCTGGCCGGGCAGGCGCTCACGCAACTCAGGCACAGCGTGCAGGTGTCCTTGTTGACGTTGATGGTGCCGAGCAGCGAAGCGCCGGGGAGTGCGATGGCTTCCATGGCGGGGCGCTGGGCGGCGCTGTCCTGCAGCAGGTGGTCGATGGCCAGCTCCACCGTGGCGCGCTTCTCGGCCTGGATGGCGAAGGTGGCGCGGCGCTTGACGGTCTGTGCCGGGGCACCGACCAGCGCGGCGTCGAGTGCCTGAACGTCGCTGACCTCGATCAGGCGGAAGTGTTGCCCGCTGTAGCCCAGACCGCTCACGAGGGCCTGCGCCACCGCCATCTGCTCGCGCACTGCGCTGCGGTACTGCGGCGCTTCTTCGCCGGTCATGAGCACCCATACCTGCGAGGCGCCGTAGGCAAATGCCGAGAGCCACACGTCCAGACCGATGGAGGCGGTGTGCCACAGCGGCATCGGAATCACGCGCGCAGGTACGCCACGGATCTTTTTGTCCAGCGAAGCCGCGCGGCCCAGCTCGTTCACCAGCGCCGTGCCGGCTTCCTGGCTGTGCAACAGCAAGGCCGCGTTCTGGCCACCGGCCTTGGCGTAGGTGGCCAGCAGGGTGCGCAGCTTCACGCCCTGCTCGCTGGCACGCGGGTACGCGTACGACAGCGCGCCCGTGGGGCACACCGTGGTGCAGGCACCGCAGCCCACGCAGAGGTTGGGGTTGACGACGATCTGGTTTCTTTTCAGATCGCTGCTGATGGCGAGCGCCGAGCAGATCTCCACACAGGCGTTGCAACCCACGGTCTCGTTGCGGCCGTGCGCACAAAGCTTCTGCTTGTAGGTGAAGAACTTGGGTTTTTCGAACTCGCCCACCAGCTCGCGCAGCTTGAGCACGGTGGACATGCCGGGGGCGTTGTCGATGCCGCTGGCCAGGTGGAAATAGCCTTGGGGATGCGCGTGCTGCGTGAAAGCCGGCGCAGCCCGCAGGTCGAGCACCATGTCGAACTGTTCGCTGTGGTCCTGCGCGTCGCGCTGGAAGTTGATGGCACCGACCGCTTCGCAGGCCTTCACACAGGCTCGGTGGCTCTTGCACTTGTCCATGTCGATCTGGTAGTCCAGACCGATGGCGCCTTCGGGGCAGACGGCCACGCAAGCGTTGCAGCGTGTGCAGAGGTCCAGATCGATCGGGTTGTTCGTGGACCAGTCCACCGTGAACGCACCGAGCCAGCCGCTCACTTCGCCGATGGCACCCGCCATCACCGGGTAACGGCGGGTCTGCATGCCCTTGCCACCGGTGGACAGGATGCTCACCTCCAGCGTGTCGGACACCAGATCGGCCACGCGCTCGGCGTCCTGCAGCGCGCCAATGATCAGCAGACGGCCCGCGCTTTTGTAGGTGACGGTGGGCACCGGCTCGGCGTCGGGCAGGCGCGCGGCGGCCAGCAGCGCGGCCATCTTGGGCGTAGCGTCTTTGGCTTCACGGCCCCAGCCACCGGTTTCGCGGATGTTGACGAACTTGATCGGCCGCACGTCGAGCGACACCGCGCCCTCGGTTTGTTCGGAAAGTTCAGTGAAGAGCCGGCTTTCCTGGGTGCAGGCGACCACCAGGTCTTCGTTGCTGCGCGCAGCCCGCTGGAAGGCAGGCGCGTCGCGGCGACACAGCGTGGTGTGCAGGGTCAGGTCTTCATCCAGGGCCTCGCCCAGAACCCGGGGGTTCAGTGGCATGGTCTGGTTGCAATTGCAGATCAGCGTGGTCATCGTGGGTATCCGGTGTCTCGGGAGCGGGGGTGTCGTTGTTGTCGTCGGGCAGGACTTCTTCGGCCTCTGGCGCTGTCTGGGCGACCGCTTCGGGAGGCTCCGTCTGCGGCTCTGTGATCGGCTGCGGGGTCGCGGTGGTGGCGGGCTTCACCTCATTGGGGTCGTCCACCAGTTTGAGGAACTGCGCGCCCACCATCTTGGCCATGTCCGCCGCCGAAAGCGGGCTCGGCTTGGAGTAGTCGTCGATGTAGATGTCCAGCCCGTCCATGATGTTGTAGTGCGGGTCTGTGAAGAGCTTCTTCACCGCCGCATTGCGCACATCGGGCGACACGCTGCGGGCCACGAACGCGGAGTAGTCGGACTCGGGCGTGAGGCGCGCCACATCGTCGAGCGTGAGGGCCGGGGGAGGCTCGGGCGGCTCCGCCACCACGGGGGCGACCGGTGCAACCACCGCAGCGGGCACCGCGACCACCACCGGCGCAGGCGTTGGCTCGGGTGGCAGCGGCTCGCCGGTGCGCACCTGCACCTTGCGGCGCGACCAGCGCGAGAAAAAGTTGTCGTCGTCGGAAGCCATGGTCACGGTCTGGGCGGCTGTCCACCGCCGCGCAGTTTTTCTGTGCTGATTCGCACCGGCTGGCCAAAGCGATCGGTCAGGGGCTTGAAGCTCTCGGGGCGCTGGCGGCGCTTGGGTTCGGGCTGGTAGGTGGCGTCCACGAAGCTGCGCATCCAGTCCACCACCTCGGGAGCGGCGGGCACCTGGTCCACACGCTCTTGCGCGTCGAGCCAGCGCCCGGCGTCGTGGTAGCTGAGCGTCACGATCTGCGGCACGGCCATGGGCTCACCATCGAGCAGGCGGGCTTCATCGGCACGCCAGAACACCCAGAAACATGGGTTCGGGCTGCTCAGGTTGAGGAAGTAACCCTCGGCATCGTCGCGGAACAGCATCACGCGAAAACGCGGGAACAGCCAGTGGGTGGTCGAGCCATCTTCTGCAGACGCATCGACAGGTTCCACCGCTTGCGGCTCGTGGTCGTGCTCCGCACCTTCCGGTTCCGTCTCGTCCGGGCTGCCGCGCAGCAACACGTCGGCCAGCACCCAGCGAAACGGCTGCCAGCGGCTCATGGGGCCACTCACAGGCTCGCGACGCATCACCACATCGACCTCGATGGCGGGCCGGCTGCGGGTAGGAGCAGGGGTATGGGGGTTGTTCATACGAAGGCAGGAATGTACGGCATCCCGCCCTCGAACGGGACGTGTGCACCCGCTTCACCACGCGCGGCCTGCAGCTTTGGAAGACCTGTCCATGCCTCAGCGCACAGCCAGGTAAGTCAATAGGTTTCGAGATGCAGTCGACCTTCGCGTTTGAGCGCAGCGCCAACGGTGTCCCAGTTCAACCCCGCCCCTTGCGCCACGTCGCGCAAGGCCATCACCACACCCTCTTCCATGCTTTTGAGACCGCACACATAAAAACAGGTGTTCGGGTCTTGCAGCAGCAGCGCCAGGTCGGCGGCGCGCTCACGCATGGCGTCCTGCACGTAGCGCTTGGGCGCGCCCGGTGTGCGGCTGAAGGCGAAGTTGGTGTCGATGAAGTCCTTGGGCAGGTTTTGCAGCGGGCCGAAGTACGGCAACTCTTCCTGCGTTCGGGCCCCGAAGAACAGCATGAGCTTGCCTCCTTCGAACTTGCCCGAGGCACGCAGGCGCCGACGCCACTCGGTCATGGCGCGCATGGGAGCGCTGCCGGTGCCGGTGCAGATCATCACGATGCTGGACTTGGGGTGGTTGGGCATGAGGAAGCTGGCGCCAAACGGCCCGATCACCTCAACCTTGTCGCCCACTTGAAGATCGCACATGAAGTTGCTGGCCACGCCGCGCACCGGCTCACCGTCATGGTCGGCCAGCACGCGCTTGATGGTCAGCGACAGGTTGTTGTAGCCGGGGCGCTCGCCGTTGCGCGGGCTGGCGATCGAATACTGCCTTGCATGGTGCGTGCGGCCGATCTCGTCGACACCGGGCGGCACCACGCCGATGCTCTGGCCTTCCAGCACCGGGAACGGTACGGCGCCGAAGTCCAGCACGATGTGGTGTGTGTCGTAGTCGCTGCCGGCGGTCTTGCCAACCTCGGTCACGCGCACGTTGCCCACCACCGTGGCAGTGACGGTTTTCTGCGCAGCCTTGGGGCCGTACAGGTTGGTGTAGGCGTGCGCAGCCGACCACGGCGGCAGGGTCGAGCCGAAGCTGCTCGCCACGAAGGTTTGTTCGGCGGTGGCAGCGTTGGCAGGCGCTTCGACAAGCTCAGCCCGAACGGAACCGCCTTCAAGCGGGGCCAGACCTTCCAGCTCTTCCGGTGGCAACTCCGGTGGAAGTTCGTTCCAGGTGAGCTGCTCTTCGGGCGTGTAGGCGCGTACCAGCGGCATGGTGCGCCAGTTGTCGATGGAACCGGTGGGGCACGGCGAGATGCAGTGCATGCACAGGTTGCACTTGGAGGCATCGACCACGTAGTTGACGTTGTCGTGCGTGATGGCCTGCACCGGGCAGATGGCTTCACAGGTGTTGCAGCGGATGCAGATCTCGGGGTCGATGAGGTGCTGCTTGATGACAGCGAGTTCAGCTGGGGCGTTCATGGAAGTTCTCCGGGCGCATCTTGGGCCCTCCATTGTCTGACTGCGGGTCTCCGGAGCACGTGACCCAACCGGGGATGCCGCGGGTCCGGGTCTCCCGGCCCGCAGGCATCGTCCCCCTGGGGGGAAGCCGCGTCAGCGGCGCAGGGGGGAGTCAATTGAACCGAACGTATTCAAAGTCAACCGGCTGGCGGTTGATACCCATCACCGGCGGTGCGATCCAGCCGGCGAACTTGCCCGGTTCGGTCACACGGCCCATGAGCGAAGCGACGAAGGCGAAGTCGCCCGGGGTCGGCAGCCACTCGTCCTTGCGGGCGGTCCACTCCGCCTCGCTGATCACCTTGCCCTCGGGCGTGGTTTTCACACCGGCCAAGGCACCGATCTGGCGGTTGAAGGCCTTGTGCGGCGCCACCAGGCGGTGCGCGATACCGGCCTTCTCAAGCACGCGGTTCCAGCGGCCCACACCGGCCACCGAGTCGCGGATGTAGTCGTCGCGCAGCACCTCGTTGAGCGCGTTGAGCATGGGCACGTCCTTCTCGACGATCTGGCCGTTGTGCACCTCGAGCACCTTGTAGGTCTGGCCCTTGAGCACGTGGTCGTCACCGCGTTTGCCTTCTTCAAAACGGCCCTTGAGACCCGAGCTGTAGAAGATGGCGGCGTTGCTCGACTGGTCGGCGCCGAACAGGTCGATGGTCACGCTGTAGTGAAAGTTCAGGTAGCGCTGGATGGTGCCGATGTCGATGCAGCCGGCGGCACGAATCAGGGCCGGGTCGTCGGTCTTGAGTTCGTTCATCACCTGTGCGGTACGGGTCAACACGCGCGAGATGCCGCTCTCGCCCACGAACATGTGGTGCGCTTCTTCGGTCAGCATGAACTTGGTCGTGCGGGCCAGCGGGTCGAACGCGCTTTCGGCCAGTGCAGAGAGCTGGAACTTGCCGTCGCGGTCGGTGAAGTAGGTGAACATGAAGAAGGCCAGCCAGTCGGGCGTCTTCTCGTTGAACGCGCCCAGGATGCGCGGGTTGTCCGCATCACCCGAGGTGCGCTGCAGCAGCGCGTCGGCTTCTTCGCGGCCATCGCGGCCAAAGTGTTTGTGCAGCAAATACACCATGGCCCACAGGTGGCGACCTTCTTCCACGTTGATCTGGAACAGGTTGCGCAGGTCGTACATGCTGGGCGCGGTCAGGCCCAGGTGGCGTTGCTGCTCCACCGACGCCGGCTCGGTGTCGCCTTGCGTGACGATGATGCGGCGCAGGTTGGCTCGGTGTTCACCGGGTACGTCCTGCCAGGCTTTTTCGCCCTTGTGGTCGCCAAAGTGGATTTCGCGCTCGGCGTCACCCGGGTTCAGGAAGATGCCCCAGCGGTAGTCGCGCATCTTCACGTGGCCGAACTGGGCCCAGCCTTGCGGGTCCACGCTCACCGCGGTACGCAGGTACACCTCATGGTCCGTCGAGCCTTCGGGCCCCACGTCGTCCCACCAGTTGATGAAGTTGGGTTGCCAGCCTTCGAGCGCACGCTGCAGTGTGCGGTCTTCGCTCAGGTTGACGTTGTTCGGGATCTTGTCGCTGTAGTTCATGCTGGACATGCGGTTCTCCTGGGTGGGTGGCTTGAATTTCCGTTCGCCCTGAGCCTGTCGAAGGGCTCATGCGATGTTGGCTGGTGAGGGCTTCGACAGGCTCAGCCCGAACGGAGGTTGATTCCGAACGGGAGGTTTCGATCAGACGCGATTGAAATCAAAGGTGGCTTTGTCGCCTTTGCCGTAAACCTTCAAGGCGCCCTTTTCGCCCACGGCGTTGGGGCGGATGAAGATCCAGTTCTGCCAGGCGGTGAGCCGGCCGAAGATGCGCGTGGCCATGT
>LNFM01009288.1_pt1 | contig 14403 bp, 11 predicted proteins | sample 596031 | NCBI WGS metagenome assembly LNFM01 (sample SAMN04254537, study PRJNA301005) | activated carbon metagenome | isolation source: dual media filters at the Ann Arbor, Michigan drinking water treatment plant | place: USA: Ann Arbor
CGGCGCAAGGTGCCCGACGGATCGGCCACAGCGAAGGCGCTGGACTACAGCCTCAAGCGTTGGATAGCGCTCATCCGCTTTGCAGATGATGGGCCGGCAAGCTGGTGGGCGACTGGAAGAAGGGCGAGGCGATTGCCCAGAGCGGCTACGGCATGCGCGTGGGCGACACCACGCCGGGCCGAGCCAACGGTGGCAACTGCTACGCCTGCCACCAGATCGACAAGAAGGAACTGTCGTTCGGCACTCTGGGCCCTGCCCTGCACCACTACGGCAAGCTGCGCGGCAACAGCGAAGCCATCGTGAAGTACACCTACGACAAGATCTACAACTCGCAAGCGTTCTCGGCCTGCTCCAACATGCCTCGCTTCGGCCACAACGCCATTCTCAACCCCGACCAGATCGCCGATCTGGTCGGTCTGCTGATGGACCCGGCTTCGCCGGTCAATCAGTAAACAACGGTCATGGTTTCATCTGGGGTCTTCTGACCCCCTTGCCCCGACCCGGCAACGGTGCGGGGCTTTTTTCTGGCTGTCTGCACCTCAAGCCTGTATGGCCAGCTTCTTCATCTTTTCCCACAAGGTCTTGCGGCTGATGCCCAGCACATCGGCCGTCTTGCCGACGCTGCCCTCGCAATGCTGTAGCGCCTTCTGGATGTGCGAACGCTCCACGGTTTCGACCACGCGCTGCAGGGTCACGATCCCGTCGGCTGAATCATCGGCTGTTGCGTATGCCCTGGAGGGCTGACCTTCGGGAAGGTCCAGCATGCCGCCGTCGCTGAGCACCACCGCCTCCTCCAGGAACGAACGCAGCTCCCGCACGTTGCCTCGCCACTCGCGGCCCATCAGGTCGCGCACAAAGGGTTCGGACATGGCCAGAGGCCGCCCTTGCTCCAGCACGATCTGGGCCAGCAGCTTTTCGGTCAGCCAGCGGATGTCTTCAGGTCGCTCACGCAATGGCGGCAATTCGATCTTGATGACCGCCAGCCGGTAAAACAGGTCTTCCCGAAACGCGCCTGCGTTCATGTCTGCGTACAGGTCGCGGTTGGTGGCGGCCAGGATGCGGAAGTCGCTCTGCGTGGTGCGCTCGGCCCCCAGGCGGAAGAAACATTTTTCCTGCAGGGCACGCAGCAGCTTGGCCTGCATGCTGGCAGGCAGTTCGCCCACCTCGTCCAGAAACAAGGTGCCCTTGTTCGCCCGCTCCAGGTAGCCCTTGTGGCTGCGAACGGCGCCCGAAAACGCCCCTTTTTCATAGCCAAAGAACTCAGCTTCCAGCATGGTCTCGGGGATCGCGGCGCAGTTCACCGCGACGAACTCGCCCTTGCCCGCTCGGGGGTCGAGGCTGTGGATGAGCTGGGCCGCCACTTCCTTGCCCACCCCCGACTCGCCCGTCAACAGCACCGACACACGCTGGCTGGCCACCTTGTGCACCATGGCCTCCACCCTGCGCATGGCGACCGACACACCGAGCAGCGCGTCGTCGTCGGGCGCCACGGACAGGTCCACCGCATCCCGGATCTTGGCCACCAGGCGCTCGATGTCAAAAGGCTTGGTCAGGTATTCCCGCGCCCCGGCGCGTACCGCTGCGACCGCGTCGTTGACGCTGCCATACCCCGTGAGAAAAAACCAGGGCAAGGCCCGGACCGTGGCGGGCAACGCCACAAACCACTCGGTGGCCAGACCATCGGGCAACCGGACATCGCTGACCACGGCATGGGGCAGCGACGACAACGCATCGCGCGCTTCGCTGAGCCGCCGACACCAGCTCACCTGCAAGCCCTCCAGTTCAAAGCGTTGCAACAGCGATTCGCCCATGATGGGGTCGTCTTCGATCAACAGGATGGATGTCATGTCTGGCCTTCCGGCGCTTCCCGGTTCGGCACTTCGAACAGGAGGCAGGTTTGTGTGGTTTCGGTGATGTCCAGCTCGAACCGGCCGCGCAGGTGGCTGGCCAGTTCCTGGCAGACCCAGAGGCCAAAGCCGCGTGGGTCTTTGCCGCTTTCGGCGGCCAGCGTGCTTTTGAATTTGTCCTCGCTCAGCACCGGTCCGCTGTTGCTGATGCAGAACCGCACCCGGGATTCGTCGGCCTGCAGGCGCGCGGCCACCACGCCGCTTTCGCCCGCCGCCTTGAGCGCGTTGAGCAGCAGATTGAGCATGACTTGGCGCAGCGGCGCGGACGGCACCCGCAGGGCCGATTCCACATCGACCTGAATCCTGATCTCTGCATGGAGTTTTTCGGCGGTCGCCCTCACCAGGGTCACGATGTCTTCCAGGTCGCCAGGCTCCAGGGGGCGGTCTTCGATCCGGGCCTGGGGCAGCAGGGCCGCCACAGTGGTGCGGATTTGCTGCAGGCCCCGGTCGAGCAGGTCGATGGTGCGCAGGCGGATCGCCTCGGTGCCGCCGTGCAGGCGCAGCGTCTGGATGGCGGTCAGCATGCCCGCCAGGGGGTTGTTGATCTCGTGCGCGACGGCCGCCGTCATCTTGCCCACCGCCGCCAGCCGCTCGGCCGACAAGGCGCGTTCTTCCGCTGCCTTGCGACGTTCGAGTTCACCCATCAGCTGCGAAACGGCATCGCCAATGCGGCTGAGTTCGGGGTCGGTGGTCTTGGGCACATCGTCGCGCAACACCCCGGGGTCGTCGCGTCCGATGCGCTCGATCACGGCCACCAGCCGGCCCACCGGACGGGCCATGCGTTTGCCCACCCACCAGCCCAGCGGCCCCAGCACCGTGACCGCCAAGACGATGCCGATCAGCGCTGTGCGGGCCAGCGAGGTCCAGTCGGGTGCGAAGGCGGCCGACTCCACCTCGGTGAACACAAAGCCCAGGGTCTGGCCATCGTCGCTGCGAATCGGGTCGATCAGCACCACGGAACCATCAGGTCGACTGAGCAAGGCCCGCCGTTCGATCTCCGTCGCAGTCGAAAGCGGCTGCTCGCGCCAGGGCTCGCCGAGCACTTGGCGGCCGGTTTCCAGCTTCACCGGGTCCGAAGCGGCGAACACCGCGCCGTCCGGCGTCAGTATCGCCAGCCGCGCCTGGTCCGCATCCGCCCCCGGCACCAGCTGGGCCGTGTCGCGCAGCAAGGAAAACACGCGCCAGGTGTCGTCGGCCGCCAGCAGGGGCCGCACCTGCGCGATCACCAGCACCACCGCCCGGTCCAGCAGGGCCAGCGTGTCGCGCCGTGCGTTCTGCGCCTGGACCCGCGCCGTGATGGCCGTCACCAGCACGGCCGCCAGCAGCACAGCCAGGGACAGACCCAGCGGTATCTGGACCCGATAGGGCAGGCGCCGGAGCATCAGCTGCCCACTCCGCTGCCAGGCACCTGCTGGGCCTGTCGGCGAATGCTGTCGAACAGGCTGGTCTGGCCCGGCGTGAATCCCGACAGATTCAAGGAGGCCAGCAGGTCACGGCCCACCTTGTCGTCGCCCATGCGCAGCAAGGCCTGGCGCAGTGCTTCCATCTGCGGGTGTTCATGCCCCTTGCGCGCGACCAGCGGCGGAAAGCCGAAAGGCTCCGACTTCCAGATCACCTCGGTCTTGGCGATGGCGGGCATGCCCTGAGCCCGCATGGTCTCCCACACATAGCCGTCGATGGAACCTGCCTGGGCCAGCCGGGCCGCCACGGCCTCGGCCACGTTGCGGTGACCGTGGGTGAAAAAGCCGCGCTTGAGTTCGCGTGTGTAGACCCCGGCCTTGGCCAGCTGCGCCTGTGCCACCAGCCAGCCGGAGTTGGAGAGCGGATCGGAGTAGGCCAGCACCCTTCCCTTGAGATCGGCCCAGCCCTGCACCTCCGGGGTGGGCGTCTTGGAGCGGATCAGGTAGGCCTGGTAGAACGGCTGGCCCTGGTACAGCGGCACTGCGAGCAGGCTCAGCTCGCTCTCGAAACGCACAAAGGGATATCCACAGATCCAGGCTGCGTCGATCTGCCCCGAGAACAGCAGGTCCAGGATGCTCTGGTAGGACTCCCGAGCCACGAACTCGACCTCGATGCCCACCCGGCTGCTGAGATAGCGACCCCAGCGCGAAAGGAAAGCGACCTGGTCGGCCAGGATCACTGGGGTTAAACCGATGCGCAGTCGATCCGTCCCCCAGCTAGAAAAGGGAACAGCGGCTGCGACGGCGCTGCAGAGGCCGGCGGCCAGGGTGCTTCTTCGATTCACCATCGTGCGTGGAGCGTTACGTTTTCGTAACTTTGATTTTGATCATGGTTACGAAAAGTTCACAGGGGACAAACCCCAGTGTTGCAAGTGCTTGTTTTTAAACACATCAACCCCTGGCACGGGCGTTGCAATGAGAGGTCGCCTTTGTTCAAAACCAGGAGACAACATGGACGACGTCAAAATCGGCCGCCGCTTCTTTCTGAAGTCCGGTGGCGCCGCCGCAGCCGTAGCAGGTTCGGTGGTCATTCCCATCCGCAACGCCAACGCCGCCACCCCGGCCACCGCCAGCGGCACCACCCTGCCTTACCCCAAAAAGGCCGTCGGCTCGGCCAAAGGCATGCCGCTGAACCAGGCGGTCAGCTTTGCCTACCCCGATGACAGTTCGGCCTGTCTGGCCATCCGCATGGGCTCGCCCGTGCCCGGCGGCGTCGGTCCCAACGGCGACATCGTGGCCTACAGCTCGTTCTGCACCCACATGGGCTGCCCGGTCGGCTACGAACCCGGCACCAAGACATTCAAGTGCGGCTGCCACTTCTCCATCTTTGATCCCGAGAACGGCGGTCAGATGGTGACCGGCCAGGCCACCGAAGACCTGCCGCGCATCCTGCTGGAATACGACGCCAAAACCGACAGCGTGCACGCCGTCGGCGTCGATGGCCTGATCTACGGCCGCCAGTCCAACGTCCTGTAAGGAGAGCAGCATGAGCACCCAGATCAACGACCGCATCGCGCTGCCCCCGAAAGACGCGCAGAAGACCAACATGACCTGCCACTTCTGCATCGTCGGATGTGGCTACCACGCCTACAAGTGGGATCACAACACCGAAGGCGGCCGCGCGCCAGATCAGAACGCGCTGGGCCTGGACTTCCGCACCCAGCTGCCGCCGTTTGCCACCACCCTGACCCGTGCGATGACCAACACCATCACCGACAAGGGCGGCAAGAAGTGGAACATCATGATCGTTCCCGACAAGGAATGTGTCGTGAACAGCGGCCTCTCCAGCACGCGCGGCGGCAAGATGGCCAGCTACATGTACACCCACGACGGCATTGGCCGCGAGCGCCTGAAGCACCCGCGCATCAAGCGCGGCGACCAATGGCTGGACACCAGCTGGGAACAAGCCCTCGCGATCTACGCCGGCCTGACCAAGAAGATCCTCGACAACGACGGCCCTGACGGCCTGTTCTACGACTGCTTCGACCACGGCGGCGCCGGCGGCGGTTTCGAGAACACCTGGGGCACCGGCAAGCTGATGTTCAGCGCGCTGAAGACCCCCATGGTGCGCATCCACAACCGCCCTGCCTACAACTCCGAGTGCCACGCCACGCGCGACATGGGTGTGGGCGAGCTGAACAACAGCTACGAAGATGCGCAACTGGCCGACTGCATCCTGTGCACCGGCGCCAACCCCTACGAGACGCAGACCAACTACTTCCTGAACCACTGGATTCCCAACCTCTCGGGCTCCACGGTGGACAAAAAGAAGAAGTGGTTCCCGGGCGAAACGGCGGCTGCGGCCAAGATCATCATCGTGGACCCCCGCAGGTCCAACACCGTCGCCATCTGCGAACAGGTCGCTGGCAAAGAGAACGTGCTGCACCTGGACATCCAGCCCGGCACTGACACGGCGTTGTTCAACACGCTGTTCACCTACGTGGTGCAGCAGGGCTGGATTGCCAAGGACTTCATCGCCAAGCACACCAGCGGCTTTGACGACGCGGTCAAGACCAACCGCATGAGCCTGGAAGACGGCGCCAAGGCCACCGGCCTGACCGTGGCCCAGATCAAGCAAGCCGCCGAATGGGCCTACAAGCCCAAGGCCAGCGGCCACCGCCCGCGCACCTTCCACCCCTATGAGAAGGGCATCATCTGGGGCAACGACAACTACGTCATCCAGAGCGCGCTGGTGAGCCTGGTGCTGGCGACCGAAAACGTCGGCCGCCGCGGCACCGGCGTGTGCCGCCTCGGTGGCCACCAGGAGGGCTACACCCGTCCGCCCTATCCCGGCAACAGCAAGATCTACATCGACCAGGAAGTCATCGCCGGCAAGGGCCTGATGTACACCCTGTGGGGCACCAACCCCTACCAGACCACGGTGAACGCCGAACAGCATCGGTTGGTGCTGAGCAAGCGCGCCAAGATCGTGGACGAGGCGATCTCGCGGGCCCGCGGCGCCAGCACCGAACAGCTGGTGGACGTGATCTACAACGCCTGTAAGTACCAGGGTGGCATGTTCGTGGCGGCCATGAACCTCTACCCCACGCAGCTCGCCGACGATGCGCACATGCTGTTCCCGGCCGCCCAGCCGGGCGAGATGAACCTGACCTCCATGAACGGCGAGCGCCGCCTGCGCCTGTCCGAGAAGTTCATGGACGCGCCCGGCTCGGCCAAGCCCGACTGCCTGATCGCCGCCGACATCGCCAACACCCTGAAGGCGATGTACCAGAAGGACGGCAAGGCCGACATGGCCAAGCGCTTCGACGGCTTCAACTGGAAGACCGAAGAAGACGCCTTCAACGACGGCTTCCGTCGCGCCGGTCGCCCGGGGGTGGAACCCATCGACAGCCAGGGCGGTGACACCGGCTACCTGGCCACCTACGAACTGCTGCGCAAGGCCGGCACCAACGGCGTGCAACTGCCCATCAAAGCGGTCAAGGACGGCAAGCTGATCGGCACAGAGATGGAATACGCCGACGGCAAGTTCAGCACTGGCGACGGCAAGGCCCATTTCAAGCCTGCGCCCTGGAACGGACTGCCCAAGATGGTGGCGGACCAGAAGGCTAAGTACAAGTTCTGGATCAACAGCGGCCGCGCCAACGAAGTCTGGCAGACCGCGTACCACGACCAGTACAACAGCTTCGTGCGTGACCGCTTCCCGATGGCCTTCATCGAGATGAACCCGGACGATGCCAAGGCACTGGGGGTGGCGGCTGGCGATGTGGTCGAGATCTACAACGACTTCGGCAGCACCTACGCCATGGCACAACCGCTCAAGGCCCTCAAGCCCGGCCAAACCTTCATGCTCTTTGGCTACATCAAGGGTGTGCACGGTGACGTGGTGACCTCCTGGGTGGACCGCAACGTGGTGCCCTACTACAAGGGCACCTGGGGCGGCATCAAGCGCGTGGGCAGTGTGGACGAGTACAAGAAGTCCGTTTCCTTCAAGGACCGCCGGTTCGCTTGAGGATGGCTGGGTTGCGGGCGGCCGGCGGCTGCCCGCCTTTTTTATAAAACGTTAGGAGACAACATGATGCGCAAGTTCGGTGCCGTGATGGCACTCGCTATTTCGGCTTCCCTGCCCACCGTGGGCCACGCCAGCACGGAGCTGGCTCAAAAGAACGCTTGCATGGCCTGCCATGCCGTGGACAAGAAGCTGGTTGGCCCCGCCTATGCCGATGTGGCCAAAAAATACGCCGGTCAGAAAGACGCCGAAGCCACCCTGGTAGTCAACATCAAGAAGGGTGGATCGGGCAAATGGGGCCCGATTCCCATGCCACCGCAAGCCGCTTTGAGCGAGGCCGATGCCAAGACCTTGGCCAAGTGGATTCTGTCCAGCAAGTGACCATCCAGAAACGCCGATGCTTCATCGGCGTTTCCCCTTTGGAGAAATGCACATGGGCTCTGTTGAACTGAAAACCTCCCTTTCTTCTCCCCTTCTGGCGTTTTTTCAAGTGGCCGATTCATGCGCCTCCGCATCTTCTTTCGCAGACGCTTTGATCACGTCCCGCCAGAACATATCCCCCAAACGTCTGGCGGAGCCAGGCCCCAGCGTTTCGCAGCTGGATCAGATTTTTCGCAGCGCCGCCTCGGCACCCGACCACGGTCTGGTCAGGCCCTGGCGATTTGTCATCGTGCCGCAGGACAAACGAGCCTTGCTGGCCGAGGTCTTCGCACTGGCGCTGGTGGACCGCGACCCGGGCGCGACGCTGGAGCAGATCGAGACCGCCCGGGAGAAAGCACACCGCGCCCCAGTGCTGATGCTGGTGGTGGCCCGGCTGGGCGCCTGCGAGCCACCCATCCCCGCGTTGGAGCGCATGGTGTCCGTGGGTGCAGCCGTGCAGAACATGCTGCTGATGGCGCATGGCCAGGGCTTCGGCAGCAGCCTCACCAGCGGTCAGGCGATGCAATCGCCCCGCATGCGCCAGCTGTTTGGGCTTGAAGCGGGAGAAGAGGCGGTCTGCTTTCTCAACATCGGCACCGTCTCGAAACGCAAAACCCAACGCCTGCACCCCGATGCAAGCAACTTTGTGAGCTCGCTGTGACCGTCTCACGTCCGCAGAACCCATCAGCGTCAGTCACAACAATGGAGCCATGCCATGGGTGAACCTCTGCTGGCGCGTGTCATTCCCTTGCTTGACCATCGCCATTTCGTCGAACGGCAACTGGCGCATACGCTCTCGGACTCGCCGGTGACGGGAGATGTCAGGGATCGACTGCATCGCCCATTGCGGGATCTGCGCATCAGCGTGACCGACCGGTGCAACTTCCGTTGCGCCTACTGCATGCCCAAATCCGTTTTTGGCAGCGACTACAAATACCTCCCGCATTCATCGTTGCTCAGTTTTGAAGAGATCACCCGTTTGGCCAGTCAGTTCGTCGCTCTGGGGGTCAGAAAGATTCGACTGACCGGTGGCGAGCCGCTGTTGCGCAAGAACCTTGAAGACCTGCTGACGCAACTCGCAACGCTGAACACGCCCGATGGCGAAGCGATCGACCTGACCATGACCACCAACGGGTCGCTGCTGGCGCGCAAGGCGGTGGCACTCAAGGCAGCCGGTCTCAACCGCGTGACGGTCAGTCTCGATGCACTGGACGACCGCGTATTCAAGCGCATGAACGATGTGGACTTTCCGGTGGCCAAGGTGCTGGAAGGCATCGAGACAGCCCAAGCCGCCGGCATCACCAATATCAAGGTCAACATGGTGGTCCAGCGCGGCGTCAACGACCACGAAGTGCTGCCCATGGCGCGCTTTTTTCAAGGCACAGGCGTGGCGCTGCGCTTCATCGAATTCATGGACGTGGGGTCCACCAACGGCTGGAACATGGATGCCGTGCTGCCCAGTGAGGAGGTGGTCCGCACGATCTCCGAACACATGCCGCTGGTTCAGCTTCCCGCCAGCGCTGCGGGCGAAACCGCGCAGCGCTGGGGTTATGCAGGGCCCAGCGGTCAACACCTTGCATCTCTGGGCGAGATCGGCGTCATCAGCAGCGTGACCCAGGCGTTCTGTGGAGACTGCAATCGCGCCAGACTGTCCACCGAAGGGCGCCTGTTCACCTGCCTCTTCGCTGGCCAGGGCTTCGATCTGCGTCACCTCCTCAGGGGCACGACCACGGCTGACGACGAACAACTCGCCAGGGCCATCGCCTCTGTCTGGCGTGAGCGCTCAGATCGCTATTCGCAGCAGAGGGCACGATTGACAGAGGCGCCCAACATGACCGCCATGCCAAAGCCTGAGATGAGCTACATCGGTGGGTGAAGGCGACACCTGCCCGTGTTCAATGAAAAAGCCCGCCGAAGCGGGCTTTAACCCACGCAAACCAAATTTACGCCCCGATCAAACCGCCATCGTTCTTGGTGATGACAATGGTGGCTGAGCGCGGTCGCTTGCCGGCGCCGTAGCCGGCGTTGGCGGGCCACTGGCTTTCGTATTTGTCTGGGTTGTTCACATCGGCCATGGCGGTATTTTCACCGGGGTGCTGGATGTTGATAAACACCGCGCGGCCGTCCGGCGTCTCGCACCAGCCGGTGATCTCGCAACCCTTGGGGCCGACCAGGAAACGCGCCAGCGTGGCGGGCGTCGGGGTCTTGCCCACGTAGGTGGTGACTTCCCTGTCGCCCTGTTTCACCGTGCGCGTACCGCCGTCGCCCAGCTTGCCGGGTATGGCGGCGAGCATCATGCAGTTGGTCTGGTCGGTGTAGGCGCCGTCGTCGGTCTGGATCCAGCAGATGCCGGTGGCCGGGCTGAACACTAGGCCGTCAGGCGAGGACATGTCGTTCTCGTCCGTCAGGTTCGACAGGTTGACGCTGGACTTGTCGGCACCGGCTTCCGCGCCGAACACGTAGATATCCCATTTGAAGGCGGTGCTCGCAGGCGATGCATCAGCCATGCGAACGATGTGGCCGTTGACGTTGCCCTTCTGTTCCTTGCTGCCCTTCATGTCGGTGTAGACACGGGGGTTTGCGGCGTCGATCTTGTCGGCCGTGCGGCTGCTGTTGTTGGTCAACGTGCTGTAGAACTCGCCGGTGCGCGGGTGCACGCCACCCCACTCGGGACGGTCCATCTTGGTGGCGCCAGCGACATCGGCCGCCAGACGGGTGAAGACAGCGATGTCGGCATCGCTCTTGAACTCGAAAAAGGAACTGTTGGCAATCTTCGGGTTGTTCATCGACAGTTCCAGCCACTCGCCAGAGCCGTCGTCCTTGAAGCGGGCGGCGAACAGGGTGCCCTTGTCCAGGTACTTGTCACCGGCGGCCAGGCGGTTGGCCGGCTGGGCGTCCTTCGGATCCCACTTGGCCGCGGACACGAACTTGTAGATGTATTCGTTGCGAGCGTCGTCGCCCATGTAGCAGACGATGGGCTGGCCCACCACCGGCTTGGCGAAGGCCACGCTCTCATGGGCAAAACGGCCCAGGCCGGTGCGCTTGCGCATCGGGGCAGCGGTGTCGTAGGCGTCCACTTCGACCACATAGCCGAAGGTGTTCATCTCGTTGCGGTAGTCGTCCTTGGCGCTGGCGCCGAGCACGCTGTTGTTCCAGCGCACGTACTGGTCCTGAGGACCCGCGCTTTCCCAGCCATGGCGGCTGGCAGCGCCCGCCTTGCGGCCGTAGCGCACCAGACCCTGGACCTGCTTGTCCTTCTTGCGGGCGTCGTCGTCCTTAGCGTCGCGGGAGAAGTAGCCGTACCAGTTTTCTTCACCGCTGACGAAGCTGCCCCAGGGCGTTTTGCCGGTGCCGCAGTTGTTCAGCGTGCCGCGGCAAAGGGCCGCGTCGGGGCTGAACTTGGTGACAAGGTGCTCGCTGCCACGTGCCGGGCCGTGGATGGCCGCGGTGGTCATGGCGGTGATGCGGCGATTGAACGGCGAAGCGGCCTTGTAGGCCCACTGCTTGCCGCTGGACTGCACTTCCACAAACGACAGGCCGTGGATCGCCAGTTCCTTGTCCACTTCAGCCGCGGGGCGGGGCAGCGTCGAGGCGCCGCCATTGGCGTGAATAAAGAAGGAGGCGAGTTTTTCGTCGGTGGTGGCTTCGTGGTTCACACCCAGGATGCCGCGGCTGTTGAAGCTGTCGGACGGCTTGCCCGAAGCGTCCAGGCCGAACCATTCCATGCCGTCGTGGTGGTCGCCGGCGCGTTGTTCAAACTGCGCGTCGGTGCCGTCGTTCTTGTAGGCCGGCACACCGGCGGCCAGCGGGTCACCCAGGGCATAGATGATCTGGGCGGTGTAGCCCTCGGGGATGCTTACCTTGTCGGCTGTGGTCTTGGCCACAGGCTTGAAACCCAGACGGTCCACCGAGGCGACGCTGCCGCCGCTGCCGGTGGTGGCGCAACCGGTGACGGCCGTGGCGCCCAGTGCGGTGGCGGTCAGACCAGCGCCACGGAACAGGCTGCGGCGGCTCAGGCGGCTGCCCAGGACTTCTTCAAAGTGCGGGTTGGCGCTGGTGTTGGAATTCTCGTCGTTGAACAGATCGCTGGGACGTGTTGTCTGTGATTTCACAATGGTCTCTGAAGGGTTGAACAGTCCCTTGAGCATCAACAACAACAGTGAAAAGCTCGTGACGGTTTTGAGGCAAAAGCGTGTCCAACCCAGTCACCCCGAGGCGCAAAGTCGGATGTTGCTCCCACCTACAGGTTCATGCCTTCTGCGTCGTGCGCTGCCGCATCGATCTTCGTCTTACCCATGACGATCACCTCCCGCGCGGATTCACCGCGCATCCAGCAGTCCACCATGTCCGCCCATACTTGCATGAGGGCCCGCCGAGGCCCGGACAACCGAGCATGGTTGTAGACGGCAGCGACCTGGTCCTTTTTCTGGTGGGCCAGGCAGGCTTCCACCAAGGCCTCCGGGAAAAGTGCGTCGTTGAGCCGTGACGAGAATGTTCGGCGCAGATCGTGCACGGAGACCGGCAGAAACAGATCCTGACTGGGTGTTCGATCCTTGTTGATCCGTTCCACCGAAGCGGCAATCGTCCGATTCAGCGTGGCCTGGCTGATCGGCTCGGCGGAGTCATACCGGCTTGGATGGAGAAAGTTGCTCGACGGGAAGCAGGTTCGAAGCGTTGTCAGGATGTCCAGGGCCTGCTCTGCCAAATACACGGTATGCGGCTTGCCAGCCTTCATCCTCTCGGCAGGGATCAGCCACTGTGCCCGTTCCCAGTCCACCTCCGCCCAAGTGGCCCCGATGAACTCACCTTTGCGAACACCCGTCAGCAGCAAGAACCTGACAGCCAGCCGCAGTGTCGGCGCGGTGCCAGTCTTCTCCAGTCCGTCGAGCAACGTCTTGATTTCGTGGCGGCTCAGGTTGCGCTCACGCGGGACAAACGTCGCGTAGGCCTTCCGAGCAAGCGCTTCCGCCGGATTGGCGATATCGACGCCTTTGCCATTTGCGAAACGGTAGACCTGTAACACCAGTTCCCTGGCGTGCACGGCCGGACCTGGGCCTCGCTCCTTCTTGACGCGGTCGAGCAACTCACCTAACGCGATCGGCTTGATTTCATCAAGATTCAGCTTCTCGAATGGACCGGCCAGGATGCGGTCATAGATCGAGCGCCGCAAAGCCAGAGTGCTGTCGGCTAGGCGTTCGGCGCCGCTCTTGGCGTCGGACTTGAACTCAAAGTACCGAGTAGCCCACCGCCCGAAAGTCATAGCGTCGGCGACTTCGCTCCGCTGATCAACCTTGGCCCGAGCCGGCGACCGCCCGGAACTGACATCGACACGCGCCCGAGCCAGCAGCAGGCGCGCTTCCTCCAGCGTCACATCCATGCCATAAGCCAAGTGAGATCGCTGGGCATGGCGCGCAACCGGTTCATGGCGTCCGATGGTCAGCGTCTCGCGTCGGCCGCTCAATCGATAGTCGTAGCGGAAGGACCTGCTGCCACTGGGCGAGACGACGACGTAGAGGCCATTGCCTCCGTCGCTTACCTTGTAAGCCCGCTCGCCTGGCAGTAGTTCTCGCAGTTTGGCTTCCGTCAATCCGTGGCGCGTTCTCGCGCTCGCCAGCCCAACCCGCACCCGTTCCATCAAGGTGTTCATGAGATCTCCGATCCGTTGCTTTTCGCAGGACCGAGGTACCGTCATGGGGTCTGACGGTATCGCTGCAGGCCTGCCAGCTTAGGTGCCCGGATACCGTCAGGTCAACCGTCAGATCGCCTGGGACGCTCTGGGATTCGATGGGACGCCGTGAGACGCTAAGTCCTTGTCCCTGCAACGAAATCGGGTTTTCCTGGGATGTTCCGAAACACCTTGGGACGATCTTGGCTCATTCCCACTCGATCGTGGCTGGCGGCTTGCTGCTCACGTCGTAGGTCACGCGGTTGATGCCGCGCACCTCGTTGATGATGCGGCTGCTGACTTTTTTGAGCAGCGCGTACGGCAGCTCAGCCCAGTCGGCGGTCATGAAGTCGCTGGTTTGCACCGCGCGCAGCGCCACCACGTAGTCATAGGTGCGGCCATCGCCCATCACGCCCACGCTCTTGACCGGGAGGAACACGGTGAAGGCCTGGCTGGTGAGGTCGTACCAGCTCTTGCCGCTCGGGTGGTCGATGGTGGAGCGCAGCTCTTCGATGAAGATGGCGTCGGCCCGGCGCAGCAAATCCGCGTATTCCTTCTTCACCTCGCCCAGGATGCGAACGCCCAGACCGGGGCCTGGGAAGGGGTGGCGGTAGACCATGTCGTGCGGCAGGCCGAGCGCCACGCCGAGTTCGCGCACCTCGTCCTTGAACAAGTCGCGCAGCGGCTCCAGCAGTTTCAGGCCCAGTTGCTCCGGCAGGCCGCCCACGTTGTGGTGGCTCTTGATGGTCACGGCCTTCTTGCTCTTGGCACCGCCGGACTCGATCACGTCCGGGTAAATTGTGCCTTGTGCCAACCACTTGGCGCCTTTTGTTGATGCACCACTTGAGATGAGTTTGGCGGCTTCGGCCTTGAAGACCTCGACGAATTCACGGCCGATGATCTTGCGCTTGGCCTCCGGCTCGCTCACGCCGGCCAGGTGGCCGAGGAACTGGTCGGCCGCGTCCACGCGGATCACCTTGGCGT
>LNFM01009289.1_pt1 | contig 14402 bp, 9 predicted proteins | sample 596031 | NCBI WGS metagenome assembly LNFM01 (sample SAMN04254537, study PRJNA301005) | activated carbon metagenome | isolation source: dual media filters at the Ann Arbor, Michigan drinking water treatment plant | place: USA: Ann Arbor
TGAACATCTCCAAGCAGGAGCTGGGCAAGACGCTGAAGCGCTACAAGGGCACGAGCTGGGACCAGAGCCCGATCTTCAAGAAGGTCTACGCCGAGGAGTTCAGCCAGTTCGGCGGCGAGCCCTTCGGTGCCATCGTCGGCGACTACCACTTCGACCAGAGCGCCCCCGATGTCGAGCTTCTGGCCGAGATGGCCAAGATCGCAGCCTCCGCGCACTGCCCCTTCATCACCGGCGCCTCGCCGACGCTGATGCAGATGGATTCCTGGCAGGAACTGGCCAACCCGCGTGACCTGACCAAGATCTTCACCACGCCCGAATACGCCGCCTGGCGGTCGCTGCGCGAAAGCGAGGACAGCAAGTACATCGGCCTGGCGATGCCGCGTTTCCTCTCGCGCATGCCCTATGGCGCGAAGACCAATCCGGTGGATGCCTTCAACTTCGAGGAAGACACCGGTTCGGCCGACCACAGCAAGTACACCTGGGCCAACGCGGCCTACGCGATGGCGACGAACATCAATCGCGCCTTCAAGGAGTCGGGCTGGTGCACGCGCATCCGCGGCATCGAATCGGGCGGCGCGGTGCAGAACCTGCCGACGCACACCTTCCCCACCGACGACGGTGGTGTGGACATGAAGTGCCCGACCGAAATCGCCATCGAAGACCGCCGCGAAGCCGAACTGGCCAAGAACGGGTTCATGCCGCTGGTGCACCGCAAGAACAGCGATTTCGCAGCGTTCATCGGCGCGCAGTCGATGCACAAGCCGGCCGAGTACGACGACCCCGATGCCACGGCCAACGCCAACCTGGCCGCGCGTTTGCCCTATCTGTTCGCCACCTGCCGCTTCGCGCATTACCTGAAGTGCATCGTGCGCGACAAGATCGGCTCGTTCAAGGAGCGCGACGAGGTCCAGCGCTGGCTGCAGGACTGGATCATGCAATACGTCGACGGCAACCCGTCGACTTCGTCAGAGGCGACCAAGGCCAGTCGGCCCCTGGCGGCGGCCGAGGTGGTCGTCGAGGACGATCCCGCCAACCCGGGTTACTACAGTTCGAAGTTCTTCCTGCGCCCGCACTACCAGCTCGAAGGGCTGACCGTGTCGTTGCGCCTGGTTTCCAAACTGCCGTCGGCGAAGGCAGGATGATTTTGTTGGGGTGAGTTCCTAGAAAGCACCCGACCACGGCTGCGTGGACGGGCGCCCCAAGCCAGGGGTGATTTGTGCAGCGTCTATCGCCTCGGAAATCCGGGGCAGTCAAGGAGAAACCGTCATGGCCATGGACATGTTCATCAAGATCGGCGACATCAAGGGTGAGTCGCAGGACGACAAGCACAAGGGCGAAATCGACGTGTTGGCGTGGAGTTGGGGTATGAGCAACTCCGGTACCACCCACACGGGCAGCGGTGGTGGCGCGGGCAAGGTCAACGTACAGGATCTGTCGATCACCAAGTACATCGACAAGTCGTCAACCGACCTGATGCTCGCCGCGTGCAACGGCAAGCACTTCAAGGAAGCGATGCTCTACGTGCGCAAGGCTGGCGAGAAGCCGCTGGAGTACCTCAAGATCAAGCTGACCGAAGTCCTCATCACCTCGGTGTCGACCGGGGGGTCGGGCGGTGAAGACCGCCTTACCGAGAACGTCTCGCTGAACTTCGCGGAAGTGAAGGTCGACTACACGCCGCAGAAGCCCGACGGTTCCGGCGAAGCCACCTTGAGCATGGGCTGGAACGTCGCCAAGAACATCAAGGTCTGACCTTCGTGGCCAGACGCCGGCGGCGGGCCTGCAGGACCGCTGTCGGTTCGTTCGTTGCTGTCCTGGTCACGGGCCTGGCGTGGGGTGCGGGTTTCGATGCCGTGCCCGTCCTCTTTCCCTTGAGTGACCAGTGCCCATCGCCCCTGGCTGAGGAAGTGCTCCGACATGTCTTCACCGACCCCAGCTGAACAGGCGCTCCGCGACGGTGACGCCCTGCGCGCGCTGAAGGCACTGACCGACGAGGTCCGGGCCCGCCCCAACGACGCCAAGCTGCGCGTCTTCCTCTTCCAGCTGATGGTGGTGCTGGGGCAGTGGGACCGGGCGCTGAACCAGCTCAAGGTGGCCGGCGAGCTCGACGCCTCGACGCTGCCCATGGTGCAGACCTACCGCGAGGCGATCCACTGCGAGACGCTGCGCCTGCAGGTCTTCGCCGGGCAGAAGGTGCCCATGCTCTTCGGCGAGCCCGAGCCCTGGATAGCGCTGCTGATCGAAGGACTGTTGCGCGAGGGCCGGGGCGACGCCGACGCCGGCGCCAAGCTGCGGGCGCAGGCGCTGGACGAGGCACCCGCCACGCCTGGCACGCTCAACGGCCAGGCCTTCGAGTGGATCGCCGACGCCGACAGCCGCCTCGGGCCCACCATCGAGGCCGTGATCAACGGCCGCTACTACTGGCTGCCCTGGAACCGCCTGGCCCAGGTGGACATCGACGAGCCCGTGGACCTGCGCGACAGCGTCTGGATGCCTGCGCACTTCACCTTCACCAATGGCGGCGAGACGGTGGGTCTGATACCCACCCGCTACCCCGACACTGAACTGGCGACCGGCGACCTGTGCGCGCTGGCCCGCCGCACCGACTGGCGCGAGACCACGCCCGGCACCTGGATCGGGCTGGGCCAGCGTGTGTTGACGACCAGTGCCAGCGAGACGGCACTCATGGACGTGCGGCAGGTCGTGCTCGGCGCGGGCTGACGCAGCCCTCGCCGCAGCGCACGCACAGCCCGCATGGCCAATCTGCGCGCCCAGGACCGTCTGCAACCGGCCCTGCTCGACCGACTCACCGACGACGACCCCGGCTCCGCCTCCGAAGCGGTCGAGGCGCGCGTCATCAACCGCTCGCGTCTGCGTGATCTGGTCCTGCGCGACCTGGCCTGGCTGTTCAACGCGACGAGTTCGACCCACCACGAGAAATGGGACGCCGCGCCACTGGCCGCCCACTCGGTCGTCAACTTCGGACTGCCGCCCATGTCGGGCCAGAGCCTGTCGGCCATCGACCTCGGGACGCTGCAGGAACGGGTGCGCCATGCCATCCTCGACTACGAGCCGCGCATCCTCCCCGAGACACTGTCGGTGGTGGCGGTGGCCAACGAGGCGCAGGCCGATCACCACAACGTCATCGGCTTTCGCATCACCGGCCAGTTGTGGGCGCAGCCGGTGCCGCTCGAACTGATGCTGCAGACCGAGATCGATCTCGAGACCGGGCGCGTCGAGATCCGCGAAACCACGCGCTGACGCCACTTCGACAAGCTTCCATGGACCCTCGTCTGCTCCGCTACTACAACGAGGAACTGCGCCATCTGCGCGAGATGGGTGCCGAGTTCGCGCAGGCCTTTCCGAAGATCGCCGCACGCTTGGGGCTCGAGGGCCTGGAGGTCAGCGATCCCTATGTCGAGCGCCTGCTCGAAGGCTTTGCCTTCCTCGCTGGCCGCGTGCAACTGAAGATCGACGCCGAGTTCCCGCGTTTCACGCAGCGGCTGCTGCAGATCCTCTACCCGCAGTTCCTGGCGCCGACGCCGGCCATGCTGATCGCCCGCATGACGCCCGAGCTCGGTGACCCGGCGCTGGCCACCGGCGCCCTGGTGCCCGCGGGCTCGGTGCTGGTCAGCAAGGCCGGCAAGGCCGGTGCCACGACCTGCGAGTTCCGCAGCGCACACGACGTGACGCTGTGGCCGATCGAGATCACCCAGGCCGACTACTTCACCCACGCCGCCGACCTGCCGCTGGCCGCCATGCCCGAATGGCGCAGGGCCCGCGCCGGCCTGCGCCTGCGCTTGCGCACCACCGCGGGGCTGGACTTCTCACGCCTGACGCTGGCCGACCTGCGCCTGCACCTGTCGGGTGTGGACGACATCGCCTACCGCCTGCACGAACTGTTGGCCGGGCACGTGCTGGGCGTGCTGGTGCAGCCCGCCGTGCGCGGCAGCGGGCGCTGGGAAGCGCTGGACGCCGACGCCGTGGAGCCGGTGGGCTTCGAGGACGACCAGGGCCTGATGCCGCCCACGCTGCAAGGCTTTGCGGGTTACCGGCTGCTGCAGGAATACTTTGCCTTCCCCCAGCGCTTTCTGTTCTTCGATCTGCTCGGCATCGGCCCGGCGCTGCGCAAGACCGGGGGCAACGAGGTCGAGGTGATCGTGCTCTTCGACCGCACCGACGCTGCGCTGCTGCAGGCGGTCGACCTGCAGTGTGTGTCGCTGCACTGCGTGCCCGCCATCAATCTGCTGGAGCGCCGCTGCGACCGCATCCACGTCACGCCCGACCAGTACGAGTACCACGTGATGCCCGACCGCACGCGGCCGCTGGACTTCGAGGTCCACACGGTGCTCGAGGTGCAGGGCTACGGCGTCGGCGTCGACAGCGAACGTCACTTCGTGCCTCTCTACAGCGCCTTCCATGCCGAGGACCGCGGCCATGAGGCCTACTTCACCATGGGCCGTGAGTTGCGGCTGCTGTCACAGGTGCAGCAGCGTGACGGACCACGTTCGTCCTACCTCGGCAGCGAGGTCTACCTCTCGCTCGTCGACCCGAGCGAGGCGCCCTTTCCGGACGATCTGCGCCAGGTCGGTGTCAAGGCGCTGTGCACCAACCGCGACCTGCCCATCCTGATGCCCACCGGTCAGGCGGGCGGTGATCTCACGCTGGCCGTGCCCGCACCGGTGCGCCGCATCGACGTCATTAAGGGCCCCTCGCGTCCGTTGTCCGCGCTGCGTGAGGCCAACTTGTCGTGGAAGCTGATCAATCAGCTGTCGCTCAACCACCTCTCGCTGCTGGACACCGACGCGCAGCATGGTGCGGCGGCGCTGCGCCAGATCCTGCGCCTGTACGCGCCGTCGGGCGATGCCGGCGCGCTGCGCCAGGTCGAAGGGCTTCGTTCGGTGCGCATGAGCCCGGTGGTGCGCCGCCTGCCGATGGCCGGGCCCATCACCTTCGGCCGCGGCGTGGCCGTCGAGGTCGAGGTCGACGATCTGGCCTTCGAGGGCGGCAACGCCTTCCTGATGGGCTGCGTGCTGGAACGTTTCCTGGCCCGGCACGTCTCGATCAACGGCTTCACGCAGTTGCGCCTGCGTTCGCCCGACCGCGGCGAGATCCTCGCCGGCCTGCCGCGCTGTGGTGCGCGGCCGATGGTGTGAACGTGTCCCGCACCGACCCCATCCACGCGATCGCCGCCGCGCCTTACCAGTGGGACTACTTCCACGCGCTGCGCTGCATCGACGCCTTCCATGCGGATAGGCCACGCCTGGGCACGGCCCGACGTCCCGCCGACGAGGCGGTGCGCCTGGGCCAGCCGGCGGACCTGTCGTTTGCCCCGGCCGCCATCGCCAACGTGGCGCTCGACGCGCAAGGCGGCGTGCCGCGCATCGACGTGCGTTTCTTCGGCCTCTTCGGCCCCAACGGCCCGCTGCCGCTGCACCTGACGGCTTACGCGCGCGAGCGCAGCCTGCACAAGGGCGACCACACGCTGCAGCGCTTTGCCGACCTCTTCCACCACCGCCTGCTGCTGTTGTTCTATCGCGCCTGGGCGCAGGCCCAGCCGACGGTCAACCTCGACCGCCCGGCCGAAGACCGGTTCGCGGAATACATCGGTTCGTTGATCGGCATCGGCGGCGCGGAATGGCGCCAGCGTGATGCCGCGCCCACCCACGCCAAGCTGTTCTTCGCCGGCACGCTGTCGCGCCAGGTGCGCAACGCCGATGGCCTGCAGGCGCTGGTCTCGGGCTACCTGCGCATGCCCGTGCGCGTGGAGTCCTTCGTGGGCCGCTGGATGCGGCTGCTGCCGGCAGAACGCACGCGCATCGGTCGCCGGCGCGGCGGGCGTCACATGCCGGCCGCGCAACTGGGCCGCAACGCCGTGCTCGGTGGTGCCGTCTTCGACCGCCAGCACCACTTCCGCCTGCACGTCGGGCCTGTCGACGCCTCATCCTTCGAGGCCCTGCTGCCGACTGGCCGCGCACTGCCTGCAGTGAAGGCCCTAGTGGACCACTACATCGGCCTCGAATACGGTTGGGACCTGCAGATCCGCCTGCGGCCCGAGGCACGTACGCCTACATGCCTGGGCCAACAGGGCCGCCTGGGCTGGACGAGCTGGATCGGTGCCCTGCCGCCAGGCCAGACGCCGACGCTGACACTGCATCCTGAAGCCCGCCCCGCCTCATCCTGAAAGGAAGCCCCATGGCAGAGATCAACCGCGTCACGCTCTTCGGCAAGCTCAACCAGCCGACCTACAAGTGCGTCGAGGGCGCCACGGTATTCTGCAAGCTGCGCGGCAACCCCTATGTCGAACTGGAGCACTTCCTGGCTCAGCTGCTGCAGTCGCAGGACAGCGACTGGCACCGCGTCATCCAGCACGCGCAGCTCGACATGTCGGTGCTGGCCAAGGACCTGACGGCCGCGCTCGATCGCCTGCCGCGCGGTGCCACCAGCATCAGCGGCATCGCCGAGAACATCGCCGACGCCATCGAGCGTGGCTGGGTCTACGGCACGCTGCTCTATGGCGACAACGTCGTGCGCAGCGGCTACATGCTGGTGGGCATGCTGAAGACCAAGAACCTGCGCAACGCGCTGGTGGCCATCAGCCGGCAGTTCGAGAAACTCAAGGTCGATGACTTGTCGGATGGGCTGCCCAAGATCATCGCCGGCTCGCCCGAGGAAGGGCAGGGCGCCAGCGACGGCTCCTCGGGTGCGGCCGGCGGCGCGACGCCCGGCGAGGCCAGCGGCGCCATCGCGCCGGCGGCGATGGGCAAGCAGGAGGCGCTGAAGAAGTTCACCGTCGATCTCACCGCGCAGGCGCGCGACGGCAAGATGGATCCCATCGTCGGCCGCGACGACGAGATCCGCCAGGTGGTCGACATCCTGATGCGGCGGCGCCAGAACAACCCCATCCTGGTCGGCGAGGCCGGTGTCGGCAAAACGGCGGTGGTGGAAGGTTTTGCCCAACGCATCGCACGTGGCGACGTGCCGCCCAGCCTGAAGGACGTGGAACTGCGCGCGCTCGACGTCGGCCTGCTGCAGGCCGGCGCCAGCATGAAGGGTGAATTCGAGCAGCGCCTGCGTGGTGTCATCGACGAGGTGCAGGCCAGCCCCAAGCCCATCATCCTGTTCATCGATGAGACGCACACGCTGGTGGGCGCTGGCGGCGCCGCAGGCACCGGCGATGCCGCCAACCTGCTCAAGCCCGCACTGGCGCGCGGCACGCTGCGTACCATCGGCGCGACGACGTTTGCCGAGTACAAGAAGCATATCGAGAAGGACCCGGCGCTGACGCGCCGCTTCCAGACGGTGCAGGTCGACGAGCCCGACGAGCCCAAGGCCATCCTGATGATGCGCGGCGTGGCAAGCACGATGGAGAAGCACCACAAGGTGCAGATCCTCGACGAGGCGCTGGAAGCCGCGGTCAAGCTCAGCCACCGCTACATCCCGGCACGCCAGCTGCCCGACAAGGCGGTGAGCCTGCTCGATACGGCCTGCGCGCGCGTGGCCGTGAGCCTGCACGCCACGCCGGCCGAGGTGGACGACTGCCGCAAGCGCATCGAGGCGCTGGAGACCGAGCTCGGCATCATCGGCCGCGAGAAGGCCATCGGCATCGACGTCGGCAAGCGCGAGACCGATGCCACCGAGCTGCTCGCCGGTGAGCGCGAGCGGCTGGCCAAGCTGGACCTGCGCTGGGCCGAGGAGAAGGCGCTCGTCGACGAGATGCTGGCGCTGCGCGCGAAGCTGCGAGACGGCATCCGGCCGGTGGAAGGCACGGGCAGCCGGCTGGAGGCCCAGGCCGCCGAGGTGACGCCCGACAAGGCCGCCGCCGACGCCGAACGCGAAGCCGAACGCGTGGCCTGGCTGGCGCAGCTGAAGGCCGTGCAGGACAAGTTGACCACGCTGCAAGGCGAGACACCGTTGATCCTGCCCACCGTCGATTACCAGGCCGTGGCCACGGTGGTGGGCGACTGGACGGGCATTCCGGTCGGCCGCATGGCGCGCAACGAGATCGAAACCATTCTGAAGGTGGCCGATGCGCTGGCGCAGCGTGTCATCGGGCAGGACCACGCGATGGAGATGATCGCCAAGCGCATCCAGACCAGCCGCGCGGGCCTGGACAACCCGAACAAGCCGATCGGTGTGTTCATGCTGGCGGGCACGTCGGGCGTCGGCAAGACCGAGACCGCGCTGGCCCTGGCAGAGGCGCTCTACGGCGGCGAGCAGAACATGATCACCGTGAACATGAGCGAGTACCAGGAGGCGCACACGGTCAGCACGCTGAAGGGCGCGCCTCCGGGCTACGTGGGTTACGGCGAAGGTGGCGTGCTGACCGAAGCCGTGCGGCGCAAGCCCTACAGCGTGGTGCTGCTCGACGAGGTGGAAAAGGCCCACCCCGACGTGCACGAGATGTTCTTCCAGGTCTTCGACAAGGGCTTCATGGAAGACGGCGAAGGCCGTTTCATCGACTTCAAGAACACGCTCATCCTGCTGACGACGAATGCTGGCACCGAGCTGATCGCCAGCCTGTGCAAGGACCCGGAGCTGATGCCCGACCCCGAGGGCATGGCCAAGGCGCTGCGCGAGCCGCTGCTCAAGGTCTTCCCGCCGGCGCTGCTGGGCCGCCTGGTCGTTATTCCGTACTACCCGCTGAGCGACGAGATGCTGGGCAAGATCGTCAAGCTGCAGCTGGGCCGCATCAAGAAGCGGATCGAAGCGCGCTACAAGATCCCCTTCGAATGCAGCGAAGACGTCGTCAAGCTCGTCGTCAGCCGCTGCACCGAAAGCGAATCGGGCGGCCGCATGATCGACGCCATTCTCACCAACACCATGCTGCCCGACATCAGCCGCGAGTTCCTGACGCGGATGATGGAGGGCAAGCCGATTGAGCGTGTGTCGGTGGGTGTGGCCGACGGCGGTTTCAAGTACACGTTCTGAAACGGGCTTGGGTGCCGCGCGCTGCGGCACCTAGGCGCCCGCGGGGTGAGATGCAAGCCCTACTTCGTGGGCTACATCGGCCGGTGCCACGGGCGCATTCTCGGCAACCCCGGGTGGGGGCTGGCCCCACCTTTCGCGGGTCAGTGGTCGATCAATGGAGGTTGCGATGCCGAGTGTGCGTGGAATGGTCACCGCTTTCGAGCGCCAGAAGTCCAGTCGGGTGGTCATGTCGGGCCACGGCACCTATTTCACCGCCGACGGCAAGATCAAGGTGCCGGCGGGTGTCACGCTGCACTTCTACGTCGATCACGGCGATCTCACGAACAACGCCGTCGGCATGGCGGTCGAAAATCGCTTCGCCTCCACGAGCCCGCCGGTGCCGAAGGAGACCTTCACCGAGGGCCAGGAGGTCTACAACTACCGCCTCAGCTTCGGCTCCCGGCTCGACCTCGCGGGGTCGCTCAGCACCTACAAGTACGACTGGATCACCGTCGACCAGGTCGACCGCATGGTGCCGCTGAGCGTGCTCTTCCGCGACCCGCGCTGCCGCGCCCCCTGCGAAGTGCACTGGGCGGCCTGTCGCGAGATCCGCGCCGGGTCCACGGACAAGGGCGGCTTCTACGTGACCCGCCCGCGCGTGGACCTGGAAAGCACCGGCAAGAGCCTGAACCTGGTCGACAGCAGCGGCAACGCGGTGTCCTACGCCAGCAAGATTCCCGGACGCCTGCCGGGGCACTGATCGCCGGCGCCTCGCGGCTGCGGCGGCATCAAGCGGCACCGAACCCGGCCAGGGGCCGCGCAGGATCGGCGATGGACTGGAAGCGCATCAGCGTCACCGCGTTGCGGTGTTTGTGGCTCATCAGCGGCATCAGGCCGGCGGTCAACAGTGCCTGGCCCGCCTGTTCGCCCAGGTAGTCCTCGGCGCAGGCCTGCAGTTCAACTTCGCCGTCGCGTTCGAAGCTGTAGGCGGGCAGGTCGCCAAGCTCTCTCTCGTCGCCGGGCTCCATGGCCCAGCCGCGCGCCATGTAGGCGCGGCCGATGAGCAGCGCCGCGGCCAGCGAGCCGGCACCCCAGAGCAGATGGTCGTGCTCGGGCGGGCCGGTGAATTCTTCGAAGGCGAAGCTGGCCACCGGGTCGCTGCGCTTGCCGTAAGGCCTGCGCAACAGCACCCGGGGCGCCGCCAGGCCGACCCAAGGCGCCGCTTCGCTCTGGCGCAGCATGTTCCAGCCCGCGAGTGCTGCCGGGTCGGCCAGCGCCAGCGCCGGATCGCCACCGGCCAGCAGCGGGCCCCCGGCCTGTTGCGCCAGCAGACCCAGCGCCGCCAGCAGGCCGACGTCGGTGTCCGTTGGGCCGAAGCGCTCGAGACTCACGACGGCGCTCCACGACTCGCCGCCCGGCACGCCGCGCCAGCGGTCGGCCAGCGCGTGGTGCAGGCCGGTCTGCGTGAGCTGGCCGCGCGCCGCAACCACGTCGGCCAGCAACTCATCGCGGCTGACGTCGAAGAGGTGCAACTGCAGGTGCTCGTCGAGTTCCAGGCTGGAGATGAGCCACTGCGCGCCGCGCCAGGCCGATTCCATGGCCTGGAAAGCCGGCGCGTGAAGCAGCTCGCGCATCTGCGTGGCGATCGTGCGGTCCACCGATGCCGTGAGCTGCGCATGCATCGGCCCGTGGTCGGGCAGGATGTGCGGCGCCACCAGGCCGCGCACGAAGGCGTCGACGCCTCCGGGTGCAGGCGCTGCGGCCGGCACTGCCGCTGCCGGCCGCCCGCCCAGCAGGCCGGCCAGCAGGTCGCCGCCGGCCGCCGCTGGGGCAGCGCCTGTCGCCGGCAAGGGCACACCCAGCTCGGCCGCCGCGGCCACGAACTGCTGCGGGTCCTGCAGGCGCCGGCGCAGGCTGCGCAGGGCTTCGAACACCGGCACCCGTGCAAAGAGGGCGTCGGGATGAAAGTCTTCGAGGTCCTCGGCTTCGAACACGCTGCCGGCGGCCGGTACCTGCGGCGCCAGGCGCTGCATCACCTTGCTAAGGGTGTCGATGTCCACGCGGTGCGTGGGCCGCGCCGCGAGAGCGGGGCGTTCGTGGGCCGGGCGGCCGCTGAAGTCGCCCAGCAGCAACAGGCGCATGGCCTGTGTTGGCGGGCGCCGGCCGGTGTTTTCGTCCCGCCTGCCGGCGGTGAGGTTGATCTCGAGTCGTCCGACCATCGTTGCTCCAGGGGAGGACGCGTCGTGCCGGGCAGGGCAACATGAGCCAGGCCGCGACTTGCCGATGACCCGACTTTGCTGCAGAGTCGGCGCAGCGGCAAGCCCTCGCCACCACCTCTTCCTCCCCCTCATGGACGCACCTGCCCCCCCAGCCGCAGTTCCCGCAGACGTCGCCCCTGAGATGTCCGAGGCCATGCGCCAAGTGCAGGACGCGATGACGGTCCACCGAGCCGGCCGGCTCGACGAAGCCGAGCAGCGCTACCTGCAGGCGCTGGCCCTGGAACCCGACAACGCCGATGCGCTGCACCTGCATGGCCTGCTGATGGTCAGCCTGTGCCGCTTCGCGGAGGCCGAGCGCCAGATTGCCCGCGCCATCGAGGTCAAGCCCGGGGTGGCGATCTTCCACAACAACCTCGGCAACGTGCTGATGCAGATGGGCCGGTTGGACGACGCCGAGCAGCAGTACCGGCAGGCCATCATCCTCGACTCCGACCGCGTGGATGCGATGAACAACCTGGGTGTGCTGCTGTCCCGACGCCGGCAGCACGGCGACGCCGAGAAGATCTTCCTGCGCCTGCTGGAACTGCTGCCGCAGTTTTCCGACGCGCGCCAGAACCTGGCGCAGGTGTACATCGCCACCGGGCGCCTCTCCGACGCCGTCAACCAGTGCCTGACGGGGCTGGTGACGTCGCCGATGAACCGCGGTCTGCGGCATGTGCTGGGGTTGGCCTACGGCGCCCTGGGGTGGGTCGACGAGGCCGTGGAGCTCTACCGCAATTGGCTCGAGGAAGACCCGGACGACGTGCGCGCCCGTCACCATTATTCGGCCTACACGGGGCAGGGCGTGCCCGAGCGGGCCTCGGCGGCCTACGTCCGCATGACCTTCGACAGTTTCGCCGAAGGATTCGAAAGCAAGCTGGCCGACCTGGACTACCGCGCGCCTGCCCTCGTCGGCGAGGCGCTCGCACAGGCGCTGGGTGAACCGCAGGCGTCGCTGCGCATCGCCGATGCCGGTTGCGGCACCGGCCTGTGCGCGTCCTACCTGAAGCCCTATGCGCGCGAACTGGTCGGCGTCGACCTGTCGCGCCCGATGCTGGAACGCGCCGCGGTCAAGCGGCTCTACGACGAACTGCGCCAGGCCGACCTGGTCGAATTCCTGCAGTCGCGTCCCGACGCGTTCGACGCGCTGATCTCGGCCGACACGCTGTGCTACTTCGGCGTGCTCGACGGTTTTGCCGCGGCCGCGCGGCGCTGCCTGGCGCAGGGGGGACGGCTCGTCTTCACCGTCGAGGCCCTCGACGATGACCAGACCGAGCCGCCGTGGCGTCTGCAGACCCACGGCCGCTACAGCCACCGGCGCACCTATGTCGAAGACACGCTGGTGGCCGCCGGCTTTCAGGCGCCCGAGATCCAGGGCGTGTTCCTGCGCAACGAGTCGCAGAAGCCGGTGGCCGGCTGGCTCGTCATGGCCACGACCTGCTGACCTTCCGCGCAGCCCGCTGCGTCCTGAACGGACCCGACCATGCCTGACCTGATTGCCATCGATCTGAAGCCGCCCGCCGGCGTGCCCTTGCGCTTCCTGTCGATGGAAGGGCGCGAGGAGATCTCGCGCCTGTTCGAATACAGCGTGCTGGCCACGGCCCAGCCCACCGACACCATCGACTTCGACAAGCTGCTGGGTCATCCGGCGCAGGTCACGGTGAAGACCGTCGGGCAGGCCGCACGCGTCTACCACGGACTGGTGACCTCGGCGCGCTTCGAGGAAGTGCGCGGTTCGCTCGTCGTCTACCGTCTGACCCTGCGTCCCTGGCTCTGGTTGGCCACGCGCAGCGCGCAATCGCGCATTTTCTCGAAGCAGAAACCTGCCGACGTGCTGAAGAAGGTGCTGACCCCCTACGGCGGCACGCTGGAGCTGAACCTGAGCGGCAGCTACCGCACGCGCGAGTTCCGCGTCCAGTACCGCGAAAGCGACTTCCAGTTCGTCAGCCGCCTGATGGAGGAAGAGGGCATCTCCTACTTCTTCAAGCACGAGGACGGCAAGCACACCCTGGTTCTCGCCGACAGCCTCAGCCCGCACGTCAACATGCTCGGCCTGAGCACGCTGCCCTTCCAGGACGGCCGTCACGCCGGCGAGTCCGTCAAGCGCTGGCAGTGGGGCCAGGAGATCCAGACCACCAAGGTCACCGTGCGCGACTTCAGCTTCATCGCGCCGGCGCAGAACTTCGAGAAGTCGGCCACCGTCACCCGCCAGCATGCGCATGCCGATCTCGCGGTCTACGACTACCCCGCGGGCCTGTCGGCCGACATCCAGGGCGATGGCAACGTCTCGGAAGGCGTGAACGCCGCGACGGGCATCGCCAAGCGCGGGGTCGACGAGCAGCAGGCCCGCTTCCTGGTCGCCGAGGGGGAGACCGACTCGCGGCGCCTGTGCACCGGCGCACGCTTTTCGCTCAAGGGCCATCCGGTGTCAGGGCAGGACCGCGAGTACATCGTGCTCTCGACGCAAGTCAAGATGACGCTGCCCGGTTACGAGGGCGGTGCAACGACCGAGGCCGAGCACGAAATGCAGTTCAGCGCCTTCCCGTCCGCCATTGCGGCCTTCCGCCCGGCGCGCCTGACACCGCGACCGCACGTGCCCGGTCCGCAGACGGCCACCGTCGTGGGCCCGGCGGGCGAGGAGATCTATGTCGACAAGTACGGCCGCGTGAAGCTGCAATTCCACTGGGACCGTGAAGGCAAGAAGGACGCCGACAGTTCCTGCTTCGTGCGCGTGTCGCAGCCTTCGGCGGGCAAGGGCTACGGCTTCGTCTCGCACCCGCGCATCGGGCAGGAGGTGGTGGTCAGCTTCCTCGAAGGCGACCCCGACCAGCCGCTCATCACCGGCCGCGTCTACAACGCCGACCAGATGCCGCCTTACGCGCTGCCCGACAAGAAGACCGTCAGCACCATGCGCAGCAAGTCGTCGGGGCAAGGCGCGGCCGTGGCCGACCACAACGAACTGCGCTTCGACGACCTCAAGGGCAGCGAGTACATGCTGATGCACGCGCAGAAGGACCAGCTCGAGTTCGTCAAGGAGACGGTCAAGACGCTGGTGGGCAAGGACGAACATCGCACCGTCAAGAACAACCGCAAGCACAAGGTCGAAGGCACCGACCACCTCACCGTCACCAAGGCCGTCAGCCGCAAGTTCGACGACAAGTACAGCACCACGGTGGCCAAGGACATCCTCGTCAAGGGCGACGGCATCTACAGCCTGAAGACGGCCAAGGACATCAC
>LNFM01009292.1_pt1 | contig 14399 bp, 8 predicted proteins | sample 596031 | NCBI WGS metagenome assembly LNFM01 (sample SAMN04254537, study PRJNA301005) | activated carbon metagenome | isolation source: dual media filters at the Ann Arbor, Michigan drinking water treatment plant | place: USA: Ann Arbor
AACCCGTGCCGGTCACGGTGACCACCACGCCGTCCCCGCCGCCGGAGCGGACGATCTGCACGTCGTTGCCCGCCCTGTCGATGATCTGCCCACCGGTCCCGGTGCCGGTGTCGAACGTGTCCACACCCGTGTCGATGTCGTCGGCGATCCCGTCCCCGTCGTCCGCGGCCTGCACCGTGAACGTGACGTCCCGGACGGACTCGTGCATGCCCGTGTCCCGCGCGGTGATGCGCAGTGTGAAGGTCCCCGCAACGTCGGTCGGGAGACGCCGATCGAGGCCGTCGAGCTGCGGATCGCCGAGCACAATCTGCCCGGTCTCGACGATCACTCCGTCGCACCGCGTGACGGTCTCGAACACCCCCTCGCATGTCCAGCTCGCCACCTCCTGCTGGCCAACCGGGATGGTCATGCCGTCGACGGGCGATGCGACCGCGATCACCGGCGGCGGGTCCGTGGGGTCGGGCTGGACGTAGACGGGTGCGGGCAGGGTCGTCACCGACGCGCCGGGGAGTTCACCCAGGGCGACGGCACCGATCCAACGGCCCTGCTGCAGCCGCGTCAGTGAGTAGCTGATCGACAGGTGCGTGCGGGACCAGTCGATGACCGAGGAGCCCTTCCCGGAGGCCAGGCGGTCCTGCACCAGCGCCCGGTCGAACGGGCCGTCGGCGGTGACGGCGCGCAGGAAGGTGATCGTGTGCGCGGGCAGCAGGTCCAGATTCCGCCCGGTGACGATCACCTGGCCGCTCGCCGGTGAGGTGATGGACAGCACCTGTGGCCCATCCTCGGTGGCCGGGATGGCCGGGTACTGCTCGTTGGGGCTCTGGAGGTAGAGGGGCGCCGGCAGGGCGTGGTCGACGACCACCTCGCCATCGCTCAGGGTGACGGCGTGAACGTAACGGTCACGCGATGGCAACCAGGCGCCGTCGAACCTCACCACGATCCGTGTGCCTGACTGCTCGGCGATCTCCTGCTGATCCGCGCTGCCCGTCTGCTCGCCGGGGACGCGGGTCCCGAGCGAGATGAAGAGCATCGTCGGTACGGGAAGCTCCTGCCCCTCGATCACCACTCCGTTGCCCTCCGGGAGCGCCGAGACGGATGTGATCGCCGGTGCGGCGACAGCCGAGGGAGCCAGGATCAGCGCGATGAGCACGGCGAGCAGCGTCGGCAGCTCGAGGCGGGCGGATCGGTTGCGCATGCGAGATGTCTCCTTCGTCCTGCGGTGGCGTCGGGCGACGGTGTGTCGGGCGCGGGCGATGACCACCGGTGAACGGTCACCGCCCGCAGCTCCGCACACAGGACGGGCGCGACGGACGTGTTCTTCCCGCGGCGGGGAAATCGGTGGCCCGAGTGCCCGGCGGCGACCGTCCCAGCCTCAGCCCTTGGCGCGCGCTCCGATCGTCAGCTGCAGGTCCCGAAGCTCACGGGCGGCCGCGTCGACGGGTTCGCCGTCCCGAGAGATGGTCCCGACGAACAGGATTCCGTCGTCGCTCGGCACGGCGTAGATGTCGTCCCACTCCCCGGGGTTGCGGACCAGGTAAAAGCTGCCATCGGGGATGGGGAACAGCGCGACACAGCTCGCATCCGGACAGGCCGAACCCCGGGTGAGCTCGCGCACCTGCACGCGGATGCCCTCCGCACGGCGGCCGTCGATGGTGATCGGAGGGAGCGGCCGCGTGATCAGCCGTGGGTCCGTCCGGAGGCGTTGGAAGAGCTGGCCCGGGCTGCGGGCGGGCCCCAGCCGCCCATCCGGTCGGAAGAGCCGTTCGACCGTCCACAGCGAAACGAGCGAGTCGAGTGCATCGAAGCGGGTCAGGTCAACGCCCCTCGCCGTTTCCGCCAGCGCCAACCAGTCACCATCCGGAACCGTGATCTGCACGGGCACGGTGAACACGGTCGTTCGCCGTGGGCCGACGCCGAGCGGACCGGAGACCAACGGTCGCACCTGCGAATCCGCGTTCAGCCCTGCGGGTTCGGCGGGGTCGGGCATCGCCGAGGGCCGCAACCGGACCAAGAGCGAGTCTCCGGCGATCCCCACCCACACCGACTCGCCGTCCGTCGCCATCCCGCCCAGGCCCACCCCGACCTCGACGGGGGCCCCGGCGAGTGCGCGGCTGCGCTCGTCCAGGCGGGCGATGACCACGAACCCGGAGGGCTCGAACAGGCCGCCTTCCACGGTCGCCACCCAGAGTGCGTCCCCGGCCTCGACCACCTTCAGCGGCTGGTGAGGGAGCTTGACGGAGGGACCGAGCGGCGACCCGGTTGCGCGGTCGAATGGAGCGATACCGGCGGCGACGATGTCGGGAACCCACAGCGCCCGGTCGGTCCCGAGCGGGCCGAACGTGGTGGATGCCAACCGGAAGCCGGTGACCCGCCCGTCAGCGTGGTCGACCCGGTTGACCGTCCCGTCGAAGTCGGCGAGCCAGGTGGCACCCGCCACCGTGGTGATGCCCGCGGCACGGGTGGGCACCTCACGCCGCACCGGTGCGGCGTCCAGATCGTCGGTCCGGTAGGTGTTGAGGAAGAACCCCTTGGCGTCACGGCCCGCGACGCGCAGTCGCCCGTCGGTCTCCACGGCGTCGAAGATGTCTCCCAGGACGGTGATGCTCCCGGTCGTACGACCGCTCACGGGGTCGATGCGGCTGACGACCGACCGCCCGCCCTCCGGCCGGCCGAAGCCCGCCCACACCGCGCGTTCGCCCCCCACGACCGCGAATGCCTGAAGCCCTGCCGGCGGGGGAATCGGGCTCCCGACCACCGTGTCCGTGGTGGGGTCGACCCGGAGCACACCCTTGCTGGTCGCCACCCACACCCGGTCACCGGCGAACGCCACCGCACGTGGCTTGGCACCCAGCTCGATCTCCGCCCGGACCGTGGCGACCGGCGCCCGGTGCCCGTCCACGCCATCGTCGCCGCGGCTCATCAGGAACGCCCCCACGGCGGCGAGCCCGACGGCGACCACGGCCACCCCGGCCAGCAGCGGTCCGCGGCGCCGTGCCGCACGGCGGGCGGGCGCGAGCGTGTCCAGGTCGCGCAGCGCCCGCCCCGGGTCGGTCCCCGCACCCGGTGCGCCCGGCACCAGCACGGCCCGGTCGCCATCGACGAACACGTCATGTCGCCCCACACCGCTCGGGGCGACACCGGCGGTGGCAAGTGCCTGCACGGCCGACCGGAGGCCGGCCGAGCTCGCCCCGTCGATGACCGCGTCCTCACCGAGCGGAACCCCCAGACGCGCCGGGACGGCCACCCAGATCGCCTCCCCGACCTCACCCACCCCGTACACCGGGGTCAGCGACGGATGCTCCACCGCCGCCATGCGCCGATACGCGGTGAGGATCTCCTCGCGCACCGCGGGGTCTGACGACCGACCGGCGATCAGCACCGTCACCGGCCGGCCCGTCGCATCCTCGACCGCACTCCAACGCTCCTGCCCGCCGGATCCGCTGACGCGTTCGGCAAGGCGATACGGGCCAACCTGCGAACCGGAAGCCATGCTCATCGAGGTCCTCCACATTGGGCGATCGAACGAGGTTCCCGGTTACCCGACGGTGGCGTGGACGGTATTCTGGGGCCATCCGGTTCGCCGGTGTCCCACCCTCCACGACCTCACGTCGCCGCCCAGGGTCTGTGCCCTAGACGGCTGGGCGCATCGGGATCTTCCCGCGGGCTCAGGCGAGTCTGGCGAGCGACCCCCGGCTTGAGATCCCCGGCGCGATTCCCTTGGCGGCGTACGCGGCCTCCGCCGCCGCACGGCAGCAACCAGCCTCGTCCACACGACCGCTCGCAACCAGCGTGAGCGCCAACACCGCCTGGGTGTCCGCCATGTCCACAGGGGCGTCCGATCGCTGCGCCAATGCGAGCGCCTCCCGCGCGAGGACCTCGGCGCCCGGCCCATCACCTCGACGCGCGAGCACGACGGAGGTGGCGCGACGCCAGCGAAGCTGGGCGTCCACGTCGTGTGCGTGCGCATCACGGCGAGCCAACTCCGCACGCTCCAGCGCCTCCTCGTTCCGGCCCAGCGCCGCCAGGATCTCCGCGAGGAACCCCGCGTGGCTGCACAGGAAGCCGTCGGCGTCGAGCCGCCGCAGCACGTCCAGCCCCAAACGGACCTCCCCGGCGGCCGCATCCAGATCCCCGGCCCAGCGTTCGATCTCCGCGGCGGCAAGCCGGTCGAACGCCGCGCGGAACTCCTGGCCCATCCGCTCCCAGTCCGCGAACGCCGCACGAGCGATCGCTCGGCCCTCGTCGGGGCGGCCCGCCATCGCGAGCAGAACCCCGAGCTTCGGGCCGATTCCGGTGCGCACCCGGTCGGGGCGTGCCGTCTCCCCGAGAACCAACGCACATCGCCGGATCGCCTCCGGGACGGGGGTCGGACCCTGCAGCAACGGCGTCGCGACCGAATAGGCCAGGTCGAGCTCGGCCCGCGCGTCCTCTGCTGCGCGGGCATGCGCGAGACCGATCGTCAACTGTTCCAGCGCCGCGGCGTACTGCCCCAGGTTCCCTCGTAGGTTGCCCTCGACGAAGGCAACGTGTGCCAGACCGGCATCGTCGCCCAGCGCCCCGAGCAGCACGCGGTCCTCCTCCAAGGCGTCCAGCAGGGGCCCGGGGTCCGCACCGGCATCCGACAGCGACACGACCAACGTGCGAGCGGTTCGGGCGAGCGCGAGCAGGCGCCCGTCACCCGATCGGGCGGCATCGGCCATCGCCTCGGCCTGCGTTGAAATCGCCAGAGGGAGGCGCCCGTCCATGAAACGCGCGGACCCGAGCCGCCACAGCACGGATGCCCGTGCGGCCGTCCCGGCGGGCACGAGCCGGAGGGCCCGCTCGAGCAGGACCGTCGCGGAGCGCGCATCCTCGATGGCGAGGGCCGCTGCCCCGGCGCGCTCAAGCCACATGGACGCCCGGGCCGCCAGGTCAGGGGCCCGGCGGTCACGTGGATTGCGCTCCAGCCGGTTGCGGTGGGCCTCGGCCAGGTGGTGACCGACCAGCGCATCCCGGTCGTCCGGGAAACCGGACTGCTCGAGCCATCCGGCAAGCCGTTCGTGCAGCTCGGCGCGCACGAGCTTGGGGACCGCCTCGTATGCCGCATCGCGGATGAGGGCGTGCCGGAACCGGTGGGTGGCACGGTCCACGGGACCGGAGAACGGCTCGATGAACCCCCCGTCGCACAGTGCATCCAGTGCATCCGCCATGGCCTCGCGCTGTTCCTCGTCCAACAGGTTCTCCGCAACGTGTGCGGAGAACTCCCGCCCGATCACCGCGGCGCGCTCCCCCAGGATGCGGGCGGTCCCATCCAGCCGGTCGATGCGGGCGGCCAGCAGGGCCTCGACCGACGGCGGGAGCGGCGTGCCGGGAGCCTCGCGCTCCTGGGCGATCAGTTGCTCGAGGAACAACGGGTTTCCTTCAGCGGTCGCGACCGCGCGCAGCCGCGCGTCGGACGGCAGATCGCCCCCCAGCGCATGTGACAGCGACTCGGCGGAGGCCCGGTCCAGGGGTCCCAGATCGATGTGGGCCTCCCATGAGCGGCCCGCTTCGCGCAGATCCGGGCGCGCCGTGCACAGGACCATCACGGGCCCGGTGATCTGCGCGGCGAGGTTCTGGAGAAGGTCGAGGAACGCCGCCGGAGCCCAGTGGAGATCCTCCGCGACCACCACGACCGGGCCCGTGCGCGCGGCGTGGGCCACGAGCTCCCTGGCCGCCCACGCGATCTCCTCGAGGTCCGGCATGCGAGGTTCGTGCAGGCTCGTGAGCGCGATCAGCGGCGGGATGAGACGGCGGGTGTCCGAGTGGCCCTCCAGCGCCGCCCGCAGGGACGCCTCACCGAGGCCGGCGGCACCGACCACGATGTCCCGCAGGGGTTGCAGCGCACCGCCTGGCCCGTACGGTCGGCAGCGTCCAACCATCACGCGGGCGTCGATTCCGGCGGCGAAGGCGCGCACGAGATGGCTCTTGCCGATGCCCGCCTCCCCCGCAACGGTCAGCAGCTGTGGCGCGCGGGTCACCGAGATCCGGGCGAGGGCATCCCGAAGGAAGCGCAGTTCCCGGGAACGCCCGATCGCCGCCCGCTCGACGAGCGGGCCGGTGATCGCCTCGGGGCCGAGCACCTCGTGGGCTCCGTCCGGCACGTTGCTCCCGTGAGCCGGCCGGGTCCGGACGGCTCCGTGGATCAGTCGCCGTGTCGCCGGTCCGCAGAGGATCGCGTCCGGATCGGCGGCGGCCTGGAGGCACGCGGCGAACGCCAGCGGCGCGCCGGCGGCCAGCGACTCGGCGGCGTTGCCCACCACCACGCGGCCGCTGTCGATTCCGGTGCGAATCTGCAGCCGCTCACCGAACTCGCGGATGAGCGCCCGATTCAGCTCCGCCAGGTCGGACCGCAGGTCCAGGGCCGCTCGAACCGCCCGCAGGGCGTCATCCTCGTTGGCGGCGGGGAGGCCGAACGCCGCCATCACCCCATCCCCGAGGCGTTTCTCCACCACCCCGCCGTGCCGGTTCACCGCGGCGCCGCACACCCCCAGGAATCGGCGCTGGATCTCACGGAACCGAGCGAGGTCGATGCGGTCCGCGAGGGCCGTGGACCCCACGATGTCGATGAACAGCACGGTCACGACCGCCCGGCGCTCCCCGTCGGCGGCGCCCCCCAGCGGCGCGCCACAGCGCGTGCAGTACCGGGCGGCCGGCGCGCCCGGCGCCCCGCAACGGCCACACGTGGCACCGCTCATCCCCGACGGTCCGGGTGCGTCCCAGGCATCGGGGAATGCTGCCACGCCACCGGATGTCGGCGCAGCCGGGAAGAAACCGTCCCTCGAGTCCGTCCTGTCGGTGACCCACACACAGGAGGCACCCATGAACGACGACTCGACCGGCGGCGCGCCCGTCATCCAGGCCCAGGGCGTACGCCTGACCGGCGACATCCCGCAGACCGAGGCGCACGCCGCACGGCCGCCGCAGGCGTTGCCGGCCGGCGACGGCAGGGCCGGTGTGGAACTGACCTTCCCCGCGGAGGCCCCCGCGCAGTCGATCACCCTCACGTACCGGCCGCCCGCCGTCCCCGGCGACGCGCCGGAGGTCGAGCTGCACGGGTTCACGCGATGGTCGGACGTGCGCCTCAAGCGGGCCATCCGGGCGATCTGAGGTGCAACCGGCCGATCAGCCCTCGGTGATGGAGCGGCTGCGCCACGTGCGCGGCGTGAGCTGGGAGTGGGCGGACCCCGACCACCCCAGCCACGGCCCCGGTCGCCGCATGGGGGTCATCGCGCAGGAGGTGCGCGAGGTGTTCCCTGACCTGGTGCGGGAGGGTGGGGACGGGTTCCTCACCGTCGACTACGCCGGCCTGCTGGCCCCCGTCATCGAGGCGATCAAGGAACTCGACGATCGCCTGTCCCGGCTGGAGGCCCGCCCCGGCTCGCTTCCGGCGTAGCCGGAGCCACAGGCTCCCTCCCGCCCGCAGGCGCCCCGGCTCGGGTGGGAGGGGGTACCGGCCCGCCGCGAGAGCGGCGCGTGTCACCAGATCAACGCACCGTGAGGTTGATGGGCCGGCCGGCCGAGGCCGCCCAGTTGGTCCTCATGTACCGGGTGAACCGGCCCCTCAGCGTGAGGCTGCCGCGCCGTCGCGGGACGATGGCCACCACGCACGAGTCGCCCGTGCGCTCGAGGCGGAGGTGTCCCGGTCGCGTCACCGTCGACGCGGGTCTCCTGGACCATCGTGCCGGAGGTGGCCCGGGCGTCGCGCTTCTTCCCGGTCACGTGGCGTTCTCCCCGGGTCCACCGCGGCGACCGGGCCCGGGCTCGGCCATGTCCCGGCGATCGGATCACGCACGTTCGGTCCCCCCGGGCCCGGTTCGACCCGGGGGGACCAATCGTGCGGTGATCAGCCCTTGAGCGCGGGCCCCTTCGTGCCGGGAACCACCCGGACGCATCCGGTGGCGGACCCCTGGCGATCGCCGGCCGTGGCGGTGATCACCACGCAGGCCGTGCCGCCCGCCTTCGCCGACTTCGAGGCCGACACGACGGTCCGCATCGTCACCGTCGTGCTGGCGCCGGGAGCGAGGGACGGGATGCCGGGCAACCCCTTCTGGGTGAGACGCAGCCCCTTCGGCAGCGCCGCCTTCAGGGAGACACCGGTCAGCTGTGCGTCGCCGGTGTTGGTGACCCGCACACGCCAGGCGACCGTGCCACCTCGGCGAACCGTCTTCTTCGCGCCGGCGAGGCTGACCGAGAGGGCGCCCTGCCCCGTGACCACAGGGGGAAGCGGCCCGTCGACCACCTTGGGGTCAACCGTGGGCCCGGACACGATGGTCACGGCCGGAACGCCGGTATCCCCACCCTTCGGCGCGGGCGGCGGCGCACACACCTGAACGTCCGCGCGGGCGGTCGCCGTGTGCTTGGCGGCCGCCTTGCCGTCCAGCCCCAGGGGGCGCACGGTGACCAGGTTGCCGTAGGTGGAGCAGCCCTTGGCGGGGATGTCGAGCTCGCGGCGGTAGGTGAACCGGCGCGCCCCGGTGAGGGCCTCATCGAGCGTCCTGGGCTTCTCGCCGGTGAGCGTGTCGACCACACGCGCGATACCGCGAAGCTCCGTGATCTCGGCCTTCGCGGGGTGCACCTGTGCGGTCGCGGTGGCGCTGGTCGCCGCCCACGCCACCTTCGCGGTGTTCGTCAGCACGCCCTTGGGCAGCTTCTCGAGCGCGCAGACGTACGGCACCTTCAGCGTTGCCCCGGGGGCGATCGTCGACGGCCCGTCGAGCGTGCAGGTCCCACCGGGAAGCGTGTCGGTGAGCACGATCCCCACGGCCGTGCCGTTGGGGTTGCCCAACATGATCACGCCCGACACGCGGATGTTGTCGATGCCATCGACGCGCCGTGCGACGTCCACGGTGTAGTCCACCTGGACGGCGTCGCGCTTCTTGTTGAGACCGATCAGCGGCCCGACGGACTTTCGCGCCTCCCACTCCCAGGTGCGGTCGTAGCTGAGGGTCGCGGTCTTGCTGATCGTGAGGGGCGCCAACGGCGCAATGCCGGTGACCTGGACGTGCGTGACGGCCGTCGCGGTCCCGCCGTCGGCGTCGTTGGCCGTGGCCGTGATGGTGTAGCTGCCGGGCGCGGCGTAGGTGTGTGGCGCCGAGCACGGTGCGGCGGCTGTCCCGTCTCCCCAATCGACCGTGCACCCGGGAACGTCGTTCGCTCCGGCATCCCCGATGGAGGTGGTGAGGGTCACCGCCGTCCCCGCGGGCACGGTGGCGCCATCGGCGGGGGAGGTGATCGTGATGGTGGGTACCGCGTTCGCCACCGTCACCGCAGATGCCGCGGTCGCCTGTGCGCCCTGGTCGTCGGTGACCGTGAGCTTCGCCTCGTAGACGCCGTCATCCGTGCACGTGATCGTCGTGGCAAGGGCCGTCGGATCGGAGAAGCTGCAGGACGCCCCAGCATCGACGCCGGCCCCGTTGGTGACCGTCCAGCCGTACGTCAGGGGATCGCCATCGGGATCCGTCGCGGTCGCGGCGAGCGAGATCGGTGCGCCCTCGGTCCCGGACGCGTTCTGTGCCGACGCGGTCGGGTCCTGGTTGACGGGTCCGGCGACGAAGCTCCCGGACTTGATGAACACGGCCGAGTCGAGGGCCGAGTCAGAGGTGTCCGCGATCGCGAGGCGCAGGGTGTTCGGCACGTTCGGGTTCACCGGAGCCTCGCAGCTCAACACCGTGGTGAGGCCGTCCAGCTGGGTGTTGAACGGCGCTCCGGCCTCGATCGTGTTGTCCCGGAACAGCGCGGCATTTGCGCCGTTGTTGATGCTGTTGACGGTCACCGGCTGCGCCGGGACGCCGACCGTGGCGCAGTTCACGCCGTTCACGTAGAACGCGAAGACGTCGTTGTAGCTGGAGTCGACGTACTCGTTGTACTCCTCGCTTCCGAACACGTACTGGAACGAGATCCGGTCGAGTGTCGGGACGAAGGTGATCTCCAGGATGGTGGAATCGAACGTCGGGAAGCCGGACAGGGCGGAGAGGTCCGGATCACCCGGAGCCCCCGTGTTGTCGCTGATGTTCGTCGAGTCGTTCGGGCCGGTCACGACACCACCGTTGATGCCGGTCGGGACGATCGAGCCGGAGGCGAGGACGACACCCGACGCAAAGCCGATGATCGAGGAATCGGGGCTGGCCCCATCGGCCGCGGCGAACGTCCCGGCGGCGCGATCCTGGCCGGTGAGCGTCACCGAGGTGATGGTGATGCCGCTTCCGCCGAGGATGTTGGCCAGGTCGTTGGCCGTGAGGCCGCCGCCGACCTGGGTGGTCGAGAGTGCGGGTGCCGCGACGGCCTGTCCTGCGGCCCCCAGGAGGAGTGCGGCGGCGCCGGCCGCGCCGAACCGCGCAAGCGGACCGGTTCTGCGGCGGCGCCCGCGGACGGGCCGCGACGGTGTGGGCGTGTTCACGTGGTGACCTCTGCTGCTCGGCGCGGTCCATGCGCATGGCTGACCAATTCATCCGGAAAGGGTGTTGGCGCGACTACAGCGGAGGTCTGCTGAGGGACGGAATCTTTCGTTTGCACGGTTCCTCCCGTCCGAATCGGGGGCGTCCCCGTCCGAATGCGGGGCGGCCGTCGTTTCGGGCCGGACCGGCTCCCGCCTCCGCCCGCGGGGTGTTCGCACGTTCAGGGTGTGCGAGGTGGCGCGTCCCGGCCGCGCCACGCCGGGGGTGGCTGCCCATCACTGGGCACCCACCCCCGGCGTGGCTCACCTCCGCTGCTTCGAGGGGTCCACGGCGACGTGCGCGTATGCGGTGGCGCCGCTGAACTGGTCGAAGTCGGTCTTGGTCACCGCGGGCCCGCGGACGCCCACGATGTTGGCGAACAGGTACGGAACCCAGGGCACGACGTCCTCCATGAGCGTCTTGTCCAGGGCGACCCAGCACGCGGTGCGCTCGTCTCCGAGCAGCGCGCTGCACCGGTCGATCCGCGCATCCACGCTGGGAATTCCCTCCGCGGGGTACGGGATTCCGAACCGCTTGGCCTGGTCGGCGGTGAGCCCCACCAGCGAGTACCCGGCGTTCCCGATGGGAAGGATGTTGCGCCCATCCATCAGCGGCTGGAAGAACGTGGACGGGTCGGGGTAGTCCTTGCCCCATCCCGCGTGCCCGCCGATCTGAATGCGGCTCGCCAGCCGTCCGCTGGTCTCGAATGCCGGTCCGGTGGGGAGCTCGCGCACCTTCAGCCGGATGCCGATCTTCGCCAGCGAGGCCTCCACGATCGGCGTGAGGGCCTTCGCGTTGCCGGTGCTGTCGCCCAGGTAGAGGACGCTCTCGCAGGCCGGGGCGTCGCATCGGCCGTCCTTGTCGGCGTCGTACCGGCTCTTGCGCATCTCCTGCCGGGCGCGCTCCGGGTCGCCGGCACCGCCGGGCGTGGCGTAGGGGTCGTACCCCTCGATGTCCGGTGAGCCGCCGTACAGCGACGGCGGAACGATGTGCGTGCCGATCCGACCCGCCAGCTCGCCCCCCTGGGTGCGGCGCATCGCGTCCTTGTCCATCACCCAGTTCACCGCGCGACGCACGTTCACATCGTCGAACGGCGCCTCGGAGAGGTTCATGAACACGTACCGGGTGCTGTCGTCCGGGTTGGAGCGCAGCAAGCCGCGCAGGGCTTGGTCCCCGCTGTAGCGGCGCACCACCTCGGGCGGTGCGGTGTCGTGGGAGTCCTCCAGCAACCCACGCTCGATCCGGTCATACACGTCCCGGAGGTTCGTGTTGATCGTGAACTCGAAGCTATCCGGCAGCGCCTCCCGCTGCTCGGGGCTGTCGGTCGCCGGGTCGTAGTTGGGGTTGCGCACCAGGCTGATCCGCGAGGCGGGGGCGAACCCGGCGATCGGGCGCATCCTCTTGCAGTTGGTGATGTCCAGCTTCTCGCTGCCGCGGTACATGTACGGCCCGCTGGCGATGAGGTACCTGCCGTACTCCCCGGCCTTCTCGAAGCACCGGCCCACCTCCGGAGGGATCGGCGTGGTGGCCGGCATCGCCAACCGGTACAGCATGTCCCCCACCGGCTTGACGGTGCGGATCACGATGGTGCGGTCATCGGGGGTGGTGATCCCGGAGATCGTCTTGGCCTTGCCCTCCATGAACTGGCTCATCCCGACGATCTCGCCGTAGTAGAAGCCGTACTGGGCGACAACCGACGGCGTCCCGATGCGCTCGAACGCGTAGGCGATGTCCCGTGATGTCACCTCCCGGGCAACGGGCGGGGCGAACCGCACCCCCGGCTTGATCCGGAACGTCCAGGTCGTGCCCCCGTCGGTGGGCTCCGGGATCGCCTCGGCGAGATCCGGCACCAGCTGGGTGCCCGCCGCCCCAGAGGTGTGGCGGTACCCCACCAGCGTCCGGGTGAGCAGATTCGAGTGCAGGCCGAAGCTCCACCCCAGATACTCACCCGACGGGTCGAACCCACTCGTGAACCCGAAGTCGCCCATGGCGACGCGGTACGTGCCGCCACGTTCGGCGACCGCGTCCGCCACGGGGGCGTCGGCATCCCCACCCCCGCATCCGGCGGCCAGCAGCAGCCCCGCCGCCACCCCACATCCCAGGAGCGCCCGCCGTCCGCGACGTCGTCCGGTGACCGTCTTCGTGTGGCCGGTCATCGCAGCGTCGGCCGGGTGACGGGGGCCATGACCAGCTCGCAGCCCACGGTGACGTCCCGGTGATCGACGATCGCGAAGTCCTCACCCGCCCCGCATTCGACCCGCTCGCGGAGCCCGTCGCGGGACGAGATGACGTCGTCTCCCGGTCCGCCGAAGAGCCGGTCGCGCCCGCCCTGGCCGTCGAGCCAGTCCCGGCCGTCGCCGCCGCGGATGACGTCGTCGCCACCCTTCCCGAACATCGCATCGCCGGCCGGCGTGCCGCGCAGGACATCGGCCGTGGGACCGCCCGTGAAGGTGCGGCCCTCGCCGACGCCTTCAAGCCATGGTGGCAGCGCAGCGGCCGTGGTGGCGGCGAACGCCAGCGCGGTCGCCGCGAGGGCGATCCGGACGCCGCGCCGCGCCGGTCCCGGCGTCGCGATTCGCAGAAACGGAAGCGTCATGGGTGTCTCCCAGGGAGTGTGCGCCGCCGCAGAACCGACCGGTCCCGACGACGCGGATGAGGACGAGCGGGTCGCGTTCAACGGTGCTGCGCGACTCGCCCTCATGACGCGCCGAACCTCCGCGTTCTTCCCGTTCTCAAGCGGTTCCCGAATGGGGAAGATCCGGCCCGGGCGGCCCGTCTGGTAAGGCCACGAGTCCGGACGCCGGACTACCTGGGCACCCTTGAACGACCCGGCGGCGGGCAGCGACATGCCGTGTGGAGGCGCACCACGAGGATCTCCCCCTCAGGGTCCGCGCCGTGGAGCATCGCGGCGCGGACCATCGCCTGGTCCCGGGTATCGCAGAGGCGGATCCGTCCATCCCCGGGAGGGATGACCGCCCACCCCGCCCCCCGCCGCCAGGTGCCCGTGCAGGTGTCACAGCGCCACGGAGGCTCGGCGATACCGGCCGGCCGGATCCAACCGCTATCGGCGTTGAGGACGCGAATCATCCCGCGCCTTCCGGGACCACCGCGAGCGCGATCGGCACGGCAGGGCCGCCGGGACGGCGCGCACGTCCCCCGGTACCGGAGCACACCGGCGCGCTCATGCCGGCCCACAGGCGGGGATACCCGCGGACGCAGGCAGCGCGGTCCCGATATAGACCCAGTACCGGGGGACGTACCCGCCGCCCTGACGTCGGAGCCAGGTGCGGTCGGTGAAGCCGCGCGGCGAGGCGTACGCCGTGCCGAGGGTCCAGCACGTGAAGCGGTAGACCCTCCCCGCCCGCAGGACATCGACGGGCGCTTGTCCGGGAGCGACCAACGACGTGCTCCAGACCCCCATGGCGCGCCCCCTGGCGTCACCCACGGCCACGCCCACCGGCGCGGCCCATGCGCACAGGAACGACGGAAGCGGCCAGGAGCAGCGGGTGTAGCCCGATTCGCGCCACTGCTCGAGCCGCAGCTTCATCAACTCCTTCGTGACGTCAGAGGCGAAACGCGTCTCTGGCTGCTGCCACCAGCGGCGCATGGTGTTCCACGCGGCCCGAACCTGTGCCGACGACGGCAGCGCCGTCTCCCTGGCAACGGAGGGCGCGGAATGCGCGGGGCCGGATGCCGCCGTCAGCGTCAGGGTGAGTGTTGCGGCCGCGATGGCGGCTCGGAGCGATGTGCGATTCACCGGAACTCCTTCGATATGGGCCGGCGGGTGGATGCCGGACCGGATGCGCTCATGACGCCGAGGCGGGCCGTGTTCTTCCCCACGGAAAGCGCCCGGATCGCATGGGAAGATTCAGCGCCCGTGAGACGTCATGAGCACGAAACGACAAGCCCACGCGACGTCCCGAGGAGCAACGATGAGCGCCCATA
>LNFM01009293.1_pt1 | contig 14399 bp, 13 predicted proteins | sample 596031 | NCBI WGS metagenome assembly LNFM01 (sample SAMN04254537, study PRJNA301005) | activated carbon metagenome | isolation source: dual media filters at the Ann Arbor, Michigan drinking water treatment plant | place: USA: Ann Arbor
AGGTCGAGCGCTACTATTTCCGCTCGCTCTATTTCCGCGAGCCCGGCGGAAACCTGTTCGAGATCGCGACGGACGGGCCCGGTTTCGCCGTCGACGAGCCGATGGACACGCTCGGCGAGCGCCTGACGCTGCCACCGTTCCTCGAAGGAAAACGCGCAGAGATCGAGGCGGGGCTGAAGCCGTTGGAGTGAGGGCGACTCTAACTTTTCCGATTATTGCTTACTTCGTTTCTCCAACCTTTCGGAAGGCTATGCACGCGCCCATATCGGCTCGCCTTGCCTTTGGGCGGCAAAACCCGGCGGAAGCATTGATCTCGGAAACGAAATGGGCACGCGTCGTCAATTCGATTGATGAAATCGACCGTAGGGTTGGAATTCCATGGGCTCGGGAACACAAAACGAGGTTGGAGGAACACTTTGCCGCCCCCGATAATGACGCCAAGATCTGAGTAGCTTCTGCGGTGTTCGCCACAGGGCGCAATGGGCGACACTGGCGTAAATGTCTTCCAATCGAAGTCATAGTCAAAGTAGAGCCGACTCGGCATGACCTGCTGACTGGGATATCTGTCGTCGTTGAGCGCAAACTCAATCGCTTCGTCGAGCTGCTTCTCGGCTAGGGACCATCCGGGAAAAACACCAGGGGCACTAGTCTGCTGTCCGAAAAGTCCGCGGGCTTCTGCAAGTCGCTCTGACGCAACATGATGGTCCGCGCCATGAGCAGCTAGCCCCTCCGCACTGTGGACCGTGAGGCTGATTCGTTTGCCGAGCTCGAAATGCGTCCAATCACGAAGAAACTTCTGAACGAACGGCCAGGACTTGCGCGCATCGCGAATTCTGGATGTGTGGCCAAATCCCGTCGACTTCGGCGGCATATAGACAACCCATTCCTTGCTGTCGGCAGCCACCGTCTGCTTCCCTCAACAAAGTCAATCGACTACTCCCACTCGATCGTCCCCGGCGGCTTACTCGTAATGTCATAGACGACGCGGTTGATGCCACGGACTTCGTTGATGATGCGGGTCGCGGCGCGGCCGAGGAAATTCATGTCATAGGGGAAGAAGTCAGCGGTCATGCCGTCGACCGAGGTGACGGCGCGCAGCGCGCAGACGTGATCGTAGGTGCGCCCGTCACCCATCACGCCAACCGTGCGCACAGGCAGCAGCACCGCGAATGCCTGCCAGATCTTATCGTAGAGGCCGGCCTTGCGGATCTCGTCGAGGTATACCGCGTCGGCATTGCGCAGGATGTCGAGTTTTTCGCGCGTGATCTCGCCGGGAATGCGGATCGCGAGACCTGGACCCGGAAACGGATGGCGACCGACGAAAGCTTCCGGCAGTCCCAACTCGCGGCCAAGCACGCGCACCTCGTCCTTGAACAATTCGCGCAGCGGCTCGACGAGTTTCAAGTTCATGCGCTCGGGCAAGCCGCCGACATTGTGGTGCGACTTGATCGTGACCGACGGCCCGCCGGTGAACGACACGCTCTCGATGACGTCCGGGTAGAGTGTCCCCTGCGCGAGGAACTGCGCGCCGCCGATTTTGGCGGCCTCGACTTCGAACACTTCGATGAAATGCTTGCCGATGATCTTGCGCTTGGTCTCGGGATCGCTGACGCCGGCAAGTGCGCCGAGGAAGCGGTCGGTCGCGTCGACGTGGACGAGCGGGATGTTGTAGTGGCCGCGGAACAGACGTACGACCTCATCGGCTTCGTTGAGGCGCATCAGGCCGTGATCGACGAAGATGCAGGTGAGCTGGTCTCCGATCGCCTCGTGGATGAGAACGGCGGCGACGGCTGAATCGACGCCACCCGAAAGCCCGCAAATCACGCGACCCTTGCCAACCTGCGCGCGGATCTTCTCGATCTCGCTCGAGCGGAAGTGGCGCATCGTCCAGTCGGCGGGAAGCCCGGCGATGTTGCGCACGAAATTGGTGATCAGCCGCGCGCCATCCGGTGTGTGCACGACTTCCGGGTGGAACATAGTCGTGTAGATGCGGCGACGTTCGTCGGATGCGATGGCGAACGGCGCGTTCTCGCTCACCGCCTTGACGGTGAACCCCTCAGGGAGCTTCGTGACGCGATCGCCGTGGCTCATCCACACCGGATAGCGCTGGCCGATCTCCCAGATGCCCTCGAACAGAGCGCTTTTTTCCTGGATGACGATATCGGCGCGGCCGAACTCCGCTGCGTGTCCGCCCTCGACGACACCGCCGAGTTGGACTGCCGTCGTTTGCTGGCCGTAGCAGATCGACAGGATCGGCACGCCGGCTTCGAACACCGCTTGCGGGGCGCGGGGCGAGGCGTCGGCGGTGACCGAGGCGGGACCGCCCGACAGGATGACCGCCTTGGGCGTCAGACGCCGCAGCGCCTCGTCGGCGCGATTGAAGGGCACGATCTCGGAATAGACGCCGGCTTCGCGGACTCGACGGGCGATGAGCTGGGTCACCTGCGAGCCGAAATCGATAATCAGCACGACGTCGCCGGTAGGCGCGGCGGCAGTGGCGGCGGTGGGCGTGGCGGGAGCGGGCATTTCACCTCTCGGCGGGACTCGGTTGCATGTCCGTTCCCGCCGATACAGCACCCGCCCGCCAGCCGGTCAAGCGATCCGGCACGGGTCTGCCCATTGCCAAATGCCGCGCCTCGGGGCGGAGTGAAATCATGAGGCGGAGGCGCCTACTTCTGCATCATCTGCTTGATGATCCCGACGATGATCATCATGACGCCACCGCCGACCCCGCCACTGGCGATCTGGGTGATGATGGCGCCGATGTCCAGTCCGCCCCCGCCGGCCGCACCGATGCCGAGTAGCGCTTGGATGATCTGGCCACCAAGGCCGCCGCCGACCAGGCCAGCCAACGAGTTGCCGAGCACACCGAGCGATTTTTCCTTCAGCGCCGCTCCCGCCGCATTGCCGCCGACGATGCCGCTAATGAGCTGAATGATCAGGCTGAGATCCATGATTTTACATCCTCTTAGCCACGAAAGGACACGAAGTACCAAAATACCCCGAAGGGTGATTATAAGTATACGCTGTTTCGTCGTTGGCCGGGCGATTTTTCCGGAGGCGTCATGGCGGGGGCCGGGGGCCACTGCGCTGTCTGAGATTTTGCAATCAAATAGTGCGGCCGAGGCAGTCGAAAATTTGTGATGAATGGAGGGCTAGGTGGGCTGAACCAGAACGCATATCTATACGTTACGTTTGAGCCGCGTACCTCAACGGCAAGAGATGGCAGTAGGGCTGTTGCGCCCGTCGCGCGCGGCTCTCGATCGGCGATCCGGTTTTGTATTGCGTAAGGAGACCTCCGATGGGCAAGGGTGTCGGCCTCGTGGGGGCGCTGACCACAATCGGCGCGGTTGCGTACTTGATGGCCCCGGTTTCGCCGTCGGCCGTCGACATGCCGAAATCGCAGGCTGCTGGCCAGGGTGGCGCGGCCGAGACGAAGGTGGCCGTCGACGCCGTGCGCCGAGTATCCCCCGGTCCATCCCCCGATCCGCTTATTCGCTTGGCCAGCACCCAATCGACGACGCGCACCGAGCCGACAGTTGTATTGGTCCAGCAGATCCAGGGAGAGCTTCAGCGGCTCGGCTGCTATGCCGGCCCGATTGACGGTCGTTGGACCGATGCTACCCAGCGCGCCATGCAGGCTCTCGGCGAGCGCGTGAGCGTGCTGCGCCCTGTCGACACGCCCGACTATATCATGCTGGCATTGGCGCGCGGCCAGTCGAGCACTGTGTGCACGCCGACGACCCAGCGATCGGCCGCCACAAAGCCGCGCGACAAATGGGCAGCGATTGCCGCGCCCGAAATCGCAGGCCCCGGCAAGGGTGAAGTGCGCCCGACCAACGGCACCACGCGTGTCGCTGCGGCGGAGCCCGACAGCGCCTCGACGTCTGCGCAGCAGAAGGTCTGGCGTGCACTCCCCGATGCGCCGCCAAAGCGCGCAACCGCACGTGAAACCGGCCCGAGCGTCGATGCCGTGCGGCTGAAGGCTGCCCGCGACGAACTCATGCGCATAGAAACACGCAAGCGCGCCACGCAGGCCGCGAGTGCAGTACCGCAAGCTCCCGTCGCGGCTCCTGTGGAAACTGCGTCCGCGGAGAGCCGCCCGTTGCCAGAGTCCTCTCGGATGAGTCTCGGTGTGGCACCCAGTGACCCCTTGCTTGCGCACATCGATCCGCGCAACCCGAACGCGCCAGCGATTCTTCGCAGTCCACCGCAACCGTTGCCTCATGGCGCATCGTTACAGGGTGTCGACCGCCCGACCGGCATCGAGGCGGCGCCACCGTCGGCGACGCCCCCGTCACCAACGCGGACCGCCAATGCGCGTCCAGCAAAGCCCGAGTTGTCGGCGAGTGACACCAAAAAGCGGGCGAAGCGCGAATGGATGCGCAACGTCTTCACCAATATGCGCTTCAATGGACCGTAATTCCAACCGCCCGCAGCCCGAACTCACGCCATCAGAGCAGCGCTGCAATTTCCTTGTTCGCGAACGCAACGCGATCGGACAGCACGCGCACGATGAACTGCAGGAAGACGGCGCCTAGCTCCGGATCTTGCGCGAGAAGCTGCGTGTAGCGTTGCCGCGTGAGTACGAACACCACCGTTGGGCCATCCGCGATCACGGATGCCGCGCGCGGCACGCCACGGAAGAAGCCCATTTCGCCCACTACCGTCTGCCCGACCATGCGGCGGACACGCACTGCGCGACCGGTGTCATCGACGATGGTGACAGCTACCGAACCCTGCGCAACGATATCGATGGTGTCGGGGGGACCGCCCTGCGCGCACAGCAACTCTCCTCCTTCGTATTCGCGGCGTTCGAGGTAGTCGCGCAGCAGGCGTTCCGCCGGTTCTTGGCCGAGAACGTCGCCGAGCCAGTCCTCGAACGGCGCCAGTTCGGCGCGCGCTTCATACAGTGTCGCCTCGGACAACACGCGCTCCTCACACCATTCGATCGCCTCTGTGCGCGTCGGAAAGATCGCAGGCTCTCGGTCGTCGAACAATCCGGCGCGGGCGAGCGTGGCGCGCATCTCGTCCGCGAGGCCGGCCCACACGAGCCGCACCGTGTGCTCGCGCCCCCAGTTGCGCAGCTTGACGATCGACAGCAAGGCTGAGGTATCGCAGCCCGATACGTCGTTGAAGTCCAGGACCACATACCGCTCGCCCGCGACCGTGCGGTTGCCGACCTCCGCCGAGATGCGCTCGAACATTCCGTTCGACGATCCGAAGAATATGAAGCCTGTCAGCCAGAAGACGTGGATGCGGTCCCCCTCGCCCTCGAGATGCAGGCGGTCCTGGTCCGAGCGCTCGACGTTGGAAGCGAAAGCTGCCCGCGTGACATGGCGGCGGATGACACCGATCCGGCCATAGTTGAAAGCGAACAGCAGGCAGGCGCCGATGAAGCCAAGGACGACGCCGGTCAGGTAGCCGAATTGGACGATCGCCGACATGATCGCGAGGGCGAGGCCGAGTTCAACCCAGGAACGTCGCGCCGGAGAGCGCACCAGCGCCTCGCGCAGAACGATGAGCCCCATAAAAATGAGCAGGCCGCCGAGCACAGGGGTCGGAACCAGCGCCGTCAGATCGAAACGAGAGAGTACCACCGCGCCAATGACGAGCGCGGCGTACAGTCCGCACAGTCGCGTGCGGCCGCCGGTCTCCTCGAGCATCCGACTGGCGTTGAGCGAGAGGTTGCCGACGAAGCCACCGAGCGGCGCCGCGACCATATTCGCGATGCCGTTCGAGCGAAACTCGGCATCGAGATCGGCGACCTTCGAGCGGGCGACCTCGAGGCTGGACACATCGAGCAGCAACGCCAGAACGGTCACGGCCGCCACGGCCCCCATCTCGGGGAGTGCGTGCAGGTAGACGGACCACTGCGTCTCGGCGGCAAGAAGCGAAGCCAGCGGCACCCAGGGCGTCATGACGCCGGCGTCTTTGACGTACCATCCCTGCGCTGGGTCTCCCGCGCCTGCCAGCGCCAGAATGATGTCCATGACGAGCGCGAGACCGAAGAACGCCGCCGGCAACACGAAGACGTTGCCTGTGCGCTGGCGGACGACAAGTACGAGGATGGCGAACGCAAACGCGATGGCGACCTTCGGGGCGTCCGCCAGCGGAACAGCGCTGGCAATCGTCGCGGGCGTGATGTCCCGCCCCGTAATGACTTCGACGCCGCCTGTCACCAGAAGCCAGCCGGAAGCCGCAAGGAACCCGCCAATAACTGGAAACGGGACAAAACGGACGAGCGCCCCCAGTCGGAACCGACCCAATCCCCAGAGCACGACACCGGTCAACACCGTCGCCAGTGTCATGCCGAGAAGTGCGTGGCGAACCGCGAGTTCAATGCTGCCGCCGGCACTCGTGATCGCGCCACCGACCGTCACCGCAAGAACGCTGAAGACGGCGATGGCAGGATTGTCTGGGCCTGCTTCGGCGGGTGGCAGGGTCGTCGTCATCGCGACGATGATGCCGGTAATGGCCGCGCCCATGAGGAGCGCCCAAAGTCCCATCGCCAGTCCACCGCGTAACTCGCCCTGGAACACGAGAGCGCTGAACGAAATGCAATAGGCGATCGTCACCAGTGCGGCGACCATTCCAGCGAGGGCGTCGCCGCCGTGCCGGGCACCGAACGCCCGGGCCTCGATACCGGCACGCGCGGCCGCCGCTCGCCGCTCCGGGTCTTTCGCGTAAGCCCGGACCTGTCCTGCCGCTTCGGCCCCCGCGACATTCGCGGCACGCGCTATGCGTTTCAATCGGGCGGGGAGCCTACGTTCGCCGCTGCCACTGCCGGTATCCACTGCGCCTGCCGTTCCCTGCTCGTGCGAAGCGGGAGATTCCCTGCTTCGGCTCGCCACTGTCCCGCACCGATCATTCAGGCCCACGGCAACCGAACGTCAAGCCGTTGCTTCCAAACATCCGGCCGATGCTTCGCCTTTTAGCTAAAGTTGCATCCGCCTCGCCGAACTTGGGTATCATTTACGACCGTTAACCGCTGCGCGGGTGGGCGCGAGCGTTTATCTTGTGCTGCATCAATTGGGAGGGGACCTATTATGGTGCGTCATTGGAGCCCGTGGGACAGCCAGTTGCTGCGTGTTCTGCGTGGCGAGTTCCGGCTCGAAGCGCGGACGCTGACCTTCCGCCCCGGCCCGCAGGGCGGCGTCGCCGTCTATCACCGCGAAAAGATGATTGGCGTTTGGGTGGCAACCAGTCGCTTGGCGTTCCGCTATCTCCCCGTAGACCCGTCCATCGCGCCGACCGAGCCGTGCGACATCATGGATATCATCCCGCTGAACTATGAGCTGTTTTCCGGGCTCCTCGACGACGCGAGCCGCGATTCAGCCTGAGATCGCCGCGCGGCGTCGGACAGCGGACGGACCCTTGCGCCACCGGATTGGGCTGGCTTGTCGCGGGCGCAGGGCGCCGCTATAACCCGCCGCACACCCCGTCCCACGGCAATCACAAATTCAGGAGCCGCCTCATGGCGATCGAGCGCACCTTTTCCATCATCAAGCCCGACGCCACAGAGCGCAATCTCACGGGCGCGATCAATGCTGTCATCGAGAAAGCGGGCCTGCGGATCGTCGCGCAAAAGCGCGTGCGCTGGACCACCGCCGAGGCCGGCACCTTCTACGAGGAGCACAAGGCGCGCCCCTTCTACGGCGAACTCTGCGCGTTCATGACGTCGGCACCGATCGTTCTTCAGGTGCTGGAAGGCGAGAACGCCATCGCCAAATATCGCGAGATCATGGGTGCGACCGATCCGGCGGAAGCAGCCGAGGGCACGATCCGCAAGCTTTTCGCGAAGTCCAAAGGTGAGAACTCCACTCACGGCTCTGATAGCCCGGCCGCGGCGGCCCGTGAAATCGCCCTCAACTTCAAGCCGGCCGAAATCGTCGGCTGACACGCGCGGCGCGGCCCGCGGTTCGTTCTGTTGGAGTGCGCAGTCATCACGCAGTGCTGATCGAGGCGAAATCGATGATCACGCCCGCTTATGCCCGCACCATGGCCCGTTACAACCGCTGGCAGAACGAGAGCCTCTATCGCGAGGCGTTGAAACTCTCCGACGAAGAGCGCCAGCGTGATCGCGGCGCCTTCTTCGGCTCAATCCACGGCACGCTCAATCACCTCTTCTGGGGCGACAGTCTTTGGCTCTCGCGTTTCGGCAGGGGCGAGAAGCCTCGGACGGCCAGCGTCAAGGACTCAGTTGGAGAGTTCGAGGATTTCGCGGATCTTGCGGTTGCGCGACCGGCACTCGACGCGCGCATCATTGCCTGGGCGGAGGCGCTCACAGCGGAGACCATCGCTGGCGACATCACGTGGTGGTCCGGCATCAATAAAGCCAACGTCTCACGACCAGCGGCTTTGATCTTCACGCACTTCTTCAATCACCAGACGCATCATCGCGGGCAAGCGCACGCCCTGCTGACGATCGCCGGCACAAAGCCCGACGACACCGATCTCATCTATATGCCGGGAGTCGCGGGCTGAGATCGCCCTGCGTCGGGGTGCGACCGTCAGTCCTTGCGGGTGCCGAGGCCCATCTTCTTCGCCAGTTGCGAGCGGGCTGCCGCGTAATTCGGCGCGACCATCGGATAGTCGTTCGGGAGCTTCCACTTGGTGCGGTACTCTTCCGGCGACAACTTGTAGTGCGTCCGCAGGTGGCGCTTCAATGATTTGAACCGCTTACCATCCTCGAGGCAGATGATGTAGTCGGGCGTTACCGAGCGCTTGACGGCAATTGCGGGCTTCAACTCCTCGTTGTCAGCGACAGGATCATTGCTCGAGGCGCGATTAAGCGCATCATGAACATCCCGGATCAGCGACGGCAGATCTGAAGCAACCACAGTATTGTTGCTGACATACGCGGAGACGATCTCGGCAGTCAGCTCGACCAGATGATTTCCGCCCATAGTATCCATCAGGTCCCGTCTCCCGTACGATCGCCGCGTGACGCGGTGCGCTGACAATGTCATCCCGCCGGCGCCGCAGGTGCTTGAGCACCAGCTGACAGCCTAGCCAGGAGCAAAAGTTGGTGAAACCAGCATTCCGATCAAAGTCCACGACTAGAGATCGGCAATACTCCACTTCCACTGGGATGGCAATTGCAGAGCACGGTATAGTAAAGCCGATGTTGGTGCCAATATCCTCAAGTGACTATGCTGAAATTTCCACCATCTTTCCGGCAACCTTAAACGGCTCTTGCTTGATCCCGCCGCTTGCGGACCACGGCAATGATCCCCAACGCCGATCTGGCCTGCAAAAACAGACTGAGACACCGCAGGATGTTGGTCGAGAGGTCTGGCTTCCTCCCCTGAATTGAGTCAGACTAACCATATCCTTCAAGACGCGGATCGCGCCCCACGCCCCGGGGATGGGCGGTATGCCGCCGATCCCCATGGGATCATGCGGTTAAGCACCCAACATCGATCCAGTGAACACCGCCCGCACAGAGAACGCCACTCGATCTGTCCGTGTCGTGCGGCACCCACAAACACTCAAGCGCCGTCTGCGCCGCATGGAGACCTCTCATGTCAGCCTCACCCGCCGCGACTGCGCAGAGCGCCCTGGCGCCGCCCAGCGCCCGGCGCAAGCCGCAGTCGGCCCACTATCATGGCATCGAGGTCGTCGACGAGTACGCCTGGCTCCGCGCCGACAACTGGCAGGACGTGATGCGCGATCCCGGCGTCCTGGATGCCGAGATCCGCGCCTACCTCGAAGCGGAAAACGCCTACACGGCCAGCCAACTTGCCGACACGACGGCGCTTCAGGAGCGGCTGTTCGCCGAGATGAAGGGCCGCATCAAGGAGGACGACAGCTCCGTCCCGTCACCCGACGGCGCTTTCGAATATGGGACGAGTTTCATCACCGGCGGGCAGTATCCGCTGCTGACGCGGCGGCCTCGCGGCGCCAGCGACGCCATGGCCGAGACGATCCTGCTCGACGGCAATCTCGAAGCCGCGGACAAGCCCTACTGGCAGCTCGGCGGCGCAACCCATAGTCCCGACCATCGCTATCTCGCGTACGCTGTCGACGAGAAGGGTTCGGAACTGTTCACCGTGCGCGTCCGCGACCTGACGACCGGCAAGGATCTCGCCGACGAAATTCCCGATACACGCGGCGGGTTCGTGTGGGCGCAGGACAGCGCGACGCTGTTCTATGTGCGCCTCGATGCCAACCATCGCCCGCTGTACGTCTATCGACACACGCTCGGCACGCCGATCGAGAGCGACGTTCTTGTCTACGAGGAATCCGACAAGGGCTTTTATGTCGGCGTCGGCCAGACTCAGTCCGGCCGTTTCATTGTCGTCGACGCGCACGATCACCAGACCAACGAAGTGCGCCTCATCGACGCCACGCGCCCCGACGGCCCGATGCAGCTCGTCAGCCCGCGCCGTCATGGCCACGAGTACTCGGTCGACGATCACGGCGACGACCTCGTCGTCATGACCAATTCCGGCGGCGCGGAAGATTTCCGCATCTGCTCGACGCCCGTCGCAACGCCGCAGGAAGCCTATTGGCGCGAGATCCTGCCGCACCAACCCGGTCGCCTGCTCCTCGATATGACGGCGTTCTCGGGGCACCTAGCGCGCCTCGAACGCGAAAACAGCTTGCCGCGCATCGTCATCCGCCGCTTTGCCGATGGCGCCGAGCACGAGATCGCTTTCGCCGAAGAAGCCTACAGTCTCGGCATGTCGTCGGGTTATGAGTACGACACGACGATGCTGCGCTTCAGCTACTCGTCGATGACGACGCCGGCCCAGGTCTTCGACTACGATATGGAGACGCGCGCGCGGACGTTGCGAAAGACGCAGGAAGTTCCGAGCGGCCACAACGCGGCCGACTACGTCACACGCCGCATCGAGGCGCCCGCCGCCGACGGCGAGATGATTCCAGTCTCGATCCTTTACCGCCGCGATACGCCCCTCGACGGCTCGGCCCCGCTGTTCCTCTACGGATACGGCTCGTACGGGATTTCGATACCTGCCAGCTTCTCGACAACTCGGCTGTCGCTCGTCGATCGCGGGTTCATTTTCGCGATCGCGCACATTCGCGGCGGCAAGGACAAGGGCTACCGCTGGTACACCGGCGGCAAGCTCGAAACGAAGATGAATACGTTCACCGACTTCGTCGCGGCCGGTGAGCACCTCGTAGCGATGGGTTTGACGCGGCGCGGCAACATCGTTGCCAACGGCGGCTCGGCTGGCGGCATGCTGATGGGAGTGGTCGCCAATCTTGCGCCAGATCTGTTTCTCGGCATCATCGCCGACGTGCCCTTCGTCGACGTGCTGAACACGATGCTCGACGAAACGCTGCCACTCACGCCGCCGGAGTGGCCCGAGTGGGGCGATCCCATCCGCTCGGCCGACGCGTTCGCGCAGATCCGAAGCTACAGCCCCTACGACAATGTCGAGGCGAAACCCTATCCGCACATCTTCGCGTATGGCGGCCTGACCGATCCACGCGTCACCTACTGGGAGCCGGCAAAATGGATCGCGCGGCTGCGCGAGCGAAACACCTCAAAGAACCTGGTGCTGCTCAAGACCAACATGGAAGCCGGTCACGGTGGCGCCTCTGGTCGGTTCGAGGCACTCAAGGAGATCGCGCTCGACTATGCGTTCGCGCTGAAGATCGCGGGCAAGGCGGCGGTGTAGCGCAGCGGACGAGCCGCGTGGCTCAGTTCGCTTCGCGACGGGGCTTTCGCCCCGCACCTCAACCGGGAGGGACACCCTCCCGGACCCACCCGCCTTCTTGGAACTTGGAGGCCTGGCCTTATGGGAGCGGCCGAAGGCCGCAAGGCGGAGTAGCCAACCGGAGACGCGGCACCGCGGCGCCGGTAGGCGTCGCACCGAAGGTGCGCCTCAGGCGCAGGCCGTCGGCGACCGCGGCTAAAGAACTAGCCCTCGAAATGCTGCTGGAAGGACCGGCGCGCGGCTTCGTCCGGTGCGATGCCAGCGGCGGTCAGGCGTTCATACTCACGCCAAGCCTCGAGGCCGTTATGCATGGCCGAAACATACTCTTTCACCCGGGCAAACAGGCTCGGACGCGTTGCAGCAGCATCGGCAGTGTCGGCGGGCATGAAATCGAGGGCCGCATTGTAGGTCTTCGTGCTCATGATCGGTCTATCCTTGGTGCTCATGCCCCGCATTTTGTTCGCGGGTGCGATACGGTGAATATGCCGCCGATGGTGCATCGCAACAAGTATGGTGCGCTGCGGCGCAGTTATGCGCTGGGCGCATGTCGGGATGATTCGAACCCAGCGCCTCCCCGAACCCGAGCGCCCTCATCAGCTCGCAATCGCTTCGGCAGCCCTTGATCGGGCGCGGCCTTTCATGATCGACTGGCTACCTGCTCAGCGCCCACCGGCGGCCGCAGCCGGACGCAGTCCACCACACCATAAAAACCACGAGAGGAACGCCCACATGGCAACGAACAAGGTCGCGATCATCACCGGCGGCGGCACCGGCATCGGGCGCGCTGCAGCGCTGCACCTACAGGCGGACGGCTGGGATGTCGCGGTCGTCGGGCGGCGCAAGGCGGAACTGGACGCCACCGTCGGAATGGCCAAGAAGGGCGGCGGCAAGATGCTGGCGGTCCCGGCCGACGTAACCAAGCAGGCTGAGGTCAAAAAGGTCTTCGCCGAAACCATCAAGGCCTTCGGCCGTCTCGATTTCCTGTTCAATAATGCCGGCAAGGGCCTGCCAGCCGGACCGATGGAGGACATCAAGCTCGAAGACTGGCAGAGCGTGGTCGACCTCAACCTGACGGCCTGCTTGATGTGCGCCCAAGAGGCCATCCGCCAATTCAAGGCGCAGTCGCCGCAGGGTGGCCGGATCGTCAACAATGGCTCGATCTCGGCCCACACCCCGCGTCCGATGTCAGTTGCCTACACGTCGACCAAGCACGCCATCACCGGTCTCACGAAGTGCATTGCACTCGACGGGCGCCCCTTCAACATCGCATGCGGCCAGCTCGACATAGGCAACGCCGACACCGCCATGGGCGGCCGCATGAAAGCCGGCGTCCCGCAGCCACGCGGGGACATCATGCCGGAGCCCGTCATGGACGTGGAACACTGCGGCTCCGCCATCCGCTACATGGCCAGCCTGCCGCTCGACACCAACGTACTGACCATGACGATCAAGGCGTCGGCGATGCCGTTTGAAGGGAGAGGCTAAACTATCCTCTTTATCGGCGTCTCGGCGTCCTGCTAAAGGCCGCCTCTCGCCGGCCGCGGAAGTAAAGAGCCTCGACCTCGGACTAGGAGCGGGTTCGGGCTCTCCCCGACCGGTAGCGGGCGGCGGAACGCCCGTGCCCACGCGCGTCGTGCTACGTACGCAGCGACCGCACGACCCGCCTAGAACCGGCTCAACATCACCGAGGACATCACCACCATGCACCGCGCTCGGATCGCGCTCGACGACATCAGCGCCGCGCGCACGATTACCGGCATTCTCGAAGAGTCCATCAGCCACCCACCCCTGGCTGTGAGTTTGTTCGAGATCCCTAGCAACGGGTGGATGGTGGACGCCTACTACGAAGACATGCCGGACCGCGCCACGATTGCCGAGGTCATCGAGGGTGCGTTGACGGGCAGCAGCCGCGCGCTGACGCTCGAAGATGTGCCAGACGAGAACTGGGTCGCAGTGAGCCAGGCGGGACTCCCGCCGGTCGCGGCGGGCCGGTTCCTGGTCCACGGCAGCCACGACCGCGCCATCGGCCGGCTGAGACGAAACGCCATCGAGATCGACGCCGGCGAGGCGTTCGGCACGGCGCATCACGCGACGACACTCGGTTGCCTGCACGCGATTGACCGCCTGACGCGACAGCGCCGGTTCAGGCGCATTCTCGACCTTGGCTGCGGTTCGGGCGTTCTCGCGATCGCGGCCGCGCGCGTGCTTCCCGACGCAGTCGTTACAGCTAGCGATTTCGATCCGGAAGCCGTGCGTGTCGCCTCGGAGAATGTGCGCAAGAATGCGCTGTCCGGTCGGATCCAGGTGGTGACATCACTCGGCCTCGCGCACCCGCTCCTGCGTCGGCGCGCGCCCTATGATCTCCTGATCGCCAACATATTGGCCGATCCGCTCATTGGCCTCGCACCGCGGCTCGCGAGGGTCGTTCCGCCGCGCGGCATCATCGTGCTTTCGGGCATTCTCCAGTCACAGGGCGCGGCGGTGCTTGCGGCCTATCGCGCGTCGGGTTTCGCGCGCATCCAGGTCGATCGCCTGAACGGCTGGGTCATCCTCACGCTCATCCGGCAAGCCGAGCGGCCGGAGACAGGCCGCGGGTGACAGGGTTGCACCCCGGGGCGACGCTTGATAAGAGAGGCCTCCCGGCAGCGCCGGGCGGACGCGCCTGTTGGGGGATCGTCTAATGGTAGGACTGCAGACTCTGACTCTGCC
>LNFM01017740.1_pt1 | contig 14399 bp, 12 predicted proteins | sample 596031 | NCBI WGS metagenome assembly LNFM01 (sample SAMN04254537, study PRJNA301005) | activated carbon metagenome | isolation source: dual media filters at the Ann Arbor, Michigan drinking water treatment plant | place: USA: Ann Arbor
CCCAGCCATTCCTCGTGGGCGGCCAGGTAGGCCAGCATGCGGCGGGTGTAGGGGCTGCCGTCGACGGCGGCGAGGATCTTCATGTCTGCTCCTGGGGGTACGCGGCCGGCTGGGCCGCTCGGTGACGAGTGTGGCACCGTGTCGACCCTGCGCACCTTGACCGGACGCAGCCGCGGGCCGTATGACGGCCGCGCGCAGACCGTCAAGACTCGACCGTGAACAGCGGTTCATGGCCTTCGGCCTCGCCCTTGGCGACCAGGCCACGGGCGTGGCAGACCACGCGCGTGGGCCGCTGGCCGGCGCGCTCGACGCGGAAGTCGTGGCGGCAATGCAGGTGGCCGTGCAGCCAGAGGTCGGCGCGCGGGATCAGGTCGTCGTCGGCGTTGCAGAAGCTGGCCGTGCCCGGCTGGTGGCCATATCGTGGATCGGCGCAACGCAGGCTGGGTGCAAAGTGGGTGATTACCAGCGTTTTGTCCCAACGTCCCTGAGCAGGTCGCGCCAGCGCGCCTTCCAGCCAGGCACGGCAGCGCAGCGCCTCGGCGCGCACGGCCGGCGCGTCGAAGGGCTGGCCGCCGCGTGTCGTCGCCATCAGGCGCAGGTAATAGGCGGCGGCACGCTCGGCACGTTCGCGGCCGGCCGAGCCGAAGGCGTCGAAGTCGCTCCAGCGCGTGCTGCCCAGCACACGCACACGCTGGCCGCCGGCGGCGGTGAAGAGGTGTTCTTCGGATTCCAGGAAGACAAAACCCAGCCGCGCACAGATTTCGCGCAGGCCGGCCAGCGCGGCGTCGAAGTCGCGGCCGTCGAACTCGTGGTTGCCGGCAACCACGATCACCGGCACGGGCCAGCCGGCAAAACGCCCATAGCCGGCCCAGCTGCTGTCGATGTCGCCGGCCAGCACCAGCGCTTCGGCGCCCGGCGCGGGTTCGGGGTCGAAGGCCTCGGTCTCGAGGTGCAGGTCGGACAGCAGTTGCAGTTTCATGGGCCGCCGATGATGACGCAGCGCCAGACGGCACGACGCCCCCGGGCCTGGCGGCACCGGGGGCGTCGTGCGTGAGCGTCGTGAAGGCGCGCCCCCCCGCGGGCGGCGCGGGCTGGTCAGCTGGCCAGCCGCTCCTCGATGCGCGCCTTGGTGGCGGGCAGCTCGGCCGGCAGGTGGTGTTCGAGCTGCTTGAACAGTTCTGCGTGCAGCGCCAGTTCCTGCTGCCAGGCCGCCTTGTCGATGCCGATGACGCTCTGGAACTGCTCACGCGTGAAGGCCAGGCCGTCCCAGCGCAGGTCTTCGTAACGCGGGCTGGTACCGAAGACGTTGTCGGTCCCGCCGGCCTTGCCTTCCAGGCGGCCCAGCATCCACTCCAGCACACGCATGTTCTCGCCGTAGCCGGGCCAGACGAACTTGCCGTCGGCGCCCTTGCGGAACCAGTTGACGCAGAAGATGCCGGGCAGCTTCGCGCCCTTGGCCGCCATCTGCCCGCCCAGGTCGAGCCAGTGCTGGAAGTAGTCGGCCATGTTGTAGCCCATGAAGGGCAGCATGGCGAAGGGGTCACGGCGCACCACGCCCTGCTGGCCGGCAGCGGCCGCGGTGGTCTCGCTGCCCATGGTGGCGGCCATGTACACCCCCTCGGCCCAGGTGCGGGCCTCGGTGACCAGCGGCACCGTGGTGCTGCGGCGGCCGCCGAAGATGAAGGCGTCGATGGCCACGCCATCAGGGTCGTCCCACTGCGCGTCGAGCACCGGGTTGTTGGTGGCGGCGACGGTGAAGCGCGAATTCGGGTGCGCCGCCTTGGCACCGGTGTCCTTGCCGATGGCCGGTGTCCAGTCGCGGCCCTGCCAATCGATCAGGTGCGCCGGCGGCGTGTCGCTCAAGCCTTCCCACCAAACGTCGCCGTCGTCGGTGAGCGCGACGTTGGTGAAGATGGTGTCGCTCTTCAGCGAAGCCAGGCAGTTCGGGTTGGTGTGTTCGTTGGTGCCCGGCGCGACACCGAAGTACCCGGCCTCGGGGTTGATGGCGTACAGGCGCCCGTCGTCGTGAGGCTTGATCCAGGCGATGTCGTCGCCGATCGTCGTGACCTTCCAGCCGGGGTAACAGGCGGGCGGCACCAGCATGCTGAAGTTGGTCTTGCCGCAGGCGCTGGGAAAGGCGGCCGCGACGTGATACTTCTTGCCCTGCGGGTTGGTGACGCCCAGGATCAGCATGTGTTCGGCCAGCCAGCCCTGGTCACGCCCCATCGTCGACGCGATGCGCAGCGCGAAGCACTTCTTGCCCAGCAGCGCGTTGCCGCCGTAGCCCGAACCGTAGCTCCAGATCTCGCGCGACTCGGGGTAATGCACGATGTACTTGGTGGGGTTGCAGGGCCAGGGCACGTCCTTATGATCGGCAGCCAGCGGTGCGCCCACGCTGTGCACGCAGGGCACGAAATCGCCGCTGTCGCCCAGCACGTCGAGCGCGCCGCTGCCCATGCGCGTCATCGTGCGCATGCTCACCGCCACATAGGGGCTGTCGGTGAGTTCGACGCCGATGTGCGAGATGTGCGAGCCCAGCGGCCCCATCGAGAAGGGCACGACGTACATCGTGCGGCCCTTCATCGCGCCCTTGAACAGCGCTTGCTCGCCGGTCTCCAGCAGCGCACGCATGTCGGCAGGCGCCATCCAGTTGTTGGTGGGGCCGGCGTCGTCCTTCTTCTCGCTGCAGATGAACGTGCGGTCTTCCACCCGCGCCACGTCCGACGGGTCGCTGCGCGCCAGGAAGCTGTTCGGGCGCAGCTCGGGGTTCAGCTTCATCAGCGTACCGGCGTCGACGAGCTGCTGGCACAGGCGGTCGTACTCGGCGACGCTGCCGTCGCACCAGTAGACGTCGGCCGCTTCGGTGAGCGCGGCGATCCGTGCCACCCATTCGACGAGTCGCCGGTGTTTGACCTGGGCGGGGACGTTGAGGCGCAGGCCTTCCAACACGGGACGGTTCATGGGGACTCCAGTCATGGCAATGCAAGAAGCGGGATTGGGCGAGAACCGAACGAGCGTTCCGAACGCTCGGCTCTTGCCGAATGCCGCTGGCACTTGCCACCCGCGCTGCACGCGGGGCAATGATTGTCGCGCCGATGTAATCGCACCGTAACCGCTGCTTTGCATGGGGATATGCAAATGCGGCATGGTTTGATGCGGCGCAACAGTCGGCCCGATTCGGCGCGCGGGGCGCACCGCTAGCATCGAGCGCCAACCGCATGAAACGCAACCCATCTTGTCGACATTCACCTTGAATGCCATTGCATGGCGCCGACGCCGGTGATGAGGGCGGCGCGTGTTCTGCAGGTCTGCACCGGCCGCGCGCGGCCGCTGGCCGCAAGCGCGCAGCAGGCCATGAGCGCCATCGGCAAGGCCGCCGTGCAGGGCCCGGTCGCCGTGCGCCCGCTGGGCCTGGAAGGCGACGAGCAGGCCGACCTGTCGGTGCATGGCGGCCTGGCCAAGGCGGTTTACGCCTACCCGTCCGAACACCTGCCCTTCTGGCAGACCGTGCGCGCGCAGGCTGGCGTCGCGGGCTGGGGCGAGGCGGTGCCGCCGGGCCTGTTCGGCGAGAACCTGCTGCTGCAGGGTCTGACGGAAGCCGAGCTCTTCATCGGCGACCGGCTGGTGCTGCCCGGCTGCGTGCTGGCCGTGAGCGGGCCGCGCCAACCCTGCAACAAGTTCAATATCGCTCTGGGCTTCGTGCATGCCGCCAAGCTGATGCAACAGTCGGGCTACTGCGGCGCCTACCTCGCGGTGCTGGAGCCCGGCACGGTCAGCCCCGGAGACAGCGTGACGCTGCAGCCCGGGCCGCGCGAGGTGAACCTGCGCGAACTCTTCCGCAGCCGCAGGCGCGGCTGAAGGCGGGGCGCAAGCCAGGCTCAGGCCACGGCCGTGTCGGCGTCGGCCAGCGCCGGGTAGCTGGTGTAGCCCTCGGCGCCTCCACCGTACAGCGTATTGGCGTCCAGCGCATTCAGCGGCGCGTCCTCGCGCAGGCGGCGGCCGAGGTCGGGATTGGCGATGAACGCTTTGCCGAAAGCCACCAAGTCGGCGGCGCCGCTGGCCACCGCCTGCAGCGCCATCGCGCGGTCGTAGCCGTTGTTGACCATCCAGGCGCCGGGGAACTTCGCGCGCAGTGCGGGTGGCACCTTCCACCACGTGCAGGTAGGCCAGCTTCATCGGCGCGACTTGCGTCAGCGCGTGTTCGTAAAGCGCCTGCGGGTTGCTGTCGGCGTCGGCGCCGCTGGCCGGCGTCACCGGCGACAGGCGCAGACCGGTGCGTCCGCCGCCGATGGCGCCCGTCACCGCCTGCATCACTTCGAGCAGGAAGCGGCAGCGGTTGACGATGCTGCCGCCGTAGATGTCGCCGCGGTCGTTGATGCTGTCGCGCAGGAACTGCTCGATGAGGTAGCCGTTGGCGCCGTGCACTTCCACGCCGTCGAAGCCGGCTTCCATGGCCATCAGCGTGGCGTGGCGGTACTGCGCGACGACACCGGCGATCTCGTCGGTGCGCAGCGCGCGCGGCGCGGAGACGTCGGCAAAACCGCCGGCGATAAAGGTCTTGCTGATCGCGGTCCGCGCAGTGCTGGACACCGGTGCTTGCCCGCCCGGCTGCAGCGAGACGTGCGAGATGCGCCCCACGTGCCACAGCTGCGCGACGATGCGGCCGCCCTGTGCATGCACGGCGTCGGTGACGAGGCGCCAGCCGGCCACCTGGGCCGTGTTGTAGATGCCGGGGGTGTCGAGGTAACCCTGGGCTTCGGGGCTGATCTGCGTCGCCTCGCTGACGATGAGGCCGGCGCCGGTGGCCGGGTGGGCGCGCTGGGCGTAGTACTGCGCCATCAGCGGGCTGGGCACCTGGCCGGCGCTGGCGCGGTTGCGCGTCAGCGGCGCCATGACGATGCGGGTGGCGAGTTCGATGTCGCCGATGCGGATAGGGTCGAAGAGAGTGCTCATGCAACGAGCCTACCGCAGCGCAGCAATTTCCGCCGTGCGCCAGGGCACCCTGCCGCGACGTGGCAAAGTCCGGCCATGCTCGCCTACCGCCACGCCTTCCACGCCGGCAACCACGCCGACGTGCTCAAGCACACCGTGCTGGCCCTCGTGCTGCAGCACATGAACCAGAAGGACAAGGGCTGGCGTTACGTCGACACCCACGCCGGTGCCGGCGGGTATTCGCTCGAAGGTGACTACGCGAAGAAGAAGGGCGAGTACGAGCAGGGCATCGCCAGGCTGCTCGACCGCAGCGACCTGCCCGCGCCGCTGGCGGAACTGGTGACGCTGGTGCGCGCCTTCAACGACGGCAAGGCCATCCGCCAGTACCCGGGCTCGCCGGCCATCGCGCAGATGCTGATGCGGCCGCAGGACCAGCTGCGCCTGTTCGAGATCCACCCCACCGATCACAAGATTCTGGCCAGCTACCTGGGCGACGTGCACGGTGTCGAGGTCAAGTTGGCCGACGGTTTCGAAGGCCTGAAGTCGACGCTGCCGCCGCCCACGCGGCGCGGCGTGGTGCTCATCGACCCCAGCTACGAGATCAAGACCGACTACACCCGCACGCTGGCCGCCCTGCGCGAGGCGCTGGAGCGTTTTGCCGACGCCATCGTCATCGTCTGGTTGCCGCAACTGCAGCTGATCGAGGCCTCGCAGCTGCCGCAGCGACTCAAGGCCGCCGCCGACACGGGCGCCAAGAAGGGCTGGCTGCACGCGCGCTTGACGGTGGCGCAAGCCGACGCCCGCGGCTTCGGCATGCTGGGCAGCAGCGTCTTCGTCGCCAACCCGCCACACACGCTGTTCGAGGGGCTGCAGCCGGTGCTGCCCTTCCTGGCGCAGGCGCTGGCGCAGTTCGACGGCGCGCGCAGTGCGCTCGAGCGCTCGGCCAAGAGCTGAACGAAGTGGAGCCCCCAAGCTCGCTTGCGCTCGCTACCCCCCGAGGGGACCGTCCGCCAGCGGCCCGGCAGAGCCGGTTCCGCGGCGGGAAGCTTGGTGTCGACGCGCCGCGCCATCAGGCGCACCTCGAGCCCGCTTGATGTTGAGCGTGCGCCGCTCGGCGCTCGTGCGCGTGGCGCCGTTCGTCGTCTTCATGGCCGTGCTGGCCCTGCGCGGCTGGGCGCCGGCCGATGGCAGCTGGGGTTTCGATACACGCTGGCTCTACGCCCTGCAGGCCGGCGCGGCCGCCGCACTGCTGGCGCTGTGGTGGCGCGAGTACGGCGAGCTGGCGCGCCAGACCCTGCCCAACCTGCGCGAAACGGCGCTGGCCGTGGCCGTGGGTATGGCCGTGTTCGCGCTATGGATCCAGCTCGATGCGCCGTGGATGACGCTGGACACGGCCGCCACCGAACCCTTCGTGCCGAAGACGGCCGACGGTGCACTCGACTGGCCGCTGATCGCGCTGCGCATCGCCGGCGCGGCGCTGCTGGTGCCGGTGATGGAAGAGCTCTTTTGGCGTTCCTTCCTGATGCGCTGGCTGCAGGCGCCGGTGTTCGAGGCCGTGCCGCCGCGCAGCGTGGGCCTGCGTGCCGTGGTGCTGAGCACCTTCGTCTTCGTGCTGGCGCACACGCTGTGGCTGGCCGCCGCGGTGGCCGGGCTGGTCTATGCCTGGCTCTACATCCGCAGCGGCAAGCTGTGGGTGGCCGTCATCGCCCACGGTGTCACCAACGGCGCGCTCGGCGTCTGGGTGGTGGCCACCGGCCAATGGCAGTTCTGGTGACGCGGGAGCGGCGCGGCTGTCACTGCACAATGCGCGCACTCTTTCCCGCTGAACATGCGGCAGGCCCCGCCGGCCAAGAACCGGACGGCGGCCGACCGCACGGAGTCCTTGCCCGATGAAGATCCTGCCCGCCGCCCTTGCCTCGCGCGCGGCCCCGAGCGGGCCCGGCCCCACGCGACGCGACCTGGCCGGCTGGCTGCTGGCTGGACCCTGGGCGGGCGCGTTGGCACCGGGCCTGGCCGCCGCAGCCGCGGCGGCCGCGGGCAACGCCCCGACCGACGGCCACCCTTCCGCCGGCCGCTGGGTGCATGCCTTCGCGGCCTACGGGCTGCCGAAGTACGGCGCCGAATTCACCCACTTCGACTACGTCGAGCCGCGTGCGCCGCTGGGCGGCACGGTCCGCCTGCGCAACCCCGACCGCCGCAGCAGCTTCGACAAGTACAACCCCTGGACGACCCGCGGCAACGCGCCGGCAGGGGTCGTGATCTGGATGGTCGAGGGCCTGTGCCACCTGTCGCAGGACGAGCCGATGGCCATGTACGGCTTGCTCGCCGAGGCGATCTGGGTCGAGCCCGACTTCTCCGGTGTCACTTTCCGCCTGCGGCCCGAAGCGCGCTTCAACAACGGCGACCCGGTGCTGGCCGAGGACGTGCGCCACAGTTTCGAGATGCTGGCCAGCAAGGGCGCCTCGCCCTCCGTGCAAACCGCGGTGTCGGGCATCGCGCGGGTGCTCACGCCCGATGCACGCACGGTGCGCTTCGAGTTCAAGGACAAGACCCGCGACCAGGTCTTCGTCGCCGGCACCCTGCCCATCTTCAGCCGCAAGTGGGGTGCGGGCAAGGCGATGGACCAGATCGTCACCGAGTACCCGATCACCACCGGCCCGTATGTCATCGACAAGGTCGACATGCCGCGGCGCATCGAGTTCCGCCGCGACCCGGGCTACTGGGCGCAGGCCCTGCCGGTGCGGCGCGGGCACTTCAACTTCGAGCGTGTGGTCTACCTGAACTACCTCGACAACGAGGTCGCCTTCGAGGCCTTCAAGGCCGGCGAGTTCGACCTTTACAAGGAATACAGCTCACGCAACTGGGTGCGCAAGCACAAGGGCGTGAAGTGGGACGACAAGCGCATCCTGAAGTCAGCGCTGCGCACGGGCTTCGGCCAGCAGCTGCAAAGCTACCAGCTCAACACGCGGCTGCCGAAGTTCCAGGACATCCGCGTGCGCGAGGCACTGGGCTACACCTACGACTTCGACACCACGGTCAACAAGACCGGCATGTTCACGCGCGCCAGCAGCGTGTTCAACAACTCCGACTTCGCGGCCCAGGGCCTGCCCGGCCCCGCTGAGCTGAAGCTGCTGGAACCCTTCCGCGCCGAGCTGCCGCCGCGCGTCTTCGGGCCCGCCTTCAAGGCGCCGACCACTGCCAACAACCCCAAGGGCCTGCGACAGAACCTGCTGAAGGCGCGCGAACTGCTCACCGAAGCCGGCTGCACCCTGGGCGCTGACGGCCGGCTGCGCCTGCCCGGCGGCGAGCCGCTGGTCATCGAATACATGGTGCCGCGCACCGTCAACATCGTTGACTGGCAGCGCAACCTGCAGAAGCTGGGCATCACGCTGAAGGAACGCCTGGTCGACTTCGCCCTCTACAGCCGGCGTCTGGACGAGTACGACTTCGACATGGTCGTCATCGTCGAGGGCCGCTTCACCTTGCCCTCGGGTGCCGACATCGCCGCGCTCTATGGCAGCAAGTCGGCCGACCAGCCCGGCAACAGCAACTACCGCGGCGTGAAGAGCCGCGCCGTCGACGCGATGATCGAGGCCATGAACCGCGCCGGCACGATGGACGAGCTGCGCGACGCCGCACGCGCGCTCGACCGCATCGTGATGTGGAACTTCTGGCAGATCCCCGACCTGTGGCTGGCGCAGGAGAATTTCTCGCACTGGAACAAGTTCGGCCGGCCCGCCACGCTGCCGCCCTACTTCCAGGCCGATACGCTCATCGGCGGTTTCGTCGAATGGGCGCCGTGGCCGTTGTGGACCTGGTGGGACAAGACCCTGCCGCTGAAGACCGCCTGAGGACCGACCGATGCTGCCCTACCTGCTCAAACGCATCGGCCTGATGATCCCCACGCTGCTGGGCGTGCTGACCATCACCTTCATCGTCATGCAGTTCGTGCCCGGCGGACCGGTCGAGCAGATCATGGCCGAGGCGCGTGCCGGCACCGGCGGGGACACCGGCGGCTACAAGGCCGGCCGCGACCTCAACCAGCAGCAGCTCGAGGACCTGAAGAAGCTCTATGGCTTCGACAAGCCGGCGCACGTGCGCTATGTCGAGATGCTGGCCGGCTTCGCGCGCTTCGACCTGGGCAAGAGCTTCCTGCAGAACAAGGACGTCTGGCAGCTGATCAAGGAGAAGCTGCCGGTGTCGATGTCGCTGGGCCTGTGGACCTTCGTCATCAGCTACCTCATCAGCATCCCGCTGGGCGTGGCCAAGGCGGTGCACGAAGGTTCACGTTTCGACACGCTGACCACCTTCGTCGTGCTGCTGGGTTACGCGATACCGGGCTTCGTGCTCGGTATCCTGCTCATCGTGCTGTTTGCCGGCGGCAGCTTCTGGGAAGTCTTCCCGCTGCGCGGGCTGACCAGCGACAACTGGGAGCAGCTCTCCACCTGGGGCAAGGTCACCGACTACCTCTGGCACCTGACGCTGCCGCTGATCTGCCTGGTGATCACGAGCTTCGCCACGGTGACGCTGCTGACGAAGAACACCTTCGTCGAGGAAATCCGCAAGCAGTACGTGCTGGTCGCACGCGCCAAGGGCCTGAGCCAGAACCGCGTGCTCTACAAGCACATCTTCCGCAATGCGCTGATCCCGCTCGTCACCGGCTTCCCGGCGGCCTTCGTCGGCGCCTTCTTCACCGGCGCGCTGCTCATCGAGACCCTGTTCTCGCTCGACGGCCTGGGCCTGCTCAGCTACGAGAGCGTGGTGCGGCGCGACTACCCGGTGGTGCTGGGCTCGCTCTACCTCTTCACGCTGATCGCGCTGGTGGTCAAGCTGGTGAGCGACCTGCTCTACATGGTGGTCGACCCGCGCGTGCAGTTCGGCAGCGTCGGCAAATGAGCCCTTACCGAACCCGCAGCACATGAGCGCCGTACTCGACATCCCCACCCCGCCCGCCACGGCCCCGGCCGCCGGGCCGCGTTCACCCGGCCAGCGCGCCTGGGCGCGCTTCCGCCGCAACCGCCTGGGCACCTGGTCGCTGTGGATCTTCCTGACCATGCTGGTGCTGGCCACCTGCGCCGAGCTGCTCAGCAACGACCGCCCGCTGGTCGCGCGCATCGACGGCCAGTGGCACGCGCCGATGTTCAGCAACCCCAGCGAAAAGTCATTGGGCGGCGACTTCGACACACCCATGGACTGGAAGGACCCGCTGGCCGCCGAGTTGCTGGCCAAACCCGGGAACTGGGCGGTGACGACGCTGAACCCGCACTCGGCCGACTCGATCAACTACTTCAGCCCCGTGCTGCACCCGGGTGCGCCCACCGCCGGCCACTGGCTGGGCACCGACAGCAAGGGCCGCGACATGGTGGCGCGGCTGCTCTACGGTTTCCGCGTCAGCGTCTGGTTCGCGCTGGCGCTCACCGTCACGGGCACGCTGCTGGGCATTGCCGCGGGTGCGTTGCAGGGTTACTTCGGCGGCCGCGTCGACCTCTTCCTGCAGCGCTTCGTCGAGATCTGGGGCGCCGTGCCCGAGCTCTACCTGCTCATCATCTTCGCGTCGATTTTCGAGCCTTCGATGCTGCTGCTGCTGATCCTGCTCAGCCTGTGGGGCTGGATGGGCCTGTCGGACTACGTGCGCGCCGAGTTCCTGCGCAACCGCAACCTGGAATACGTGAAGGCGGCGCGCGCCCTGGGCCTGAGCAACGCGCAGATCATCCGCCGCCACGTGCTGCCGAATTCGATGACGCCCGTCATCACCTTCCTGCCCTTCCGCATGAGCGGCGGCATCCTGGCGCTGACCTCGCTGGACTTCCTGGGCCTGGGCGCGCCGGCCAGCGTGGCCTCGCTGGGCGAACTGCTCAAGCAGGGCAAGGACAACCTCGACGCCTGGTGGATCATCGTGCCGACCTTCGTGGTGCTGGTGCTGACCATGCTGCTGTTGACCTTCATCGGCGACGCCCTGCGCGACGCCTTCGACACCCGGAAGAGCTGACGTGGCCAAGACACCCTCCGCCACGCCCGTGTCTCCCCACGCCCACCCGCTGCTGGCGGTGGAACACCTGAGCGTGCGCTTCGGCGACTCGACGGTGGTCGACGACGTCTCCTTCCGCATCGAGGCCGGCGAGAAGTTCGCGCTGGTGGGTGAGTCGGGCTCGGGCAAGAGCATCACCGCCTTGAGCGTGCTGCGCCTGGTCGACGCCGCCACCACCAGCGGGGCCATCCGCTTCGAGGGCCAGGACCTGTGCGGCTTGAGCGAACGCGCCATGCGCGGCCTGCGCGGCAGCCGCATCGGCATGATCTTCCAGGAACCGATGACGGCGCTGAACCCGCTGTACACGGTGGGCAACCAGATCGGCGAGGTGCTGGAACTGCACGAGGCCCTGCGCCCGAACGCCGCCCGCGCGCGTGCCATCGAACTCCTGGCGCGCACCGGCATCCCCGAGCCGGCCGAGCGTGTCGACCATTACCCGCACCAGCTCAGCGGCGGCCAGCGCCAGCGCGCGATGATCGCCATGGCCCTGGCCTGCCGGCCCAAGCTGCTGATCTGCGACGAGCCCACCACGGCGCTGGACGTCACCATCCAGGCGCAGATCCTGGCGCTGCTCGACGAACTGCAGGCCGAGCTCGGCATGGCCATGCTCTTCATCACCCACGACCTGAACCTGGTGCGCCGCTTCACGCACCGTGTGGGCGTGATGGAGCGCGGAAAGCTCGTGGAGTGCGGCCTCACCGCCGACGTGTTCGCGCGCCCGCAGCACCCCTACACGCGCAAGCTGCTGGCCAGCCGGCCGCAGCGTGTGGTGCAGCCGGTGCTCGACGACGCGCCGGTGCTGCTGCAGGGCGATGCGGTGGGCGTGAGCTTCGCCATCGGCCAGGGCTGGTTCGGCAAGCGCCAGTTCCGCGCCGTCAAGGGCGCGACGCTGCGCCTCAAACGCGGCGAGACGCTGGGCATCGTCGGCGAATCGGGTTCGGGCAAGACCACGCTGGGCATGGCGCTGCTGGCGCTGCAGCCGCTCAGCGGTGGCAGCGTCAGCCTCGACGGTGAGCGCATCGACAACGCCGGCCGCGAGCCGCTGCGGCGCATGCGGCGGCGGCTGCAGGTCGTGTTCCAGGACCCGTTCGCCAGCCTGAGCCCGCGCATGACCATCGGCCAGATCGTCGGCGAGGGCCTGGCGCTGCACCAGCCCGATGGCCATGCTCGACGAAGTGGGGCTGTCGGCGCGCCACGGTGTCGCCGACGTGCTGCAGCGCTACCCGCACGAATTCAGCGGCGGCCAGCGCCAGCGCATCGCCATCGCGCGCGCCGTGGTGCTGCAGCCCGAAGTGCTGGTGCTGGACGAGCCGACCTCGGCGCTGGACGTCTCGGTGCAGCAGCAGGTGCTGGCGCTGCTGGCCGAGTTGCAGCGGCGCCACGGCCTGAGCTACCTCTTCATCAGCCACGACCTGGCCGTGGTGCGCGCGATGTCGCACCGCGTGATGGTCATGAAGAACGGCGACGTGGTCGAGGAAGGCGAGGCCGAGGCGCTTTTCGACGCCCCGCAGCAGCCCTACACGCGCGAACTGCTGGCGGCGGCGCACCTGGTCGACTGAACCCCCTCGGTTCGGGGGGAGATGTGCACCTGCCGCGGCCGGTCTTCTTCCGCCGCGGCCCGGGGTTCGCCAGAATCGGACAGCCGTCCGGTCTGCACTCCAGGCCCGGGGCCAGAGCCAGACGCCGCCCACGGTGTCGCAGGGAGCCCGCATGTCGTTTCGCCACCTCGCCATCGCTGCCGCGGCAGCCGCCGCCCTCGGCGCCGCTGCGCCTGCCGCTGCCGGCTCCTTCGCCAGCGCCAGCCTCGGCCAGTTCAGCTACGCGCTGTTCGACCTGAACCCCGCCGACGGCATCGACCCGGGCGTGAGCTTCTCGCTGGGCGGTTCGCCCTACGGCTCCTACGTGCAGTCCAGCGCCACCGACCCGTCCACCGGCTCGGAGTCGAGTTCCGGCTGGAGCCTGGTCACCTTCGGCCCCGCCGCCGTCTCTTCGGCCATCGGCCTGGGCAGCGCTCAGGCGTCGGTGTCGGGCTCACCCACGGCCGGCGGCATGCTCTACGCGGCCAGCGGCGCCGCGCTGGGTTCAGCGCTGCCCTCCTTCTCGACGCAGTTCGGCGCCAGCGCGGCGGTGGCCAATTTCGGTTCGCTGGCCTTCACGCTCAGCCCCTATACGCTCATCGTCTTCAACGGCAGCGCCAACCTGCTGGCGCAGACCACGGACGGTGTCGACCAGAGCAACGGCTTCCAGACCGAATCGGCCTCGGCCACGGTGGCCATCAACGTCAGCGGGCCCACGTCCGCCGGCGGACAGGGTTTCCAGAACGCCGGCGACAACCGCTCGCTCTATGCCTCGTTCACGTCGGTGTTCGACCCGAACACCGGCCAGTTCGGCTACACCGGGCAGACGCTGACGCTGGACAACCTGCCGATGTCGGCAGGCTTCACCAACTTCACGGCCGATGCACTGACCGGCCAGTTGTCGCTGACCGTCAGCGTCAACGGCAACAGCCCGCTGACGCCGATACCCGAGCCTGGCAGCGCCGCACTGCTGCTGGCTGGCCTGGCCGGCCTCGGCTGGCTGGCGCGCCGCCGCGGCAGCTGAACGCTTGCCGGCCGTGCCGGCGACCCCGTCAACCGATGCCGCGTGCGCGGTCTTCCTCGAACTGCACGCGCCAGGCGTCGAAGCGGTCCTCGTCCAGCGCCTCGCGCACCTCGCGCATCAGGTCCACGTAGTAATGCAGGTTGTGGATGCTGGCCAGCATCGGGCCCAGCATCTCGCCGCAACGGTCGAGGTGGTGCAGATAGGCGCGGCTGAAGCCGCCGCTCACGCTGCCGTCGGGGCCGGCCTGCCCGCGGCAGGTGTAGCAGTTGCACGTCGGGTCGAGCGGGCGCTCGTCGGCCTTGTGGCGCGCATTGCGTATCTTCAGGTCGCCGAAGCGCGTGAAGAGGTGGCCGTTGCGTGCATTGCGCGTGGGCATCACGCAGTCGAACATGTCCACACCCTGCGTCACGCCTTCGACCAGGTCTTCCGGCGTGCCCACGCCCATCAGGTAGCGCGGCTTGTGCGCCGGCAGGCGGTGCGGCGTGTGCGCCATGATGCGCAGCATCTCGTCCTTGGGTTCACCGACGCTGACGCCGCCCACCGCGTAACCCGGAAAGTCCATTTCCACCAGCGCCGCCAGCGATGCCTCGCGCAGCTGCTCGAACATGCCGCCCTGCACGATGCCGAAAAGCGCGTTCGGGTTGGCCAGCCGCGTGAACTCGGCCCGGCTGCGGCGCGCCCAGCGCAGGCTGAGTTCCATCGACTGCCGCGCCTCGGCCTCGGTGGTGAGTGCGCCCTTCGATGCGTAGGGCGTGCACTCGTCGAACTGCATCACGATGTCGCTGTTCAGCACGGTCTGGATCTGCATGCTGACCTCGGGCGTGAGGAAGAGCTTGTC
>LNFM01009294.1_pt1 | contig 14398 bp, 17 predicted proteins | sample 596031 | NCBI WGS metagenome assembly LNFM01 (sample SAMN04254537, study PRJNA301005) | activated carbon metagenome | isolation source: dual media filters at the Ann Arbor, Michigan drinking water treatment plant | place: USA: Ann Arbor
CCCCAGCGTGATTTGGTTCATGCCCCTATCTTCTCCTCACTTCACGCCGTTTGCCAGTTCAACGGGAGGGAGGTTTTGCAGACCTTCCCTAGGTAGGTCGACCTTGCCGCCTGAGCAAGCGATAGAACCTGAAAAGCCGGCCACCCATAGGGAGGTCGGCTTTTTTTCGTCTGTACGGCGACTGGTCGCGATCGATGGCGCCAGGAAGCAAGCGAACAGACAATCCACCCTGTAACGCCTGCTGGCGCTATGTGCGGGGCTGCCATCCAGCCAATCGCACCTCAACCAACCCGGATGGGCCCTTGTGCCCAGAGGGGTCATGGGCTTTTCCTCACGGAGATACCCATGAATGAAGTTCAACGCGCGATGCATGAGCCGCTGGTGTCGGCCAAAGCATCAGGCTACAAGCGGAATCCGTACATACACACGGATCTGATGCGCGCACCCATCACCTTTCTCTGGTGGGCGTCTACCCCGACAGGCCGTCAGTCGAAGTACTTCCACGCGGAAACCTTCTACCGACTCAGCAGCTCGGGCAAGCTTGGTCGAGATAGCCATGGCGACCTGGTGACGATCTATGTTCCCAGCCAGCACTACCGACGCACCGATCTGGAGTTGCGAAACTTCCTGATCGAGCGAGGCGCTGCAGCTCTGCAACGACTGCCGAAGGGCTATGCCTGGCACGGCCCCTACCTGTGGAGCGTGCTACGGCCGCCGCAAGTCGAGAAGGACGGGTTCCGCTTTCGCCCGCCTGCGGTATCCGATGGCCTGCCCCTGAGCTACGAGATGTCCAGCGCCAAAGGTGCGATGGCCGTCGAGTTGGCTGCCAAGGTGCTCGCTCAACGGGCCGTGGCAGCATGAGCAAGGACCTGATTGAGCGCAGCCCTGAAGAGCAGTGGCTGGAAGCTGAAGGCTTTGACCTCGGCGCTCTCTGCTCGAATGCACCGCAGCAGACTGTGGTGGAGGCGGGAGACAACCCGAACATCGATCCGGCGAGCTACGACAGGGTGATCATTGCCTTCAGTGGAGGCAAGGACTCGCTGGCGCTGCTGCTGCTCATGCTGGACATGGGGGTGCCGCGCGAGCGCATCGAACTGCATCACCACGCCGTGGATGGACGCGAGGGCAGCACCCTCATGGACTGGCCTGTGACCGAGGGCTACTGCGAGGCGATTGCCAAGGCGTTTGGCGTGAGCTTGACCTACAGCTGGCGTGAAGGCGGCATTGAGCGCGAGATGCTGCGCAACGGTGACCCAACTGGTGCGGTGTACATCCCCGATGGCGATGGCCACCGACGTGTCGGTGGAGATGGACCTCCAGGCATTCGCCTGAAGTTTCCTCAAGTAGCCGCAGACCTGAGCGTGCGCTGGTGCAGCGGTGTCGCGAAAATCGACTGCTTCGCGCGCTACCTCAACAACCACCCCAAGTTCAACGAAGGGCGGACGCTTGTCCTGACGGGCGAGCGTGCACAGGAGAGCAGTTCGCGGGCCAAGTACAAGGTGTTCGAGCCGCATCGCTGCGATCTGCGCAATGGTCGAAAGCATCAACGTCACATCGACGTTTGGCGCGCAGTCCACGCGTGGAGTGAGCAGCAGGTGTGGGACATCATCCAGCGCTGGCGCGTGACCCCGCACCCGGCCTACTGGCTGGGGTGGACGCGTACGAGCTGCAGGGCCTGCATCTTCAACGGCAAGAACGAGTGGGCCACCCTGCGCGTGATTGCTCCTGAGCAGTTCAACAAGATCGACTCATACGAGCGCGAGTTCAAGGTGACGATTCACCGCAAGGACTCCATCGTGGACAGAGCAGATCAAGGCGTGCCGTTTGAGGTTGATCCCTTCTGGGTCGAGCTCGCCAACGGACACAGCTTCAACCACCCGGTGTTCATGGATCCATGGGTCCTGCCACCTGGCGCATTCGGTCACGGCTGCGGCCCGACCTGATTTCACCAATCTGACCCCCTGCGCCTCAACAGCAGGCCGGGGGAGTCACCATTTCAGAACGGGTAACACATGGCAAAACTTGTCACGATTCAACTGCTCGTCTCCGAGGATGACCAGTCGAAAATCATTGACGGCCTCAACGACGCATTGCGCGAGATCGTTCACCCGATGGGCTCAGGACGGGCAGAGGGCTCGTTCATCCTGGACTACGCCGCGCCGGCATGCGCGCACGATGTATCCCCGGAAGTCGAGGCGGCAATCGCGTCGCAGACCTACCAGGAGGGCGCGGCCTTCCCGCAGGAGAAGTACTACGTGCTGGTCGTGGAGCAGGACGTGAATATCCACGAGCTCGGGCCGTTCCGCACCCGCGCCGAACGCGACAGCGCGGCACGCGTGCATCTCAAGGAGTTCGGTGAGCGCGACGGTCTGTACTGGATGCAGGTCAGCACCACCGGGGAGGTCGAGGTGGGCGACTACCGCTGCGACGAACTCGATGATCAATCCTTGGCTCGCGAATTGGCCAATCGGCTTTGCACGGGTGAACGGTTGATCGTTCGCGATGCCGCTGCCTCGTGCTTCACGCTCAAAATGGGCGCAGAAGAACGGGTGGTGGACTTGGCCCTCATCGAGGAGATCCAGGAGCATTGCTATGAAGACCTCGTCATCATCCGTGATGGTGATGCGGAATTCGTGGTGCCGGGCAGCCAGGCACGAAACCTCTTCAAGCAGGAGGACTGGATCAACGCAGTCGTCTGGAAGGAGACCTCGACGGGGTTCTCCGACTGGGTGTCCCGCAAGGTGGATGGCCTGGAGAAGGCAATCGGCACCGAAGGGCGTAGCGCAGGCGACTCCTGAGACAGAAACAGAAAAGGCCCCCAGCAGTGCGCTGGGGGCCTTTTTTTTGGGTGATCGATGCTGGGGGAGGGCTCAGAACTAACTTCTGCAGCTCAGAGACTCGGGGTCTACACACGTAGAAAAGACAAAAGGGGCGTCCAACTGAATGGAACGCCCCTTTTGGGATGTGATGACGGCACTTCAGGCAAAGGCAAGCTCCGCACTGCCGACTTCGATCTGCTGCGACAAGAAGGCCGAAACCTTTTGCTTGATCGCCACAAATCGCGGGTCGTTGGCGTAGCTCTTCTCGCTTGCGGTCGCACGCTGAGCGTACAGCCACTGAGCATCCGAAAAAGTGACACCCGCTTTCGCCAACAGGGCAGGACCCTTCGGCGCATTCACACGTTTGGCAATCATGGGACTCTCCATTCTGAAACCGGGCACGTCGCCCCTTCTGCGTTCTGTCTGGGAGAACGCACAAGGAACGACGCGCACCGGCTCGCCTGGAAAGGCCACGATGCACGGGTCAAAGAGAGCGGCGGGAGAGTCCCAAGCCTGAGCTTTGAACGAAAGCACTCTTTGACCACTGCTCACACACACAAGGTGCGCATGAACGGGGTAAGCCCGTGAGGGCTTCGACGACGTCGAAACATCGTCAGGGTATTTGCAGTCACAAAAACTGCTCTTGGTGCGAGCACCGAAGGTGTTTACAGAATAGCACAGGGCAAGAGATGGGTGGTCCTCATCGGTGGCGCGAAGTGGCGTTGGTCCAGACAATTGATGTGTTCTCGCATCACTGCGAAATCGCTCACGCGTCGAGCGTGAAGCCTCAACGGCCAGCACACCAGCTAGCCACATCCTCAACCCCAGCGGGTCCCATCCCGCGTGCGGGTAGGACTCGTTCATCGAGACTCATCAATGAGCAAGTCCAAAGAGATTGTTCTGGGCGCCGTGTACTGCGGCTCTCAGATTGCGCCAGGCCTGTTTGCCGAAAAGGTGGGCAGCGGGCGCTTCCTCATTCGCGTTGCCGAAGGTACCGACCATGCCAAGCGCGTGGGAGAAGTCTTCGGCGAAGCGCCGCGCGCGGGCAAGGCGCACTACCAGGCGCTGACCATGAAGGGCGACATGGTGGCCAGCAAGAGTTCGCTCAAAGCTGCCGCCCTGGAGCTGGCGGCCGCTGCCAAGGCGGCTCGTCCCAGCAAGGTGGTGCCTTTCATCACCGCACGAGGTCATGCATGAGCACCGCGCAGACGAACACCGCCACCCTCGAGGTCAGCGTCTGGTTCGAGCGTGATCGGAAACACCTCGCCCTGAGCAGACCGGACGGATCGATCGTTTTCGAGCTGCGTGACGAGGAAGTGGACGAAGCCATCGAAGACGGCTTCCTGACCAGCCCCCGCCATCCGCGTCCCCGCGACGAAGACTGGCGCGAGCACCTTGTGGGTTACGCCCGCTACTACGGGCTCCTCACCTGAAACACCACGCACCGGGCAACGTCCGGTGCGCATCACTCAAGGGAATCACCATGACTGAAACAACTTCGAGCCCAGACCAGGCGCCTCCGGACATCGTTCCTGTGTCGCACTGGGGTTCAACCGATTACCGGGGCGAAATTCCCGCCGGCGATCGCTTCCTCATGGAGGTGGTCGACAAACGAGAGCAGTGCGGTCAGCTCTACATCGATGTGGGAGCCGAAGATGGCGACACCGACGACATCCTCACGGCCTCGTTCGAGATCAGCAACCTGCCTGGCAGTCGGACGCACACACAAGCGATGCACCTGCATTTCAACGACAACGCCATGGCCATGACCGTCTTCAAGCAGGGTGACAAGTACATCCTGCGTCCCGAGACAAACGTGACCATCCTGCCCACCGTGCTGCCCAACGGCGAACTGGCCTTCATCGTGGAGAGCATCGATGGCTGAAGCGATCACCAAGACCAATGCAGTTACCACTGGACAACGATTGGACAGCTCTGCCGAGCTCAAGGCACGTGTTCTCAACGCCGTCTACGAAAGTGACTGCATCGCACCATTGAGCGGCTACAAGCTGCTCGCAGGGCGACACCTCACCACGAACGTGGGCATCGTCGTCATCGACGGTGATTTCAACCGTGACGCGTTCGAGCTGGCGGTGGTCGAGATCAAAGCAGCTGGCCTCAAAGCGAGCCGTATGTACGCCTACGGGCGAACTGGCTCCTACTCGGGCCCGGCGATCTCGTTCAGCATGTTCTCGGAGATTGGCGTTGATGTGCCGGAAGCCGTACCCGCGCTGCGTGAGGTGACACGAACTGTCTGTCGCGTGGGCTACGGCTTCGCCGATGTGACGGTCCAGGTGCCCGCTGCCGCCACGGAAGCTGACATCGAGTCGGCGGTGCTGGACGAAGCCGGCAACTACTCCTACAGCGAGAAGGATGCGCAATACGAGCTGGAAGGGGCAACCGAGGCCGGTGACGCACATCTGGCTGCGGTCGTGTTGGCAGGACTCATGGATCGGCTCTCTGCGCTGGAACTGACTGCAGGCGAGGAAATCAGCGAGGCCTATGCGCAAGCGTTGGCGCAGCTCAAGGGCACGCCCCACGAGCCCTTTGTGATTTTCTCGGCAAGCGAAGAAGGCTTCTGGAGCAAGGACATGGGGTGGGCAGATCTCGAATCGGCCACACACTACTTCCGCCCGCCCAGCGACCTGCCGATGAGCAGTGCCAGCGATACCAAGCTTGCACGACTGAGCCAAGCAGACGACATGCTGGCACGAAGCCAGCCTCTCGCCTGAGACATGAAACCTGTGCCCCGGCCTCATCAATGAGCCGGGGCCACCCTACAGAAGGAAACCATGAAAACAATCGAACAACTCATCGCAGAAGCCGATGCCTGCATCAAAGCGCTGCGCGAGCAGGCCATCGAGCCCTTCACGCTGAATGTGTCCGAGGACATCAACATCGAGATTCGTCCCGCCTGTGAGGGTGACCGGGTCACGGTGGGCCGCACGGGCTGGGGTGACGCCATCGTCAACTTCACGAACGAGGGGCTCATCCTGGACGTTTATGGCCAAGATGAGCCGCTGGATCCGCTGCACACCATCTGCATTGAGCGCTCGGACCTCCAAGGCGAATGCAGCGAAGGCGAAGCGGGCCAGGACGTGTATGCGGGCTACGTCAACGCAGACGGCACGCGCATCGATCTGGAGTTCGCAGTCCCCGCGGGTGCGAGCCAACAGGCGGTCGATGCGGCCGCCTTCGGTGTCCTGGCCATGAAAGCCGAGGTCGACGTCCTGCGGGTCAGCTGACATCAACCAATTTGCCCAGACGAAGGGCTCTCCAACCACCTGGGTAACACCAGGTGGTTTTTTTTCGTCCGTACTGCTGGCTTGCGCAGTTAGCGAGACACCTGGGGCTGGAGAGTCGACGTGCGCTCGACAGCTACCCCTTGGAGGCTGACGGGAACCATTGACGGATGTCTGCCCAGGCCTGTCTGTTCGGTTCTATCTGAAAGCTGACCATGGCGAACAAGCGCGTGTCCAGGTAAGGCACTGGCACTGCCTGACCCGGAATCAGTTTGCACAACAGTTCGTCCACGTCGAGGTTGAGGTGTGTTCGGCAAACCGTGGGCCTATGCGCATAGATGCTGCATGTGCTCTCACCGAGGAATGGGCAGGGCGCCTCGTAGCCTTCGATGGTCACGGGCTGGTGAGTAGCTATGGGTGCTGGATCACGACCAATGGCTTTACCCAAAGCACGTGCCTCTGTGGCACTGATCTTCACAGGGATGTGGCAGCAGTGGCTGCAGCCCGGCTTACATGCAGCGTGGGCCCCGAAGGCGCGTGCAGCAGTCTCCGCTGCACGGTGCAGCCACATGATCCGTTTGGCACCGCTCGACGCTTGAGCAGCGACGCCCAGGAGACGTTGCACGTTCATCTGAACATCCGACGGAACCTGCGCCACGGCCTCCCGCGCGGTGGCCTCAACCTGGTGCAAGCGCTCGTTGATCACCTCGGGGAACGCTGGGTTGGGTGCTAGCGCCTCGCCCTCAACAACTGCGCGCAGTGCTTGCTCGATCCGAGATTGGATATCGAGCTCATCGCCCATGAGGATGTGAGGTTCAGTCATCGGTGGTCAGTGAGATGCATGGTGTCGTCGGAAGTCCGCAACGAAAAGCGCAGGCCGATGTGTGTCACTCGTGCCCGCGGCCGGGGACCAATCCCCCCGGAATGTAGGATCGAGGGAGGTCAACACAACTCGTCGGCTTCAGAGAAACATAATCCCCCATCTTCTGACGATCTCAACCCTCTTGGTTGCAGCCAACACGTTCGCCCAGCCTGCGCTGATCGAGCGTCCTCTCTACCGGCAGTTTGACAACCAGGCTGAGCCTCGTGTCACAAGTTACGTGCTTTTTGGCACCTTGGCCAACGGCACCCCAGCCATCACGAAGAACTCGAAGGGGCATGCCTTCTTCTACGAGCGGCACTTGATGTTCAACCAGGAGCTCAAGGTGCTCATTGCCGGTGGCATCGAGTGCAAGACCGGGACGCACTACATCGTGGCCATCGGACCGATTGAGGCCATGACCGCCGTGAAGAAGGAGGAAATGGTCAGCATCCAAAAGGCTCACCCGGAGAGCCTGCCAACCTATCGCAAGGTCTGCGAAGCTGTCGATCTGCCGATCGGAAAATGGTGATCGCCCTCGCGCTGTGTGGCCGCAGTTAGCACCCGATTTGGGTCAATCTCCGGAGAAACGGCCACGCATCGACGCTTTACCGGATTAAGTATTTAGCTTTACATAAGAATGATCGTGGAATCCGGCAGCTCAAGCCGGCTGACGCCACAGGCGGGCGATCGTTTGGAAGTCCTCATCGAACCCCAGCGAGTCCGGGTAGTGCCTGCAGCGTCCCACGTAGCCCAGGACGCGCATCATGTCCGCGTTGATGTCTTCGTCCACCCCCCACAGGTCGGTCAGATCAAAGCCACCGTAGGCCCTGGCGTTGTACCAGGCCAGCAGCATGCTGGCCACTTTGCGCGACTGGCCGGTGTCGCGGCGCGCTATCTCTATGAGCCGCTCCAGCGCGGCGATCTCTTGTTTGGTGGGTGGCGTCTGAAGATCCATGCGGCACTGTAGCCCGCGCTGACCCCTGCAACAAGGGGCGCTCATGCGATGTTCTTTCTGATTGGCCGCAGCCATACGGCCCATTTGACCCGGCGCGGCCGGATCACGCCCGATATCTCGCAGGGGTGCGGCTAACCTCCGGGGACATATTACTGGCACACAGTCGCATCTATCTATGGCCTGTTGATCTCAGCCTCTAGCTTTTCGTCAGTTAAAACGGTGCAGGATTTTATTTTGATACTGGGGGAATCTATCGCGGCAATGACCTCGTTCATCGTGCACCGCAGCGTTATCGCTGCTTGATGGATAGTTAGTCCTCTTTGATAGTTGCGCTCTGCCCCTATTGCATCTGAAGCTCTCCAAAATATATTGATCTTTTGACCGAACTTTGTAGCATCCAGATCAACGCCTAGGAATGGTTTCATCTTGTACAAGGTGCGAGATGGCATATCGCCAATATCGTCCGGCCGCTCTAGGCCCTCGGTGATATTGAGAACAAACCAGAATCCTAGGATTTCATTTGATTTGTTAATAAGTTTGGCTTCGATATTGTAGGCCTCTGGCTCAGACAGATTGTCCAGAAGCACTTCCACGACTGGTTCGCCTGCATCCTTTTTTGCCTTCTCATAGCTCCAGTTTCGTTTGGTGCGATGTGCCCTGCCACCTCTTCCCTTGCCAATATAAATCCTACCATCGGGGAAGATATGCCGATAAACATAGAAGTCGCCAGGTGGGCCTGATGAAGCCCTCAGGACTTCTTCAACATAACCATCCAAAGGCTTTCCGACAGAGAAATCGACATAGTCGATCAACTCTTGCGGCGTTCTGATTTGAAAGAACTTTTCAGTAAATCGCAGTCGCGATGGCACCAGATACAGACAGTGGTCGCCAGAATCGTAAACGCAGGAAAGCAAAATATTGCGATCACTCGATGTGTCGAAAAGCTCAACAAAGGCATGGCCGTATCCAATGTAATAGCTACTTGATGGTGTTCCGACGTGATAAGTGATCCCACGTTTTGTCAACTCGCAAGCAGCCGGCAAAACAAATCCGGCGGCTGTTTTGGCCAACGGCTGCATAAAGTCCCACCGGGCGAAGTTTAGTCGGCCATCGTACACTTGGCTTTGATTCCACCCAATTCCAAGAGAGATCTGCTCTGTATTCAAAATATGTATGGATTTTGTTTATACGTTCAGAATGTTACCAAGATCCACCGCATGCGCTCTGTGATGATGATCAACCGAAAGCAGGCCGGAACCAACATCCTTTGATCGATGTCGTATGGTCCTTGCCGTAGGAGGGTTAATGCCGCCCGGTGATCCAGTGGATAGTTCTGCCGATGTTTCGCAAACCTTGCGACACTGACTACTAACGCCGCCTGTTAGCACGACACATCACCATGAAAAGAAGCCCTCACACCTTCCGGCTGCACGTCTGGCTGGTTTTGACTGGAGCCAGTTTTCTCACCCTGTCCACAGTTGCGGTGGGGCAGACCTTGGTTGCTAACCCGGCCTTGTTGCAAGCGATCAAGGACCATCGCGTCAAGCGGCTCTCTGATGACCAGATACGGCAGATGCACAGCAGGGCCCAGGATCTCAGTCAGCAAGAGGTTCGTCGGATCGAGGAAGAAGATCGACAACGGTATGCAAGCCGCGCACGAACGCGCGAGATGTGCAAGGACGTCGTCTATCGCACCCGCAATGAACGAGAGTGCCTGGCAGCGCAATCCACCCTCGGGCTCATGAACACAGAGCAGCCTCGATCAAAGGAGCAGATATTCGAGGATCTTCTTCTAGGCGATTGCAACTACATCGGCGGAGACCGACAGAAGCTACTGCAAGCCCAGTGCCTGCCACCGAATTCTCCGTTCCTTCCGCCGCGATGAATGCTGGCCATCCCAAAGCAACAACCGACCTGAGTAGTCGCCAGCGCCCTGCTTTCGCAGGCTAGACCCTAACGTCGATCCAACGCCCCTCAATCTCGCGCACGCGACCCAGCGCAACCAGCGTATCGAGCAGCATTGGCAGTCGGTCGCGCCATCTTCCGCGACCGCTGAAGTGATCAGCAACCTCTTCAAGACTGAGACCGCGTCCAGCGGTGGCCAGCACATCCGCAACCGATCTGATCTGCTCGCTGATTCCAGTAGACCATGGACGCTGGACGACAGGCTTTGTCATCGTGCCTGTCGCCGCCGTCTCCTCAGACTCGTCGTCTGGGCCGTCGGCCTCGATGCGGGTCTGTGAGGCAAGTCCTGCATCTTGGAACTCCGGGCGAAGCCAGCGGACTGTGCCGGCCGCTTCTTCGGCCGCGCGCTTGGCGTTCAGCTCGACCAGTCGCAGCAGCAGCGTGTCGGTGTCGCCGGGCAGGGTCAGGTCGGCCCAGCCGTAGGCCTGCAGCACGGCAGCGTCCAACTCATCGTGCAGGCTCTTGAGCACGCCCACCAGGCCATGTTCGTGAACCACCTTTTCCTTAGCTGCCAGGGCCTCGCCGCTGCGCAACTTCTCCAGCACGTTGTAAGTGGCCGTGAGCGTGGCGTCCGGGTGAGCCGCCAGCTGGGTCTTGCGATGGGCATCGATCTGCTCGGATAGCGCACGGATGCGCTGCGCCAGCGCACCTGCCGGGTCCAGGTCGGGAAAGGGGAACGCCTCGAAGCAGGTGGACTTGCTGTAAACCGGGTCATTGCCCACCCCGAGGGCGCCTCCAGACGCCAGAGCCCAAGCGATGTGGACGGAACTGGATAACACCCCAAGATGAAGTGCATCCGCGCTGGCCACGAGGATGAGCTTGTCGTCCGGAAGGATGGAGGCGTCTAGCCACTGGAACACCCTGTGTTTCGCCACCTGACCAGTCACGATGTAGCGAGGGAGTCCAGACAGGGCCGGGCGAATCTCCCCTCGCGACCGCCCGTGGAGCCACCACTTCTCACGAAACTGCCGATCACGGTTCGCGTCGCGCTCAGGCTTGACCCGCTCCAGCAGCCACTGATAGACAGCCGGGAAGCGCCGGCGGACATCCTCTGCCTGCAGGCCAAAGAGGTCGATCACCATGACGCCACGAGGCGTGCCGGTCAGGTCGCGCCCGTTCCGGTACGGGCGGATGTACCTCTCTAAGCCGGCAACCGTACCCAAGCCCAGGTTCTGCGCCTCTGTGGGCGTGACGAGAAATCCGGCCCCATGAGGTATGACCCCTCGGCTGGACAACCCAGCGTTGGCCTGCAGCCGACGGGCCCCAGCCACATTGGCCCCTACCTTCAGGTCGGCGTGAATGACACCTTGGCGAGTCACCAATTCGACCGCGACCTCACCGTTTTCTTCTTCCGTCTCCAGACTGACGGTCTGGAGCTTGCCCTCGACAGCACCACGTACGCCCACGGACATGGCAATGCGCACTGCTGCACCGTTTGCGCTGTCCACCCAAGGATGGTCGGGCACGGCGTAGGACAGGCTCAGCGGTGGGGTGGCGGTCTGGTGCGCCTCGATCACTCGCCGGTTGAAAATCATGGTCAGGCTGTTGGTGGTGATGAGGCCGAAGCGCTCGGCCTTGCCCTGGCGCACCGTTTCAGCGGCCTTGTGCCACCAGTACATGACGAAGTCGGCGCTCTCGGGCACTTCGGGCCATGCGGCTCGCAGGGCGTCGGCATAGCCGTCGCCGAGGGCCACCCGCATGCGCTTGTTGCCGATGAAGGGCGGGTTGCCGACGATGAAGTCGGCCTTGGGCCACTCGGCCTGCCGGGGGTTCACGTAGCGCCACTGCACCACCTGGGCGGCCTCATCGGGCACCGGCTGACCGGTGACGGGGTGAGTCTTGAAGGTCTCCGCGTCCCAGCGTGTCAGCACAGCACCGTTAGCGTCGGTCATCGGCTCTTGGCGGTCGTAGGCCAAAACGGCATCCCGATGCTCAATGTTCCTGTAGTCGTGAACCACGGGCTCAGCCACGTTGGCGCGCCCCTGGGTGCGGATGTGCCACTGCAGGAAGCCAATCCACAGCACCAGCTCGGCCAGGGCTGCGGCCCGCTCGTTCAACTCTACGCCGCGCAGTTGCTGCAGGGTGACGGTCTCGCCAGCGAGATCCAGCGCATCCTGAGTGTCGCCCAGTGCGCCGAGCTGGTTCAACACCTCGCCCTCCAGGCGCTTCAGGTGTTCCAAGGTCACGTACAGGAAGTTGGCGCTGCCGCAGGCCGGGTCCAACACGCGCAATGTGCACAGGCGGTGCAGAAAATCGCGTACCTGCTTGCGGGCCTCGCCCCACTTGCCTCTCACGGCAGCGTTGTGGCGATCGAGCGCCGCGAAGTCCTTTTTGGTCTTGACGGCGGGAGGGTTCGCCTCGAGTTCCGCCGCCTCATGCGCCAGCAACAGCGCAGCAGCTTGAGCATCTGCCCATTCCGCTCGAAGCGGCTCGATAACGGTAGGTAGCACCAGCCGTTCCACATACGCCCTGGGCGTGTAGTGGGCGCCCAAGGCATGACGTTCGTCTGGGTCTAGCGCACGCTCCAGCAGGGTGCCGAAGATGGCTGGCTCAACCTCCCGCCAGTTGGCCTTGGCGGCTTGGGTCAGCAAGTCGATCTGTTCGGGTGTCAGAAGCAGGCTGTAGCTCTCGGAATCGGACCCCTTGAACAGCTTGCCGTTGAAGCGCAGGACTGGCTTGACCAGCGCCACGGAGAATCCGCCCTGGTCCATGTCCTTCCACAGGCTGCGCAGCATCTGCTGAAGGGTCTCTGGGGTTTCCCGGTGCTGCTGGAGCAGGGCCAGAAAGGATCCCTTGGGCAGCAACTCCACATCCTCAGCGAACATGCTGAACAGGCAGCGCGACAAGTATGACGCGACAGTCTCAGGTGCGTGTCCCGCCTTCTCCAGCGATCGGGCCAGACCAGCAAGCTTGTCGGACACATCGCGCGTTACCTTCGCCGCGATCAGTGCTGGGTTCAATTCATCAGGCTGAGTCCAGATGTGCCGAAGCCGCTGCAGCACCTCGGGTTTGGTCAGATCTGAGAGCGGGATGCGATGGCTGCGAGGGTCCGGGAAAGGGGTATAGGTGCCTCCGCTACGACTGAACTCGGCGTAGACCTCGATGACTGTGCCGACGTCCACCACAAGCACGAAGGGTGGACGGCCCTCTTCTGGGGGCAGTGCTCGAGCGTAGCTCTCGCCTTGGCTACGGGCTCTCAGGAGGCCGTCATCGAAGCCCTTGGTGTGGGCTCCTGCCTTGAGCTTCTTGGCTTCCAGGACGAAGTGTCCGCGTCGATAGCAATCGATCCGCCCAGAACTGCTGGTTCCGTCCCCATGGGTGAAAGTGACGGGCCTTTCGAACATGTAGTCCTGTGCTGCATTGGGATGTGGCTTGGCCACATCCAGCAGCTCGCAGAGCTCGATCACGAACGATTGCGCCGTGGCCAGCTCGCTCGCCGTCACTCCCTGCCACCGTTCGACGAAGGCCTTCGCCTGATTTTCGTTTTGCATCTGAAAATCATAGGCTGTGCAGCACTGCTCGGTCGAGACGCCAGTCTGGGGGACTATGTCCGTACGCAACGCCTTCCACCGGGACTCGAATGGAGAGCAGTCGAGCTTATGCTGCGGTTACTGACAATACCCTCTGAACCGCCACATGGGCTTCGACTTCAACCACCCCTTCATTGACACGAGCACCCTGCCCCGCTTCGAAGCCATAGATTCGGAGACCTTTAAGCTCTACGGCCGGCAGGTCCTAGCTGTCGAAATGACGAACTCGCAGTACGACCAGCGTTTCCAGCGTCTGGGCACATCCAACAACATGCGCCCTCCTCCCTCACACCACCGGATTTTTCCCGGCTACCTCGTGGTGAGACGGCCTGGCCAGGCAGATCAGTACGAGACCTGGATGCCTGATCACGTGTTCGATGAGTTGTACGTGGCGGCAGACTCCTGATGAATCGACTCGTCCCATTCTGGGTGCTGCTGGCGTTTCTCATATGGGTGGCGAGTTTGGCCAAAGCTGCCGCCCTCTCCTACCCCTACGCTCTGACCTATCTTGCCGACACCTGGGGATGGCTTCTGGGGGGCGCTGCCTTGGTCATTGCCTTTTGGGGTATCCGACGCCGGCGTCTTTGGATCGCTCATTTGCGCGAGCTACTGGCGCCTTTGGGCTGGATCGTTTTGGGCTGGGCGGCGGCAGGTTGGTGGACTGTGGCAGTCGAGACCGACGCAATGGGTGCAGCCGTTTGCTTTTTACCTGGGCTCTGCCTAGGGGCGACGATGCTGGTTTCTGCCTACGACAAGCCTACCAAACCTGAATCGTGATGCGCCTCTCCGAGGATTCCCCATGGCCTGAATGAGGGACGCTCCTGCGCCCTGGCCGCGATTCTGCAGTCCCCTGGGGGCGAGGCGTTCACCAGCGCACCTAAACTACGTGTGCCGCATATCCTGCGCGGTGATTCACCCACAAACCACGGAGTTGATCCCGGAACCCCACTGGTGTATGTGGATCCGTCACAGTTGCACCAAGTCATTCTCAATCTGTGCACGAACGCAGTCCACGCAATCAGTGA
>LNFM01009295.1_pt1 | contig 14398 bp, 14 predicted proteins | sample 596031 | NCBI WGS metagenome assembly LNFM01 (sample SAMN04254537, study PRJNA301005) | activated carbon metagenome | isolation source: dual media filters at the Ann Arbor, Michigan drinking water treatment plant | place: USA: Ann Arbor
TGATAGATACCAGAAAATTGTTCGGCCCCAGGTCCATATGCAAACACAGGGATCATCACGCCCGTATGATTGCCGGTAGTAAACTTGCCTTCAACCGTACCGGCTTTCATGTCGCCATTATTGATTGAAAAACCACCGGTTTCATGATCGGCTGTAATGATCACCAATGTATTGCGGTCTTTAGCAGCAAAGTCCAATACTTTACCAATGGCATTATCAAAGTCAACTATCTCATCGATGATGTACTGCGTGTCGTTACCATGTCCGCCCCAATCTATTTGCGAGCCTTCAATCATCAGGAACATTCCTTTCTTGTTGCTCTTCAATAACTGCAAGGCTTTGTCTGTAGATTTTACCAACTCATCACCCCGGCCGGCCGAGAATTTAGGTTGCTGTTCATCCGCCAGGAAGGCTGCCAGTTTACCGCTGTTAACTTGATCTACTTCAGCCATGGAATTAGCCACTGTATAGTTTCTGCCTTTCAAAGAGTCCATCAGGTTTAGTCCATCTTTGCGGGCCCCAAAAAACTTTCGCCCCCCGCCTATAAATACATCGATGTCGGTCGTTAAAAAATCTAACGCGATGTTCTCATCCAAGGCTCGTGAAGGTTGATGCGAAATAAAACAGGCTGGGGTTGCATGGGTAATTGAACATGTTGCTACAAGCCCGGTTGATAACCCATTGCGTTCAGCAATTTCAAGAATGGTGGGAACTGCTTTTCCGGAAGCATCAACTCCTATAGCACCGTTGAAGGTTGTTACTCCGCAGGCAAAGGCGGTAGCTCCGGCTGCTGAGTCAGTTACATAATTATCACTCGCCTGATTTTTATGAAAGCCCACCGTAGTGCACCGCTCAAGGTTAAGCGAACCATGTTTGGCGGTAAGTCCGGCATAGATCTGCGCAACGCCCATCCCATCACCTACCATCAGAATGATATTTTTAGCCTTCTTTGGTTTCTGTGCTAAACCAGTAAATGCTATTACCAAGCAGCAAAGTAAAAGTGTAGATCGAATCATGGTTATATTAATTAAGTTTTAGACATCACCAAAAGCTTTGTCAGGTTGAGCCTGTTGAAACCCTCTATGGCTGTTCCAAATAGATTTTTAGAGATGTCCTTAAATGTGTACACAAAGTAAATCATTTCACGTGGGGCAAGAAGCGATATTTTCCACTGCCAAGATATTCAATCCAATGTTTACCGAGCTTGCGCATCAGGGTTTCCAAAAACAATTGTGGTGACGAAGTAGTAGAATAAGTATCAGAGCCCCAGATATTGTTGATCAGGTTTTCTTCACTGATTACTTTTTTCGGATTCTGCGCCAGAAAGAAAAGCAACTCCAACTCTATTTTAGATAGTTGCAAGGGTTCACCCCGCAGTAAGGCGCCCCCTCTCCGATCAATCACCAGATCACCCGCCACCACAGCCCGTGCGCTTTTGCGGATAACATAGTTGCCGCGCAACACGGTAATCACTTTGTTTGCCAACGCCCTCAGCCCAATGATTTTCTCAATGAAATCATCACCCCCGGTATCGAGAGCAGCATCCTGGTAATAGTTTTCAGATCGGGCGGTTAGAAAAAAGATGTACGTATCCTGAAACAACGACAACTCGCGCAAGCGCTTACAAATTTCAATACCATTAATCGGGTACATCATGATGTCGAGGATGATCAGGTCCGGCTTAAACTTCACAGCAGCTTCCACCGCTTTGGAGCTTTCTTCAACCGTCTTCACTTTGAAGCCCTCTTTTTCAAAGTTGTATTTTAACAATTCCAGGATATCCGGGTCATCATCCACTGCCAGGATCCTGTACGCCTCTTTTTCCATTCGCGGGAAAGATAGACACGCACCATTATCTGAATCTTATGGGAGAGTTAATAACTGATGTAAGCATGAAGGATTGTCAGCCTGAGGTTTATCGAAGGCTATTTTACAATAAAAGGAACTAGCCTTCGACAGGCTCAGGCTGACACCCATTTGTTTCTAGGTAACAATCAGAATATCTTGATCAGCTTCACTTGCTGCACGGGCGCTCCATCGGTTAAAATCAACCGCAGAACATACACTCCAGGTGGCACCGCAGTGCCCGTATCGTCACGGCCATCCCACACAATCTCAGGGTCTGTTACAGTCTGCCTGAGCACTTCCTGACCCATTAGGTCAGTAATCTGTATAGCACTGATTTTCAATTGACTATTAATCTTTATCCGAATGAATTGTTGAAAAGGATTTGGATATACTTCCACTCCCACTTTAGGCTCGGTTGCTGTAATGATGGAACAATTGCCGGGCATATTATTATCCATCCACACCAGCCGGTTCAGCGTCCATTGTTTCAAAAAGTTAATCTCCTGTGCATAAGTCTGCCCAATAAATTGGTTCGGCCACACATAAGTGCCGAGTATAGGCCAGCGTTGGTAGTTACGTTGCTGCGACTCGTCTAACACGGCTGCGATAGAATCTATCTTGTTAATAAAATAATCATTGGTGAGAAATCCTTCCCGCAATTCCGTCCACCGGCATTTCATGGCGTTGGCGAAAGTTGGATCTTGTATCATGCGTCTGTACCAAAAGATGCTGCGGCCCTGATCGGCATACATCCACCCCGGTGCAAACTGGGCGTTGGCCAGGTAATCCACATTCCCAAAGGATAGATTAAAATCCCACAACGGTCCTAAATACAGTTTGCCTCCGTTGCTATCTTTTTCTTTATACAAATAGGTACTGAATAAAAACGCATCCACATTTTTTGCGATCTCATTCACCAAAATAAAATCAATAGCCGAAGGCACATCGAGGTACTTCTTATACCCGGTTTGTGTATTTGTAAATTCCCGTGACGTTAACGAGGATTGAAATTCACGCATGTAATTGCGAATGTAAGTCCGTTGCGTTTCTACCAATTCCTCTCCCGATGGATCGTGGTACTGAAGATTCACATCACGTTCATTTGGCAACATGGGTGATGGGGTGGCTGTCCAGGCCGGAAAATCATTGGCGTCAATCTTATCGATGCGCAACACATAACCCCCTGTCAGTTCATCACCGGCAATATCCTGCGGTTGTAATTCCGCGATGTCAACTCGGTTTTTGTCACGTTTGATTTTTTCCATCAGCACATACACGCCTTTGTAATCGTCATTGATCACCACTTCAGCATAGCGGGTGCGGGTGGTATAGTTGCCCAAATCGTTGCCCAGTTTAAACGATAAAACATTTCGCATCATGGATTTATCTGTATAAGGTGCATACAACACCCAATCATTCTCAGGTGGCATGCCCAGCAATGCTGCATTGAAATTGCTGCCGTCTACGTTTTGGGTTTCTATACTGTATGATTTTTTAGGAAACCCTTGTGACGACTCGCCTCGCGTTTCAATAGAGATTCGTCCATCATAATTAGTGAATAGATCGGTCAGTCGATTTCGAATTCCTGCGCCATTATCAATGATGCCCATGTGCGCAATGATTCGCGGATCATCGGGTATAGCTTGTCCATTAGTATTGATCACGATGATCGGCAGATTGGAAGAAAAATCAAGTGGACCGGTAAACCATGAGGGTGTTGGCAAATAAGTTTGCGTTGTGTTGTCAGTAATCCCCACGGAGAAAAATACGCGAGCCGTTAAATCAGATGAACTGATGTTATCATTATGAACTTGTATGGCCAATGTATTCTCTCCCGCAACCAATAAGCCATCCAATTGTTCCTTACGGATCAGAATCCCATCCAGAGCCTGACCTAAATAAAGTTGTGCCTCATGTAAACCAGCACTCGGCTGATTGAATGCTACCGTACCCGCAGGCATAAAGGCTCTCCCAACTTCTACTCCATTTAGGTACGCGATAAATCCATCGTCATAATCAATGTGTAACAAAGCATCTTTTATTTTATCGCGATTTGTTATTGTAAATTTCCTACGCAGAAAAACAGATATAACCGGACTGATTACTGTGCGATCATCGCCATCACCATATCCCATGCCGCCTCTTCCCTCCTGCCAGGTTTGATCGTTGAATGCCGCTGTTTGCCAATTAACGCCCGGGGCAGAAGTACCCGGCCAGTAGCGCCACTTCATGCTGTCATACACTACGGTTTCCCAATGATTTACCGATTGACCCACGCTACCAAACGCAAGCAAAAGAAAAACTCCAATCCCGATATATCTCTTGAAATCCACTATCGGTTGGTTAATTCAGAAAGATCGGTAGACAAATAATTAATAAGGGGTCTTTGCTGCAATACTTCCGAGTAACTCAGAAACTCAAGGTAGGAAAGCAATACTTCCTGCTTTAAGCGCGCAGCCATGGTCTTTAATTTGATCAGATTGCTTTGAAGTTGTACCACCGCAGTGGGATTGCTGTCATTGATTCGCTGAAGCGTAGTGGCCAGCGTGCCCACCGATAAATCATTCATCATCGTGTTTATTTCACCGTGTCGTTTCAGCAGGCTTTTGATTTTCGCGCGCATGAGTTCGCGCCCGGTTTGTTGATCACTCTTCGCCTGATCACGATCACCTTCTGCTTCAATAAACTCCAGTTTGCGTTTGGTCATATCACCTTTGTTCGGATTGAAAACCGGAATCGTAACCCCCAGGGAAATATTCCACGGCTTTCGCCCTTGTTCGATGCGAAAATTCTGATACTGGGTTTGTAAGAAGCCAACATTGACGTTTGATTTTTCCAATAACCATTCTGTGTTCGCCAGATCCATTTGCTTTTCGCGATAGGCAACCTCACCCCCACTCGCCTGAAGTGCGGATAAACTATCCACCACGGCTTCCAATCGTTCCATTGAGATTACCTGCGAGGCCGGCCAGTTAATTGTTTTGAGTTTTGCTTTATCAAATAAACCTTCTACCCTTCTTCGCTGGTTGTCAATTTCAAAGCGGGCTTCTTCCAGTTCTATAACTTTTTCTACCTGATCGAGCTTTAACTTCACGTAATCACCGGCATCGAAGTAGGATGAATACCGTTGGCCTTCCAGAATGGAGAGCAGCTTTTCTGTATTGAGTTTATCTTCCTCTTTCAGCAGACTGATCTCCTGATAATACAACCACCCAATGATCACCTCATAGCGCGCCAGCAACGACTCTTTCAACAATCGGTCTCGATCCAGTTGCAACAATTCCTGATAGGTTTTAAAGTATTCATTGGTACGTTTAACTTCCCACGGATTAGCCGGGTTCAAACGCAGCGCATAGTCTTGTCGTTCGGGATCCAACTGATTGCTCTCGGTGCGGAACTCCAGTTTCTGTATGGGTGCCAACCGATAGGGTTTTGTGTTTAGAAAGTTATCCTGATTGGAAAAGGTTTTAAGAGCGGGTTCTTCCAGTGCAGCGTACAGAAAATCCTCCATGCTTACCTGTGCCTGGGTAAATAAGGGTATGAAAAAAAAACACCATGCAATTCGTTTCATCGCACCAATACCTTTTCCCCATTGGCAAGAAAGTTCTCAGCGGGCACTTCAATAAACACCTCTTGCCCAAAGGCCGTAGTGGCGGTAGACTTCTGAAGTATTTCGGGTAACTCGCTTACCGAACCATAGCCAATCACTTTGCCAGCTACTGCATTTCTTCGTTGATCATAGGAAGAAACAGAAACCGATGCCCCTATAGGATACAGATCAGATTTTTTGCCAACCAGGTACACGATGATGGTAGTTGGCCGTTTGGGATTTACTTCCAGCAAGGGCGTGAAGGCATCCACCTGTTCGCCTGCTTTTACATACACATTTTTAACTACTCCGGCAGCGTTTGCATACTTGTTCAGTTTACTTTTCTCACTCTTCATTAATTCCAATTCACTTTGCTGCAATGCGATTTGATTCTCCAATAACATTTGTTCGGTGGTACTTTCCTGCAGCACATCCTTAATTTTAATGTCCTGCGCCATCAGGTGTATCTTCTTTTGTTGTTTCAGGGAATTGATTTTTATTTCCAGCGGACTATCTTGAGTTGATTTTTCAGCTGCCACAAAATCTTTGGTCAGTGCTTCATTCATCTTCAGTTCACTGGTAGTTTGCCGGATCTCAAGTTCCAGTTCTTCCAGGGTTATGTTATTCTGCGCTTTGATGTAAGAGATCTCGGCATCCGCCAGTTTTGCTTTTTCGGCCCGCTCCGATTTTAATACAGTGATTCGGTTGACCAGTTTGGCAATTTCAATTTCCAGAGTTTCACTGGTCAGTTCAATCAGCAAATCGCCCTCGTTAACTTCCTGGCCCGGCACAACTTTAATGGATTTTACCAGGGCCGACTTATCGGAATTGATTTTGTATTCCCGGCTTTGTGCAACACCGATGGAGGCATCTCCGCTTCCTTTAAAGTAGCGCGAACTGATAAACAACATCGCCAGGAACATCGCCCCAATCAAAATATAAAACCAATTCATTTGGGATTTCATCAGCCAGGTATTACTTCGTTCGAGGATACTTTTATTTGCTTCACGTCTTCTGATTTTCGCAAGGCATTCACAAGGTCTTCTTTGGTAAATTCCTTTTTCAAAGAGACCGCATAATGATACCGCAGGGTATTCTCTTTCGTTACCATAATTGTGATAGTTCTGTATTCTGCAACATACGCCTTCACCACCTTCAGCACATCTTCGAGTCTATCGTTATTCTCCAGCGTAAAAAACAAATGACTGTGATGGGCAAAGCTTTTGAAAGGTGAGAAATACAATAACACTGCCACAAGACAAAACAAAATGGATCCCACAAAAGAAATGGTAAACCCATAGACACCGATAGCAAGACCGGTACTTAACGCTGCAAACAAAAACAACACATCGCGTGGGTCGTCAATGCGGGTGCGAAAACGAATGATGGCCATGGCTCCAAATACTCCCAGGCCGCGGGCCAGACTATCCCCAATGGCCATCATCACCAGCGTAGTGACTACCGCACCGAGCACGAGTGATTGAAAGAAGTTTTTAGGATAATAATCTCCCGTAAAGGTGAGCTTGTGCGTGATGGCGATAATGGAAGCTAGAAGAAAAGCCCATAGAAATGAGTAGGTGATGTTGATTAACTGGGGATATTCATAAACGGGTTGATCAGGAAATAACTCAAACATGAAGTGGTTGTTTCAAATTTATCTAATTGTTTGATTGACCCGGTGTAGGCGAACTAAAACTTTTCCACGTGGCAGCTCCATCGGTAGTGCGGCCCCAGGATGTATTTTCACTTTGTGCTCCAAAGGTATATTCATCAATCTTTCTGCCGTCAATATAATACAAGCCAACATCTTCACCCGCATTGCTCAACGCAAATTCAAGATGAAGCGGACCCTGGCCGGATTGACCATCAGCCCATAATATTAAGTACTTACCCGGTTCGATGGTTGTAACAGCCGGGTTATCAGTCGGGATTTTATGTTCGAAAGGATTGCTTTTGCGATCCGATAAGTACATACCTGCAATATTTACAGCCACAGAGCCTTTGTTATAGATTTCAATCCAGTCGTCAAATTCATTGGTACCCGAAGATTTATCCGGACAACAGGAAGAATTGTAGGCCATAAACTCATTGATCACCAATTGCGGTAAGACATCCGTATTCAATAAATAATCTTTTGCTTTATTAGGTGCCGTGGCTGGCTCAAAGGTGGTTTTACCATTGGATCCTGCAACCTCCACGTAATATTCAACAAGCCCTGTTGTGGCAACTGCCGGAATCACCGCAGTATAAGCCGTGCCCGATAGAGTCATGTTAACCGCAGTATACGCGCCTCCATTAAATCGATGATACAATTTAACCGAAGCAATTCCGGTATTGGATATAAGAGTGGTCGTTACCGTCACCGCTTGATTAAGTGCAGGCACGATGGGCGAACGTGTAACCGTTGCAATAGCTGGTGCCTGCGTGGTACCATTCGTAGTACCTTGGGTCGTTGTTCCTGACACAGCCAGATTTACAGAGCCATCCGGAAAGCGACCATAGACTTGCCCGGCATTTAATTCCGGAAATTCAACCCGGTCGATCAATGTGCCAGAGGCATTTTCAATAAAAACCGTCTCGCCAGCCGAACTAAGTTTGAAATTGGTATTGAGCCCGGTAGCCAGATCATTACATAATAAAACCAAAAAACCCCTCGCTGGAATAGTTGTTCCAGTGGGTATTTTATACTTCGTTGCTACGTTATCATAGATGAAGTAACCGCTGATATCCTTACTGGTTTCCAGCGCATTATAGAGCTCAACCCAATCTTCGCCCGAAGCATAAATTTCATTAATAAAAAGTCCTTCTGCTACAACGGGTACTGGCACCTCATCATCGGGAGAAGAGCACGAAAAGAAGGACAGGTTAACCAACACACAGGCCGCCAGAAGAACTGATTTTATCAAAGGTCTCACCATAAATCTTAAACAGAAATAAACAATTCCATAAAGATACGGTAATCATGGATAATTCTGACTCCATTATTGGCTGTAAAAAATAACCATGAAATCGAAAAAGTGCCTTTCAATTCCGCTCTTATTAATCTTATGTAACTGTTAGATTTACAGTATGAATTCAACGAAAGTGTTCATGGAACAAACCATGCGTTGGTTTGGTCCTTCCGATCCGGTTAGTCTGGCGCACATCCGTCAGGCGGGATGCACCGGTGTTGTTACTGCCTTGCATCACATTCCCGTTGGCGATATTTGGTCAATAGATGAAATTCAAAAACGCAAAGATGAAATTGAGGCGGCCGGTTTAACATGGCCTGTCATTGAAAGTCTTCCGGTACATGAGGATATAAAAAAACGATCCGGAAATTTCAGTCATTATATAGATAATTATAAAGTCAGCCTGCAAAATGTGGCTGCTTGTGGATTAAAAGTTGTTACCTACAATTTCATGCCTGTGCTGGATTGGCTCCGGACAGATCCAAACTATGCTATGCCGGATGGTAGCAACGCCTTGCGTTTTGAGAAATCGGCTTTCATTGCCTTTGATTTATTTCTACTGAAACGACCCGGATCTGAATCGGAATATACCAGCGAAGAGGTTCAGGCTGCGCGTAGTGTCTTTGAAGGTATGAGTGAGATTCAAAAAGAAACACTCTACAATAATACGCTGATGGGTTTGCCTGGAGGCAATGAACCCTTTACCAAAGCGGAGATCTTAACCATGCTGGCATCCTATAAAAATATTGATGCCCCTTCATTAAAACAAAACCTGTTTTACTTTCTCTCACAGGTTGTGCCTGTCGCTGAAGAAGCAGGATTAAAGATGGCCATTCATCCAGACGATCCACCTTATCCTGTGCTTGGGTTGCCCCGTGTAGTTAGCACCGAACAAGATGCACACGACTTAATTCAGGCTGTGCCCTCTCCTGCCAATGGAATATGTTTTTGTACTGGTTCTTACGGAGTGCGTGCAGATAATGATCTTACTGGCATGGTGCCACGATTAGGAAACCACATACATTTTCTTCACTTACGAAATACAAGACGCGATGCAGCCGGTAATTTTTACGAAGCCGATCATCTGGACGGTGATACCGATATGGTGGGCGTGGTAAAAGAAATAGTCTTGCTGATGCAACGCACTGGCCAATCAATCCCCATGCGGCCCGATCATGGACATCAGATGCTGGACGACCTGACAAAGAAAACAAATCCCGGTTACTCTGCTATTGGCAGACTTCGGGGCCTCGCAGAATTGCGTGGTCTGGAGCAAGGCCTTGCTCACCTTCTATAATTAATCCACGATAATTATTTTGGTCAAACATGACGGTCGTCATATGATTTCATTATTCCGTGCTGGATATTCATAGCCAATAACACGACAAGAGAAGTAAGATTTAGCGAGTTGAATTGTTCACCTTTAAAACAAGGGTTAAACCTTGCCGTATATGCAATACATAATTCAATCACCTCAACTGCGCATTAGCGAGCAAACAGAAATTGCCCTGCAGGAAAAGTTTGATCGACTGGAGAAGTTGTTTGACCGGATTCAGCAATGTCAGATCATGTTAAAAAAGGAAAAGGAAGGCAAGCAAAACTATTTTGTGGTAGAAGTAAAGTTGGCTGTTCCCGGTAATGATCTATTTGCCAGTGATCAAGCGGAAAGTTTTGAGATCGCTGCGGATACCGTATTTATGCAATTGGAGAGTCAACTTAAAAAGCATAAAGCAAAACTGAATCAGCGGGCCGCAGAGCCTGTAGACAAATTTGTAAGTGATGAAGAACTTGAATAAGTAATTAATTTAAACCCCAACACTATGGCACTTAATTTTGAAAAACATGCCGCCAAGGGTAATGAGTTTGTTAACCGATTAGCGGCCCGGCTGGGTGATGAAGACAACCGCGACCGCGCAGGGCGTGTGCTGCGTTGTGTTCTTCACGCCTTGAGAAACAGGCTTACGGTAGAAGAATCTTTTCAGTTGATGGCACAATTGCCTATGGCCATCAAAGCCTTATACATTGAAGGCTGGCAACCCTTCCGCTCGCATCTAAAAATTAAAACGATGCAGGAATTAAGTGAAGAAGTAGTTCGGTTAGATGGTCTTTCTGCCTGGCGAGATTTTTCGGGCATTTCAGATGCCCTTGAAGGCATTGAAGCAGTCATCAAAACTATAGCCGACTATGTTTCAGCAGGTGAGTTACACGACATGGTTGCGGTGCTGCCGGAAGATATGAAGGAAAGCTTTATGGTGTGGTCGCACACACCTTAGGCTCATTTCGCACCGGGCATGCTGGGTCTGACTTCAATTTTACTGGGCAAAGTACGCGGGTTCATGTGCAGCAAATCCACCACAAGTTGACCAATGTCTTCGGGTTGAATTTTCCAGGCATCTTTTTGAGAAGGCGCATGGGCATTGAACTCGGTAGCAACCGAACCAGGCATAATCGTAGCTACTTTGATCCCATATTTTCTCAGATCAAGCATAGCGGCTTGCGTAAAGCCTACCAGGCCAAACTTACTTGCATTGTAAGCTGCTCCGCCTTCAAAGAAATTGGTTCCGGCCAGACTGGCAATGGTGATGATGTAGCCTTTGGATTCCCGTAATGCAGGAACAGCAGCCTTTACGCTATAAAAAACTCCGGTGAGGTTCGTATCCATAGTTTCCTTCCATTGTTCGATCGAAAGCGTTTCAATTGAACCAAAATGCCCGACCCCCGCATTGGCAACGAGTACATCCAACCGGCCCCATCGGGCCAGAACTTCCTTTACAGCCTGTTGCTGGGCTTGCGCATCACTGACATCAGATTGAATTCCTATGGCCTCCCCTTTCCCAAGTCGATTTAATTTTGCCGCTGCATCTTCAGCCGATTTTTTCGAACGGCTGGTAATAGCAACCCGTGCTTGTTTACTGACCAGGGCTTCCGCAATGCCAAATCCAATACCTTTACTTCCTCCGGTAATAAGCACTACTTTATCTTCAATGGATTGCATAGCTTTCGTTTCGTTAAGGTTTACATGTCTGCTATTCAAACAGGTAGGAGGCGCAATAAGTTTAGTTCATCCATGAAATCGCCATATATAACACTCAGCAGCGGATATTCTGCGAACAATACCATTGAACTCATTAGCGGAGGTGCTGCTTATTTCGAAATCCTGGAGCGTTTGATTGATCTAGCGAAAGAATCTATACACCTACAGATTTACATTTACGAAGCGGATGAAACCGGGGCGCGGGTGACGGCAGCGTTAATGCGTGCTGCGCAACGCGGTGTAAAAGTTTTTTTGCTGCTGGATGGTTATGCGTCCCGATCCTTACCTCCGGAAATGGTAATCGCGATTCGGAAGTCGGGAATATACTTCCGTTGGTTTGAACCGTTGTTTAAGAGTAGCAGGTTTTACGTAGGCCGGAGAATGCATCATAAAATTTTTGTTGCGGATGGATTACACAGCCTGGTAGGTGGAATCAATATCAGCAACCATTATAATGACAGACCTAACCAACCGGCCTGGTTAGATTGGGCCGTGTATGTGAAAGGCGAAACCTCTACAGAATTGCATAACCGTTGTGTGCAAATGTGGTATCGCGGGTTGAAAAAATCGGCTCAGCTTTCCTCCATGCGCGCACCTCTTCAGGATGAGGGTAATGATTGTTTCATACGCATGCGGATTAATGACTGGGTGCGTAATAAAAATCAGATTTCAAGAAGTTACATTGAAATGTTTCACCGGGCGCAATCACAAATCACCATCATGTCGAGTTACTTTTTGCCGGGCCGGGTTTTTCGAAGGAATTTAACCGCTGCCGCCAAGCGTGGCGTGCGCATCCGAATTATCCTTACCAAACTCTCGGATGTAGCGTTGGCCAAATCCGCTGAACGTTTCTTCTATCCGTGGTTGCTAAGAAGGAACATAGAAATCTATGAATACAGAAAGAAAGTTCTCCATGGAAAAATTGCTACCTACGATGGACAATGGGTGACTGTTGGCTCCTATAACTTCAACAACATCAGTGCCTATGCAAGTCTTGAATTAAATCTTGATATACACAATCAAGCCTTTGCCAAACAAGTTGATCAATCATTGGGAGAAATTATTCTCCGCGATTGTGATCCGATCACCAAAGAATCATTCGAAAAAAGTACAAACCTTTTTGACACCTTGAGATTCAGACTAGCCTATGAATCGATGCGATTGACCTTCTTTCTTTTCACATTCTATTTTAGGCGTGAGAAGTCTTGAATAGTATTTTATTCGATGCCCCGCATTCTTTCGATTAATGACCGGGTAGCCTCCCAATCCCAATTCGCAAAACGCCCCCGCTGCAAAACGAGGTGATTATCCAGTTCAGGTTTTAAATAGTAGTGGAATACAAATCCTGCACGTGGGTTTTGCCAGCCAATCATCTGACCAAACCGAAGATCATTAAATATTAGCGTATCCCCTTTTTCTTCTACCGTATAATACCCTTGCGAAAAACGTTTGAGTCGCTCCACTTCTTCTAGGTTTGTAACCCGTTGCAGCAGGGAATCCTGTTTCGGAAAAAATTGAAAGTCGACACCGGCACGCTTATCAAAAACAGACCGATAGCCCACATAACTACCGGAGTCGGATTGGGCTACTACATACCATAACCAGTTGTTGAACGGTGTGGGTGTAGTGAAATAGTTGTTATGCGTAATATGCTGTGCAGAGAGCGATGTGTTCATGACTTTGTCAATCTGAAACTTATTGATTAGTCCATAGCCTAAATACAATGCACTGATAGCAATACCGATAGCGGCAAAATACAAACGTTGTTTATTCTCAATAGAAGTAAAAATCAGAAAAAGCAGAGCAACACCGAGTGAGATCGAGAATAGCGGATCGGCAACAAACAGGGTATGGAACGAAATGCGTGCGTGACTAAAAGGTTCAAACCAGGCGGTGCCATAGGCATTAAAAGCATCCAGCACCGAGTGGACCAACACCTGAATGCCGAAAAATCGTAACCAAAAGAAAAAAGTTGTTTGAGTATTTCCCCACCCTCGTTGTGCAGCCCATGCGAATAAAGGCGTAATGATAGCAACAAACAAAAATGAATGCGTAAATCCACGATGTGCCAACAAATTGGCTGAAGGCTCCAACCAGACAGAAAAAATGAAATCAATATCCGGTACGGATTGTGCCAGGGCACCGAATACCAATGCTTTTTTTCCAATACGATTGGTAGCGAGCAACTCGCCCAGGCATGCTCCCAACGCAACATGTGTGATGGTATCCACTAACTAATCTTATAAGGCGCGTTTACTTTTCTGAAAGTTACCTAATAACATTAACAACAGTCCAATAATAAAAAAAATCAATTGTAAATAGTGAGATTCCGGCAACAGGTACACCTGCACCAGAATCCAACCGGTAAGTATAGAACCCTGACAAAATACTAATGTCGGATAAATGGGTTTTTTGAGCATGGTAATAACAGATGCCATCAATGACAACAAACCAACCGCAAAAAACAGGATTAACCCCGGCAGTTGGAAGTCGCTAAACATGGTATCACGCAATCCTTCTGCAGGAAGTCCAATGCTTTTTCCCGATGGATCCATGACCAGCGCTGCTCCCCCACCGCTGGCAGAAAAGCCAACCACAAGCAACAAGATTATGGAAACACTCCAGGCGATGGATTGTAAATTTGAGCTGGCCTCTTGTTTCATAGCAGTTACAAATTACGTTAAACTCTCTACCGCATTCTTAAGATGTTTATAAGCCAGGGAAATTTCATACCGGAAGTCATTATATCTGTCCGGTCGTGTATATAATTTATCATTGGCATGAGTGGCCAATCTTTTTATTTCTCTTCGCACGGCTTGCATTTTATTCCGGTATTCGTCACGGATATCAAACCCCTTTAGGCGAAAGCGAAGCCGCAGGATTTCCATTTTGAGCTTAAATTGCTCTACCTCATGATTAAAAAAATCCGGCATCTGCAGGGTGCTCCAGTTTTTTTTGATCACATCTTCAAGCTGG
>LNFM01009296.1_pt1 | contig 14396 bp, 14 predicted proteins | sample 596031 | NCBI WGS metagenome assembly LNFM01 (sample SAMN04254537, study PRJNA301005) | activated carbon metagenome | isolation source: dual media filters at the Ann Arbor, Michigan drinking water treatment plant | place: USA: Ann Arbor
CTGCTGGCGGCCAAGGTCGATCTCGGCGACGATAGTGTCGAGGGCTATCACGTCTATATCGGTGGCGGTGCCGCGTCGACCGCCGAGCAGGCGATGGCGCGCGAGTATGCGCAGTCGGTGGCGTTCGACGATCTGCCGTCGCTTCTGGAGCGCTTGCTCGCGGCCTATCTCGAACATCGCCAGGCTCCGGCCGAGCCGTTCTTCGATTTCTGCCGCCGGCACGAGATTGCCCAACTGCGCAAGCTCGCCGACGCGGCGCCCGTGCGGGCGCTGGCAGCATGACCGCCATCACACCTCTGCCGTCGCTCATTCCGGAGAATGCACCCTTTTCGGGTGAGCAGCGTGCCTGGTTGAATGGCTTCTTTTCGGCGTATCTCGGCGTGGCTGACACGGCGGCCGGCGAGAGTGCCGAGCTGGCCGAGCCCGAGGATTTCCCTTGGCACGACGCGGCGCTCGCGCTGCCCGAGCGGATGGAGCTTGCGAACGAAGCCAAGCCCGAACGCAAGCTGATGGCGGCCATGGCCCAGCTCGATTGTGGCCAGTGCGGCTATCTCTGCCAGACTTACGCCGAGGCCGTTTGGTCGGGCACCGAGGCTGACATGGGCCGCTGCGTGCCGGGCGGCAAGGAAACCCAGCGCAAGCTGAAAGAACTGGTCGCGGCACTGGAAGGCGAACGTGGTGCGCCGGCCTCGGCGCCAGTCGCCGCGCCTGCTGGCGTTCACGGCCTCTCGCGCGACCGGCCGGCACTCGCCACCTTGGTCGACGCTCATCCGCTCAACCGTCCCGGTTCCGAGAAGGACGTGCGCCACGTGGTGCTGGACCTCTCGACCACCGACGTGACCTACGAGGCTGGCGACAGCCTAGGTGTCTTCGCGCGCAAGAATCCCCAGCTGGTCCAGGCCGTACTCGATCGTATCGGCGCCACTGGCGAGGAGATGGTCGCGTTCGACGGCGAAGCCCTGCCGTTGCGTCAGGTCCTCCTGAGCAAGGTCGACATCGCCCGGCCAAGCGATGAATGCATGCTGTTCCTGGCGACCCGCGCCTTCAACGGCGAGGAAGCGCTCAAGCTGCAGGCCCTGGCCCAGAGCGAGGGCCCATCTGAACTGGCCGACGCCGATCTGCTCGACCTGCTGCATGCCTTTCCATCGGTGTCGCCTTCGCTGCCCGGTCTGCTGAAGTCACTCGACCGCCTGCAGCCCCGGCTCTATTCGATCGCGTCGTCATCGAAGGCCCATCCGCGCGAGGTCCACCTCACGGTGTCGGCGGTGCGCTGGGACAACAACGACCGCACACGCACCGGCATCGGTTCCTGCTATCTCGCCGACTTCGCCAAGCCGGGCGACGTCATCCCGGTTTTCGTCCAGAAGAGCCATGGCTTCGCGCCTCCGGCCGACGACAATGCGCCGGCGATCATGGTCGGGCCTGGTACTGGCATCGCGCCATTTCGCGCTTTCCTCGAGGAGCGTGAAGCGCGCGGGACGGCATCGGGAAAGAAGGGCGGCAGAAACTGGCTGTTCTTCGGTGACCAGAAGCGCGTCACCGATTTCCTCTACGAGGATCAGATCCTGGATTGGCAGCGCCGCGGGCTGATCAACCGCCTAGACCTCGCCTTCTCGCGTGATCAGGCGGAAAAGATCTATGTCCAGACCCGCATGGCCGAGAATGCGGCAGAGCTTTGGGCGTGGCTGGAAGAGGGCGCCCACTTCTACGTCTGCGGCGATGCCAAGCGCATGGCGAAGGATGTTGAGGCCACGTTGCTGAAGATTGCGACCGAGCATGGCGGCAAGAGCGCGACGGAAGCCAGGAGTTGGCTCGACGGGCTCGCCAAGGCCGGCCGCTACCAGCGCGACGTCTACTGAGCGGCCGATGGTCTGCACCACTTGCCCCTATTGCGGTGTCGGTTGCGGCATCGTCGCCACGCCTGACGGTCGCGGCGGTGCCGAGATCGCGGGCGACAAGGATCATCCTGCCAATCGTGGCCGGCTCTGCTCCAAAGGTGCGGCGCTGGGTGAGACGCTTTCGCTGGAGGACCGGCTGCTTCACCCCGAGGCCGACGGCCGGCGCGTGTCGTGGGAAACGGCGCTCGACACGGTGGCCAGCGGCTTCCGCGACGTCATCGCCGAACATGGACCTGACGCCGTGGCGTTCTATGTCTCGGGCCAGCTCCTCACCGAGGATTATTACGCCGCCAACAAGCTCATAAAGGGGTTCCTCGGCACTGCCAACATCGACACCAATTCCAGGCTCTGCATGGCCTCGTCCGTCGCGGGTCACAAGCGCGCCTTCGGCAGCGACACGGTGCCCGGCCTCTATGAGGATTTCGAGTTGGCCGACCTCGTGGTGCTGGTCGGCAGCAATCTCGCCTGGTGCCACCCTGTGCTGTTTCAGCGCCTCGAGGCCGCCAAACGCGCGCGACCCGGGATGAACATCGTGGTGATCGATCCGCGCCGCACCGACACCTGCGAGATCACCGACCTGCATCTGGCGCTCGCACCTGGCAGCGACGTGGCATTGTTCAACGGCCTGTTGGTCGAACTGCACCGCCGCGGCGTCATAGCGAAGCATTATGTCGAGCAGCATACCGCGGGCTTCGAGGAGGCGCTGATCGCGGCACGCGCCACCGATCTTGTACAGTGCGACCTGCCGTCGGCTGATTTCTCTACCTTCGTCGAGTGGTTTGCCCGCGCCGAGAAGACGGTGACGCTTTATTCTCAGGGCGTGAACCAGTCGAGCGCCGGCGTCGACAAGGTGAACGCCATCATCAACTGCCATCTGCTGACCGGGCGCATCGGCCGGCCTGGCATGGGGCCATTCTCGATCACCGGCCAGCCCAATGCCATGGGGGGCCGCGAGGTGGGGGCGCTCAGCAACACGTTGGCGGCGCATATGGACTTCGCCGTGGCGGACGTGGATCGCGTCGGCCGCTTCTGGCGCAGTCCCGGGATGGCAAGGCGACCCGGGCTGAAGGCGGTCGAGTTGTTCGACGCGGTGAAGGCCGGTCGTATCAAGGCAGTGTGGATCATGGCGACCAACCCGGTTGCCAGCCTGCCCGACGCGGAAGCAGTGCGCGCGGCGCTGAAGGCCTGCGAATTGTCCATCGTTTCGGAAGCGGTACGCGCCAGCGACACCGTCGATGTCTGTCGTATCCGCTTGCCGGCGCTCGCCTGGGCGGAGAAGAACGGCACCGTCACGAATTCCGAACGCGGCATCTCGCGCCAGCGTCCGTTCCTCCCCGCACCGGGTGAAGCACGGCAGGACTGGTGGATCCTGGCCGAGGTCGCGCGCCGCCTGGGCTACGGCGAGGCTTTCGCTTGGACCGGCGTCGCCGACATCTTCCGCGAGCACGCGGCCCTCTCGGCTTTCGAGAATGGTGGACGCCGCGACTTCGACATTGGCGCCCACGCCACTCTCGACGATGAGGCCTACGACAGGCTCGCGCCCTTCGTGTGGCCTGCCCGGTCCGGACTGGTTCCAGGCGGGCGCTTCTTCGCCGAGGGTGGCTTCTTCCACGGTGACCGCCGCGCGCGCTTTGTCGCGACCGCACCGCGCCCGCCCATGCATGCGCCGGATGCCGATCGGCCGCTGCGGCTGAACACGGGTCGCTTCCGCGACCAGTGGCACACGATGACCCGCACCGGGAAGTCGGTACGTCTGGCCGGGCACCGGCCGGAGCCCTTGATCGAGATGCATCCTGGCGATGCAATCGCGCGTGGCCTGGGCAATGGTGACATCGCCGAGGTGACGAGCGATTGGGGCCGCGCGGCACTCCGCGTCCACCTTACGGACTTCTTACGAGCGGGCGACGCGTTTGCGCCCATGCATTGGACGGCGCAGGTCTCGCGCGCCGGCACCATCAACACAGCCGTCAATCCCGCGGTCGATCCAATCTCCGGCCAGCCCGAGCTCAAGCACACACCCGTCGAAATTCGCCGTCTTGATATGCGTTGGCATGGCACGATTCTCGCTCGCAGGCCGGTGATGCTGCCTGAGATCACCTACTGGGCGCGGGCACGGGGCGCCGGCTATCACACCTACCTTCTGGCGGGCGAGCAGCCGCTTGGCGTCGCACGACAGGCGCTGTCGGCGGCGATGCGCGCCACCAACCCCGGGCCCTGGCTGGCGGGTGAGCAGGGCGTCGGCGCGGTGATCGCCGATGGCCGGCTCGAAGCCGTTCTCGTGCTCAGTGCCACGCACGACGAGCGGGCTCGCGATCGCTTCGCGCCGTTCATGGCGACGGATCGTCTCTCCGTCGATGAGCGAAACCTCCTGCTGCATGGTGGCAATGCTGCCGATCGTGGCGGCGAAGTCTGCGCCTGCTTTGGCGTGTCGATGGCTGCGGTGACGGCGGCGATCGATAAGGGCGCCACTTCGCTCTCCGCCTTGGGTGCGGTCACGCAAGCCGGCACCAATTGCGGCTCGTGCCGTCCTGAATTGCGGGCACTCCTGCGCGCCGCGCGTCTCGAACGGGCCGCATAATGCAGACCTTTCCCCTGTTCATGTCCCTGCAGGGTCGCCGTGCCCTAGTGGCCGGCGGCACCGAGGCGGCGGCGCGCAAGGTCGAGCTGCTGCTGTCGGCCGGCGCCCAGGTGACCCTCATCGCCGACACGGTCGTGGGCGAGATCGCCCAGCTGATCGACGAGGGCCGCATCTCGTGGGCGGGCCGCGCCTTCGACGAGGCTGATCTCGCCGGTGTGTCGCTGGTCGTGGTTGCCAGCGACGATGAAGGGCTGCAGGCGCGTGTCTCGCTGGCCGCCCAGCAACGCTGTCTGCCGGTGAACGTCGTCGACCGGCCGAGGCTTTCCAGTTTCATCATGCCCGCCATTGTCGATCGATCGCCGATCACCATCGCCATCTCGACCGGCGGCACCGCACCGGCGCTGGCGCGGCGGCTTCGAGCGGAAATCGAGCGGGCGATGCCGGCTGCGATTGGCCGCCTCGCACGCTTCGCCGAAGTCTTCCGCGAGCAGGTACGCCGCACGCTCGATCAACCGCGCGCGCGCCGCCACTTCTGGGATCGCGTGTTCGAGGGCCGTATCGGTGAGCTTGCGCTGGCCGGCGACGAGATTGGCGCTCGGCGTGAATTGATCCGCCTGCTCGACGGCACGCGCGGCGAAACCGCATGCACGGTGAGCCCGATCGCGGGGATCGTGCACCTCGTAGGCGCAGGCCCCGGCGATCCCGATCTGCTGACCATGAAGGCCCACCGGCTGCTGCAGCGCGCCGATGTCGTGGTCTATGATCGCCTGATCTCGGCCGAAGTGCTGGCCATGGCGCGACGCGATGCCGAGCGGATCTACGTCGGCAAGCGTCGTGCGAACCATTGCCTGTCCCAGGACGAGATCAATCGTCGCCTGGTGGCGCTGGCGCGCGCCGGCAAGAGCGTGGTGCGGCTGAAAGGCGGCGATCCGTTCGTGTTTGGCCGCGGCGGTGAGGAGATCGAGGCCCTGGCCCGCGCCGGCGTCGTCGTCGAGGTCGTGCCCGGTATTACGGCGGCGCTGGGTTGCGCGGCCAGCGCAGGCATTCCGCTGACGCATCGCGATCACGCGCAGGCCTGCGTCTTCGTAACCGGCCATCTCAAGAACGGCAGCATTGATCTCGACTGGTCGATGCTGGCACGCCCGCGCCAGACGATCGTCATCTATATGGGCGCGAACTCGTTGCCGGCGATCACGAGTCAGCTCATAGCCCACGGCCTGCCGTCCTCGACACCGGTCGCCTTGATCGAGAACGGCACGACCGACCGGGAACGCCGAGTCGTTGGTACACTCGCCACCATCGAGCGTCTTGCACTGCGAGCGCAACTGCAGGGTCCGACGCTCTGCATAGTGGGTGAGGTCGTTGGGTTAGCCGTGGCTCAAGCCGGGGCGCCCCAATCCGAAGAAGCCAAGGTCCGGGAATTTCACTTTGAGTCGCGGGTAAGTCTCTGATAAGAGCGTCTGTGATAAAAATGCAACAACCCGGGGCGGGGATGCGGTTTTATTTGATGAGCCTGGCGGCGATGCTGGCGTTTGCCGGCACCAGCGCCGCCCAGACCAATCCCGCGGGCTCAGTCACGCCTGAGGTCCTGCGCGGCACGTCGGCCGACCCTGCTGCGAAGAAGAAGACGCCGGCCGGCGCGAAGACGGCAGCACCCGCCAACAAAGTCACTGTCCAGAAAGCCGCTGTTGCGCCGACCGCGCAGCGCAGCACGACGCAGCGCGCGACGCCGGAGACTCTGCGTGCCGCCCGCTACGGCGGGTTTGCGCCGGCGCAGCCGCCCGGTCCGCCGCCGCCGCTCGACACGGTGAGCCCGCGCAGTCTCAGCCTGGTCAGCTTCAACACCCAGGAGACGATCACCGTCACCTACTGGTCGAACGGCGCCTATCACCGCGACGCGCTCGACAAGCTGAACCATTTCCTCCGCGACAGCCGCGACAATCTGAAGACCGAGATGGATCCGCTGCTGTTCGACGTGCTGTGGCACACGATGCAGATCGTGGGGTACGGCGGCTCGATCGAAGTGCTGTCGGCCTTCCGTTCACCCGCCACCAACGCCTGGCTGGCCAGCGTCAGCCGCGGCGTCGCCCGCGACAGCCAGCACATGAACGGCAACGCCATGGACATCCGCTTCCCAGGTGTGCCGGTATTCAAGATTCGCCAGGCCGCGCGGTCGCTCAACATGGGTGGTGTCGGCTTCTATCCGCGGTCCGGTTTCGTCCACCTCGATACCGGCCCGGTTCGCTACTGGTAACAGTGAGCGGTATCGAGATCGTCGAAGGCGACATCACGCGCCTCGATATCGATGCCATCGTGAACGCCGCCAACGAAAGCCTCCTGGGCGGTGGTGGGGTGGACGGCGCGATCCATCGCGCCGCGGGCCCTGAGTTGCTTGCCGAATGTCGGACCTTGGGCGGCTGTCCCACCGGCGAAGCCCGGATCACCAGAGGCTATCGGCTCAAGGTACGTCATGTGATTCACACTGTCGGTCCGGTGTGGCGTGGCGGCGCTTCTGGCGAACCCGAGCTGCTTGCGCGCTGCTATCGCAACAGCCTGGCGCTCGCCGTTGCCCACGGCCTTCACAGCATCGCCTTTCCGGCCATCTCGACCGGCGTCTACGGTTATCCCAGGGAACCCGCCGCCGAGATCGCGGTACGTGAAGCCTGCATGATCGCCCTGCCCGAGCGCATCATCTTCTGCTGCTTCGACACGGCGACGGCCGAGGTTTATCGCGAAGTCACTGCCCGTACCGCCTAGCATCCTGGAGATAGGCGAGCTCATCGGGCGTGCTCGCGCGGCCCAGCACCTCGTTGCGATGCGGGAAACGGCCGAAGCGGGCGACGACATCGCGATGCTCGGCCGCGGAGCGGAGATTGTCCTCGCCGCCGATCGTGTCGAACAGCGCGCAGGCCAGGTGCTGGTCGGCCAGCTCTTCGCTGTGGCCGAACGGCATATAGAAGAAGAGCCGGTGGTTCAGCCCAAAGGCAATGGGATAGACGTGGGCAAGCGAGAACCGCGCGGTCTCGAGCGCCTTGGCATCGCCGCAGAAGGCGCGGGCGGTGCGGCGGAAGCAGTTGCGCGGGAACTGGTCGCAAAGAAGAATCAGTGCCAGGGCGCCCTCGGGCGAGGCCTTCCAGGCATCGAGGCCGCCCGACACCGCACGCTCAATCGCGGCGCCGAACCGGCCCACAGTCTCGGCGTCGAACGCCGGGGTGCTCTGCCACCAGATCTCCCGCGGTTGGCCGTGGTCGGGGTCCGAAAGCGGCAGGAACCAGAAATCGAGGATGTCGCGGATGGACGGGGTGTCGGTCATGGGCTTTAGATAAGCGCAAGACGGCCGGGGAGGAAAGTCCACGTGGGCAAGGTCAAGAACGTTCTCTTCATCATGTGCGACCAGTTGCGCGCCGATCACCTATCGTGCGCCGGCCATCCGCATCTGAAAACACCCGTCATCGACGCGTTGGCCGCCCGCGGTGTGCGGTTCCCGCGGGCCTATGTGCAGTCGGGCGTCTGCGGCCCCAGCCGCATGAGCTACTACACTGGCCGTTACATGTTCTCCCATGGCGCGACCTGGAACCGCGTGCCGCTATCCTTGCGCGAAAAGACCATCGGCGACTTCCTCACCCCGGCCGGTATTAAGGTGGCGCTGGCCGGCAAGACCCATGTCATGCCCGATCTCGAAGGACTGGAGCGCTACGGCATCGAGGGCGGCTCCGCACTCGATGCGCTGCTGCGCGCCGGTCGCTTCGAGGAGGTCGACCGCTACGACGGACATCACCCGCCAGGCAAGGAGAGTGGCTATCCCGACTATCTCCGAAAGAACGGCTACAATTCCGACGATCCCTGGACCGACTATGTAATCGCGGCCGACGGGCCAAATGGCGACAAGCTTTCCGGCTGGCACATGCGCAACGTCCACCTCCCGGCGCGCGTCAAGGAGGAGCACTCCGAGACCGCGTACATGACCCGCGAGGCCATGCGCTTCATGGATGAACAGGGTGAACGACCGTGGTGTTTGCACCTGTCCTACGTGAAGCCACACTGGCCCTACATGGTGCCCGCGCCCTATCACAACATGTACGGCGCCGACGACATGCTGCCGCTGAACCGCGACGAGCAGGAGCGGGTGGCGGAGCACCCGGTGCTGGCCGCCTATCGCGAGCATGAGGAATCGATCTCTTTTTCCCGTCCCGAGGCGCCCGGCATCGTGCGGCCGGCCTACATGGGCCTGATCCGCCAGATCGACGACTGGCTCGGCCGCCTGTTTGCCCACATGGAGAAGAGCGGTCGACTCGACGACACGTTGATCTTCTTCACCGCCGACCACGGCGATTTTCTCGGCGACCATTGGCTGGGCGAAAAAGAAATGTTTTTCGAGGAGGCGCTGCGTGTGCCCTTCATCGTGGTCGATCCCGATTCGGAAGCCGACCTCACGCGCGGCACCGTCGATGAACGCTTCGTCGAGGCGGTCGATGTCGTGCCGACCATGCTCGAGGCGCTGGGCCTGCCGCCGCACGATCACCTCGTCGAGGGCCGTTCTCTGGTCCCGCTTACGCGCCAGGCCCATCTCGACAACTGGCGCGATGCCGTCTTTTCAGAACTCGACTATTCCTTCCGCCAGGCCCGACTGATCCTGAAGCGAAAGCCCGGTGAATGCCGCGCCATCATGGTCCGAACCGACCGCTGGAAATATGTGTGGTGGCAGGATTTGAGGCCGATGCTGTTCGACCTCGCCAACGATCCGCAGGAGCGGCGCGACCTCGGCGTTGACGAAAGCCACGCTCACATTCGTCGCGAGATGGAGGAGCGGCTCGGTGCGTGGCTAAAGGCGCGCAAGACCCGGGTGACAGTCGACGACGCCTATGTTGCCCAGCGCACCGCCACCCACAAGAAAGCCGGTGTCTTCTTCGGCCAGTGGTGATCCTCATCCGCGTTTGGCGGGATGGGCTTTCAATCCGGCTTCGTTGACCTCGACGCCCCAGCCCGGACCGGTCGGCAGGATGTAGTCGCCGTTCTCGATGACCGGTGGGGTTTTCACGAAATCGTCGCGCCAAGTCACGCTGTCGATGTCGATCTCCATGATGCGGAAGTTAGGAACTGCCGCGCAGAAGTGCGCACTGATGGCGCTGGAGAGATGGCCGTAGAAATTATGCGGCGCCACGTTGACCTCGTAGACCTCCGCCATGGCCGCGATCTTCAGCGACTCGTAGAAGCCGTTCCAGATGACATCGACGATGGCCGTGTCGAAGGCATAGGCCTCGAAGTAGGGCCGGAAATCGCGGCGTTCCAGCAACGTCTCGCCCGAGGCGATCGGGCAGGGCGCATCGCGCCGTATCAGCGCGATCGACTTCGGATCGTGCGCGTCCAGTTCCAGCCAGGTGAGCTTGGTCGGCTCGACGGCCTCCGCGATCTGCCTAAAACCTTCGGTGCGGAAGTGGAAGTTGAGATCGAGCATGATGCCGACATCGGGTCCGCAGCCCTTGCGGAAGGCTTCCACGGTCTTGGCCGCGCTGCGGGCGATGAAGGCGTCCCAGTTGCGTTCGGGAAAGCCCCTGCCCACGACGAAGCCCGGCCGATAAGCGCTGATCTGGCCGTTCATCTCGATGGCGATGTTGGTTTTCAGCGCCGAAAAGCCGCGGGTCTTCACTTCGCGGCCGACCGCGGTCATGTCGTCGTAGGTCCGGACCGGTGGCGTGCCGACCAGGTCGGCATTGCGCATCCGGTAGGAGCCGCAATGCGACCAGTAGACCGGGATGCGGTCGCGCAGCTTGCCGCCGAACAGCTGATAGACGGGGACGCCCAGCGCCTTGCCCTTGATGTCGAGCAGCGCGTTCTCGATCGCCGCGATCGCCTGGCGCACGACGCCGCCCCGCGACTGGGTCGATCTGGTGGCGAGAACGGCGTTGATCAGCTCGAGCGCCATCGGATCCATGCCGATCACGTTCGGCATCAGCACTTCGATCACCGCCGACAGGCCAGGACTGCCGAAGCTCTCGTTGTATTCCGACCAACCGGCGCTTCCGTCGTCGGTGACCAGTTTCAGGAAGGAAAAGGTCCGCCAGCCGGCGTCGCATTGGAAGATTTCATACGATTTGACCTTCATCGCTTCCCCCGATCGCGCTTCTGTTGGCCGAGACTGGAACATCGAGGCAACCGAAACAACCTCGCGGCCTCTGGCCGATCCGGTCGACAGGGAGATAAGCTCCCCACCTGGATATCCGGGGAGAAACGATGAAGCTCGATACTGCGCGCCTGCGGGCGGACGTCCGGCGCATCTGTCAGACGATCGACAAGTCCGTCCCGCGATGGGTGCTGGTGCTCTTCGCCGCCAGTCTGGGGGCCCTGTTGCTCGTGGAACTGGATCGCCGATTCTACAGCATGGGCAGGTTCACGCCCTATTACATCTACCTGAACTACGCCATCGCCGCGGGCACGGCCGCATTCATCGTCTTCCGGTTTCGCGCCGGCCGCCGTGCCGGGCTTTGATCGATGACACCCGCCGGCCAGCAGGTTCGCCGCTACCCGGAAATGAAGGGTAGGGTCGCCCTCGTGACAGGCGGCACCAGCGGCATCGGGCTCGCGGCGGCCCAGGGCTTTGCCCGCGAGGGCGCCGCGGTTGTGCTCACCAGCCGCAACGAGAAGCGTGCGCAGGCAGCCCTCAAAACGTTTGAAGACGCCACGTCGGCGTCGTGGATCGCCAGCGACACTTCCGACGGCAGGTCGGTGGCGCGTCTGGTCCAGACGATCGTCGAGCGCCACGGCCGTCTCGACTACGCCTTCAACAATGGTGGCAGCATCGGCAACGAAGACATCGCGCCGATTGCCGAGATGAGCGAGGAAAGCTGGCGCCGGACCATCGACAGCTATCTGACGTCGGTCTTCCTCTGCATGCGTCATCAACTGCCGGCCATGCTGGCGGCCAAACGCGGCGTCATCGTCAATATGTCGTCGATCTATGGGCTGCGCGGCCATTCCATCGCGGGCGGCGGTGCCTATGCCGCGGCCAAGCACGGCGTGCTGGGCCTCACCAACAGCGCGGCCCGGCAATATGCTGCGAGCGGCGTGCGCATCGCGGCGGTCACGCCTGGCTGGGTCGAGACGCCGCCCATCGCCGAATGGATGGAAGCCGATCCGAAATTTGCCGCCATCATCACCGGCATGACACCGCGCGGGAAGATCGCGTCGCCCGACGAAGTCGCCAACGCGGTGCTCTTCCTTTGCTCGGACGCCGCTTCGGCTATGATCGGCAGTCCGCTGGTGGTCGATGGCGGGTTCCTGAGCTGAATTTTCAATCCGGAGTAGATCGCATGAAAACCGTCCAATCGATGCTGGCCGAAGCCGACGCCGCCGTGCCGCGCATCGGCCCCGACGAGGCCAAGGGCCTGGTCGGCCGGGCCGACGTGCTGTTCCTCGACGTGCGCGAGCCGGCCGAGGTCGCAACCTCGGGCAAGGTGCCGGGCGCTGTCGCCGTGCCGCGCGGCCTCGTCGAGTTCCGCGCCGATTCCGCCTCGCCCATGCACGACAAGGCCTTCGACAAATCCAAGACAGTCGTGACCTACTGCGCGTCCGGCGGCCGCTCGGCCCTGGTCGGCAAGACGCTGAAGGACATGGGCTACGCCAACGTGCGCAACCTCGGCGGCTTCAAGGGCTGGGTCGATGCCGGCGGCGAGGTCGAGAAGGTCTGATGTACAAGTCTATCCTCGCGATCTCCGAGGGCGGGCCGGAAGCGGCGATTTCCTTCCGGCTTGCGGCGCGGATCGCGTCCATGTTCGGCGGCACCGTGGATGCGGTCCACTATTCGGAGACCCATCCCGGCGATGCCGATATCGCCGCCCAAGCCATGCCGTTCATGAAACGCCTGGCCGACGATCGCCTGAATTCGCGTGCGCGCGAGTCCGAGCGCGCCTACAGGGAGCTGCTTGCGCCCCTGGCCGGTGCCACCTTCACCGGCGGCCACGCCGTCACGCGCGACCAGCTCGTTCGCATGGGACGGTTCGCCAACCTCGTGCTGGTCGGCCGGCCGAGCTTCGATGCGGAGAACATCGCGCCGGAGACGTTGAAGGCTGCGATCTTCGATAGCGCGGGACCGGTGGTCGTGGCCCCACCCAACGTGGGCGAGGGCAGGTTCTCGTCCATCGTGGTCGCCTGGAACGGCAGCGCCGAGGCGGCGCGGGCCACGGGTTTTGCCCTGCCATTCCTCGCCAAAGCGGCCAAGGTCACGATCCTCGTGGCCGATGCATCGCCCGACGATCTCGGCACGCCTTTCCTGCTGCGCACGCTCGGCCGCCACGGCGTCGATGCCACCGTGGAGACGGTGGATCATGGCGACATCACCGGCCGCGCCCGCGGCCGCGCCCTGCTCGAATACACCAAGGACAAGGGTGCCGGCCTTCTGGTCATGGGCGCCTACGGTCATGGCGGGCTGACGAACTTCCTGGGTCTGGGCGGCGCCACCGCGAAGGTGATTGCGTCCTGTCCCGTCCCCCTTCTGTTGGCACACTGACAATGGCGGCGATCGCTCCCCGCATCCACGAGGCGCCGGACGACCTGCTCGCCGCCATCGACTGGTGCTACGAGCAGGGCTGGACCGACGGCCTGCCGGTCGTCCCGCCCGAAGTCTCGCGCGTGAAAGCGATGCTGGCCGCCGATGCCAGGCCGGCCGAGACCGTGATCTCCCACCATCCCGCGACCGGCCTCGACCTTTCGCTGCATGCGGCGGCGGTCAATGCCGTGATGGCGGGCTGCCTGCCCGAGCATTTCCCGGTGCTGGTCGCGGCGTTCGAGGCCATGGACCGGCCGGAGTTCAATTTCCACGGCTCGACCGCCAGCACCGGCGGCTCGGCGCCGCTGCTCGTCGTGAGCGGCCCCTATGCCGACGAGATCGGCATGAACGCCGACGTCAACCTGTTCGGTCCCGGCAATCGCGCCAACTCGACGATCGGCCGCGCGGTGCGGCTGATCCTGCGCAACGTCTTCCAGATGATCCCCGGCATTTCCGACAAGTCGACGCAGGGCAACCCGGGCAAATACAGTTTCTGCATCGCCGAGCGCGCGCGCGGCAATCCGTGGCCGCTGCTCTGCGAGGCGCAGGGCTATCCCAGAGGCACATCGAGCGTCACCGTCTTCGCCGGCGGCGGCTTCTGCAATGTCGAGAACCACGGCGGCAACACGCCGGAGCAGATCCTGGGCTCGGTGGCCGATGCCATGGCCAACTACGGCTGCATTACCTTAGGCCAGAGCGTGGTGATCCTGGCGCCCGAGCACATGGCCATCGTCGGCGGTGCCGGCTGGACACGCGAGCGGGCGCAGGACTTCCTCTTCACCCGCGCCAAGCGTTCGGTCGAGGGCATGAAGGGCGTCGGAAAATACCGTGACCGCGAATACGACACCCAGCACGGCGACGGCGCCCATGCGCTCGCCGAGGCGGGCTTCGTGCATCGCGGGCTCTCGCCGCAGGATATCCTGATCACCATGGGCGGCGGCGATGCCGGCGGCCACTCGTGCTTCATCCCGTCGTGGAGCCGTGGCCGCGGCTCGATCATGCAGCATGCCCCGCTCAAGAGGAGTTAGCCCGATGCAGCTCTATGCGCCGACGTCCACCGCGCCGAAACGAAAGGCCTTCCGCGCCCCGGCCCTCGCCAGCCTCGAGGGCGCGCGGATCGGCGTCCTGGAGAACAGCAAGCTCAATGCCGAGGAGATGCTGAACGAGGTGGCCCAGCTGTTCGTCCAGCGCAACGGCTGCACGATCCGCACGCTCGCCTCGAAGCGCAACGCCAGCGCGCCGGCGCCGGCCAACACCCTGGTCACGGTCGCGCAGGACGTCGACTTCCTGCTCACCGGCCTCGGGGATTGAGGCTCCTGCTCAACGTGCAGTCTGCACGACGGCATCAGCTTCGAACAACTCGGCAAGCGCGCGGTGG
>LNFM01009297.1_pt1 | contig 14396 bp, 13 predicted proteins | sample 596031 | NCBI WGS metagenome assembly LNFM01 (sample SAMN04254537, study PRJNA301005) | activated carbon metagenome | isolation source: dual media filters at the Ann Arbor, Michigan drinking water treatment plant | place: USA: Ann Arbor
TTGTTGCATTAGGTCTGTTTGATTTCACCGGTCCTATACAGACCACACTACGTACTTGGCTGGATAACGACTTATCCTGGTTCCCGGATATACGGAGCAGGGCGGGGGTCATCATTGTTATGACTCTGGCTTTTTATCCTTATGTGTATTTGTTGGCACGGAATGCTTTCTTGAGCCAGGGAAAGCGTTCGCTGGAAGTGGCGCAGTCTCTCGGATTAAGCCGCAAACAAGGCTTCTTCAAGGTGGTGTTGCCGATGGCACGCCCCTGGATAGCCGGGGGTATCATGCTGGTGCTGATGGAAACATTGGCAGATTTCGGTACGGTCGCGGTATTTAATTACAATACGTTTACAACAGGCATTTACAAGGCATGGTTTAGCATGTTTTCGTTGCATGCAGCGTCTCAGCTGGCTTCGTTGCTGATTATTATTGTTTTCGTCGTGATTGTTCTGGAGCAGCAGTTCAGGTCACGCATGCGCTATGCTGAAAATAAACGAACTGAGCGGGCGCAACGTATTCAGCTTACAGGCTGGCATAATTGGTTGGTTACCGGTTTTGTTCTGTGCGTATTGTTTTTGGCATTTTTGTTACCGGTTACGCAATTGTGTATTTGGGCCATACAGTCGTTTACACCAGATTATGACGTGGCCCGGTATTTGGAATTTCTCTGGCATTCATTAGCATTGTCTGGTTTGGCCGCTTTGTTGATTTGCTTGGTTGTGATTACCATGGTTTATGCTTCACGGCGCTATCCTGGGTCAGCCATGCGGTATGCAGTACGTACCGCAACCATTGGTTATGCATTGCCCGGCACAGTTTTGGCGATTGGTGTGTATGTGCCGCTTACTTGGTTGGATGGACAGCTCAGTGAATTAGCGCTGCGCTGGTTTCAGATTGAAACAGGACAACTGATTCAAGGTACACTGATTACTATGTTGATTGCTTATTTGATACGGTTTATGGCAGTCAGTCATTATCCCATTGATGGCGCCATGCAGCGTATTACACACAGCATTGATGAGGCGGCAATGAGCCTCGGATTGCATGGCTGGACAATGATAAGAAAAGTGCATGTTCCGATATTGAAGCCCGGTATTTTTACGGCTGCCACCTTAGTGTTCGTCGATGTCATGAAAGAGATGCCGATCACACTGATGACGCGTCCATTCGGTTGGGATACGCTGGCTGTCCGGATTTTTGAGATGACTTCGGAAGGACAATGGGAGCAAGCGGCTCTGCCTGCTGTAACCCTTGTGCTGGCTGGATTGATACCGATTTTCTTGTTTATGCGTCAAACTGAGAAGTGAATTGATGAGTACCGTACTGCTGCAGCTTAACAATATCCGGCAAAATTATGGCGAGCAAGTCGTTATTCATGATTTATCTCTGGCATTGCAGAGAGGGACTATCGGGTGTTTGCTGGGCCCGAGTGGTTGTGGTAAGACTACCGCATTAAGGTGTATCGCTGGTTTTGAGCCGGTGTCTGCGGGAGAAATTTTGCTCAATGGTGTTTGTGTGAGCAGTGCAGATATCTTTGTGCCGCCGGAACAAAGACGGATTGGTATGGTTTTTCAGGATTACGCGCTATTTCCACATCTGGATGTGGCTGCAAATATCGGTTTTGGTTTGCATCGATTAACCAGAGCGGAACGCGAACGGCGTGTGGATGAGTTGTTGCAGGTTGTACAACTGGCCAGTGTATCTGGAAAATATCCGCATGAATTATCAGGCGGTCAACAACAACGGGTAGCCCTTGCGCGTGCACTGGCACCTAAACCAGAATTGTTGTTGATGGATGAGCCCTTTTCCAATCTGGATGTTAGCTTGCGTGAACGCTTAAGCATGGAAGTGCGCGAGATTCTTAAGGATCAGGGGATTACGGCGATACTGGTAACCCATGATCAAGCAGAGGCATTCGCGATTGCCGATGAGATCGGTGTCATGCATCAAGGTGAGATTCAGCAATGGGATACGGCTTTTAATCTTTATCATCGCCCGGTAAATCGTTTTGTGGCAAATTTTGTCGGTCAAGGTGTATTTCTTCCAGGCCGAGTCATTAACGCTCAGCAGGTTGAAATTGAATTGGGAATTTTAACTGGAGAAATTCCACAACCCTGCGATAGTGGTTGCAAGCTTGACGTGTTAGTGCGCCCGGATGATATTGTTCACGATGATGCCAGTCCGCTGCAGGCAACAGTGATTCACAAAGCATTTCGCGGTGCAGAGATTCTATATACATTGCGCCTCACTGATGGAGCTAAGTTGCTGGCGTTAGTGCCTAGCCATCATAATCATGTAATTGGTGAGAAAATAGGCATCAGGCTTGAAGCAGATCATATCGTGGCATTCCATCAATCAACGCAGTGACCATCTCTTTTAAAGAAACTTTACCCAATCTGCTTTTCTGGATGTATTTAAAAAAATGATGCTTCCCTTTTAACAATTTTTTCTATAGCATAGCAAATTAGTGTGTATACCTTTCTTTTACAGCTCTATTCCAAGCAATCCCGTAACCCAATCTCTGAGATAATGTTGGGGTTTACTAATCTTAAAACTGAATAATTTGAATGAGGATTATATGAGTCAGCATATTCATTACGTTACTGATGCTAATTTTGATGCGGAAGTTTTGCAATCGACAACTCCTGTGCTGGTTGATTACTGGGCGGAATGGTGTGGTCCGTGCAAGATGATAGCGCCGATACTTGATGAAATCGCGGGTGAATATGGAGAGCGCCTTAAAGTGGCCAAGCTCAATATCGATGAGAATCAAATAACGCCACCGAAATATGGCATTCGCGGTATTCCGACATTAATGTTATTTAAGAACGGCAATGTAGAAGCGACCAAAGTCGGGGCATTATCAAAATCGCAATTAACGGCATTTATTGACAGTCATATTTAAACCCGCTAGTCTTATACGATTAATAGATTTGTGGGTGATACAGATTGTAAAGACCACACCTTATATTTAATTATCCCGTCCGTAACAACTTTCCTCCTAGCGTCACTATCTTTCAAGTAAGTATTCTTTTTTCACGAGCTTCTTCATGCGTTTATCCGATCTAAAAAACCTACATGTAACTGAATTAGTAAAAATGGCCATCGAAAATGAAATTGATGGCGCGAACCGAATGCGAAAGCAGGATCTAATTTTTGCATTGCTTAAAAATCAGGCGCGTAAAGGTGAGAATATTTATGGCCACGGTACACTGGAAGTATTACAGGATGGGTTTGGTTTTTTACGTTCTCCAGACACTTCGTATTTGGCAGGTCCTGATGATATTTATATTTCACCTAGTCAAATTAGACGCTTTAACTTGCATACAGGCGATTCAATCGATGGTGAGATTCGTCCCCCAAAGGATGGTGAGCGCTATTTTGCGTTGGTAAAAGTTGATAAAGTTAATAATGAGCCTCCAGAGAATTCTAAACAAAAAATCTTGTTTGAGAATTTGACCCCATTATTTCCTGATGAACGATTGATACTAGAACGTGACATCAAGGCTGAAGAGAATATTACAAGCCGTATTATTGATTTGATTGCGCCTATCGGTAAGGGGCAGCGTGGTTTGCTGGTTGCTAGCCCAAAATCCGGTAAGACCGTGATGTTGCAACACATTGCACATGCCATCGCAGCCAATTACCCAGACGTGATTCTGATCGTATTGCTGATTGACGAACGTCCTGAAGAGGTAACAGAGATGATCCGCTCTGTCAGGGGTGAAGTGATTTCTTCCACTTTCGATGAATCAGCCATGCGGCATGTACAAGTGGCTGACATGGTAATTGAGAAAGCTAAGCGCCTGGTTGAACATAAGAAAGATGTTGTCATATTGCTCGATTCCATTACGCGACTGGCGCGTGCTTATAATACGGTAGTGCCTGCTTCTGGTAAGGTACTGACCGGTGGTGTGGATGCAAGTGCGCTGCAACGACCTAAACGTTTCTTTGGGGCTGCCAGAAATGTCGAAGAAGGCGGGTCGCTCACTATTATTGCAACGGCGTTGATTGATACGGGATCACGCATGGATGACGTAATTTATGAAGAATTCAAGGGTACTGGCAATATGGAAATTCATCTTGATCGGAAAATGGCTGAAAAACGTATTTATCCTGCGATTAATGTGAATCGATCAGGTACTCGCCGAGAAGAATTGCTAATTCCTCCAGAGGTTTTGCAAAAAATCTGGGTATTACGTAAGTTATTGCATCCAATGGACGATATGGACGCTATGGCGTTTTTGCTGGACAAAATTAAGGCAACCAAGAATAATTCTGATTTTTTTGATTCTATGAGACGAGTTTAGGGGTAAATTTCGTAGTTGCGCCGGTACGCACATTAAAGGATAATAAGCGGTTTTTTAATTTCCCTTTAGGGATGGAATAATTAAGGATATTGGCCATGAAAGCAGACATTCATCCAGACTACCAGGAGATAACCGTAACTTGCAGTTGCGGTAGTGTTTTTAATACACGCTCGACTATGAATAAACCTCTGAATATTGAGGTTTGTTCGCTTTGTCACCCATTTTATACTGGTAAGCAGAAAATTGTAGATACTGCAGGTAGGGTTGAGAAATTCCGTCAGAAATACGGCAAACCAGCGCCAAAATAATTGCGGATATAAAGCCAATGCCATGGTGATATTAATTCGCCTTCTTAATTTGCATTGTTTGTTTGCTTAGTCCGGAATTTCTTAAATATTCAGATATCTGATCCAATTCGAATAATGCTATCGATAGTGCACAGCGAGCCAGATAGTTTCGTTATCAGGATCTGTCCATGCAACTCTGTGTTTCTTGTGAGCGGGGATATTAATGAAGTCTCCCTCATTAAGTTGCACTGACGTTTGATCTTCAAAAAACAACATAGCTTTCCCTTTTAGAACCATAACCCACTCATTCTTTTCCTGATCATACCAATCAGATTCTGGCGTTTTTTGGCCTTTTGAAATGATTCTTTCTATCATTACCGTATCATTCTTAACAAGAAGTTCAAAGAACTCTTCTTTTCCTAAGTTCTGAGGAGCTTTAGTGAAAATATTTTGTGATTTCATTTTTGATATGACTGTTTTGCATGTCGTTATTTTGTTAATTAATAAACAAGATTATTGATTGCTAAGGACAATACGATATTTTGCTTTACCACTTGCTAATCTGGCTAATGCTTCATTGATCTGATCAAACCGAAAGACCTCAACGATTGGTTCAATGTCATGTTGTACTACAAAATTCAGCATTGTTTCCAAACTTGCTGGACTACCGACAGGCGAACCCGAGATTGAGCATTGGTTTGAAATTAAAGGGAATAAATTAATATCCAGTGATTCAAGGATTACACCTAAGAAATGTAAACGGCCCTTAGGGCGCAACGTTGCTATATAGGCATTCCAGTCGAGCTTCACATCTACTGTCGATAAAATTAGGTCAAACTGGTTCTTTGCGGCACCAAGTTCAGCCGGATTGCGTGAGTTTAGAACTTGATGTGCACCTAACGCCAGCGCCTCTTTCTTTTTGTCATCGCTGGATGTAAATGCGGTTACTTGACAGCCCCATGCATTAAGGAATTGCAAGGCAACATGTCCTAAGCCACCTATGCCAATAACAGCAACCTTTGCAGTTGGCTGGATATTGAATTGCAGAAGAGGATTAAAAACAGTAATTCCAGCACAAAAAAGAGGTCCTGCGGTTTGAGCGTTTATGCTATTCGGTAGAGCAACAACGCTGGCAGCATTAGCGCGAACTCTATCTGCAAATCCACCATGACGATTGACAATCGTTGATTCCGCTTGTGCGCAGAGATTGTGATCGCCGGACATGCAGTCGTGACAGGTCATGCAGTAGCCAGAATGCCAACCAAGACCGACTCGTTGTCCGAGTTGAAAATTGTGCACATGCGCACCCTTGGCTGTAATCGTACCAATAATTTCATGACCCGGTACAAATGGATAATGAGTGATTCCCCACTCATTGTGGAGCATGCTCAAGTCACTATGACAAATACCGCAATGCTCAATTGCTATTTCGACTTCGTGAGTACTTAATAACCCTGGCTCGTATTCAAAGGGTTGAATTTTCCCACCCGCACCAAATGCTGCATATGCCTTAATCATTAATTTTCCTCTCTAGATATTTTATCATTTAATTGTTATGTCATTAAAATGAAGCAGATATTTGGTACATTAAGTTTGTAATTAAATATTATAATCTGACGATAGCTTTAGTTATTTTAGCAGGGAGCTCTGAAAGTTGAATTAGCTTTAAGAAATACTCTAAGTATTTATAGTGTTATCCTGCTACTCTGCTACAAAAATAATGGCGCCGAACGAAGTTGCGAAGTTCATTGTCCAATTATGCTCAAATAATCAACTTATTCAAATTCTACTTCTTTATCTTCTTGGGTGGCTCCGTGAGTAAAAGATTAGCTTTATAATAACTAGTTTTTGGTTTAATATATCTATGATTATTAATAGATATTAGTGTATTTTATGAGATAATACTTTAAGTGTTAAAGTTTCTAATTTAATTGTCGTAGCTAATTTGAGACTGATCACTCGATCTTATTGATTGTATTTTGTGTTTAATGCGGTGATGTGTAAGGCACATTGAAAATTGTTTTGTTATATATTTGTAACTATAAAGGGAAAAGTATTATGGTATTAGCATATACACGGATGGCATTGATTGGGTTTGTGAGTATATTTGTTTTAGTTCTTACAGCTTGCGACAGTGAACCTAAAGAAAAAAAATCCGGACAAGCCTTAGTTAGCGTTAATGGCAAAGAAGTTACCATGCTTCAACTTAATGATGAAATAAAGCGTGCCAATATTCGTCCTGATCAGTATGAAGCAGCTAGCAAACAATTATTGGAATCACTCATTGCTCGTCAATTGATTATGGACGAGGCTATAAGTAATAAACTTGATCGGACTCCCGATGTCATGCAGGCGCGTGAACGAGCTAATGCTCAAATTATTTCACAAGCTTATATGCAAAGTATTGTAAGTAAAGTTGCTAAACCATCCAAGGCTGAGATTGATGATTATCACCAAAAACATCCCGAATATTTTTCACAACGTAAACAGTTTGATTTAACGATAGTGCGCATTGCAACTAAGGATCTTGGTGATGAACTAAAAAAAATCATAGAATCAGCTAAGTCTCTTGATGAAGTTGTAGCCTGGCTTGATAAAAATAAAGTACAGTATCTTCGTAACTTAGCATCGCGTAGCACTACTGATCTACCACCTCAAATGGCGACAATGATGCAGCAGAAAAGTAAAGACACTATTTTTATCATCAACGAGCAAGAGAGTAGTCTGCTTATATCCGTTAATGCGATCAAGGATAGCCCAATCACAGCTGCTGTTGCAGCACCGCAGATTGAGAAATTTTTGATGAATCAAAAATACAAGGAAGCGACCGATGCAGAAGTTGCACGCTTGCGCGCGGCAGCAAAAATAGAATATCTTAATGCTAAAACGTCAACATCCGATGCGGAGAAACCAGCTGTTCAATCAGCAGTGACTCCTCCCTCTGATGTTACTAATAATTTGAATATAACAGAGTCAGTTTCGGAAGGGGCAATTGAGCGTGGTATCATGGGAATCAAATAAGTGGAGGTTTGTATCAAAAAGTTTTGTTTTTATCAACCTATTGCGGCATGAATTAAGGATTATAGGCAAATGATATATGTTATGAATAAACTGAAACTCCTGATGATCTTTACATTACTCTGGATGATTTGTATTGGCGGCGCGGTTGCTGGTGAGACAAAGGAAAGCGTATTGGGGCCTGGAGATGCATTAAAAATATTTGTCTACGGGCAACCCGATCTCACTACTGAAACGAGGGTGAGCGAAACGGGGAGTATAACTTTTCCCTTGCTGGGTGAGATATTAATAGATGGATTAACTCCATCCGCAGCAGAACGAAAGATAGTTAATTTACTGAAAAGTCGTGATATTCTTCGTAACCCCCAAGTAAATATCTTAACTAGTTCGCTACAGAGTCAGATGGTGTCTGTACTTGGCTCTGTTCGAAACCAGGGACGTTATCCAATTGAAGGTAAGCGTAGCCTAACCGATATTCTTGCTATGGCAGGAGGGATATTGCCAGAAGGTGGCGATCTGGTTACCTTAATTCGTTCAGATGGGAACAAATTTGCTAAAGAAGTGATTGATGTTATAGAGATGGTTCGGTCCGGTGACTTAACTCGAAATTTGAATGTACGTAGTGATGATCTTATTTACGTCGAGCGAGCTCTCCGTTTTTACATCTATGGCGAAGTTCAGCGTCCTGGGACATATAGACTTGAGCGGAGTATGACAGTGATACAAGCACTGTCAGTAGGCGGTGGATTGACCCAACGGGGTACTGAACGCGGTTTGCGAATTCAGCGCCGCGATGTTGATGGTAACTTGCAGATGTTAACTGTCAAATCCAGTGATTTCGTTGAACCTGATGACGTGATTTATATCAAAGAGAGCTTATTTTAATATTTGTTCAACAGCTTCTTAAGTATTTATTATCTTATCAAGCATTATTGTTACTAGATTAGGTTTACACTTGGATTCTACACATGGATTTTTCTCGATTCTTTCTGATTATATTAGCTCGTCACAGACTTATTTTGCTTACACTTATTGTGACAGTATCAACTACTTTAGTTGTGAGTTTGTTATTGCCAAAAAATTACAAATCGTCAGCAACATTACTGGTTACTCATAAAGGAGCAGATCCCGTTACTGGTATGATTCTGCCCGCACAGTTAAGTGCGAGTTATATGGCGACTCAATTGGATGTTATAAAAAGTACCAGGACTGCATTGATGGTGATAGATCAACTTAGACTTGATCAGAGTGAAGCAGTAAAAGGACAATTTGAGAATAGCAATAGCAATTTGGGGTTGCGTGATTGGTTGGCTGCCTTGCTGCTTAAAAATTTGGATATTGACACCTCACGTGATAGTAGTGTGATCGGTATTAGCTTTAAGGGGACTGATCCTATATTTACTTCAATCATTGCAAATGCATTTGCGAATGCCTATCAAGAGATGAGCATTCGCCTCACTGTAGAGCCTTCACAAAAAGCAGCAGCCTACTTCACTGAACAGCTTAACGTTCTGCGTGAAAAGCTGGAAATAGCGCAGAAAAGACTATCTGACTATCAACATGAAAAAGGCATTGTCGATGTAGACTATCGGCTTGACATTGAAACAAAACGACTGAATGATCTTTCTAGTCAATTGATAGTTGCTCAAGCGGAAGTTATGGGGGCAGTATCTGGGGCAAGTGATAATAACTCTAATGGTGAAAAAAATAGTATTGGTAGAAATCCAATGATTAGTAACCTCAAGTTAAGCCTGACACAGGCTGAGTCTAATTTTTCGGAGATTTCACAGAAATTGGGGCGCAATCACCCCAGTTATGCGGGAGCAAAAGCTGAGGTTGAAAAACTGAGAGCAGAGCTTAATAGATATATAAGAGTCGCCACAAATACCGCTATCAATCAGGAGAGTGGAATACGCGCGGCGCTTGAGGAGCAAAAAACTAGAGTATTGACTCTTAATCGTGCGAGAGATGAACTCCTGCCTCTAGTTAAAGATGTAGAGGGTGCTCAACAGGCTTATAATACTGCTATGCAACGTCTAAATCAGACTAGCCTTGAAGGACAATCCAATTTATCAAGCGTGTCTATACTTGATACAGCAAAAATCCCGGATACGCCGGATAGTCCTAAGATACTTCTCAATATGGTTCTATCAGTAATTCTAGGTACGCTCCTAGGACTTGGGTTTGGCTTGCTTGCGGAAATGGTTGATAGGCGTGTGCGCTCTGCTGAAGATCTGGTGGACGTGCTTCAAGTACCGGTGCTTGGTATTATAAAGCGGGGAGAACCTAAGCAGAAGCGCATGATGCTGTTAGCCTGGCCGCGTCTGATACGATGAATCAATCTAAGTTTAAAACAGGAAGAAGAAAATGAGTATTCCAGGTTCCTCAGAAACAAGAAAACTTACTGATTCTAACTCTATTAGCGCAAATACATCTCCCGTTCACAAATTCAGTATAGGGCATATGCTGCTGGATATGGGGAAAATCACACCCGTTGAGGCAGAACGTGTGCTGCGCTTGCAGAAAGAAAGTGGCTTACGTTTCGGTGATGCTGCGCTAAAATTAGGTTTAATTACTGAGGCAGATATCCAGTTAGTACTGGCACAGCAGTTTGATTATCCTTACTTATTGCCAGGGGAAGGAAATCACTCGCCAGGATTAGTAGTTGCTTATCAACCATTCGGTGCGCAAGTAGAAGTTTTTCGTGCGGTGCGTAGTCAATTGATGTTACGCTGGTTTACTTCAGGGCATAAAGCATTAGCAATTGTTAGCCATAATCCCGGCGATGGAGTCAGTCTTTTTGTGGCTAATTTAGCCGTGGTATTTTCCCAGCTTGGAGAACGCACATTACTAATTGATGCTAATTTGCGTTATCCACAGCAACATGAAATCTTTAATTTAAAAAATAAGCAAGGCTTGTCTGATGTCCTTGCAGATCGTGCTAATGTTTCTGAAGTTATCGCCAAGATTGATTCGTTTATTGATCTTTCTGTTATACCAGCAGGAACGCTTCCGCCCAATCCATTGGAAATTCTTAATCGTTCCACATTCGATAAACTTAATGATCAGCTTGCAAATCAGTTTGATGTAATTCTTTATGATACTTTGGCTTTCTCAAGTGGAGCCGACGCACTTTCTATCGCTGCTCGCACAGATGGTGTGTTGATAGTTGCTCGAAAGAATAGCACTCATCTGAATGATATAAATGTCATGAATGAACAGCTTAAATGCAGTGGAACTGAAGTAATCGGCTCCATTTTAATGGATTAACTATTTAATAATTTGTAGAGTTATGTTTACTATTCCATACAAACTTCATGCGGATAAGCAGGTTCTATCAGATTGGTTGCCTGTGCTAATAGGGTTATTAGCTTTATATGTGCCTACTTTCTATAGCCTTGCAAATGGAATTTGGACTAAAGAAGAGCAAGCTCATGGCCCAATTATCTTGCTTCTTTCGCTCTGGCTTGTTTATCGTAAGTGGCCAGAAATGATAAAAAGAAGTGAAGGGAAATCCACTTCATTTCTTGGGTGGGTGATTTTTTTTATGACTCTTTTACTCTATATTATTGGTCGTTCTCAACAGATATTAATTTTTGAAATAGGATCTTTTGTTACAGCTCTAGCGGCTATTTTGCTTATCAAACGCGGTAGCAGTGCTTTGAAAGCTATGTGGTTTCCGATTTTTTTCTTGTTGTTTATGATTCCATTGCCCGGCTCATTGGTTAGTTTGCTCACTATGCCAATGAAAATGGCAGTTTCATATGTGGCAGAGAATATTTTGTACTGGGCAAACTATCCTATAGCACGTAATGGTGTTATCTTGCAAATTGGACAATATCAACTCCTTGTAGCGGATGCTTGTGCTGGGCTGCAAACACTATTAACTTTAGAAGCACTCGGATTATTCTATCTGAACCTTGTTCATCATACCTCGGTCTTTCGAAATGTAGCACTGGCTATCCTTATAATACCGATTTCTTTTACGGCTAATGTTATTCGCGTTATCGTTCTTACCTTGATTACTTTCCATTACGGTGATGCTGCTGGGCAGGGCTTTTTGCATGGGTTTGCTGGGATGGTTCTGTTCATTAGTGCACTAATACTTATCCTGGGAGTAGATACATTATTGCAATATTTTGTAAAAGCACAGCCTATGAACGTCTCTAACCTTGCAAGTAAATCATCAAGTAGTTAAGAAATTCTAATAGACTTCTAAAACTAATTCTATTGACGACTGAGCTGCAGCTGATATCAAACTCATCCTATGGTCATCTTGTTCTTAGATACTTTCTAAGTTTTGTAGCTTTATTTAGAATTTATGTAATTTTTGATTGAGATAATTTACTTGTATCGTATGAATTTTAGTCAACATGGGAGTTAATTAATGAAAAAATCTTTAGTTACCAGCATTATTTTGGGGGTAATGATGGCATCATCCGGCGCCTTAACAGTGGCATTAACTCCAACCAACAAAATTGCAGATTTGCAAGAAAAGATTGATCTTGAGATCATGATTCCTTCAAAGTTTGGGGATTGGAAAATTGATGAGTCGATTATTCCATTGCAGGTAGATGCTGAGACCCAGGCTATGCTTGACAAGATATATAATCAGACATTATCGAGAACTTATGTTAACTCTCTGGGCGAGCGCGTTATGCTTTCTGTAGCTTATGGAGGTGATCAGAGTGACAATCTTGCAGTGCATAAACCGGAAGTGTGCTATTACGCGCAAGGCTTTGAAATAATGAAGACTTATGCCGGGGAATTGCTTACGCAATATGGAAAATTGCCGATAAAGCGTTTAATGGCAGTAAAGGGTAATCGTAACGAACCCATTACTTACTGGGTAACAGTTGGTAACAAAGCAGTTCTACCTGGGATTGAAGAAAAATTGCAGCAGTTGCGGTATGGATTAACTGGAAGTGTGCCTGATGGAATGTTGGTGCGTGTATCTTCTATAGACTCTGATAAAGATAAAGCTTATGAGCTTCAGAATATTTTTATTCAGGATTTATTGTTAACAGTTGATGTCAAGGAACGCACCAGACTGATAGGAACTTTTGGTGTATAAGAAAGATTTTGTCTACAAGGTAAGTGCATCAACTGATTCAGGCAGTCAGAAAATTTTTTATATTATAGTATTTGCCGGTGTGGTAATGGCGATGTTGTTTGGTTTGTTTGCGGTAACGGCTAATCCCATAATTATCAGTCTTGCGATAGCCCTCTTAGCAGGTACGATACTTTTGGCTAGACCAGCCTGGATTGTGTGGATGATTTTGTTGCTTGGTTTGCTGGTGGTTGGAATTCTCCCGCTCCATTTAGATTTTATTGCCGCAAGGGCAGCATGGGGTGTTTCGTTACTTGGTTTTTTCCTGATGTTCATTGTGTTTTTCGGGAGCGCCACCTCTCCGAACAGAGTCAAAGACACTCCTGCTTTCATCTGGATCGCTCTTGGTTTCCTGGTTTTTGCGTTGCTTAATTCGTTCATCCAGTGGCATTCAGCGAGTGAATTCTTGGGTGGTTTTAAGCGCTACTTTCAGGTGTGGGGTCTTTTGTTTGCGCTATGTTGGCGCGCTTTCGATGAGCAAGATATACACCGTTTGCGTATTTTTATTTTAATCGCTGCCTTGTTGCAATTACCTTTTGCGTTTTACGAGCTCATTGTTTTTGTTCCTTTGCTGAAGAGTACATGGGGAGTGGCGGCTGTTGACGTTGTTGCGGGGACCTTTGGGGCAAGCATGGATGGAGGTGGCGCTAGTGGAGAGATGGCCCTTTTCCTTATCATCGTGTTGGCATTCTTGCTGGCGCGTCGAATGGAGAGAGTATTGTCTCTCAGTCGCCTAATCCTGCTAGTGCCAATCTTATTAGTACCATTGTTTCTGGGGGAAACTAAAGTTGCAGTTGTAATGCTGCCCCTTATGTTTCTGATACTCTACCGTCGTGAAATGTTCGCACGATTACACTACTGGTTAATGGGCTTTATCATGATTACCTTGCTTACAGCGGCTATGGGTTACACTTATCTGAGCCTTTCGCACAGGCCTTTGCATGAAGAAATTGAGGCGGTGTTAAGTTACAACATGTACGAACGTGGTTATGCAAGTAATTACCTTAATCGCACCACAGTGCTAACTTTCTGGGCTGAGAAGCAGGGTATCGATGATCCGGTCTCTTTTGTTTTTGGAAACGGATTGGGTAGTTCGCACAGCGCTACGCGTGGTCATGTCACCAAGAGCTACCCTGGGTACGGCATTGGGTTAACAGCAGCTTCAATCCTGCTTTGGGACATGGGTGTGTTTGGTTCTGGTTTGTTTGTCGCTATCCTTGTTTTTGCCTGGCGAAGCGCCGGCCGATTGCAACGGGAATCTACTGTCCCAACAGTGCGAGCTGATGCCGCAGCTATTCAATCATCTTTAGTGCTTTTTGCATTTTATGTTTTTTACCGCGCTGGAATCCTGGATATTATGAGTATCCAGATCGTATTTTCTACGTTGCTAGGATATCTTGCTTGGTTATATCGCAAGCATGTTCTTTTGCAATAGTATAATAGCGGACCCTCCTTTCAGGACAGTAAATTAAGATGGTATCCTGCTAAAAAAGGAGTAGGAAATGACGGGAGTAAAGCGAAAGAATTTTACGGGTGAATTGAAGGCTAAAGTAGCGCTTGAAGCAATTCGGAGCACCAAAACGGTGAATGAAATTGGTCAAGAGTTTGGTGTGCATCCGACGCAAGTTGGTTTATGGAAGAAGGAACTGCAAGAGCAGGCATCGAGCCTAT
>LNFM01009298.1_pt1 | contig 14392 bp, 14 predicted proteins | sample 596031 | NCBI WGS metagenome assembly LNFM01 (sample SAMN04254537, study PRJNA301005) | activated carbon metagenome | isolation source: dual media filters at the Ann Arbor, Michigan drinking water treatment plant | place: USA: Ann Arbor
CATTATATCTTTCTAACTCAAGCTTACGATTACAGTTTGGAGAGATTCTGGAGACAGAAGAAACTCACATCGAGTTAGTCTTTTGCTTCGCCTTCCTTTGCTAGCTTTTTAAGCAACTTTCCATTGGCATCGAATAAAAGATCAAAGGTCTGTGCCTTTTTTTCAACTTCAACCTCGTAAGTTACTTCGTCATTGGCTTCAATTCTGGCCGTTTCTTCAATCTTAAAATCTTTGTAGTTACTCTCCAATGATGTCAGCACGGCAGAGGGAAGATCCTTTTTAACAATTTCAGTTTCTACTTCCAGGATATTGCCTTTCGCGTCAATCAGTACCGACATTTCTTTTCCCTTCAGCTTAAAATTTGCCTCAAACGAACCATCTTCTTTATCCCAATCTGCATCTGTTACCGCATAACTCTTCTGCAAAGCGTTTTTTACTTCATCTGGCACATCCTTGCCTTTTACTTTTTGCGCCTCTGCTTGACACATCGTGAGGCTGAGTCCTAATACAACCAATAGTGTTTTCATAATTTATATAGTGTTTATGATCAAATAAACGGCTGCATTCTGGAGCATCTCTGGATTTGAAAGCGTTTTACATTTGTTTACAACACTTTTAGGTATCCAGAATTGCTCCAGAAAATCTCCAACATCGGTTGATACTTTGCCTGAAAACTTAAAATCCAAGTACTATGAAAAGAAACGCTGTTTATGTGTGGATGCTATTGCTTTTAGCTTTTGTGTCCTGTGATCAGATGGAAGGGTTGTTTGACAAGGAGAAGAATGAGACGGAGAACCTTTGTGCAGTGCTTGAGGCAACAACTGTTCCACAGGCTGTGGTTGAATCTTTTAATTCCAATTTTCCGGGCATGGCTGTTGTAACATGGTTTGATAAGGACGGGATCGGTTTTTGTGCGCTGTTTATTAAAGATAACCAAGAGACCATTGCTCAATTTGATCTGGCGGGTGTCCTCGTAAAAACGGAAGTTGATGTCGAGCAAGAAGGAGAGCATAATGACGCCCAGGATGAAGAAAATGGGTGCGAGTGCGAGACTGCTGACGACAAGGATTAAATACAAGGTTTTAAGTAAAGGGACTGGTTCACAGCCTCAGGCCTTTTACTTTACATTTTTGTCTCAGATCTGAGGCTTACTTCAACACAAGGACCAACATACCAATCAAAATCAAACCGCCACCTAACAGTAGTTTGGGTGTTATAGGTTCCTTCAATAAAACAAAGGAAAGTAATAACGTAATGATGATGCTGGCTTTGTCGATAGCAGCTACATAAGAAACCAATCCATCCTTCATAGCTCTGTAATAAAAAATCCAACTCAGGGTTGTTGTTATTCCTGAACCAACAAGAAGTGTGATTTGCAACGTGGTCAGGTTGGCAAATTCTTTGTACTTAGCTCCAATCAAATTGATAACTGTAATGATCACAAAGATTACGGTGGTTCTTATTCCAAGACCAAAGTCTGCGCTGATATTTTGAAGACCGTATTTGGCCAGAACAGACGTTAATCCGGCAAAAATCATAGAGATAATGGCGTAGATAATCCAAGTCTGCATGGCTTGATTGGTTTAATTGTTTACGTCACTAAAATTTGTACGTATATCCAAGTCGAAAAACTTGTGTTTCGTAGTAGTCTGTGCTGACATAACTAAATCCATCGCCTTTCACTTCCCGCTTAATCCGAAGCGTATTTGCCAGATCTGTAGCGTTCAGAAAAACTTCACCCTTACCCTTCTGCAACGATTTTTTTACACCGAGATCAATGTAGAAACGTGAATAGATTTTTCCTTGTGGTACAACATCCGGTGCCATATACACACTGCTGAACTGCACATCGTAGTTGGAAGGCAAATGAAAGAGACCATTGAATTTAATGCTTCCCGAGAAAATTTCCTGCCTACCCGCAGAGAATGTACTTTCTTGTGGATACTTATTCACTACAGTGAAGGGCTCGATAATATTCTGATAGCCATTGAGGTTAAGATTAAAGATCGCCCACTTACCGACATTCTGAGCGATTATAACTTCAAGGCCCGAAGAATAACTCTGACCGGCATTCTGAAAAATATTGTATATAAGTGTACTCCCCGGCTCTATACTTCCAATGCGTGTTATGGTGGACTCCATCCGTTTGTGGTATAGGGCTGAATATAGATACCCCTCACTCCAATTTGCTTTGTACCCAAGTTCGAATGAGTTAGTAAATTGCGGACGAAGGCCAGGGTTTCCGACCTTAATAATTTCAGCATCATCATACTTGGGAAAGATGCGTATGTCAACTTCATTGGGTCGGTCAACCCTGCGATTGTAAAAAACACTTAGCGTATTGTTGTCATTTACCTTGTACGCCAGACGAAGGCTGGGAAACGGTTGAGTATAGTTATATCCATCACTCTCGTATGTATTGTGATCAGGATTGACCTCGTAATAAATTTCAACGTACTCTACGCGGAGACCGGCTTCCACTTCAAAATTCCGGTTTTCAAATAAGTAGTTGCCATAGATAGCGGGAATAACCTCACTGTAATTGGCCCATCCTCCCGCGTTCACATCCAGTGGAGAATTTTCTCCGGGAATAAATTGCATGTTGGTAGGGATATATCTGTTTCTGAATTTTAAACCGGTTTCAAAACGGCCATATTTCAGTGGTTGTACATAGTCGATTGTAAGGTCAGCTACGTGCTCATCCGAGATGAGTTTGAAAGAGTCAAGGCCCGTAAAGGTGGGCATGATGTTGGTGAAAAAATATTTCTCATCCTCACGATGGAAAGTATAGTTAAATCCCGCGTTCAAAATCCGACCGGGTTGTTGGAATTTATGCTGCCAGGTGGCCTTGGCGGTTGCCGTTGTTTTTAGTTCATCCTCCAGGAATTGCCACAGGCGCAAACGCTCGGACAAATCTCCGTTGAAGAATGGCTCATCGCCCCGGTCAAGAATCCTTTCGCTGCTGAAAAGACCTGAAACCGTAAAGGTGTTGTTATCATCGATGAACCAATCGAAACCGGATTTTGCGGTTACAATATTGGTTGTTCTGTTTCTTTTTGTTTGCTGCTTTACCGTATCGCCATTATCATAGTATCGATCGACAAACTCATTTTTATTTAACGTCTTTGTGTAAAGGTTATCCGCTTGCAGAAACAGGTTGACTTTTTTCCTTCTGTAGTTAAGTGATATGGAAGGGTTAAGTTTTGGCGTAGCCTGGTATTGAGCCCGGATGGTTGGATAATTCGCTTTCTTGATCCACAGAGCCCCCGCACCGACAGCCATTCCGACTTTACCATTAAAACCTTCCTTTACTTCTTTTTTATAGATGATGTTAATGATCCCGGCATTTCCATTGGCATCGTACTTGGCCGAAGGGTTGTTGATCACTTCGATCCGCTCTATGGCTGAGGCCGGTATGTTGTCGAGTGCGCGCTGATTTCCAAAACCCGTTAATGCTGTTTGCTTGCCATCAATGAGCACACTCACTTTATCGCTGCCCCTTAATCGTACAGTGCCTTCGTTGCTAACCGTCACTCCGGGCAGATTTTGCATTACCTGCATGAGCGAACCTCCGCTTTGGGCTACGTTATCAGAAACCGTAAATGTTTTCTTATCCAGTGTCTCCGCTACCGCGTCCTGCTTGCCTGTAACAATTACTTCATTAAGAGCCGTTACATTCTCTTGCAATTCCATTACTCCTAAATCAAGGTACTCGCTTAACTTACCAACCAGCAAAGGCGAGGTTCTTGTAGAATACCCGACAAAGGAATATTCAATTAAGTATTCACCCGGAGCAATGCCGCTAATTTTATACCGTCCACCATCGTCCGTTACCGTACCTGAAATAAACGTTGAGTCTTTTTCCGCTTTTACCAAAACGTTTACGTAAGGCAATTTTTGCTTTGAATTACCTTCCGCAACAACACCTGATAAGGTAACCGTTTTTACCTGAGCGAATAAAACACTTGCCTGAAAGCAAAAAATAAAAAGCACTAATTTTCTCATGCTAAAAAGTTCAAAAATTTTGATCAAGGGTACACCTCAATTCTGGATAAAATCTGGATTTGTAAGCACCTCACTTTATCTGGCTGGCTTATCATCAGAGTCGCTTATTTCAAATTCAAACTTTGTCAGTTTTTGGTTCTTGAAACAATAAAACTCGATTGCTTTGGGTTTCCTGAAGCGGAATACTTTCTCGATCATGATATGGCCAAAATCTTTTGTCAGTTCATTATATTTTTCAGATAATTCAGGTGGTAAATCACTTGGTGATAAAGGGCGTTCCACCTCCAAGCCGTCATCAAAATTAAATTCCAATACGAGATTACTATTTCGCCAATTCACTGTGGTCTCGGTACTTTCATTAATAATTTTAGCGGACAAGGCCAGGTGATCCTGTTTAACTATCTTTTGGCCGGTCTCGCCCATCAGAATCAAACCAGAGATTACCATTGCACCATATCCAATCTTTCTAAACAACAACTCGCTGATGAGTGGAAGGATGTGTTTGACGGAGACCGATGAGATTACTGAACCGAGAGCAATGGCTAATCCGAATAGTAATGCTTGGGTTGACGAAAGGCCTAACGCAATGTAAATGGCCAATTTAATGGCGTGAAGAAAAATTTCGTTGGCGGCTCGTGTGGCAACTATCTGCTCTTTGGTTAATCCATAACGTAAGTAGAATCTATTAAAAAGCAACCCAATGGCTCCCGTAATGCCTGAAACGAATCCGGCTAAAAATCCTACGAACGCCAAAATAAATTTTGGATACGGTTTTTCCTCAGAAGTAAGTGTTTGTTTACTTCTAAAGAGTTCGGGCAAATTACTGACAAGAAATAACGCAACTACAATTTGCAGATAAAGCGGGTTAACGTACTTAATGAGCCAAGCCCCCAGGAGCACCGCTGGTATTGAAAAGGGTACGAACCATGCAAATATTTTCCAATGTATATGCGCTTTAAAGATAAAGACTCTTGATGCGGAGCTACTAAAAGTACCAATGGTGAGCGCAAAAGGAACCTGGGTAACCGGCAGTAACCAGTTCAGAATTGGTATTAAGATTAAGCTCGCGCCACCTCCTGAAATTGCACTTAGCCAAAATGCCATAACTGTTGCCAGAAGAAGTGCAACTATTTTAATCAGTAACATTATAATTGGGATCGCGACTTAATACTTATTTCGTTTCTAGGGCGGTTGTTGTGACCTATCTATAAATATAGAATTAAAATGAAACAGAAAAAGTATGTATACCTGACTGAAAGCGGTAATCCAATTCAAAGGAACAGGTATCACATATCTTTTTAACTATAGCGAGCCCCAACCCGGAGTTATTCTCACTTTTACCCTCCTTACTAAAGCGTTCGAACATTTTTTCGGGATTCATTTTTAGAGGATTTCCGGTATTGGAAACAACTAACTTTCGATCCACGATTTCCACTACAACTTTTCCATTAGGCGTGGTGTGGCGGATTGCGTTGTGAAAGAGATTTGTTAAGAGTACCTCCGTTAGTGTTGAATTGGCTTTAATCGATAATGGAGCCAAGGAAGTTTGGATAGATATACCATCAACATCAGCCGTGGGCTTTAAATTTGACATAAGTCTTTTTGCCAGCTTCGATAAATCTATTTCTTCAGTTTCGTTAAACTGGTCATTGTCAATTTTACTGAGGAGCAATAGATTTTTATTGAGTCTTGCCATCCGTTTGGCGGTTTGTTCCAGTTCCAGTAAGGTCTCGGCTTCTGACTCCGACAATTCCGACTTTTGCATGAGATTATCCAGCTTGGATTGGAATATGGCAATAGGTGTTTGTAATTCATGCGAAGCGTTTTCAATAAATTCTTTTTGTTGCAAAAAAACCTCCCTGTTTCGCTTCGTTAAATGACTGATTGCCTTATTGAAATCATCAAATTCAATAATGTTTGTTTTTTGAGTAGTAATCGTTTCATTTTTATCGAGTTCGTACGCTTTGAGTTGCTCCAGCATTGAATAAAAGGGTTTCCATAATTTTTTTGACAGAGAACGGTTCAGCAGCAACAAACCACCAATTAGTAATACGATCAATACGGCCTGAACGATGAGTAGGGCTGTCACCAGTTCATCGTTGTCCACCAGAGACATACGCACCGTAAGCAGATAAGGTTTATCTTTTATGATTAAAGTTGAAGAAAGAGTTCGAAAGGGGTGAAGCTCTTGCTCAAGGCTATCGTACATGAAAACAGTTTGATACAGTTTATCCGCAAGTTTTTCGGTAGTAGCTTCTAAAACTATATCATACGAAAGCTGATCCCAGATCTTTAAATCTAGGTCGAGATCATCGAGGTATTCGTAACTCTTAATATGCCTGGCGAATTGGTCTGCATGTAAAGCCAGCGATTCATCTACTTCTTCGTTAATAATTTCCCGTATTGAAAATAGGGAAACCGGAATGCTGACAAGCACAAGCACCAAGGCATACAGCAACATGCTGCGTAAACTAACTTGCAATAATCTCATGTAGTAAATTTATATCCTAATCCATAAATAGTTTTAATATAGTCCTCGCAGCCTGCTTCAGTTAGTTTCTTCTTCAGGTTTTTTATATGCGAATAGATAAAGTCAAATTTATCCAGCAGTTCGGCATCGTCTCCTGAAAGGTGCTCGGCAATAGCATTCTTGGAAACAACACGATTTTTGTTCGCGAGGAGAAAAATTAACAGGTCATATTCCTTTCGTGTAAGTTCTACTTCCGTATCGCTCACCATTACGGTCTTGGCAAGAAGATCAACAGTAATCTCCTGAAACGCGATCTTATTATTTCCATCAAATCTTTTTCTGCGCACAACCGCAGATATCCGTGCATTCAATTCGGGCATAAAGAATGGTTTGGATAGATAATCATCCGCACCAAGGTTCAAGCCTTTCACACGATCATCCAACGAATTTTTGGCGGTTATCAAAATCACACCATCCGTCTTATTTTTCGCTCTTAACTTTTCCAAAATCTTCAAGCCGTTACCATCTGGCAAGGAAATATCCAGCAAGATACAATCGTAATCAAACAGCAAAATCTTTTCATTTGCTTCGCTGGCTGTATAAGCTATTTCGCATACGTACCCTTCCTGCCGCAGGAACTGCGCCATGCTCTTTACCAACTGTTTTTCGTCTTCAATAATCAGTAATTTCATTTTTTCGAAGGTCAGAAGTTAAGAAAACTATCGCAACAGTCCATGTGCAAATGAATAACTGGCCGTTTGATACCACGCAATGGCCTCGTTAATCAATTCACGATCGGCATTTGTTTTTACTTGATCATTGTTGCCAGATACCTGAAACGATTCCACTCTTAACTGTGGCGAAAGGATGACCAGTTTGTCACCTTTGATGTAGCCGAGATTTTGGTACGTGCTGATGAAGGCCCTCTCGCGACCGGGTTCCAGGTTAAAAATATCGTATCCATAAAATTTACTGGAGTACGAGAAGTTTAACAACCCCAGGAGAGTTGGCCCCACGTCAATCTGACTCATCAATCGATCCATTTTTCCGGGCTCAATGTTACCCGGTGAATAAATCAACATGGGAATATGATACTTATTAGCGGGAAGTTCTGTCTTTCCTGCACTGGAGGCGCAATGGTCAGCAACAATAACAAACAACGTGTTAGAGAACCAACTTTTTTGTGATGCCTCTTTGATAAATTTCCCAATGGCATAATCGGTATACTTTACTGCACCCTCCCGGCTAGTATGCGAAGGTATGTCGATGCGCCCTTCAGGATAAGTATAGGGTCGATGATTTGACGTTGTCATGATGTGAGCGAAGACCGGTTTTTCAAGCGAACTCTTATCAATCTCTGTCAAGGCCAATTCAAAGAGGTTTTCATCGGCTACTCCCCAAACATTTTCATAGTCGATATCCTCATCATTTATCGCTGACCGGTCAACCACCGAGTATCCATTGTTGGCGAAGAAATAGTTCATATTATCAAAATAGCCGTATCTGCCATAGATGTATTTGCTTTCATACCCTTTCGCATTAAACACACTTCCAAGTGAAAAGAGATGCTCATTATTGGGTCGCCTTACAATGGATTGCCCGGGAGTAGGTGGCACACAAAGCGACAGCGCTTCCAGACCGCGAACCGTTCGGGTGCCGGTCGCATACAGGTTGGTAAACAACAGGCTGTGTTGTGTTAATGAGTCCAGAAAAGGAGTGATACCATGATTGTTTCCGAAAGCAGCCATAAAACTAGCGCTGAAACTTTCCACGCTGATCAATACTACATTTAGTCTTTTCTCTTCACCTGCATTAACAATTATTCGATCTATTCTTTCCGGATTTGAATTCGAGAATTTCGCTTCCTGAGTTTGGATCATCTTATGAAGCAGATCAAACGCTTTCTTGTTATCAATTCGCGCGTAGAATTGATCGTAGTCCAATTCATTATTTCGATAGGCCGCGAACAATTCGTATAGACCGTTGCCTGACAATTCATTTACATATGCGTTATCACTGAAGCGATGTTGTTTGTTTGTAACGGAAGAGGTAATCACAATTAGAACCAATAGGTAAATTCCGACTAATTTTGTTCGCTGTCTGAAGGGTATCGGGAGAATGACGGTACGCTTGATCTGACCTTTGGCAAAATAAAGAAACAATAACGAGATAGTACCGATCGCCAGCATAATCCATTCAATAGGATAGGATTGTTGAACGTTGCCGATTACCTCCGTTGTATAGACCAGATAATCTACAGCAATAAAATTAAACCGGGTGTTAAACTCATCCCAAAAGAACCACTCTGCTACTGCATTGAAAAGTCCAAGAAAAGTGAATACAAAGAACATCCCATAAAGAATGTATCTATGCCACACCTTTTGATAGAGTTTACTTGGCAACAGCCAGAGGTATAACACCACCGGTATGATGGCGTAAGCAGCATTGAATAAATCATAGAAGAAACCAAACAGAAAAATGCCTGGTACATTGAGGAAAGTAAAATCAATTGATGAAGATGACTTTATCAGTAGCGCAATACGGGTAAGGGTAGAAACGCCAACGGCAACAGATATAAGGAGCAAAACAAACCAACCTCTGTTATCTGTCTTTTTGAATATTTGAAGAATCAACATGCCTCAAATGAACGAGGGAATTCTGGAGGAATTCTGGACAGATCAAACGAGTAAGTACGCGCTCAAAGAATGTTCTGTGGACGTACGGAGGCTTCGCGCAGGGCTTGCAGGTTCACCATTTTTTGATCCTGCCAAAATTGGATGGCCGAATTTGTGAAATATCTGTGGCTTTGAAAAAATGCAATGTTTTCCAATGTCCATTTCACCTGGTCTGCCTTAGCCGGATCCTTTCCTTTCAATTCCCGCAGCAACAGTTGGCTCCAGATGGGATAGTCCGGAGACCCGAGATGGTGCAAATCGGCATCACAAAGAATTTGCTCAACACGCGTGGCTGGTGTTTGAGGTAATCGGGTGCTTAGGATTGCTTTACAAACACCGACAATCAATTCTTCCTCACTATTGATGGAGGTAAGAAATTCTATAGCGATGGCGCAACTGCTTTCTTCATGACTGCGCTGATCATGAATGTAGCCGGTATCATGAAACCAGGCCGCCATTAGAAGTGTTTCTACTTCCTGGGTGGATAGTTTTTCGGCAACGACTAACTCGGTTGCTTTGTCGACTACGCTTGTGGTGTGAAAAAGATTGTGAAATGCGTATTTTCGATCTAATTGTTTTTGTAACAAACTAATCACATAGTCTTCCACCTTCATGAGCACCTGCATTTTAAAATAATTAGTTGGGTACATTTTTGTTTTGTTGATACCCTTTCTACGATAGAATTCTGGAGAGATTCTGAGGAAGTGATGAAAGCAGAGAAGTTCATCAAGCGTATCGGCTTTTTTTGAATAGTTGATCTATCCGCGATAGTTTTCATCCTTGACTGGATCATGAAATGGCGAGTTTATCCAATTTCTGATCTATTCGCTCCATCAATTCTATCTGCTTTTGTTGGATGTCGCACAGGTGTTTGAACTGATCCACAATGGAGAGATCAATTTTTTGATGAAGGCTTCTTATTTCTAACTCCGACTTAAGATTGATCAAATAGTCGCTTTCCGCCCGCTTGCGATCTTTCGCCTCCTGCCGGTTCTGGCTCATCATAATCACGGGTGCCTGTAAGGCAGCCAGACAGGAAAGAATCAGATTCATTAAAATATAGGGATAGGGATCGAATGCCTTTTGCATCAGGAAGAATGAGTTTACGACAATCCACAAAGTAAGTACTACCCCAAAGAAGATAATAAAGGTCCAACTCCCTCCAAATTCTGCTACGCGGTCGGCCAATCGTTGGCCTACCGTTCTGGATTCACGTTTATTCTCTTCCAGTAGCTTGTGCGTTATGAGTGCCTCTTCTTCCAAGGAATCTTTTACAATAGCATAAAGTTTATTTAGCTGCTCGTTTTCTGTTTGAAGCAGGTCGTTGATATTTATTCTATTTCTTGTGTTCATATCTTCAGAATTGACGAGACAAATGATAAAAGTTATCGATTACTCTTTCAAATTTAGGCGTCTATGAGAAATTATAATAAGGATGATCATCAACGTGATAGAAACCCCCGAAGCCGTAAGGGTTCCTAACGCCAACCCCCCGTTGGCAGCAGGTTTAGTTAAAAAGTCGCCAAATGTTGCTCCAAATGGTCTAGTAAAAATAAAAGCTGCCCAGAACAGAATGATGTGATTAATTTTAGTGAAGTAATGCAAAAGGACAACGATTAAAATCACACCTGCTGTTACCAATGCACCATGCAAGTAACTCAAACCAACAACATCACTCAGGTAATCTCCGAAAGCTGTGCCCAGGCTATTGGAGAATAGTATAGCGATCCAGTAATAGAGTTCTTTACTTAGATTAGAAATCGGATATACGTTGAGGTTGCCAAATTTCTTGTACCAGGTCAATAAAGCAGCCGCTAAACCGGACAGTAATAATAGGCTACCTAAAGTATACCCAAAATGCAGGGTACGATCTATGAAATCTGAGATTTCGGTGCCTAAAGTAGTGGTGGCAATGATTACAAGCCAGTAGGCAACCGGTACATACTGACTATTGGCTAACTGTATAGTCAGTACAATGACAAAAAACAACAATGTGATAAGCAGAGCGGTAGAGTATCCCAGGCTCAGCGTCATCGAAATATAATCACCCATTGTCTCGCCCAACGTTGTGGCGATGATTTTCATGAGCCAGAAGATCAGCGTGATCTGGGCCACTTTATTTGCCTTTTCCATAGCTTGATTGGGTGAGGGTTTGACTTGATACAAAAGGGCCAATAACGGCTGAGAATATTTAATTACGCTTAATGATACAGCATGAATCTGGAGAGATTCTGGAGTTATGCTGCATTACTGTTGGCCACCAAATTTTAATGTGGGGCTAAACCAACGAAGTTAAAAATAGCTCGAAAAACCAAACTGAAATCCAGCTGTTTTGGACGGTGGATTGCCTAACAAATCAGACTGCCAGTTATAACGGTAGTTTAAACGAATAACGGTCTGTGCATTCGGTCGCCAGCTAATTCCAGGAACAACAGATACAATGTCCTCACGAATATTATCACCGGTTTCGAAAAATTTACCCATGTTCCAGTCTACATATTCAAACCGGCAAACGGCATTTACCACCGAGCGTTCAAAACCAAGTATGCTTTTTCTGAATAAGGGTTGAACCACGTCAAAGAAACCTCCCCATTGTTTATTGCCATACTGCTGGCTATAGGTGGAAGGAACATCTATACGTGTGTAAGTCCATTCAGTAGTCATGTAGGTGCCAATCGGTAAGAGGGTGTTAAAATCAATTGCCCAGGTACGGTGCTTACGTTTTTCATCAAATATCAATCCGTCTTCCTGAAATTTGTTATACACGCCTCCCATATAAGACAAACCCAACTCCCCAACGCGCTTGTTGCGAATGGCTACTTTTGCTGTTAGTAAGGGAACCCCGTTAAAACTTTCTTCAAACCTATCCTTGTTTAGTTTTGATGCAGGAAGAAATGTTTTGTTTTCCACATTACTAATAATCTGGTCATCAAAGCCATTGGTAAGGTAGCTCTCGTACGCATACACCCAATTGTCTTTATATAGTTTGCCATACAAACCAAAGCCTACGTTACTCCAGGTGGCGGGAAGTAACTGAGTAGCTGAAATGGGTCGATCGATGAATTCCCACTTAGGGCCGTCATGATTTTGATTGAACGCGCCAATAGGATTCATCACGATACCACCTCTGAAATTAAGCAGCGGATGAAATTCAAAATCAACGGATGCAAATTCGATGTTTATTTCTTTCGTGCCATCTTCAAACTCTAATTCCGACAAAAATTTTATTCGTCTGGAAATACTTGAGGCTACAAAAAGTGTAAGTCGTTTCATTTGAAACTGATGGCCTTCGCTTACGCCATCAGTGCCCAGGTGTTGCCAATTTGCTTCTACATAACCACCAACGGCAACAGGCAGTTTACTTACAGACAGAAAGGGTCGGTTATAAACCGCATCCATATTGAGTAACAGTTTGGAAGTGTCCTGCTGTGTTCTTTTGAACAACGTAGAATCTACTTGCGCGGTCGCTGTTGAGCATATCACTAGGGTAACTGCTATCAGTAAACTTATTTTCATGATTGTCGCAAGTCTATCGTGATGGTATCGGTTTGTACGATGACGGGAAAGGAGCGAAGATTTTTTTCTGCTGGCCCGTTCCTTACTGCTCCTTTATTGGTGAATTCACTTCCATGACCAGGGCAATGGAGCGCATCACCCAAGGCTTGTAACTCTGCGCCCTGGTGGGTGCATTTCATCCAAAGGGCACTGTATTCTGTATCAGAAAATCGGTACACGTAAATTGGAAACTCTAATTTGTTGTTTTGCACGATGATATATTGCCGGGTGAGCACCTGATCTTTTTTCATGTATATGAACTCCGATTTCGGAACGTTGATGCCTATAGAATTAATTACCCCGCTTGCATAATGTGTGGCCTGGCAACCGGAAATTAGGAACGGAATCAATCCGCCACTTACGCAGGTGATACACGTTTGCTTAACAAAGGAGCGTCTGTTCATGGTTATAAACTTTCGAGGAATTGAATGAGTTTTGTTTTTTCAGCTGCCGTTAGCATCTGATAGTTATTTCTTATTTGATTAGCCTCTCCACCATGAAACAAAATAGCTTCGTCAATACTTCTGGCTCTTCCATCATGCATCAAAAAGTACTGGCCACCTTGTGAATTCTTAGAAAGTCCTAACCCCCATAATGGTGGTGTTCGCCATTCATAAGACTTAGCAGAGCCTTCGGTATATCCATCATCAAGTGCTGTGCCCATGTCATGTAACAATAAGTCGCTGTATGGGTAAAAAATTTTATTGCCAATGGCGGCAATCGATGAATTACCTGTCTTCATTTCAAGGCGATGACATTTTGAGCAACCAATTGTGGTAAACAATTGCTTTCCTTCAAGAATTGAATTGCTTTCAGGCCGTGGTTCGGGTGCCTTAAGTGTCTTCAAATAGAAAACCACATCGTTAATGGTTTGATTGGAAACTTCCGGGTCAAACACCAATCCCGAATGTGTGTCAACAGGTTCGAAACTGGATGTAATTCCAATGTCTTGATTATAAGCTGTTGCTGTTTGTTGGAGCAGATCGTAGGTGGCTGCTTTTTTACCAAAACGACCCATATACCTACCGCTTTTCGTTACACTGTTTGGCCGTTCCTTTACATATTCTTTCAGGCTTATCCAGTTGGGTACACCGCTGATTCCATCTCCATCAATATCATCAGGGTCAGCCCATTTTAAAATTTCGGTATCGCTTACAGCATCGATAAAACCGAGTCCGGTATTGGCAGGCGGAGTGAATCGCGAAAAGGTTGCATTAAGTGGAATGCCTTCTGGTGTAAAACCCGGCACTGCGCGATGTTGTAGTTGCGGCCCTCCCAGGTTCAGATATTGGTTCCCAGTTTCATCGATTTGCCCAAAGCGTGTTAAAGTGGTGAAGGGGTGACCTTTGCCGTCACCTGGATGACAACTGCCACAAGAAGTCGCTACGAACAACGGGCCCAATCCGTTAGCGGTAGTGAATACTTCATCGTTAAATGCCACATCACCCCGGAGGAATTGGAGGTTCTCGGCTTCCGATAGCCCGGATACAGGACCATCCAACAGCTCAAATGCTTGAGGTGCCTTTGGTTGGAATTCCTCGCAAGCTGCCAGGATGATCAATCCCGCGAATATTGTTTTCCGGTTCATGCGTCTAAAAGTACGATTAGTTTAAATAATATGTTAGATGACTCTAATATTTTAATTTCACGATATTAACAAAAAAGCCATATTTTTATCTGAAAAGCG
>LNFM01009299.1_pt1 | contig 14392 bp, 12 predicted proteins | sample 596031 | NCBI WGS metagenome assembly LNFM01 (sample SAMN04254537, study PRJNA301005) | activated carbon metagenome | isolation source: dual media filters at the Ann Arbor, Michigan drinking water treatment plant | place: USA: Ann Arbor
CGACCGGGTGGACGATCTGGATGCCGGCATTGCTGACCAGCACATCGACACCGCCATAAGCGGCCACCACGGCGGCGACGGCGGCATTGACCTGCTCTTCGCTGGTCACGTCCATCGCCACCGCCATCGCGGTGCCGCCGGCCTTCGTGATCTCATCGGCAGTGGCCTGTGCCGCCGCCAGGTTCATGTCGGCAATGGCGACCTTGCCGCCCTCCTTGGCATACACAACGGCGATTTCCTTGCCGATGCCGCTGGCGGCGCCGGTGACGATGCAGACTTTGTCCTGGAGCTTCATGGGGTGCTTTCGTTGGGAAGAAGATGACGTCGCCATGGACCTGAGGCTCGGCAATGTTCATCGGCTCAGTGGCGGATTCAGGTGGAAAACGGTTTGTCCGAGTTGAGGTCGAACACATGCACGCCGTGGGCGCTGCGCTCGCGCTGCAGCCAGCGCGGGTCATGCAAGGTGTGCGCCATGTCGGCCCGGCCGGCGTCCCAGTGCTCCTGCATCGACAGGCGCGAGAACTCGTAGTCCTTCGACTGGCTTTCGTAGTGCTTGCTGCGGTAGATCAGGTGCACCACATCGACCGCACTCTCGCAGCGAACGCGCGACAGGGCCTGGACATCGGGGTCATCGCGCAACTCTGGCGGCAGCTTGGCGATCAGCCGCTGCGCGGCCTGAGAAATCACCTGCCGGTCCATCTCGTTGGTGGTGTTCAGGCGGGTGCGACTGGAGAAGCGGATGTCCTTCTCGCGCTCGCTCACTTCGCCCAGGGTCTTGGGCAACGGTCCGCGCGCCGCGAACAGGTCGACCTGGAACACCACGCGCCGGCGCTGGCCCGGCTGATCCAGCACGTACTGCAATGGCGTGTTCGACACCAGCCCCCCATCCCAGTAGTGCTCGCCATCGATCTCGACGGGTGCGAATCCCGGCGGCAACGCGCCGCTGGCCATGATGTGGCGCACATCGATGGTCTGTTTGGCGGAATCGAAATACTCGAAATTGCCGCTGCGAACATTGACCGCCCCGACCGACAGCCGCACCGCACCGCTGTTGATGCGATCGAAATCGACCAACTGCTCCAAGGTGGCTGCCAGCGGCGAGGTGTCGTAGTAGCTGATCGCTTCGAGGGTCCCGGGCGGCTGGAAGGGCGCCGGCGGGAAGCGCGGCTTGAAGAAGCCAGGTACGCCGAACATCATCACTTGCGAGGCATGAGACTCGTTCAGGGCCTCGCGAGCAGACGCGGTCGTGCTGGCGTCCATCAACGGGCTTTGCAGCGCTGAACTGACCAAGTCCCAGAACTCGCGTAATCGGCCCACCCGACGCGCTGCCGGGTTGCCGGCGATCAGCGCTGCGTTGATCGCGCCGATCGAGATGCCAGCCACCCAGGTTGGTTCGCAGTACACCTTGGACAGCGACTCGAACACGCCCGCCTGGTAGGCACCCAGCGCGCCACCGCCTTGCAGCACCAGGATTGCTTCCTCCTCGGCGCGGGCATCGGGCGACGTGACGGTGCGCGCACTCGGCGTGCGTCTGGGAGATAACTTGGCGCTGGATTTCTTCATCCAGGGCATTTTCGGCCGCTTTCCTTTCCTGCCCTGCCTTGCGGAAGAACTGGACTCGAAGTACCCGCCAAACCAGTCAATGTTTCCGATTTGGCGTCGATACACTGTGAGCGGGGCGGCTGCAAAGGCTGACCCCCGATGCTCCGCCTGTCCGACCCTTCAGCATCACCCCGAGGATTCGCAAGCATGACAGTCGACACCAATGCCACGATCCTCATCGTCGATGACGATTCGGACAACCTGTTCGTACTGAATGAGTTGCTGTGCCCGCATTACCGGGTGCTGGCAGCCATCTCCGGGGAGGTCGGTCTGCGCGTGGCCCAGGGCACGCCACGGCCGGATCTGATCCTGCTCGACGTGATGATGCCCGGGCTGGACGGCTACGCGGTGCTGGCCAGGCTGCACGGGAACCCTGCGACGCGTGACATTCCGGTGGTCTTCCTCACGGCACTCGGCGACGCGGCCAATGAGGAACGCGGCTTCAAGCACGGTGCCAACGACTACCTCACCAAGCCACTGAAGCCGGAAGTGGTGCTGGCCCGCGTGCGCTGCCAGCTCGAAGCCAAGTTGGCCCGCGAGTGGCTGCACGATCGCAATGCGGCCCTGGAGGCTGAAGTCGCGCGCCGCATGGCGGAAAACGACCTGACGCAGCGCGTCACAATCCGCGCGCTGGCTCACCTGGCTGAAGTGCGCGACCCCGAGACCGGTAACCACATCCTGCGCACGCAGGGCTACGTCAAACGGCTGGCGCTTGGGTTAAAGGACCACCCGCGATTTTCAGCGCTCATCAGCGATCGCTACATTGAACTGCTGGCGATGTCCGCGCCGCTGCACGACATCGGCAAGGTCGGCATTCCTGACCACATCCTGCTGAAGCCCGGCAAGCTGACGGCCGACGAATGGGTGGTGATGAAGACCCACGCACAGTGCGGCAGCAATGCCATCGAGCAGGCCGAGCAGGATGTCGACGCACCGCTTGAGTTTCTGACGCTGGCCAAGGAAATCGCCCACTGGCACCATGAGAAATGGGATGGCAGCGGCTACCCCGACGGCCTGATCGGCGATGCGATCCCGCTTTCGGCCCGCCTGATGGCGGTGGCCGATGTGTTCGACGCGCTGATCTCGAAACGGGTCTACAAGGAAGCAATGACCTACGCCGAGACGCGCCGCCTGATCACGGAAGGTCGTGGCCAGCATTTCGACCCCGACGTGGCTGATTTCTTCCTGGCCGCATTCGACGATTTCGTGGCCATTGCCGAGCGCTACCGGGACGACGAAACAAGCGATGCCTAGGGCCTAGCGCCATGGGACGGTCAACAGGCCCCAGCCTGCCGTCGCTGATTCGCGACCGGTCATCGAACCATCGCGCCGGCCGTTCGGTGATCTGGCTTGCGGTCTCTGTCGTACTGATCACGGGTGCCATGCTGGCGGTGGCGCTGGCCTACCTGAGAAGCCAGACGATCGAGACCGGTCAGCGCGCCACCGAATCGTTAGCGCAGATCATCGAGGAACAGACCGCCCGCACGCTTCAGGCCACCGATCAGGCCCTCCAACTCGCTGGCGTGAAACTCGCACGCGCCGAGTTGACCAGAACGCTCGATGTCTCTTCCGCACGTGACTTGCTTCAGGAGCAGATCTGGCAGATGCCGTTTGTGCGTGCGATGTGGGTGCTGGATGCGCAGGGTCGCGTCGTCTATGCCTCGGACACCGGCGATACAGGCGTCGATCTGTCCGACCGCGAACACCTTCGGGTTCACCGAGATGCACCGCAGACAGGCTTCTACCTCGGCACCCCGGTGCAAAGCCGCACGACCAGCGGCTGGCTGATCAGCGCATCGCGCCCGCTGTCAGGCGACGCCGAGCTGGGTTTCCAGGGCATCGTCGTTGCCGCGCTGCAGCCGATGTTCTTCGATCAGCTCTGGCGCTCGATCGAGCGCGATGCGGACAGTTCGGTCGCGCTGATCCGGCGCGACGGCACGCTGATGATGCGCAGCCCATACAACGCGGCCTTCATGGGCAAGATCCAGGGCGAACTGGCCGTGGTCAGCGCCGCTCAATCGGAGCAGTCGACAGGCTACTTGCAGAATGTCAGCGGCCAAGACGGCGTGTTGCGGGACATTGCCTTTCGCGCGCTGTCGACGCAGCGCGACTTCCTGGTCGTTGTCGAACAGTCCCACGACCGGCTGTTGGCGGGCTGGCGACAGATGGCCTGGCTGGCCTCGTTGGTCTGGGTGGCCGCGTCAGTCGTTCTCCTGCTGTTGAGCAACTACGTGGCCCGCGCCTGGCGGCGGGTCGCCCAGGAGGAGCGCAACGCCCAGCGCATGGCCGAGCGACTGACAGCAGCCACCGGGGTCGCGGCGATCGGCGTGTGGGACTGGGACCTTGTCTCCGATCACCGGTTCGCGACGCCCACCTGCTTCACGATGCTGGGCGATGAGCCCGTTCAGGACAACTTCAGCGGCCACCAATGGATCGACCGGGTGCATCCCGAGGACCGGCCAACGGTGGCGGCGGTCACCGAAAGGGCCCTGGCCGTCGGCTCAGAGGCCTCCTATGCCTACGAAGCTCGCCTGCAGCACAGGGACGGCAGCTACCGCTGGCTGGAGGTATTGGGCCGTATCGTCGATCGAGATGTGCAGGGCAAGCCGACGCGTGTGCTGGGCATACAGACCGATGTCACCGAGCGTAGGGGCATCGATTCCATGCTGCGCCAGAGCGAGGCCACATTGAGGGCCTCGCTCATGGCCATACCGGACCTGCTCTTCGAGCTCGACCTGGACGGCAACTACCTGTCCTATCAGTCACTGCGGCCAGAACTGCTGGCCGCCCCGCAAGGGAAGTACCTGAACAAGCAGCTCGCCGATGTGCTGCCGCCCGATGAGGCCAAGGCCGTCATGGACGCCATTCGGGAAGCCCATCGCGACGGCCGATCCACCGGGCGCGTGGTCTCGCGCGTCATGCCTCAGGGGCTGCGGTGGTTCGAGATGTCGGTGTCGAGCAAGGCCATGGCCCCCGATGCGTCGCCACGCTTCATCTTGCTGTCACGCGACATCACCGCACGCCGGCAGACGGAAGAACAACTGCAACGGCTGAACCGCACGCTGCGGGTGATCAGCACCTGCAACCTGGGGCTCTTCAAGACCCAGGACGAGAACGACTACATCAGCGAAGTGTGCCGGGCCGTGGTCGAGGAGGGGGGCTACCTGATGGCCTGGGTCGGCCTTGCCGAGAGCGACGCGAGCAAGACCGTGCGCTGCGCCGCGCACTTCGGCGACGAAACCGGCTATCTCAACGGGATCGGCGTGTCCTGGGATGAGTCGTCGCCTCTCGGCAAGGGCCCCATGGGCCTTGCGATCTCTACAGGAAGCACCCAGATTCACCAGGACTTCCTGGCCAATCCGAACCTGACGCCTTGGGTTCAGCGCGCGCTGGACTCCGGCTTCCAGGCGTCGGTCGTGCTGCCGCTGACCGACCGGCTAAGCACGTTCGGCGGACTGGCCATCTATGCGGATCAGCCCTTTGTCTTCTCCGACAATGAGGTCGAACTCCTGGAAGAACTGGCACGCAATGTGTCTTTCGGCGTCGAGTCGCTGCGGGCACGCAAGCAGCGTGATGCAGCCGAAGGCGCCAACCGGGCCAAGAGCGCTTTCCTGGCCAACATGAGCCACGAGATCCGCACGCCGATGAACGCCATCCTCGGCCTGAACTACCTGATGCGGCAGTCCGGTGTCTCGCCGGAACAGGCGCAGCGGCTGGACAAGATCGATGCGGCCAGCCAGCACCTGCTCTCCATCATCAACGACGTGCTGGACTTGTCGAAGATCGAGGCAGAGCGGGTGCAGCTGGAGAACGCGTCGTTCCACCTGTCAGCGATCCTCGACGGCGTCAAGTCGATCATCGCCGAGTCCGCCGGCGACAAGGGCCTGCAGGTCGAGGTCGACGGCAGCGCAGCGCCGCAGTGGCTGCGCGGCGACCCAACCCGGCTGCGTCAGGCCATGCTCAACTACGCATCAAATGCGGTGAAGTTCACCGAGCGCGGCCAGATCGTGCTGAGGGCGGAGTTGCTGAACGATGCCGACGGCGATCTGCTGGTGCGCTTTTCAGTCGAAGACAGTGGCATCGGCATCTCCGCGGAGCAAATCGAAAGACTCTTCGAGCCCTTCGAACAGGCCGACGCCTCGACCACCCGCCAGCACGGGGGCACCGGCCTCGGTCTCGCGATCACGCGGCGGCTGGCAGGCCTGATGGGCGGGGAGGCCGGCGCCGAGAGCACCGTCGGTGTCGGCAGCACCTTCTGGTTCACCGCCAGGTTGCAGCGTGGCAAGGAGATGAGTGCCTCCCCCCTCAGACATCACCCTGTCACGAGCCACGAGGCCGTGCTGAAACGGGACCATGCCGGTGCGCGAATCCTGCTGGCCGAGGACCATGCGATCAACAGCCAGGTTGCGCTGGCGGTGCTCGGTAGCGTCGATCTCGCCGTCGATCTGGCCGTTGACGGGCGCCAGGCGCTCGAACTCGCGCAGGCCGGAGCCTACGACCTGGTGCTGATGGACCTGCAGATGCCGAACATGGATGGCCTGGAAGCAACACGCGCGATCCGGCGATTGCCGGGCTGGACCGACATTCCGATCCTGGCGCTGACCGCCAACGCGTTCGACACGGACCGCCGCGCCTGCCAGGCCGCGGGCATGAACGACTTCATCGCCAAGCCGATGGACGCGAGCACCCTTTACCAGGCCTTGCTCAAATGGCTGAGCGGGCGCCCAAAGCGGTCGAGCCCAGCGCCTGCCGCTGAGTCGCGCCAGCCAGTCGATGGGGCCGCGTCAGGAGAGACCGTGCCGGCATCCGGGCTGCAGAACCCGTCGGCCCATGACCGAGACCGCCTGCGCGCAGTGCTGCGCGAGCTCGATGCCCTGCTGGCGGTCAGCGACACCGCGGTGCAGACGGTGCTGGTGTCGCACATGGACCTGCTGGCGTCCGCGGGCGGCACGCAGGGTGAGCTGCTGGCGCGGCAGATCAATCAGTTCGAGTTCGAAAGCGCTCGGCTGACCTTGCGCACATTGCTGACCCGACGAGCAGATTAGGATCGCGCCGCCCCTCCAAGACAAGCATGGACCCATGGACCACCCGGATCGCATCGAACACCGACTGACCGATCTGGAGGTCAAAGCCAGCTTCACCGAGGACATGCTCGACCAGTTGAACCAGGTGATCGTTCGACAGCAGGATCAGATCGACCGGCTGCTGCGGGAGTTGAGCGAACTGCGCGAGCGCCGCCCAGCGGCTGAAGACGGTGCGTTTCGCAGTCTGCGCGACGAACTGCCGCCGCACTACTAGCCGCGCAGGTCAGACTTCAGCTGCTGCCCGGCTGCACCTGTGAGGGGTTGATGGGACTGCCTGCGGTCGACGGCCGGATCACCAGCCACCGCTGCCGGGCTCGCCCTTGAACGGGCCGACCAGTTCGGCCGTGATCCACCCACCATAAAACCCGCCAGCTTGCGGCCGCACCGGCCGCCCGTCGACCTGGCAATCGAGGTGGGTCGCATAGAAGGCCACGCAGTCGGCCAAGGCCTCGGCTCCCGCCAACGGCCTCGGGTAGCGCCAGGCGACGCGTGGCAGTTGGCGGCGACCATCGACCAGTGTCCAGTACTGCGCAGGCCCTTTCCACTCGCAGAACGAACCGGCCTCAGGCTCCTGCCGCAACAGCTGATGCGCCACATCGGCCCAAGGCAGGTAGAAACTGGGCGGGTGCGAGGTCTCCAGCACGCGCACGGCCCGGCGCGTCCGTGCGACTTCAATCGCGCCCCAGCGGATGACGACCTCTCGCGAATCGGGCACGATGACGGGCGGCCTGGGGTAGTCCCATACCGAAACCTGGCCAGGCCCGGGAACATCAGCAAAGGCCGGGCGAGACGCACCGCGCCATGACCACTGGTCGCGCGCCGCCTGCAGTTCAGGGGGCAGGCTACTGCGACTCATGGAGCGGCACACCATCGGTGAGCGGTTGCGGGTGTGTCATGGCGTTGCGAAGAGGTGCAAGATCGTGGTCGAAGGTGACGGCGCGCCACCCGCGTGCGGCTTGATTTGATCCGCCGCAAATTGCACGTGCTCGTGGGAGACAGAATGCAGAATGGGCAACCGCAATCAATCGGAGAAAACATGAACATCCTGCTCGCTGCCGATGGCAGCCCTTACACCAAGCGCATGTTGGGTTACGTGGCCGCCAACGAAGACTGGCTGGGAGCGCATCACCGCTATGTGGTGCTGACGGCGGTTCCCAGCATTCCGCCGCGGGCTGCCGCGGTACTGGGCCGAGACGTGGTCAAGGGCTATTACGACGACGAAGCAGAGAAGATCTTCAAACCCATCCGAACCTTCTTCAAGCAACGCGGCATCTCAGCCGAGTTTGTCGCGAAGACAGGCTCTGCCGCAGAGGTCATTGCCAAGCACGCCACCAGCGGCTCGTTCGACCTGCTGATGATGGGTTCACATGGTCACAGCAGCCTGGTGAATGCCGTCATGGGCTCAGTGGCCACGAAGGTCATCGCCAACTGCAAGACACCTGTTTTGCTGGTGCGCTGAACTCGCCCGCGCCGCGTTCGGGGGGCTGGGCCGATACGCCCTACTTCTTGAGCGTCAGTTCATCGTGAATCGTGTGTGCACCTTCGGCGGCGCGTGCAACGCGGATCGCCTCATCGATCTGCGCCTGGTTGTCCAGCACGCCTTTCAGTCGCACGTCGCCCTTGAGTGTCACCACGCCGATGTCGAAGGCCTTGAGTACGTCGTTGCTCTGCAGCGCCGTCTTCACGTTTTCGGTCACGTCGATGTCAGCAACATTGCCGGAGGCAGTCGAGGCCGCGGGCACTGGCAGCAGCGCCGGTCCCGGCTTGCTGCAACCGCCGATCAGCGCCGCCCCGACGAAGGCGGCAACCAGAAGAAGTCGTTCCGTGCGCTTGTCCATCTGCATTGATCTCCATGCCTTGGGCCACCGAGGGATAACCCATCGGCCACGATCGGCCTTCGGAGCCCGTCTGTCGGTGCGATAGCGAACGGTCGGCCGCCCCTGCTGATCTGTTCACCGGCTCCTCCGGCACTGAGGCCCCACTTCGCGGGATGGCATTTCACCGCGCTCAACCGGGCCATTTGATTAACAAGCTCCCCAGAGGTGTCAATTTGAATTGACACCAAGTGGTGCCAATTGATGTTTACACTTGTCTGTGCGCGGGGGGGGAATGAAATTCCTGACCTGTCTGCGCTGAAGAACGCTCCGTTCGAATCAACACAAGCCCGCAAAGGAACACCCCGTGAACCTTCCCATCGCCTTGTTTCTCGCCTTCGGTTTCTGCTTCGGCCTCGCGACCTACTCGAACCGACACCTGTTCAGCGAAGGGCCGAGGCGCAAGAGGGAGGAGAGCGAAAGCGACCCGCTGGATGGGCGCCTGATGTGGACGCTGACTTGCACCATGCTCTGGCCCATCATGGTTGTAACTGGTTTGAACACCTGGTGGATCCTGTCACGCCGTCGCGCCATGGCGGCACGCCGCAGCAAGGACTGAGGCGTTCGTCAGCGAAGACTGTGACCCGTCACTCGACGGTCACGCTCTTCGCCAGATTCCTCGGCTTGTCGACATCGGTGCCGCGTGCGCATGCGGTGTGATACGCCAGCAACTGCAGCGGCACCACGTGCAGGATCGGGCTCAACGCGCCGTAGTGTTCCGGCATGCGGATGACGTGCAGGCCCTCGGCGGATTCGATGCGGGTGTCGGCATCGGCGAACACAAACAGCTCGCCGCCGCGCGCGCGCACTTCCTGCAGATTACTTTTCAGCTTCTCCAGCAAGGCGTCGTTCGGCGCCACAGTCACCACGGGCATTTCAGCGGTGACGAGCGCCAGCGGACCGTGCTTCAACTCACCGGCCGGGTAGGCCTCGGCGTGGATGTAGCTGATTTCCTTGAGCTTCAGCGCGCCTTCCAGCGCGATTGGGTAGTGCAGCCCGCGGCCAAGGAAGAGCGCGTTCTCTTTGCTGGCGAATTGTTCCGCCCAGGCCATCACCTGCGGCTCCAGCGCCAACACCGACTGCACCGCCACAGGCAGGTGTCGCAGCGCTTTCAGGTGCAAGCCCTCCTGCTCGGCCGACAGAAAGCCGCGCGTCTTCGCCAGCGTCAGCGTGAGCAGGAACAGCCCCACCAGCTGGGTGCTGAACGCCTTCGTTGAGGCCACACCGATCTCGATGCCAGCGCGGGTGATGTAAGACAGGGCGCACTCGCGCACCATCGCACTGGTGGCCACATTGCACACCGTCAAGGTGTGCAACATACCGAGCGAGCGTGCATGCTTCACTGCGGCCAGGGTGTCGGCGGTTTCACCGCTTTGTGTGATGGTGACGACCAGTGTTCGCGGGTTAGGCACGCTGTCGCGGTATCGGTACTCGCTGGCGACTTCCACACTGGTCGGGATCTTGGCGATGCTTTCCAGCCAGTACTTCGCAACAGAGCCGCTGTAGTAGCTGGTGCCGCAGGCCAGGATCAGCACCGAGTCGATGTGCTGGAACACCCGGCCGGCGCCCTCGCCGAAGAGCGCTGGCGAAATGCCCTGCACCGCATCGAGGGTGTCGGCAATGGCCTTCGGCTGCTCGAAGATTTCCTTCTGCATGTAGTGGCGGTACGGGCCCAGCTCGGCTGCGCCGGAATGCGCCTGCACGGTGCGCACCGCGCGCTGCACCGCGTGGAATCGGCCATCGACACCTGCGCTGTCTTTTGCACTGATGGCCACGCTGCCCAGCTGCAGATCGACCACATCGCCTTCTTCGAGATAGACGATCTGGTCGGTCACGCCAGCAAGTGCCATCGCGTCGCTGGCCAGGTAGTGGTCGCCCAGCCGCTCGCCGGTGCCGATGCCCAGGATGAGTGGGGAGCCGGCGCGCGCGCCGATCACGCGCTGTGGCTCGTCGCGGCAGAAGACTGCGATCGCGTAGGCGCCACGCAAGCGTTGCACTGCGCGCTGCACTGCAGTCAACAGGTCGCCGTCGTACAGGTGATCGACCAGGTGGGCGATGACCTCGGTGTCGGTCTGGCTGTCGAAGCGGTAGCCCAGGCGGCGCAACTCGTCGCGCAGCTCGTCGTGGTTCTCGATGATGCCGTTGTGCACCAGCGCCACGCGGCCAACGGCAGCCACGCCATCACTGGCACCGCCCTCGTCGGCGCGGACCGGACCAGATGAGAAATGCGGATGCGCGTTGTGGACCGCTGGCGCGCCGTGCGTGGCCCAGCGGGTGTGCGCAATGCCGGTGCCGCCTTCGACCTGCTCGGCCGCGACATTGATCTCGAGTTCGGCAACCCGCTCGGTGCTGCGCGCGCGGCGCAGGCCACCGCGCTGATGAACGGCCACACCACAGGAGTCATAGCCCCGGTATTCGAGCCGTTTCAGGCCCTCGATCAGCACAGGAACGATGTTGTGCCTGCTGACGGCGCCGACGATGCCACACATGAGAAATCTCCGGGTTACGGTAGAGCTTCGCCGATGCTACGCAGCCAAGCCTCGTTGCGGGCGAGGTGCGCGCAATGCGGGACAACGGAATCGAGCAAATGCGGCATTAATCACGTGATCTGTTTGACGATCACCAGGCCCTTCAGGTACTCGCCCTCTGGGAAGGTCACCGTCATCGGGTGATCGGGCGCAGCACCGGTGCGCGCATGGATCTGCCCGTCGATGCCGGCATCGAGCCCGGCACCGGCAACGATCTTGTGGAACAGATCAGCACTGACACCACCCGAGCACGAGAACGTGAACAGCAGGCCGCCGGGCTCGAGCAGCCCGAACGCAAGACGGTTGATGTCCTTGTAGGCCCGCGCGGCACGCTCGGCCTGGGCGGCGGTGGACGCGAACTTTGGCGGGTCGAGAACGATGGCATCGAAGCGCCGACCTTCGTCGATGAAACGGCGCAGCGTGGCGTTCACGTCAGCATCGATGGCGGTGTGGCGAGTCGCATCGAAGCCGTTCAGCAAGACATGCGCACAGGCGCGTTCAAGGGCCGGGCCCGAGGAATCGACACTCGTCACCTCGGCCGCGCCACCAGCCAGCGCCGCGACGCTGAAACCGCCGGTGTAGCTGTAGCAGTTGAGCACGCGCTGCACGCCGAAGTGGCGCACGCTGTCTGCAAACAGTTTTCGGCTGTCGCGCTGATCGAGGTAGTAGCCAGTCTTGTGGCCGCGCGCCACGTCGACGGTCAGCTGCCAGCCGTGTTCGCGGATCGTGATCTCGGTGTCATCCGCCTCAGCGGCCGCGCCGCGCAGCCAGCCGGTGATCGGCGGCAGGCCTTCCAGCTCTCGCACGCTGGCGTCGCTGCGCTCATAGAGGCGATTCAAGCCAGCGACCTTCAGCAGGGCATCGGCGATCGCGCTCTTCCAGCGTTCGACACCGGCGGCGGTGAACTGGGCGCTGAGCGTGTCACCGTAGCGGTCAACCACCAGCCCCGGCAGGCCGTCGGCCTCGCCGTGCACCAGACGCACCGCGTCGCTGTCGATCGGCAAACGCGCCCGAACCGCAACCGCACGGGCGATGCGGCGTTCGAAAAAGCTGGCATCGATGCGCTCGGCGGCATCGAAGCTCCAGGCGCGTACGCGGATCGATGAGGCCGGGCTGTACGCGCCCCAGGCCAGGAACTCGCCTGCATGCGATTCGACGCGCACCGTCTCACCCGCATCGGCGCGGCCGCTGGCGATGCTGCCTTCGAAGACCCAGGGGTGGCGCTTGCGCAGCGAGCGCTCCTTGCCGTCGCGCAGCTTGATGACTTTCATCGCCGATCAGTCCTTGCGCTTGGCTCTGGGGTGCGCCGCGTCGTACACCTTGCTCAGATGGCCGAAATCGAGCTTGGTGTAGACCTGCGTCGTCGTGATGTTGGCGTGGCCCAGCAGTTCCTGCACCGCGCGCAGGTCGCCGCTGGACTGCAGCAGGTGCGAGGCGAACGAATGCCGCAGCATGTGCGGGTGGACATGGGTCGGCAGGCCCGCTTGCTGCGCGCGCCGCTTCAGCCGCGAGCGCACCTGGCCGGTGGTGATGCGACTGCCGCGGTTGCCGACGAACAATGCCGGCTCACCGGGCTTGGCCATCTGCAGGCGCAGAGTCAACCAGTCCTGCAAGGTCTTCAGCGCCGGGCCTCCGACCGGCACGCTGCGCGGCTTATCGCCCTTGCCGCGCACATGCGCGGTTGCATCGCTGATGTCGATCCAGCCGATGGCCTGCGGACCGGGCTGCGCGTCAAGCGCGACCAGCTCGGCCACCCGCAGTCCGCAGCTGTACAGCAGCTCGATGATGCATCGGTCCCGCGCGGCGAGTGCAAGGCTGTCGCGGCGCTCGGTGATGTCGTCCTTGAACTCCGCCAGCGCCACCGCCTGATCGACTGCCAGCGCCTTCGGCAGCGGCTTCGGTGCTCGCGGTGCGCGCACGCCTGCGACCGGGTTCTGCGTCACCAGGCCTTCGCGGCCCAGCCAGCGGTAGAAGCTGCGCCAGGCCGACAGCTCGATCGCGATACTGCCCGGCGCCAGCCCTTGCGCGTGCATCTGCCCGGCCCAGCGACGAACATGGTGCGACTGCACTTCGCGCAAGGGCACAGCGGCGGCCCCGGCGCAACGCTGCAGGCGCTCGAAAGCCAGGCGATACATCGTGCGCGTGCGCTCGGCGAGCCGCCGCTCGACCTGCAGGTGCTGCAGGTGGCGCGCCAAATCGTCGTGCAGAGCGTGCGTTACTGGTGCAGCGACTTCAGCGACAGGAGAGCTCATGTCGCAGTCATCGGTGTCAGTCACTCGGCCCGGATCAAGCGCGACAGACCGGCGCTGGCGATCTCGCCGATGCGCATCAGGAATTCGGTGCCCATGTCAGCCGCGAAACGAGTGGCATCGGGCGAACCCAGCACCAGCAAGCCGAACGCGTCGGTGGTGGCGCCATGGCGCAGCGGGATCATCGCGAGCGACGCGACGGTGGAGGCGTCGTCCAGCCATTTCGCTGCCTCGAAACCGACATTGGCGCCGCAGTAGGGCAGCGTCAGGCTGGAGGCGAAGCTCTTCGCATCGGCACTCACTTCGCGGGCGAATTCGCGCGCTTGTTCGTGCGCAACGGGCAACACGGCATGCGCGGCAGCAGCTCCCCAGACGCGGATACCGGCCTGCGGGATCAGGAACTGCTGTTTCAGCTCGCGGACCACCACCTCCGGCAGGTCGGACGCATCGACCGTCAGCATCAGTGCGCGGGTATAGCGGTGCAGACGGTCGGCGATGGCGACGTTTTCCTGACCATGGCGAATCATCTCCATGATCTTCTGCTCGAGGCCCTTGTGCTTCTCACGCAGCAGGTCCATCTGCCGCTCCTGCAGCGACACGGCGCGGGTGCCATGCGGGCTGCTGAGCTGGATCGAACTCAGCAATTCGGCATGCCGCTCGAAGAAGCCGGGCGTGTTCGCCAGGTAGTTGGCGATGTCGGCCTCGGTGATGCCTTGCACTCCGGTGGGGCTGCTCACGATGCGGTGCCTAAGGTGGTTGGTTCAGTCGTGTGATTCACAGTTCGATCTCTCCTTGGAAGACAGTTTCTGCCGGGCCGGTCATGAACACATGGCTGCTCAGTCCATCGCGCGCGCCCTGCCATTCGATGGTCAACCGGCCGCCACGCGCATCGACATCGACGACCGCATCGAGCAGCCCGAGGCGGATGCCCGCGACCACAGCCGCGCAAGCGCCGGTGCCGCAAGCCAATGTCTCTCCCGCCCCGCGCTCGAACACCCGCAGACGGATGTGATCGCGTGCGACGATCTGCATGAAGCCTGCGTTGACGCGCTTCG